>Ga0209006_10001370_pt1 | contig 22132 bp, 17 predicted proteins | sample JacPin_JW_Ref_O2_FD_188567 | JGI IMG/M metagenome (GOLD analysis project Ga0209006, IMG submission 188567) | Forest soil microbial communities from Algoma, Ontario, Canada - Jack Pine, Ontario site 1_JW_Ref_O2 (SPAdes) (version 2) | ecosystem: Environmental > Terrestrial > Soil > Boreal... | reverse complement strand
AGTCCTCGAAATATCCGTAGCTGTTTAGGGTGTAGGTGCCAGCATCGAGCGCGGTCCCGGTGTCGGTCATGGTGACGTTGCCCGACGGACACCCGGTTGCACCCGACGCGGCCGTCGGTGCGCACATCTGTCCTGCGGAATTTTCGACGTTCACCCGGAGGATGTACGGCGAGCCGTAAATAGCTGTGTTGGTGTCAGAGCTGATCACGTTGTTATTGGCATTGAAGGTGACCAAGAAAGCTTGCGGCTGGCTGTTCTCTTTGCCGACGGTCACGCTGATCCCGCTGGAATCGCTGGGCGCGTAATTGGAGTCGCCGGGATAATGCGCGGTCACGGAATAGGTGCCACCGGGAAGCAAGTCGGTAGTTCCGGTGAAGGTTCCGTTCGAGAGATTGAATCCGGCGATTCCCTGCGATGTGTTGTTGCCTGTCGTGGGACCGATGAGGGAGATCGTTCCGGTCGGCGCGGTACCGGCTCCAGATTCCGGTTTTACAGATACGGTGAAGTTGACGGACTGGCCGTGCGTGATGGTGGTCGGCGTCAGGCTGGTCAGGGTAGTGGTGGAGGCCAGGGAAGCTACCGAACTCCATTGGTTCACGAGATTGTTGGCGTTCACCGATCCCAGTCCCGTCGCCAAATCGTAGCCCGCGGCGGCCGTGTAGCCATTCAGAATCCCGTAACTATCGCCGCTGCTCGTGGTGCAGTTCGGGCTGCCGGCCGCGCAGGGCATGGCGATCGTTCCTTGGGTGATGTCGTTGAAGATGCAACTGCTGGATTCGTTCTGCGCCGAGATGCAGCTGGCGCCCGACCTGGATGCCAGCTTGTAGAACACGTAGTTCGCGTTGCCCTGGCGCTCTCCGGTCTTCTGGTTGATCAGCGCCATGATCCCGGCGAATGCGGGCGACGATACCGACGTTCCTCCGAAGCCGAGATATTGCGATGGACAGTCGCCTCCCTGGTCGGCCTGGCAAATGAGATAGGAATCGCCGATAAATCCATTGCTGGCGAACAAGGAAACATCCGGCAGATCGCGCTTTCCGTCGGCTGGAACTCCCGTTCCCGACTGCCATGCGGGCTTGGTATATCCTCCCGCGCAATTCTGAGGCGTCGATCCGCTCGGGGTCGTGCACGCACTTACGCCGCCCGAGCCGCCCTCGGGAACGACGTTCCCGGCGAGATTACTGTTGTTGCAGTTGGTTTCGGGATTGGTGCTGAAGCCTGAAATTGTTCCCCAGAGTGCGTTGGTACAGGAATCGTTCCATGTCGTCTCTGGAATGTAGCTCAATGCTGACTGTTGCGTACTTGAATTGTTAGTCGTACTCCAATACGTGGTCGAGTTGTTGAAGTCGTTAAAATCGGTTCCACCGACGGCCACGTTATAGGGAGTCGAAGCGTAGCCACTCACCTGCAATCCGAACTCAGCTGGCGCTGGGCCTTGGGCGTCAAAGTTGTCGCAACCGGCTGAGCCAGCATCGCCCGCCGAAATAAAGACGGTAATTCCCTGTGCCGAAGCCTGCTGCCACAGTGAACTGTAAAACTGATTGCCCGTAGTGCCCAGTGCCAGTTCACATTGGCCATAGCTCTCGCTCATAATCGGTGCAAGATTCTGATCGACGATGTAGACCGCTGAGAGATCGGTGCCGGCTGTGGTCTCCGTCGACTCGGAGATTACGAAATCAATGGTCGCGCCCTTGGCGACCCCGCCGGACCACTGCACATCGATGTCAGCTTCCGATTCGTCGCCCAAAATGCCGGGGTCAGGACCATTCCAAATGAAATTCGGATCGTTCGCTGGCAGCCCGAAGAGGCTGCGAAACGCCTGTACATCCGACAACTGAATATCAGTTTCACCAACAATCGCGATGGTGACGCCGGTACCGTCGATGCCGGCGTTCCACAGAGGCGCCACGTTATAGATGGTGGCGAAATCGTAGGGCCCTAATCCGTAGCACTCGCCGACGGGCGTGCAGTAGTTTCCGGGATAAGTGAGGAGCGGATTCTGCCTGATAATTTTGCCGCTCTTGTTATCGCGGGTGAAGATACCCGCCGGAGTATTCATCGCTTTGCGAGGGAAGTTATTGAGCGACGCAATTCCTGCTACAGCCGCCGTCAGCGCGGTGGGTATTTGCGGATCGCTTGCGTTGGCCCAATGTTGCTCGCCATTCACCATGTATTTGTGAATCGTGGTGTGGAAGGCTTCCTGGACCTGGCTGGCCGATCCGGAGAATTCCCACACGGTTCGGCCTTTTGTCGACTCCACTTGAAATCCGTGCGACTGCAGCCAGGCTTTGATCGTCCCCATATCGCTGTCTGTGGGCCCGAACTGCGCACCGTATTGCTCCGGCGAGAGCCACTTGTGATAGCTGGGCGAGTGCTTATCCTGTTGGTTATCGAGCAGTGTTCGCAGCGCGGCCTCTTGCGCGGCGCTTCGCTTCAGTACCAGCAGCATGCGGGCCATCGACAACGTCGCCGGTGCGGTGCCCAGATCGAACTCTGGCCGCGCCAGCGGATGCGTGTTGCCTTTCAGCGTTGTGAGCTGCGCCTCATCGACAGCTTGAGTGATGAGGCCGCGTTGGGCAACCGTGCTCGGCGATGCGGTCGCCGATGTGGTTTGGGCCAGCAAACCGTTTGGCGCCATGACACAGCAAAGCATTGCGGCGAGAATGGCGGAGAGAAGACGAGCAGACGAAGAAAACCGGGTGACGAATCCTGGCATTGGCGCGCACCTATCCCCAAGCAAGAAAATGACGATCAGAAACAATGCCCCGCCGAGGCCAACTGGATGGGAGGAGGGTTGGGAACCCAGTCATTCTCGAGCAGATCGGCTTTGCAGGTCTCGTGCTTGCAACGCCTGCTTGGACAGGGAAAGTTACATCAAGACAATTTATATTTCAACGCATTTCGATAGTTGGTAGTGGTGCAGTTTGGAATGACGACCCAGAGAGCCTAAACCTCGAAGCACGGTAAGTTAGACGAAGGACTTAGTTGGTGGCTTTTCCTTCGTGTGGCGTCGTGCCCTAATTAGTAGGATTTGTCCTACTCAGATTGCCCTACCGAGTATGCGCGGCGAATTGTCGGATGGCATACTTTAGGAGTCTCTTTTCCGTACATCCCCCAAGTTAGGAGTATCCCGTGAAAACCGCTATTTCCGGATTCCTGTTTGTATTGCTTTCATCGATGCTGGCCGCGCAGAGCTACACCGTCACCGATCTCGGAGTGCTCAAGAGTGATAACGAATCCAGTGGCTTCTGGATCAACGATTCGGGCACGGTCGTCGGCTGCTCCGATACGGAAACTTCCGAGGGCTATCCCTGCACGGGCACGGTCGCGGGCCAGCACGCATTTATGTGGACAAAATCCGGCGGCATGAAAGACCTGGGCACGCTCTCGGGCGCGACGATCAGCGGCGCCATTGGCATTAACAGTGCCGGAGTCGTGGTTGGATATTCCAACGTCAAAGGCAAGCCCGCTACCAATTTTGTAGCCGTGCAATGGTCGGCATCGGGAGCGATCACAAATCTCGGCACCCTGTCGGGAGGGTCCTCGAGCGCGGCGTTTGAGATCAATTCCGCCGGCGAGATTGCAGGAGACTCTTTCATGAGCAGCGGAATTGTCGATGCTACCAGCTGGACCAGCAGCAAAATCAAGAGCCTGGGCGCGCTGCCCGGAGCGATCTTCACGGCCGGTCTCGATATCAACGAAGCCGGCCATGTCGTCGGGGAGTCTGTTTTCAGCTATGGACCGCCTCTGACTTCGCATGCCTTCGTCTGGAACGGATCTACGATGAAAGATCTGGGCACGCTTTCCGGCGGTACCAGCAGCATCGCGAATTCCATCAACATCAATGGCGGCATCGCCGGGCAATCCAACGGCAGCAACACGGGAGGGAATTGGCACGCGGTCAGGTGGGATACCGGTCACGTCATTCATGATCTCGGACTCCTCTCGCGTGGCACTTACAGCATCGCGTTTGGGATCAACAATCTCGGCACCATTGTCGGTTACGCCAATACGCTGACCAACGCTGCTCACGCCATCCTCTGGACGCAATCGGAGGGGATGGAAGACTTGAATGCGCTGATTCCGGCGAATTCCGGATGGGTGCTGGTCAATGCCAACGCGATCAACAATGTGGGGCAGATTACCGGCTATGGAACGAAGAACGGCAAGAATCACGCATTCCTGCTGACGCCGACGAATTGAGCGGGGGGACAGTTACCCTTCGAACAATGTGACCTGGCGCTGATCCTCGGGGCGCTTTCCGCGGCGCGACGCTCCGATTACCGCCAGGACAGTCAGCGACTCCAGCGCCGTGCGGGGGACGAAAATTCGTTGCGTGTTCGAGCGCTGATCCGGAGGGCTGACTAGAAATCCTTCGGGCATGGTGTGCGCCAGATCGGCGGGCATCAGGCCTTCCAACACTTCGCTATCTTTAAAGCGTAGGCGTACCCACAAGCCCTCCGATCGCGGGCGCGAGGTGAAGGTCTTGCGGGTCAGGGATTCCGAGTCGCCAAACTCGCGCACGAAGTAAACGCCCTTGATTTCGCGCAGGTCGATCGCAATCACCGTTCCGGAGGTATTGAGCAACTCCAGCTTGCCTTCGTTGACGAACGCCGCGGGGGACACGTATCCGGAAACTGAATCGCGGTCCATCTTGCGGACGATGACTTTTTTGTGGGTCGAGGGCATGAGAGTAGCTAGTTCCAAGTATCTGGTACCGAGCAAAAGCCAGATGCCGAGGAATCGTCTTTCGTCCCGATACTTGTCGCAACTGGCCTTGATTCTCGCATCTTTCCTACAATTTCTGCGGGAATCCTCCTATGCAGTAGCCAAAATATAAACGTTGTGTTATTTTCTTTTACTTGCCGCACAAGTTGTGCTTCATCTAAGTACTGTGAATTAAGTCACTTGCATTCGAGTGACCACCGGTCCGGTTAAGGATTGGGCTTTGTCTGTGGAAAAGCTGTGGAAAGTGGACGGACGGCCCGATGTGCGTCAGCCAAGAGGCTGACCAAAAAGACAGCGAATGGCTGATTACATCTACACGATGGAACTCCGGCTCTCGCCGGACCAACTCAAAGGCGTCTCCCTCGTTCAGGACGTTACCCGCGCTGCGGGAGTGAACCTCTACCTTACCGGCGGAGCGATTCGCGACATCATCAGCGGGTTCAGCATCCGCGATCTGGACTTCACAATCCAGGGCAACCCGCTCAAACTGCAAAAAGAACTGGAAAAGGCCGGCGCGAAGATCACCGCGGTCGACGAAGACGCGCGCACGATCTTCATCTCTTTGCCGGGCAATGCCCGCGCCGAAATCAGCATGGCGCGCACCGAAGTTTTCGAGAAGACGGGTAAGCCTCCGGTGGTGACGCCTGCCACCATTCACGAAGATCTGCGCCGCCGCGACTTCACGGTCAACGCCATGGCGCTCTCGCTTAACGAAGGCTCGCGCGGACTATTACTCGACCCCTTCAACGGCACTGCGGATATTGAAGCGAAACTGATACGAATTCTGCAGAACTATTCGTTCCTGGAAGATCCCTCGCGCCTGATTCGCGCGACGCGCTTTGCCGCCCGTTTTCACTGGCCGCTCGAAGAGCGCACGCAGGCACGCTACGACGCCGCTAAAGAAGGCAAGTACATCGATCATATTCTGAAGACGTCGATTGGCCACGAGATCGCGGCGCTGGCGCACGAAGATGATCCGCTGCACGTCGTTAAGATGCTGGAGAAGGAAGGCTGGCTCGAAGTGCTGCATCCGCACTGGAACAGCGCGAAGGTCGATACCAACGGCATTACTGCGTTGATGAGAACGCGCCAGCAGATGGTCGACCTCGGCTACGCTCCCGATGCCGGACCGGCAGTCATGTATTTCCTGACCGACCGACTGTCGGAGAAAGAAATTTCCGATCTGCAGCGGCTCATTCCGCGCAAGGATTTGGTGGAAGCGTGGCGCGATATTGAAGATCACGCGAAGGAATTAGCCAAGCGGTTAATGGGTAAGGAAGCCGCGACGCCTTCGCGCACCTGGGCGCTGCTCTCTTCCGCGCGTCCTGAGATGGTTCTGTTTCTCGCAGTGACGGCCAAGCAACAATCCGTTGATCAGAAAATCAAGAACTATCTGACGAAGTGGCGACAAGTTCAGCAGAAGCTGCCGTTGCCTGAGATGACAGAGCTGCTGATCACGCCGCAGCTGCCGATTTATCCCAAGCTGGCCCACGATGTGTTCATGCTGTTACTCGACGGCAAATTACGCTCGCGGACGGAGACGCTGAAATATTTGAAGCCGTTTGCGCCGCCACCGCCTCCGCCGCCTCCAGCACCGCGCCGTGGACGCGCAGCGAAGGCCGCTGCGGAAGCTGCTGCCGCGGCTGCTGCGGCAAAGCCAGTCGGAAAAGGAAAGAAGGGAAAAGCGGCAGTGGCCGGAGCGCCTCCCTCTGCGCCCGCGCCGGCTAAGCCAGAAGCACAAGCGAAAGCAGCGCCCAAGGCTCCGGAGAAATCGAAGCCTGCATCGAAACCAACGCCGGCAGTTTCCAAGCCAGCACACCATCCCGCGCCGAAGCCGGCCAAAAAAGCCGCGCCCGCGAAGCCAGCACCGAAGCCCGCAAAAAAGAAAAGTAAAAAGCGGTAAACAGCGGCGGGCGGTTGCGAATCCAAGTAAAAAGGTTAATAAGTCTGTAGAAATCACACGCGCGGATTTCTTTTCCACAAATCAGGTGATTCCATTGGCTAACTCAGCCTGCGCCAATCCTGCGACTCAGGAAATTCCCGTGGAAGCCTACGTCTTCTAGCGGACCCCTCCGGCACTCCCCAATTCACTCTAAGCAAGCATGATGAATCCAGACGATCGCAAGCGTATGGAAGGGTTGTGCGCGCAAATTGCCGTAGAGACTGATAGCAGCAGATTCTCAACTCTGATGCAGCAGCTTATCGATCTGCTGGACCGCTCTCATCACTCCGACGTTGAGCCGCAGCGTTCGTCCGCTTCTTCGCGGCACCGGCTGCAGGGAGGGAAACTGGCGGGACCGGCGCCGGACGAATCACGGTAATGTCGGCGCCATTGGCGATAGGACGCGAAGGTTCCTCGATGGTTGCGGTGTAGCCGAGGGGCTCCGGAGCGATCAAGTCGCGAACCGCGGCAATAATCGTCGCGCTATCTGTCTTGGCTACGACTTTACAAGCTCCAGCTTTGAGTGCTTCGATCTCGACGCGAGGCGACCAGTGCAGGGTATGAAGAATGATGGGAATGCCGGGTAAAGCGATCGTGATAGCGCGCGCGGCACGCATGCCGTCCATGACGGGCATGGCCAAATCCAGTATTACCAGTTTTGGTTTGGTGGCGCGGGCTTTGGTGACGGCTTCTTCACCGTTTTCCGCTTCGACAATTTCCCAACGCCCGGCTTTTTCCAGTGCCTGGCCTAGGGCAAGCCGCACCAGAGCATTGTCGTCTGCAATGAGGATTCGACTCGCCATTCGAATTGCCGGAAGAACTGCTGCCAAGCGGAGACGGGGAACGTTCAGCCCGCACTGTTTGATGCCCTACAAATAATTGATTTATATGCGTGATGAAATACAGCGAAGCCCGTATTTATTTGCGAATCTACAACCAACAACGCTCGGTAACTTTTTGTCAATTCTTGTAAATTGCGTCGGAGATAAGGCGTACATAGACGTAAAGACTTTTTGTTGCATCTGAATTTGGTTCCTTAAAAATCTGGCTGACGCACGGAGAACAATCGTGAGCCCACGCACCATAAAAGTTGCCACTGTGGAGTCTGAGTCTGATTACCCTATTCAACCCTTACGGCCGGGAGAGCGCACAAATGCTGCGGGCAAGCCGCTCTCGAACACAATTCTGTTATCCATCCCCGACGGAGAGTTTGGCGCCATTCGTCCGCACCTGCAATTTCTCGATTTGCCTCAGGGCAAGCGGCTGCATGAGCCGAACCGCAAACTCGAGTACGCGTATTTTCTGAATTCAGGAATGATTTCGCTGGTCATTACCAGCAGCAAGCAGCAGAGCGTTGAAGTCGGAGTGGTTGGAAGTGAAGGTTTTACGCCCTTGCAAATCGTCGCCGGACTGAGGCGCAATCCGCATCTGGCCATCATGCAGATTACAGGTGAAGGATTTCGGATACCGGCGTCTTCCTTGATGAAGTTGCTGCCTTCGTCGCCCGTGTTGGAAAAGTCCCTGACCCGCTACGCCGCGATTCATGGCTTGCAGGTGGCGCAGACCGCAGGCTGCAATCGTCTCCACGACCTTGAGCAGAGGCTCTCGCGCTGGTTGTTGCTTACGCAGGATCGGGTGGGAAGCGGGCTTCTCCGCATCACCCATGATTTTCTCGCGACCATGCTCGGCACCGACCGCCCCAGTGTCAGCCTTGCTGCGGGCGGACTGCAGAGAAAACGCATCATCGAATACACCCACGGAGCCGTGAAGATTCTTAACAGAAAGAAACTGGAAGGCTCGTCGTGCGAATGTTATGGGATCATCCGGCAGTTCAACGGCGAACTGGCGATGCGCTAGCAGCGGATCGCGGCATGGGCATGTTGCGAATCGCGGATGCAAGAAACGTGCATGGCTCCGTTCCCAATGTGTGGCGAAAAGAATGAAGGTTTGCCGGCAGCCTGAAAGCCGCGTCCCACTTGCATTATGGGCGTATAATCAAACTCGTATGCGTCGCCTCATCTCCATCGCGGCGTTCCTCCTTTTGCTGACCGTCCCCGTCTGGGCACAACATGGCGGAGGTCACGGCGGCGGTGGTGGTCACGCCGGATTTTCTGGCGGGGGCCACTCGGGGTTCTCGGGCGGCGGCCACGCCTCCAGCGGTTTCAGCGGACACTCTTATGCGGGCGGATATTCCGGAGCGCGGTCTTATTCGCGGCCGTACTCAGGAATGCGTTCAGGAGTCGCGCCTTCGCGCAACTTCAATCGCTTTTCGACCTCGCGCGGTACCTACCTGCACAACGGAATCGGTTTTCGTAATGGCTTCCGTAATGGCGTAACTTTTCGCAACGGATTCCGGAATTGCTTCGGCGGGCGCTGCGGCGGTTGGGGTTACGGATATCCGTGGTGGGGCTACGATCCCTGGTTGTGGGGTTCGGGCTGGGGTTCTGGGTACGACAACTACGATCAGGACTACTACCAGAATCTCGACATCGCCAACCAGATGAACGAGCAGAGCCTGGAAGAGCAGCAGATGCGGCAGCAGCAAGAGGCCGATCAGGATGCCTATGTGCGTCCGCCGCTGCGTCCCCGTCCTTCCCCTGCAGAAGAGAAGCAGGCCGACACTGTTTTGCCAGCTACAATTCTGATCTTCCGCGATCAGCACAAAGAAGAAGTTCACAACTATGCCATTGTCGGGACAACGTTGTGGAATTTCTCTCCGCAGCGCACGGAAAGAATCGCGGTCTCTGATCTTGATCTGGCTGCGACCACCAAGGCCAATGAGGATCGCGGCATCACCTTCCGCGTGCCTGCACCGGGTCAAGGACCAGCCACGCCACCAACGAATATGCAAGGTCAACCGCCTGCGCCAGCCACAAGTTCGAGTTCCAGCGTTTAGCGCTTACTCCGTTTAACCCCAGTTTTCTCCTTTCAGCTTTGCTCCGAAGCCGGTTCGCCCTCTGTGCATATCTTTTTGTCTGGAGAGCTTGTAACATTGAAATCAAGCATTTAGCTCAGACTGAGGATGCGGAAGGGAATCAGCGGGGGCACCGTCTCAGGGCCCGTATTTCCTTGTGCGGATGCTAAAATATAAAGACCAACCCAATATGCCTTTAAAAACACTGTTCTTGAACCCCCCGTCTTTTGAGAATTTCGACGGTGGCGCTGGCTCTCGTTGGCCCGCTACCCGCGAAATTGAAAGTTATTGGTATCCCGTATGGCTGGCGTATCCGGCTGGAATGTTGGAGGGTTCGCGGCTGCTCGATGCGCCGCCCCACCACGTGACCGGCGAAGAGACCATCCAGATTGCCAAGGACTATGAGTTCCTGGTTCTCTTCACCTCGACCCCTGGATTCCCCGGCGACATTCGCCTGGCCCGCGCGATCAAAGACGCGAATCCGAAGATCAAGATTGCTTTTGTCGGCCCGCACGTGAGCGTGTTGCCGGAAAAATCGCTGCGTGATTGCCCCGCCATCGATTTCATTTGCCGCAAGGAGTTTGATTTTGCCGTTGTCGATTATGCGAAGGGCAAGCCTCTCGCCGAGATTCCCGGCGTGTCTTTCTTGAAAGACGACAAGGTCGTACACAATCCCGACTCGCCGCAGATTCAGGATCTCGACGCGCTGCCGCACGTCACCGAAATCTACAAGCGCGATCTCGACGTGACGAAGTACAACGTGCCGTTTCTGCTCTATCCGTTTGTTTCGCTTTATACGACGCGCGGTTGTCCGGCCATGTGTACATTCTGCCTTTGGCCGCAGACGCTCAGCGGGCATCCGTGGCGCAAGCGTTCCACCGATGACGTTGCCGCCGAAATGAAGAAGGCCAAAGAATTGTGGCCGAACGTGAAGGAATTTTTCTTCGACGACGATACCTTCAACATTCAGAAGGCGCGCACGATCGAACTCTGCGAGAAGCTTAAGCCGCTTGGGCTGACGTGGTCCTGCACATCGCGCGTTACCACCGATTACGATACGCTGAAAGCGATGAAAGAAGCTGGTTGCCGGCTGCTCATCGTGGGCTACGAATCGGGCGATCAGCAGATCCTGAAGAACATCAAGAAGGGCGCGACTATTGAACGGGCCCGCCAGTTCACCAAGGATTGCCACAAACTCGGCCTTGTCGTTCACGGCGACTTCATCATGGGGCTGCCGGGCGAGACGCACGAGACCATCAACAACACGATTAAGTTCGCCAAAGAGCTCGACGTCGAGACCATTCAGGTTTCGGTCGCGCACGCCTATCCCGGTACCGAGCTTTACGAATACGCCGTGAAAAACGGATTCATGGTCGGCGACAACAAGATGGTCGACGAAGGCGGACATCAGTTGGCCCAGATTCAGTACCCAGGGCTGCCCGCCGATGACATTATGTCGGCAGTACACCGTTTCTACGACGAATACTATTTCCGTCCGAAAGCGGTCTACCGCATCTTGAGAAAAGCGATGTTTGACAGCAACGACCGCAAGCGCCTGTACAAAGAGGCGAAGAGCTTCCTGAAATTACGCGCGGCCCGTAACAAGATGGTGAAGAAACATCACGAAGCGGCTGCTTCGCCCGAACCGGCCAAAGCATAAAACCAAGTTTCAGAGTTTCACGGTTCAAAGTTCCAAAGCTGACGCGGATTTTCGCTGAAACCTTGGAACTTTGAAACCGTCTAATCTTTTACGTGACCTTCCGCAAATATCTCGTCCTGGCCGGAGTAACCGTCTTTGCTGCGGCCGGAGACTCCATGCTTTCGCACGGCATGAAGCAGACCGGCAATATTTCCCTGCATCACCTTTCCGGCGTAATTCTTGCCGTGCTTAATCCGTGGGTCGCGATGGGAATTGTCCTGCTGCTGGCATTTTTCGCCAGCTACATGAACGCGCTTTCGTGGGCCGACCTGACCTACGTTTTGCCCGCGACCTCGCTCGGATACGTTTTGCTGGCGTTCGTTGCGCGGTTTGCCCTGCACGAGCAAGTCAGCGTGACGCGATGGGTTGGGATCGCGTTGATTGCAGGCGGCGTGGGATTTGTGGCGGGCAGTCCGGCGCTTACGGCTCATGGGCAGGACGAGCTTTTGTCCAGTCAGTCCAATCTCTCAGGCTCGAATTTCCCACCCTTCGCAAAAGGCGCGAAGGATGGGGCTCCCTCCGTGGATGTGGCGCAGGCGGTGTCGAGAGGGAACGAAAGATGACGCACCTGTACGCTTCTCACGCATATACCTGGGGCGGAATTCTGGTGATTGTGGTGGCGTCGGTGATTGGCGACGTTCTTCTCGCGCGCGCCATGAAGCAGGTAGGCGATGTTCACGAGATTTGGGATCGCTTTGGGCTTTGGACGGTGATCGCCCGGACGGTGGGGAATTCCAATTTCTTTCTCGGCGTGAGCGCGATGGCCGTCGCATTTTTCAGTCTGCTATTTACGCTTTCATGGGGGGATGTCAGCCTGGTCGCCCCAGCGGCCGCGTCGCTGACATTCATCGGTAACGCCTTCGCCGCGAAGATTTTCCTGCATGAAAAAGTCGACCGCCGCCGCTGGATGGCTGCCGTACTGGTGGCCGCAGGCGTAGCACTGTTGGCTGGATAATCGAACTTGATATTGGGCCAAAAGAAAATGCGCCGAAACTTCCGGCGCATTTTTCTTTCCGCGGTGAACTCTTACTTCGCTAAGGCCTTGATCTGCGCGTCGCGATCTGCGGGTTGCGCCGAGAGATGAAAATCAGCATTGCCCTGAATCCGCTTTAGGAAGAACAGCGCATAATCGCAGACGCGAAAGTTGTAGTGCTTGTAGACCATGTATTGTTTGCTGCCATAAACCGGCGCGGGACGGGTGTCCTGGAGCAGGCGGCGCAGCGCAGGCTCAGCGGCTTTTCCCGTTTCAATTAAAGCCTTCGAGGCGTCTTCGAGATACAAATCGGGCAAGCCCCAGAGGTTGAACATCTTGGAAGTTTGCAGCGCGTCGGTAAGCACGGAGGCGCGCTCTTCGGCGGGCAGAGCCAGATATTCTTTCTCGTGGAGCTTCCGAAGCAGCAACAGCGGCAGAATTGCGTTGCTGTTTTTCGATTGATTCACCTGCGTGATCAACGACTCAGCGGGCACGTCGCGGCCCTTCAGTTCGCGGTATGCCAGGGAATTGAATGGTTCCTTCTTCGCGGTGCTCTGTTCAGCCAGCTTATTCAGGAGCGACGGCACGTCCATGTTTTTGTAGCTCTGCGCCGTCTGCGCCGCGGCTTGCGCCATAGCAGCCATCCGGTCGCGCGCCGCAGACTGCGGCTGCGACAGCACTGTGCTCTTGTCGGTAGCGCTGCACGCGGCCAAGACAAGACAGAGCATGACCACCGAGCACGCCGTTAGGATTCGCCGCTGTCCGATTCTCTGATTGCCGGATCCGGAATGAATAGTTTGCTGATTCATGATCATGCCTCGCTGTGCTTCAGATTTCGATGGTGCTGCTAGTTGTCGTTTATAGATCGGTAAACGCGGGGAACGGCACTGCATTCTGCAATGTCGGCTGCCCGGGATATCCCGACCCCATATTTTCCGGACCGGAAGTTGGCGCCCACGTGTTCCATCCGCTGACCGCGTTCTGGAAGGTCGTATCGAGGTCTTTCCATGCCGGCGCGGTGATGAATTGCGAGACTGTTCCGTTGCTATCGCTGGTGTAGCTCCAGAAGTAGTAGCCGAGGATGTTGTTCCTGCAACTCATCGCGGTGAAACAGGTAGGCACGTCGACGGAATAGAAGAAGATGTTGCCCGGCCATCCGCCGGGCTCGTCATAGAGCGTGGTCGCGACGTTGTTGCTTCCCGGCGGGTTGTAGCCCGGGTCAAAGGTATGGCCGTCGTTATCGAGGCTGTAATAGCCGTAGGCCCAGCCGTCCAACTGGTCGATGCTCCATCCATAAGCGATGGAACGCGCCTCCTGCGACGACGATGGAAACATGTAGGTCTGCGAATCGCTGTCATAGACGGAAACCATCTGCGTGATCACGTCTTGCTGGCAGTCGCACTTTTTGCCGCAGGCCGAGGGTGTGAAGGTGAACGCGGAGCTCACCTGGAACGCGTCCGGTTGGGGCGTGCCGGTGAATGCCCAGGTTCCGCACTCCAGCGTCGTCGTGCATGCGATGAAGCCAAGGGCTGAGACGACCAGAATGGCGACGACCGGTAACAACGGGAATTTGCTTTTCATAGTTTTCCCTTTCGTGCTTTCACCCAATAGTGTTTGAAATGTGGATTTCGTTACATGCGGTGGACGAACGAAGTGTGTCCCTACGAGGTGAAGGAAAAATAAGGAAGATGGGATGTGAGGGAGTAGTTTACGAAAAAAGCCGCATGAAGCCGCTTGGGGGAAGATCGGGAGAAAGAAAGTGTGCGCCTTTTTCGCCGGCTGCGTGGGCCAGCGCTTCGGCGGCGAGATATCCGCTGCGCACTGCGCCCTCCATGGTTGCGGGCCAGCCGGTCGCAGTCCAGTCGCCAGCGAGGAAGACGCGTGGCCAAGGCGTGATGGCTGATGGCCGTTGAGCATCGATGCCCGGGCGCGGAGAGTAGGTGGCATTGACCTCTTTAATGACGGTGGATTTCACGAGATTGGCCTCGCGTGCGGCAGGGAAGAATTCGCGGACTTCGCTCAGCGCGAGATCGACGATTTCCGCGCGAGATTTGTCAATGAGAGTCTTCGAGGAGCTGACCACGAGTTCAATGTAACTTCCCGAAGCAGAACCGTCGCCGGTGCGCATCGGCTGCAGACGGGATTTGTGGAACATCCACTGGATCGTGCGGTCGAGCAGGACGGCGTGGTCGAGATCGGAAATTTGGCGATCAAACCAGAGATGGATGCCGGTGATAGGAGAATTTTCAAAGTGCGCGATCTGCTCGCGAAGTGGCTGGTTTTCGGCTGTAGGGGGCAGAATGCGTGCCAGGGCGTCGAAGGGCAGCGCGACGACGAGATAATCGAATTGCTCCGTAATTTCAGCAATTCGAACTTGGACGCCAGACTCCGTCGGCTCAAATCCTTCGATCGAACGTCGGAAGCGCAGCACACCGCCCCGTGCGCGAATGTAGTCTCCGGCAGCGTTATAAAGGTCGGTCAATGGGACGGTCGGCACGCCCATTTCGCGCGCCTCAGGAGATTTCATCGATTCACGCACGACTTGCGCGGCGGCCGAAACCGAGATGCGGTCGAGTTCCTCGCTGAGCGCGCTGACCAGAATGGGATACCAGAAGCGGGCAATCGCGTTCTTGGTCTGGCCGTGAGCGTCGAGCCATTGCTGAAAGGATTGTCCGGTATCGCGTTGTGCGGTGAGCGTGAGCGGGATTAGGGCGCGCGAGATCGCGAGTTTGTCGGCAGCACTGAGAAAAGGGAAGTGCAAGAATGACGGCGCGGTGTGCAAGGGCGCGGGCAGCGGGGAAGACTTTATGACCGAGATGCGCCCGCCGGGTTCGATGAAATTCATCTGATCGAACCAGCGAATCTGATCGGCGATGCCGATGCGCCGATAAAACTCAACCAGATTCGTGCAGACGCGAAACAGTACGTGCTGGCAGTTGTCGACGACTTCTCCGGTGCCGGGGTGTTCGTAGGACGATGCGCGTCCGCCGAGAAACGGACGGCGCTCAAACAGCGTGACGCGAAATCCGGCATCGGAGAGCGCGCAGGCCGCAGCGAGACCGGCAAGTCCGCCTCCGGCGATGGCAACTGTGGGTGGGTTGGTGCGGGCGATATTCAATTCTACGTGACCCGCATCACAAATCCCTTCGCAAGGACGCTGAGTTTTTCCCAGGTGCTGAGGGCGACTTTCTCGGTGAAGACGTCGTATTGTTTTTCCGCGATGCGTTCGAGAAGGCGGCGGTAGATGGTAATCAGAACCCACAGCGCGGGCTGGCTGTCTTCCGAGATGTACGGGATCAGCGCTTCGCCGGAGGCATAGAATTCGCGGGCGCGGTCGGCCTCGAGCGAGAGCAGCGGCTTGAAGCGCGCGGGGTCCGGCGTTCCGAGCAGTTCCGCCGTGGTGAGATTGAATTGGGCAAGATCTTCCGCGGGGAGATAGATGCGCCCCATGCCGGCGTCTTCTTTTACGTCGCGAATGATGTTCGTGAGCTGGAAGGCGAGGCCGCAGCGTTCGGCCAGCGGCTCAGCTTCGGGATCGCGATATCCGAAGACGTGAATGCAGACCAGGCCAACCACCGAGGCGACGCGATAGCAATAAAGCTTGAGATCTTCGAAGGTCTGGTATTGGACCGTCAGGCCAGGAGTCGGACTCGGGAGTGGCTGCCCGGATTCGTCAACCGGAGTCTCTTCTACGTCCATCAAGGTGCCGTGCGCGAGTTCATCGAGCAAACCTGCGGGGATGCCGTGGAGGCGCTGCGAATCGGTTAGCGCGAGAAGAATGGGGTCGTCGGTAGGCTGACCTTGCTGCGCGCGATGCAGCGCATCGAGCCAGGCTTCCAGTTTCTGGCGGCGCTCGGCGGGAATCATCGTGTTGTCATCGGCAATGTCGTCGCAGCGGCGCATGAAGGCATACACGGCGCAGAGCGCCTCGCGCTTGCGGCGGGGCAGAACCATGAAGGCGTAGTAAAAATTCTTGGCTGCGGCGCGCGTGATGCCCTTGCACACGGAGTAGGCCATGACCAGCTGCGAGTGAGCCGGGGTCCAGGGCGCGATGGCGGATTGCGTGCCCACGCTCACGATTTCGCTCCGAAGAGTTTGCCGAGGGCGGCACGAGCGACCAGCGCCAGTTTGCGGGGCTTGGAGATTTCCGGACGGTTGCCAAGGACGGCATAGTCCTGGTTCTCGATGGCGCGAAGAATCTCCTGGCCGCCACGGGTGAAGAGTTCGAGGTCGAGCGCGAGTTCGTGGTTGACTTTGCCCACCAACGGCAAACCTTGGCGGAACCATTCGTGAGCGCGGTCAACCTCAAATTTCAGCATGGCGCGGAAGGCCGGAGTATTGCGACTGCACACGATGTCGTCTTCGGTCACGTTGAAGTTGCGCAGGCTTTCGAGGGGAAGATAAATGCGGCCTTTGGCGTAGTCGCGAGTGACGTCCTGCCAGAAGTTGGCCAGTTGCAGCGCGGTACAAGTGTAGTCAGAAAGTTGCTGCCGCTGGGCATCGCGATATCCGCAGAGGTATAGAACCAGATGGCCAACGGGATTGGCCGAGTAGTGGCAATAGCCGAGCACGTCGTCGAAGGTTTCGAAGCGTGTGACGGTCTGATCCTGCCGGAAGGCAGTGAGCAGATCGGAGAATTCGTGCTTCGGAATATCAAATTGCCGGACAGTTTCAGCGAGCGCAACGAAGACAGGATGTTTCGGCGAACCGTCGTAGCAGGCATCGAGTTCGGCCTGCCATTGATCGAGAAGGGCAAGCGAGGCGGTGGCGTCTCCGACTTCGTCACCGAGATCGTCGGAGATGCGGCAGTACGCGTAGACGTTGAAGAAGTGCTGGCGTAGCCGCTTCGGCAGAAACCAGGTTGCGACCGAGAAATTCTCGTAGTGCGTCTGCGCGAGATGCGCGCAGTAGGCGCGGGCCTCTTCAAGAGTAGGCGCGTGCGACGGGATGGCGTAGGCGGCGGGAAGGCGCGACCAGCCGAGAGCGAGTGGGGTGGCAGAGAGGGCCGGGATTTGAGCAGCAGATTGGGGCATGGTAAATGGAATTGTTGATTGCTGATTTTTGATCGTTAATTGAAGAGTCCCATTGGCTTAAGAGTTTTGGGTTTCAATTAGCAATCAAAAATCAGCAATCAACAATATCTATCAATGTCCGGGAATGATGGCGGTCTTGATGTCGCTGCCGCGGTTCAGCATGTGGCGCAGAACCTGCTGCAGGCGCGACAAGGGCGCCTCACCGGTAATGTAGTCGGTGGGACGAATCTTTTTTGCCGCAATCAGTCCGAAGGCCCGGCGCACCGTTTCCGGCGTGTGATGGAACGTGGCCTTCAGCGTCATCTCCGAATAGTGGAGGCGATTGGTATCGAGCTGCACCTTGGTTCCACTGGCGCATCCGCCGAAGAAGTTGACGGTGCCGCCCTTGCGGACCATCTCCACTGCCCACTCCCAGGCTTCGGGACGGCCGACCGCTTCGATGACGACATCGCATCCGCGTTTCTGCGGAGCGAGCGCGCGAACAGCCTCTACTACATTCGGAACTTTGGTGATCTGCACGATCTCGTGCGCGCCCATCTGCTTGGCGGCCGTGACCTGCTCATCGCGCTTAACCACTGCGATGACGTTGCATCCAATGGCACGGGCGACTTGTACGAACATCAGGCCGATCGGTCCCCCGCCGAGGATTGCAACCGTGTCGCCGATTTCAACTTTTGTTTCGTGCAATCCGCGCAGCACGCAGGCCAGCGGTTCGGTCATGGCGGCATCTTCGTACGTGACGTTGGCCGGGATCACCAGCATGTTAGCTTCGACGATGCGGCGCGGCACGCGAATGTATTCGGCGTAGGCTCCGTTGTTGAAGAGCAAATCTTCGCAGAGATTTTCCTGGTGCTTGGAGCAGTAGAAGCACATCTGGCAGGGCGCGGAGTTCAGCGCGACCACGCGCATGCCTTTCTTGAATCCGTTGACGCCCGCCCCGACTTCTTCAATGACTCCCGCGAGTTCGTGCCCGAAGAGAGCGGGAGGCACGATCATGCGCGCATGGTAGCCGCGCTGATACACCTTGAGATCGGTGCCACAGGTGAGTGCGACCTGAACTTTAACCAGAACCTCGCCGTCGCCAACGCGAGGGATGGGGACTTTCTCAATCTTGATATCTTCTTTGCCGTACAAGACGGCGGCGGTCATTTTTCCGTTCACTGCGTTTCCTTCCACGAACTGCCAAGGGCCAAGGCCCCAATCTCTGAAGCGGCCAAGCGGCGCTAAATTGCCGCCATCTCTCCTGCGCCCGGTTGAATCATGATCTTCATCGACGAAGGCTGGGGATGCGCGGCCAGATCCAGAGCCGCCGCGCTCTCGGAGAGCGGGAAGCGGTGGCTGATCAGCCGTTCCAGGTCCATGTCGCGATTCATGACAAAACGGACGGACTCAGCCTGCAGGTCGACGGATGCGCTGTAGGAACCGACCAGAGTTTTTTCGTCGACGCAAATGGCTGCAGGATCGATCACGGCCTCCCCGTGCTGAGTCTGCGCAAACAGCAACACACGGCCACCGGGACGGGCCGCATCCATCGCAATGCGAATCAAAGCATTCCCGCCGACCGCCAAAATTACGGCATCGGCTCCACGTCCCCCAGTTAACTCACGGACGCGGTCTACCACGTTCGCCTGCGAAGCATCGATAGTAGTCTCTAATCCGAAGCTTTCTCCTATTTTAAGCCTCTGGGCATGTAAATCGGAAGTAATTAAGCTGGCCCCCGCCTTTCGTGCCAAAACGCTTAAAATGATGCCGATGGGACCCTGGCCGATGGTGAGAACTGTTTCCCCCTGACGCAGGCGCAGCGCTTCGATGCCCTTCATACAGGTGTTGACTGGCTCGACAAATGTAGCCTGCTCAAAGGAAATGCCGTCGGGGATGCCGACCGTGCCGTTTTCGACGATCCAGTCCATGACGCGGACGTATTCGGCGAAGCCGCCGCCGGAAGGTTCGAAGCCGGCGGTGCAGCCGACTTTCTTATAGGTAACGCACTGAGCGAAGGTCTTGTTCTGACAATAAAAGCACTCGCGGCAAGGGATGTGATGGAAGACCATGACTCGATCTCCGGGGGCGTACTTGCGAACCTGAGCGCCGACAGCGGCAACCGTTCCGGAGGTTTCGTGTCCAAAGATGCGAGGCGCGGAGTGCGATCCGGTGGAGATCTTTTTAAGGTCAGTACCGCATACGCCGCAGGAGTGGACTTTGACCAGAATTTCCTTCTCGCCGATTTCAGGGACGGGAACAGTCTCCAGCCGCACGTCATTGACGCCGCGATAGACTGCGGCCTGCATGGTGGAGGGGATGCTGGCAGGAATGTCAGTTTCGACCGCGGACGGTCGGGCAATCGCCATAAGTCTATTTTAGATGATTATGGACGGGAATTTGGTGCAAGCAGCTATCCGATATGGATGTCATTCCGAATCGGGCCGGAGGCCCGGTGAGGAACCTGCTTTTTCCCGCAGATACGAAATAGGCAGAAAGGCTAGCTCTTTCCTTCGGCGACGATTTCTGAAAAGTCCGCGATTGTGGAAAACTCCCGCAGCAGTGTTTGCAGCAAGACCAGTCGGTTGGCGCGAACTTTCGGATCGTCCACCATGACCATGACTTTATCGAAGAAAGCGTCTACGGGTTCACGCGCGGTCGAGAGAAGCCGGAGTGCGTCGGCATACTTCTTCTCTTTGCGCTGAGCTTCAATTTTCGGGCTATTAGCATCGAGATAACTGCCGAGAGTTTTTTCTTCCGCCTGCGAGTCCGCGAGCGGCTCCCATTTTGCGGACGGTTCGATTCGCTTTTCGGCGGCCTGCTTCAGAATATTGCGAATGCGTTTGCAGGCTGCGCCGATCGCTTGAAATTCGGGCAGGTGCAGCACTTGTTTGACCGCTTCCGCGCGTTCAAGCGCATCAACCACATCTTCGGCGTCGGCGCCTAGCACCGCTTTCACCACGTCGTAGGCGTAGCCTTTCACATCGCGGAGATAGAACTCCAGCCGTTCGCGGAAGAAAGCCTCGATCGATTGCGCGAACTGCGCATCATCGACGAATTTCTTTTCCGCTTCCGAGCCTTGATATCCGGCGCGCGCGTCGCTCATCATCTCGTTCAGGCGCAGCGGAAGTTTTTTCTCGGCAATGATCTTCACGATGCCGTTGGCCTGCCGGCGCAGGGCAAATGGGTCTTTCGATCCGCTGGGAACCAGGCCCAACGCAAACATACCGGCGATGGTGTCGGCTTTGTCGCCGACGGAAAGGATCGCGCCTTCCATCGACCGCGGAATATCGTCGTCGGTCGATTCAGGCTTGTAGTGATCGTAAACCGCGTCGGCGATGGCGAATTTCGTCGCTTCCGACAGGCTGGGATCAAGCTGCTGCGCGCGTGCGTACAGGCCGCCGACAATACCTTGCAGTTCGGTGAACTCTTTCACCAGTTCCGTGGTCAGGTCGGTCTTCGAAAGGCAGATGGCTTTGTGGATGACTCCCGGGCGCACGGCGACGTCGTGCTGCTTCAATATTTCGCTCAGCCAGCTAGACAAGCGCTGCACGCGCTTCGTCTTGTCGTAGTAGCTGCCCAGATCTTTCTGAAACGTGACGTTGCGCAGAAACTCCAGGCGGTCGAGCAGAGTTTTCTTCTGATCTGTTTCCCAAAAAAAGCGCGCGTCGTTGAAGCGGGCACGCAGCACACGCTCATTACCGTGCCGGATGAGGCCCTGCGGATCGCTATCCGTGTTTAGCACAGCGAGGAAATTCGGCGCGAGTTTCCCGGCCGCATCTTCGACTGCGAAATATTTCTGATGGTCCCGCATCACCGTGACCAGCACTTCTTCGGGCAGGGCAAGAAATTGCGGATCGAAGCTGCCCAGAATCACGGAAGGGAATTCTGTGAGATTGACCACAGTGTCGAGCAACGCCTTGTCTTCGCGCCAGCGTGCTCCGGGGATCGTCCGCGTAGCGGCATCAAGGGCTTTGCGAATCTGCTGCTCACGCTCGGCGCGGCCCAGCACTTTAGCGCTGCGCAAGGCATCGGCATAAGCCGCGCCAGCGCGGGAAATCGGCACATTGTCGTGCGATAGGATGCGGTGTCCGCGCGAAGTGTTTCCAGCGCGGACGCCGTCGAATTCCAGCGGGACGGTTTCGCCATCAAGCATCGCGACCAGCCAGCGCACCGGTCGCACGAAGCGCTCATTCGGCTTGCGCCAGTACATATTCTTTGGCCAATAGATGCTCGACAGTTCCTTCGGCAGATGCTCTATGAGAATGTCGGCGGCGCTGCGTCCCTTTTTCGTGACCTTGGCGGCGATGTATTCGCCTTTCGGCGTTGTGACTTTTTCAAGTTGCGAAACTTCAATGCCGGCTTTTTTCGCAAAGGCCTGCGCGGCTGGCGTTGCCTGGCCGTCTTTATACGCGACATTCACCGAAGGCCCGGTGAGTTGTTCGACGATGTCTTCTTGCGCAGCGGCGATGCCATAGGCAAGGATCGTGAGACGACGAGGCGTGTCAAACTGCGTAACCTCGCCGGCGGACAACCGCTCTCGCGTCAGCAGGTTGGCCACGCGCTCGCGCAGTTCGGCAGAAGCCGCTTCGATCATGCGCGCGGGAATCTCTTCGCAACCGATTTCAAGTAAAAAGTCTGGCATCTATAAATCCAGAGTTTAGGTGGTGACCGGTGCCAACTGCTCCTTTTTTTCGGGATGGTCTGATTTTCCAGATGACGCGGCTTCAGCCTTCTGTTGATCCACCCACGCCTTCGCAATTCCGACCGCCAGCGCGCGCACCCGCGCGATGACGCCCACGCGCTCGGTTACGGAGATCGCTCCCCGGGCATCGAGGATGTTGAACAGATGCGAGCACTTCAG
>Ga0209006_10001369_pt1 | contig 22133 bp, 14 predicted proteins | sample JacPin_JW_Ref_O2_FD_188567 | JGI IMG/M metagenome (GOLD analysis project Ga0209006, IMG submission 188567) | Forest soil microbial communities from Algoma, Ontario, Canada - Jack Pine, Ontario site 1_JW_Ref_O2 (SPAdes) (version 2) | ecosystem: Environmental > Terrestrial > Soil > Boreal... | reverse complement strand
GCGAGTCTTATTTTGCCCTTGCGCTTCGCTATGACTTCACCTCCATCAGGTTGTCAAAGGGACTTTCACCCTCAAGCTGTCGTACATGCTCGGCACACAAAAAATAGGGCCCCGCGGACAGGGCCCGGTAGCAGCAAATTCAGGAGTCCCAACTATACCATAATGTCCATCGACTTACTATGCTTTAGCGTGATTATTTCTTACGGCCGGATTTCAATCGGCGTGCCGCCCTTCACTGCTCGCCATATCTCGTCGATCTCCGCGTTGGTCACGGCGATGCACCCATCCGTCCAATCCTTTAGCCGGTGAGCCGCGCCGAGATAACCGAAGCCATTCGGCAGTCCGTGCACAAAAACGTCGCCGCCGGGAAACACTCCCCGTTCACGCGCGGCCGCACGATCGCGGGCGCTGGGATACGAAATGTGGATCGCCTTGTAAAACTTGCTGTGCGCATTACGGAAGTCGAGGACATAACTACCTTCCGGCGTCTTGTGATCGCCCTGCCTGGTTTTCGGGCCAATCGGGTCGCCCCCCAGAGCGACCTTGTACGTCTTGATCACGCGCCCGTGATTGACCAGTTGCAACGTGCGCTCGCTTTTCAGCACGACAACCCGGTCGGCATGCAGCGGCGTGAGCGCCGTCTGCGCCGTGCCCAGTCCGCCCAGCAAACAAACCACCAGAACAGTGAGCACTCGGATGCGCATTCGCGCAATTATAGGCCGGCGCAAATCGGAGGAGTGCTACGCTGATGCAGTGAACACCGCGAATCGCAACCCACAGTTCGGATTGAGCCGCGGGGCTTTGCCCTGGCGGGACTGCCGAGGCGGCTGTCGCCACATGAGCTTATTCGGAGCGCATCTACGGCGCGTGAGGCTCATGGCGTTCTGCGCCCTCGTCTTCTCCTGCACCGTGCTCCCAGCCTCCACCGCTAACTGGACCGCTCGCGCGCACCCCGCGCGCCTGGTCAACGGCGCTCCCGTGCTGTTTCAAGTGCAGGCCCCCGCATCTCTCGAATCGCTGACTGGAACCTGGCTCGGCCATCAAGTTCCTTTCAGCTTCGACGCAGCCACGAAAACGTGGTTCGCATTAGCCGGTATCAGCCTCGAGACTGCGCCGGGCACTTACGCCCTCGATCTGGCTGGTGAACGCCCGGCGAGTCCGACCAAAGGCGCGCTCCCGAAACTTTCTTTCAGCAGCAAGTTCACGGTTTTCCGCGGCACGTATCCCAGGACCGAGGTCAAGCTCACCGTCGAAGGTAAATTCACCGAGCCCAGCCCCGAGCAACAGCAACAGATTGCAGACAGCGTGAAGATCAAGCAGGAATACCTGGACCGCGTAACGCCAGACCGCGAGTGGGATGGCAAATTCACGGCCCCTGCGGACGCCGCTATCTCCGATGTTTTCGGCTCGCAGCGAATCTTCAATGGCAAGGCGCAGCGCCCCCACCTCGGCCTGGATTTCCGCGTCCCCAGCGGAACTCCTGTGGCCGCCATGAATGCCGGCACGGTGCTGCTGGCGCGCTTCTTATATTTCGAAGGCAACTGCGTCGTCATCGACCACGGCCAGGGACTCCTCACTCTGTATTTCCATCTTTCGGAATTCAAGGTAAAGGAAGGCGACGCCGTGAAGGGCGGCCAGGTAATTGGTTTGAGCGGCGGCACGGGCCGGGCCACGGGTCCGCATCTTCACGTGACCGTGCGCTGGCAAGGAGTTTCTCTTGATCCAGCGCGGCTTCTGGAATTGCCGCTGCCTTAACCGAGCGCACGCGAGACGGAGGCTAAGCCGCGCCCCTCGACACTCGGCTCAAGCCGCCGTTGCCATTGCGCGACGCGTCCCGCACGGCGTCTCGCAAGGCGTCTTTCAGTTCGTCCTTCAGACCCAGGTTGCGAATCAGCCGGTGCAGGTAATTGGGATGCACTCCCAGAATCCCCGCGGCCTCCACGTAGTTGCCGCGAGTCTGTTCCACCGCATCGAGAATAAGTTGCTTCTTGAGTTCCTTGACGCAGAAGTGGTACCGGGCTTCACTCCTCTCCGGCGACGGCCTGCGTTCGAGAATCGATTCCGGCAAATCCTCCGGCAGCAAAGCGTCCGCGTGACCCAGCACCAGCGCGCGTTCTATCGCGTTCTCCAGTTCGCGCACGTTGCCCGGCCAGTCGTGATTCGCCAGGCAGGCCATGGCCTCGCGTGAAACCGGTTTGGCTTTCACCCTGCAGCGCTTGGAATATTTCTGCACAAAGTGGCGCGTGAGCAGCGGAATATCCTCCCGGCGCTCGCGCAACGAGGGCATTCTCAGCCTGACCACATCCAAACGGTAGTACAAATCCCGGCGGAAGATTCCCGTGCGTACGGCTTCGTTCAAGTCGCGGTTGGTGGCGGCAATCAACCGGATGTCCACTTTGATCGGATGGGTTCCGCCCACGCGCTCGAATTCGCGTTCCTGCAGCACACGCAACAGCTTCACCTGGAGCGACGGAGCGAGTTCTCCGATCTCATCCAGAAACACCACACCCGCATCGGCTACTTCGAGCCTGCCCTTTTTCTGGAGCACGGCTCCGGTGAACGAACCCCGTTCATGCCCGAACAAATCATCTTCCAGCAGTGACTCGGGAATCGCCGCGCAGTTGATGGCCACGAACGGTTGGTTCCCCCGGGCGCTGTTGCGATGCAACGCCCGCGCCGCCAGCTCTTTTCCCGTTCCGCTTTCTCCCTCAATCAGCACCGTGGCGTCCGACGCCGCAACCCGCGTCAAAAGCTGGTACATCTCCCTCATCCGCGGGCCTTCTCCCACCATGCTCCACTCCCCGCAGGTTTCCAGCGCGAGGGTCTGAGTTTCTTTTTCCAGGCACTGCAGACGCCGCGCGCTGTCCAGGGCCGCCGCACAAATGCCGGCAATGGCCGCCATCAGCTGCAAATGCTCTTCGTGGAAGCGTTGGACCGGCCGAGTGCTGTCCAGGTAAATGCATCCGATCACTTTCTGAAACACAGTCAGCGGCACGCATAGCAGCGAGCAAACGTGGGCCTCGGCCAGGCTCTCCACCTTCTGCAAGGTTCCGAGACCGGCCACATCGGTGCCCAGAATCGCAACTCCCTGCTCCATCACCTGGCGGGCGACCGTGCGGCTGATCCGGACCAGCGGCGGCTCCCCGGGACGCCGAGTGCGAGCGTGCAGCGAACTGAATTCCTGCTCGCCCCCATCGGTCAGCAGAATCGCGCCACGCCCGGCGGGCACCACTTCAAAAATCAGACTCAGCAACTGCCCCTGCAATTCTTCGAGATCCTTGACGGCATGCACCACCCGGCTGATCCTCAGCAAGACATTCAGATTGCGCGCGACGTCCGACGTCTCGGGCAACTCGCTCAGCAGCCAGTCCGGCGCCAGACCATCCACTTCCTTTCTCGGATGAAACTGCATGGTTTCGGCGAAAGGGTGGCCCTCTTCGAATTCCACGCGCGCCGGCGGGGGCGTTTCTTGTTCGGGTTCATCGTCGGCTTCGTCGTCGACGAGAAACACAAACACCGAGTCACCGGCGGCAATCTCGTCGCCGTGATGCAGCCACTGTTCTTTCACTGACTTCCCGTTGACCCGGGTCGCGTGCTCGCTCTCCAGAGCGAGAAGATGGAAACGGCCGTCTTCCTGCCGCAGACGAAACTGCTTCTGGGAAATCGACGGATCGATCACGGCTAAGCCATTCGATGGCTCGCGTCCCAGGGTAACGTCGCCCTCAGGCAGTGGAAATATCGAGTCGGTGAGCGGTCCGGCAATGGCGAAAAGTCGGGGATGCATAGGTTAGGGTCCTCGTATCGAGCGACCTTCTTACCACGTGAAAGCCTGAACCTAACAAGGAGCATCATTTTGTTACGATATCCGAACAGATAGCCGGACTATCCGGCCGGATAGTGATCTGCACAAGGCACGACGGTTGCCTGAGAAGCATTGCGACCGCGCCAACTTGCAGCTAAATACCTGATAAATAAAAAGTTATCCAGTGGCGTGCTGGGTCGCGACACTCGCGCTAGAGCGTTGGACCGAAACGTGCATTGTCTCGCCTCGCGGAGTCGGCAAAAAGCGACGGGGGAAGCGCTTTCTGTCACAGTGTCGCCGGCACCTGCAAAGTCAGGGACGCGAAGGGACCCCCTCGTCGCGTCCTTGATTTTTTTCGGTCGAAAAGCGGGTGTGTAGTTGCGTTCGCGGTCAGCCAGCAGCCGCTTCTTGCTGCGCTGAAGATTCAAGAGCCGGATTGGATTGTTCGTGCGAGTGTGCGACAGCATCCTGCGCGACCCCGTCGCGATAGGTAACGCTTCTCCCCGAAATCGCCGGCACCCGTTCGCCCGGCACCAGGATTCCGACCAGATTCAGTGGATCGGCCGCCGACACCGTCACCGCCTCGCCGGTCAGCGGAATATTGCGCATCGCCCGCACCGATTCCACAGCTACCGGCAACGCAAACTGTTCGCCCAGGAATCCGTCAACGAAACGCCCGCCGCGAATTTCACCGCGATCCTCCAGCCGGCGGAAACCCATCAGCAGTTCCCGCCACGGCGGCAGGTTCGCCTCGCGCGCCAGCTCATCGCGAAACACAATTCCGTAGCGTCGCAGCAACATCCAGCAGGCAGCCTCGACCGCGCGCGGCCTCTCCGCTGCCTGATCCGCATGCAGCAGCGCCCATCGGCCCGAGCTGTGCCGCGGACGCGTGCTGCGTCCGCTTCCCTGCCCCGCGCGCCTTTTGGGGTCGATCAACGATCGCAGATTATCGAACCCGTCGGCGGTAACCAGACCAGCGGCAACCAGCTCCCAGAGAGCGGTCTCGATCTCCGCTTTCAGCTTGCCGCTGCCCCGCACAATGTCGGCGAAGAACGAAGCCCCGCGCTGCCGCAGAAAATCCAGCACGAGTTGCGCGCTGTGGCTAAGCCCTCGCCCCGTGTTCTCCGACTCGGTGGTTGGGTGCCCCATCGCCGGGTGCCCCATTTCTCGCGCTTTTTGTGAGAAGTGGGGATTTTCGCGTGGAATCATCCAATCCGCATCCTCGCGCACGAAAAAAGTTATTGGCGCCACGCTTGTAGGAATCACTCGACGTTGACGAGGCGAGCGGGTCACCGATTCTCCGGGCGTCGTTCCGGACAAAGAATCCCCGTTCCCTTTCTCGCCATTGCTTCGCGCAGGAATGGAAAAATCCAACGTCGCCGGATGCGGCGACAACCTTCCCCATCCCACAGCCCCAGTCAGGCAAAGCTGATCGAGCCATTTGGGGTCGTAGTCGGCAATACGCCGCGCCAGAACCTGCCGCTCCCAAGCGTTGGCCGGAATCTCAAATCCCTGCAACTGCTGCAGCACTTCCAGCGTGCCGCGCTCACCCGCCACCTGCGTCCCCGGAATCACATGCTGCCAGCGCATCAGCCAGCGCATAAATTGCGCTGCCGTAACCGGTTCAATCTGCTTGCGCAGCGCGCCCACCGTCAGCCGGTGAATGCGCGCCAGCAGCCTCCGCTCACACCATTCGGTTTCGTCAGCTTGTGCCGGAGCAGCCGAGCGCAGCTCAGCCTGCTCGTGTGGCGCGGGCACTCCTGCCCGCGAGGCAGCGCCACCGAACTTTCCTCGCAGAATAGTTCCACTGGCTTCCATGCGAAGCAGCGCGTTCGAGATGTCAGAAGCAGGAAGCCCCAACTCCTCCCCGAGCTGCGAAGCCGTAACTGGCCCCACATGCGACATCCATCCCGTAACCAGCGTCAGCAAAGCGTCGTCGCGGGAAACCTGCACCGTCTCGACATCAGCCAGAGTCTGCACAAACTGAGCCGACGAAAATAGCACCGCAAAGCTCCGCGCCCGCTCCGCCGCCACCCAGTACCGCCGCCCATCGACCGCAGCCGTACCCGCCCGACCTTGATCGACCAGCGACCCGAAGTAGGCGAACCAAGAAAGCCGAGCTGCGCTCGGCTGGACGGGCGAGCTCGCCCGTCCCCGCACGAGCGCTTCGTCGGCGCTGCCCCGCTCGAATGGCTCGGGGAGCGCCACCAGCGTATGCAGCACATCGTGCAGCTCATCCGCGTCCCGCACATCCGGCCAAGCCTCGGCCCGCACCTGTGCGATCGCCGCCGGATCCAGCTTTCCCACTTCCTCCAGCACCGACTCCGGCAGCATGCGCCGCATCTCCACCGCGCGCGCCCGGCGCTCCTCGAGGGGCGCATCGTCGAGGAACGCATATGGATTCGCGTTCAGAATCTCGTGTGAAAATTGCGATGGCACCGGCGTATCCACCGCCAGCACGCGAATCTGCCCTGACGTCATGCCGCGCAACAGGTCCTTCAACCCCTCCACGTCCATGGCCTCGGTGAGCACATCTTTCATCACCTCGCCCACCAGCGGATGATCGGGGATTTTCCGCTCGCCCTCGATGTTTTCAAAACACGCCGCCGCGTCCGGAAACACCGACGCCAACAGATCATCCGACCGCATGCGTTGAATCTGTGCCGGAACTTTCTTGCCGTTCTGAAATCGTAACAACGCCAGCGCGCGATTCGCGTCCCAGCGCCAGCGCGTGCCGAAGATGGGAGAATCGAGCGCCGCCTGCTCCAGAATCGGCTGCACGGTGTCAGCCTGCAAGAAGTGAAAAACATCGCCCAGCGGAAAACTATGCTGCTCCGCCAAAGCGATGTTCAGCCCGTTGTCGGTTGCCGCCGCCTGCAACTCAAAGTTGAATCCCACGCAGAAACGCTTGCGCAGCGCCAGTCCCCAGGCTTTGTTGATGCGTCCTCCAAACGGTGCGTGGATGATCAACTGCATCCCGCCGCCCTCATCAAAGAAGCGCTCGGCAATCACGGTCTGCTGCGTCGGCACCGCGCCCAACACCGCTCGGCCCTGCAGAATGTATTCAATCGACTGTTCCGCGCCGGAGTCATCGAGACCGCATTCGTCTTTCAGCCACACGACAGCCGCAGCCACGTCCGGCTGCGTCGCCGAAAATCCTACCGGCGATGTGTGCGGCAGCATCGTGCTGATTTTTTCCCGCAGCTGGCCCACATGCGCGGACAATTCCTGAGTCCGCGCCGGAGCCTCACCGCGCCAGAACGGAACCGTGGGCGGCGCCCCGTGCGCATCCTGCACCAACATTCGTCCCGCATTGGTCTCGATGCGCTGGATCATCCACGACGTGTTGCCCAGCAGCATGATGTCGCCGCGATTGCTCTCTACGGCGAAATCCTCATCCACCGTTCCCACGACCACGCCATCCGGTTGAGCCACGACCGTGTAAAGAGAATTATCTGGAATCGCTCCCCCGCTGGTGATGGCCGCCAGCCGCGCCCCACGCCGCGCCCGCAACTTTTTGTTCACGCGGTCGCGATGAACGTAAGCTCCGTAGCGCCCCCGTCGTGAGGCAATTCCTTCCGAGAGCATTTCAAGAAGCGAATCAAACGTCGCGCGCGCCAGATTGCGATACGGATACGCCCGCCGCACGAGCGCAAACATTTCATCCTCATCCCAGCCGTCATCCCCAGAGGACGCGCCCCCCGCCGCACACGCCGCCACAATCTGCTGCGCGAGCACATCTAGTGGAGAATCCGGAATCATCAGCCGGTCCAGATCGCCCTGCCGGATAGCCCGCACCAGAGCCGCGCACTCGATCAAATCATCGCGCGTAGTCGCGAATAACCTTCCCTTCGGAACCGCGCCCCGCCAGTGTCCCGAGCGCCCCACGCGCTGCAGTGCCACCGCAATCGCGCGGCAGGAATTGATCTGCACCACCAGATCGACCGTGCCGATATCGATGCCAAGTTCGAGCGAGGCCGTCGCCACCAGCACACGAATGTGCCCCTCCTTCAACTTTTTCTCGGCCGTGAGGCGCAACTTGCGCGACAGGCTTCCGTGGTGAGCCGCAACATTTTCCTCGCCCATGCGTTCGCCCAGATTGTGCGCGAGACGTTCCACCATGCGCCGCGTATTCACAAACACCAGCGTCGACCGGTGCTGCGAGACCAGCGTCACCAGCCGGTCGTAAATTGCATCCCACATCTCGTTCGACGCAATCGGCCCCAGCGGCATCGGAGGAACTTCCACCGCGAGGTCGAGCGTGCGCTGGTGCCCGATATTGACGATGACCGGATCACAGGCCGCGGGATCCGATACCACCGAGGAAATAGGCTCAGGCACGAAATGGGAAGGGCACGACTTTGGTTCTGAGCCTGCCCCGAACGAGCGCAGCGCGCCGAAGGGTGCCGTAAACTCTGCGCCATGAATCGCGGCTTCCGCCGCTGAGGTTTGCTTTTCCCTCCCGCGGGATCCGGTAAGAAAATGCGCGACCTCCTCGATCGGCTTCTGAGTCGCCGACAGCCCAATCCGAACCGGAGGCCGATGAGCCAGCGCTTCCAGCCGTTCGAGCGAAAGCACCAGATGCGCCCCGCGCTTGTCGTCGGCCACAGCGTGGATCTCATCGACAATCACTGTCTCGACGTCGCGCAAAATCGCGCGGCTTTTGTCGGCCGTCAGCAGAATGTAAAGCGACTCGGGCGTGGTCACGAGAATGTGCGGAGGCCGTTTCAACATGGCGCGCCGCTCGGGCTGCAGCGTGTCGCCGGTGCGCACCGCGGTGCGAATCTCCGGCATCAGCAGCCCGCGCTCTCCCGCCATGGTGAGGATTTCCCCCAGCGGCCCTTCAAGATTTTTCTGGATGTCGTTGCCCAGCGCCTTAAGTGGCGAAATGTAGAGCACTTCCGTGCGGTCCGCCAGCTCGCCCGCCAGCGCCTTGCGCACCAGCCGGTCAATGCATGCCAGAAACGCGGCCAGCGTTTTGCCCGACCCGGTGGGCGCGGAGATCAGCGTGGTCCGCCCCGCCAGAATGTGCGGCCAGCCTTGCTCCTGCGGCTCAGTAGGCGTGCCAAACCGCCGCACAAACCACTCCGCCACCAGCGGATGAGCCCAGGTCAAAGAGGCAGGAAGGGACTGCATTCGGACATTGTAGCCGGAAGGCGTAGTTTCGCCAACTGTTCGCCTGACCGCAGCGGCCGTCCCTTATTGAATCTGAAACGCGCACTGGACTGACGCGCTGACTGCAATCTTCTGCGGTTGTGGAGGCGGCGGTGGTGCCGGCGGGAGAGGCTGCTTGTGGAAGTATCCGCCGCCTGTGCTCACCTCCATGGTCTCATTCGTTCCTCCCAAGTAGGCGAACGACTGCAGTTGCGCCACCCCCCCAACTGCTTCACATCCAAGCTCATATAGCGCAGCGCGCCAAGTTCCTGTCCTTTCTGTTCCAGAGCGATCGAAGCACGCCCCACGGCGCGGCGCATGGCTTCGGCCACCGCCTGTTTTTTGGCGGCTTCTTCGTCCGCTAGTGAATACTCCAAGGAACGGAAATCCGCCACGCCATCTTCCACCGACCCGTCGAGGATGGGCCCGATTTTCGCAAAATCCCGGATTCTAAGCACCACGCTTCCCTGCACGTAGTACGACCGCACCCGCTTCTTGCGATCGCCCGCGTAGACAGGCGCCACCGTCAAGGCTCCGGTGGTCACATCCTCCCGCCTGAGTCCGTTCGCAGCGCCCAGCTCCGCAATATGCTGCTTCCGGCGCCTGCGCGATCGCGAATCATGAACCGAGAAGCAGCAACGCGAGCACGCAGAAACATTTCTTCATGAAATTTCTCCGAGGGTTGGTGACATCCCTATGAGGGAACGACCGATCATCTCTGCCTTGCATAACGCATCGATTTCGCATCGTACAATTCGCCACCTTGGTAGTGGGTACTCGGAACGGGCCGTAACCTACGGCGAGCGACATCGGAATGCTAAAATCCGGCGATGCCGAAACTCTCCGCCCAGGCCCGTGCCCGAAAAATCAAACTTCTTCTCTTCGACGTGGATGGTGTTCTTACTGATGGAAAACTGTTCTTCATTCCACGCGAGATTCCGCGCGAGAAATCGGACGCGGACGGATCGACTCCTGAGCTTCCGGCCTCGTCCCCCCAAATGGTCGAATGCAAGGGTTTTCACGCACACGATGGCGTTGCCATCTCCCTCGCACGTCTGGGAGGAATCAAGACCGGATTGATCACCAAGCGCGTTTCGGAAACCGTCGCCCTGCGCGCTCGCGACCTCAAACTCGAATATGTGTCCCAGGGAATTCAGGACAAAGGCACAGCCTTTGAAAAAACCGTGCAGCGGGCAGGCCTAAATCCAGACGAGGCTGCATTCGTCGGCGACGACGTCATCGACTTACCGGCCATGCGAGCCGCCGGCTTCGCCATCGCGGTGAAGAACGCTCGCGCAGAAGTGAAAAAGAAAGCGCACTACGTTACGCCTCATGCCGGCGGTGACGGCGCCGCCCGCGACGCAGTTGAGTTCATTCTTAAAGCGCAGGGAAAGTGGAGGAAGGTCGTGGAGACGTACCTGGAAGGAAAAAGCGGAGCCCACGGCAATTAGTTTTCAGCGAAAAAAAACCCACCGGATGCTTGCTTGGGGCGTGCTCGGGTCAGCATCCGATGGGCTACCGTTTCTCCTTACTCACCCTGTTGTTTTCAGGAGTATGTGCAATGATTAAACCGCAACGCGCAGTGAAGTTGCGTCTAATTTTGTAAAGAGTTGTAATTGTTTCGCAGTGCAAGCGAAAGTCGAAACCCGCGGTCGAAATTGGCAAAAAATCAGTCCGGCAGCGCCACCGTCTTCGCCGCCATCAGTTCCGTAAACCTTTTGTCTTTGCGGAGTTCGGCGAATTCCACATCTTTGTACACATTCTTAAGATCTTTGTAGCCCTCTTCCTGCGCCTTCTTCAGATACTCCAGCGATCGATCCGAGAAGCCCATCTTGGCATAGAGTTTGGCCACGGTGTAGTCGTAGTAGGCGCGATCACCGGGGCTGGGCAGTTGGGCCTGCACGCCGGCGCGCGAAGTGCGCTCAAAAACTTCGGGATCCAGTTGCATCGCATGCTCATAAGCAATCACGGCCGGATCAAACTCTTTCTTCGAGAACAGCGCCGCGCCCAGGTTGCTGAAAAATGATGCCGAGGTCGGATCAATCGCAATCGCCTGGTGATAGTGCTTGACCGCCGCGCTGTATTTTCTTTCTTCATAGAGCACGACGCCCAGATTGTTGTAGGCATCGGCCAACTGGTGGTCGGCTTTGATGGAGCGCTCGAACGATTTTCTGGCTTCCCGGTAGTGCTGCATCATCAGTTCGGTGATGCCGATCTTGTTCTCCAGGCGCGCCGAATCCTGCTTCTTGGACAAGGCCGCACGGTAATAGTCGAGCGCGTCGAGGTAAAGTTTCGAGGCGCGCAAATGGTCGGCCTGCGCTTCCAGATCGGCCGCGCTCGCTTCCGGAGCCGGAGGGTCAATCGTGCGCATCAGTGGCGGCGTGACCTGCACCTGTTCCGGATGGGACATCTGCGCCCCGGCCGCAACAGAGAAGGCAAGGAAAAACACGAGAACTGAAAGGGAGAGAAGCGAAACCCAAGCTGAACAGCTTCTAGAGAAGCAGATTCTCGGCAAGGACATAAACCACCCCCAAGCGAGCGCCACTATTCTGCCACAGTTTGCACCGGTTGGCTAAGATTTTACGCCCTTTTCGGCGCAATCATCGAGGTTCGTCCCGTTTTCCTGTAGGACTACGCCATGGCTCAGCCTGCCAACCGATCAATGCGGCGGAGACTGCCCGCTATCTGCTGGTTTAGACACCGGAGCGTTCGTTTTGTCGTCCTTAAAAACGCCGGCGATCTTGCCAAAGAACCCCTTCTTTTTCTTGGGGTCCTGGTTCTTGAGATCCTGGCTGTCTTGCGCGGTCACCGGCTGGGTGGGAGGGGTAATCGGCTTGTCGTTTCCCAGAATGCGGGAGAAGAACCCGGACATGCCGTTCTGCAGATCGCAGGTTTCGCGCGGCTCGGTTCCGGCAACGAACGCGGCCACGTAATCGTCCGGGCATTTTGGCGTCGCCAGACGGTTGGTGGCCTTGTCCAGCTGGACGTCCACCACCCCCTGAGGCTGGGCAAACGGCCGCATGTCGGAATATCGGGCCAGCGCCGACGCTTTCTTCATGAACTCCGTCCAGATCGGGGCCGCCGTCTGCGCTCCACTCAAGCGCAGGTCGCTGTAGTCGTCAAACCCCACCCAGACAATGCACAGCAGATTCGAGGTATATCCCGCGAACCAGCCGTCGTGCGAGGTTCCCGTCTTGGCGGCGGCCGGAAGCGTGAAGCCGCGTCCGCGCACCGGAGTGAAGCCCAGACCGTTGTTGACCACGCCTTCCATCATGCTGGTCATCACGTAGGCCACCCGCGGATCCAGCACCGGACGCCGATCGGTGGTAAAGTTCGCGATCACGTCGCCCTTGGAATTGCGCAGCGAGTTCACCAGAATCGGCGAAATCCGGAACCCGTTGTTGGCAAAGGATGTGTAGGCGCCAGCCATGTCCAGCGGTGTCGCGTCATAAGAGCCCAGCGCCATCGCGGGAGTGGCCTTCACCGAGGCGATGCCCGCCGAGCGTGCCAGGTCCGCCACCTTGTCGTAGCCCACTTCTTCGGCAACTTTCACCGTAGCGTTATTCAGCGACATGGCCAGCGCATAACGCAGGCTCACTTCGCCGTGGTATTCCTCTTTGTAATTGCGCGGCTCGTAGATCTGATCTCCGTAGGCGAACGAGGAGGGCTCATCCGTCACGGTCGAGGCCGGCGTGATCACCGTGGCCGATCCATCCACTCCCGTGTTCATCGCGGCAGCGTAGACGAAAGGCTTGAAAATCGATCCGGTCGGCCGCTTAGCCAGCGCGTGATTCAACTGGCTCTGGGCGTAATTGCGTCCGCCCACCAGCGCCAGCACCGCTCCCGTGTGCGGGTCAATGGCTACCATCGCCACCTGCGCCTGCGGTCCGGGCGCTACTGTGATATCTACCTTCTTTCCGACTCTTGTCCGCTTGGTGCGCAGCTTCGTGACCTGGTCATCGACCAGCTTGATACCCATTTCCACCGCTTGCGCTGCCGCCTTCTGCAGATCGGGATCGAGCGTGGTGTAGATGTGATAGGACTCGTCATTCAGGTCATGCTCGTTGAACCGGCTGATCAAGGCTTCGCGCACCATGTCGACGAAGTAAGGCGCGTCACTGGCTTCCACATTCGGAGCCGCCAGCTTGAGCGGCGCAGCTTTGGCTTTCTCGGCCTGCTCCTTGGTGATGGCGTGCGTTTCCACCATCGACTCCAGCACCAGGTTTCTGCGTTCCAGCGCGCGCTCCGGATGCCGGTATGGCGACAGGTAGCTAGGCCGCTGGATCAGTCCCGCCAGCAGCGCCGCCTCGGGCAGCGTAATGTCTTTCAGATCTTTGTTGAAGTAGGCTTTCGCGGCCTCGGCAAACCCGCTGATGGCGAACGAGCCACGCTGCCCCAGGTCCACCCAGTTCGCATAGAACTCAAAAATCTGCTGCTTGGTGAATTTTTGCTCCAGCTCTTCGGAGATCAGCATCTCGGTCAGCTTGCGTTTGACCGTCTTATCTTCGGGATTCAGGAAGAAGCCCCGCGAAAGCTGCATGGTCAGCGTCGACCCGCCCTGGTCGTAGCGCTGATGCGTCAGCCCCAACCTGCGGCTCACGTCCGCCCACAGCGCCCCGAACATGCGGACAAAGTTCACCCCGCTGTGCTCAAAGAACCGGCGGTCTTCGATGGCCAGCACCGCCTGCACCATCACCGGAGGAATGTCGTTGTACTTCACCAGTTCGCGCTTGGAGCGCTGCTCGGCGTCAAACAGCGCGGTCACCAGTTCCGGCTCCAGTTCGTAGGCCGAAAGCTCGTTCCCTTTGCTTACGATCTGCTCCACTTGCCCGTCCTGGATCGTAATCAGCGCCGGCTCCGGGCTGTGGTAGGACTCCGGCCCGGGACTGATCTCAATCCCGGCGCTGGTCAGTCGGAACGTGCCCAGCCGCGACTCCCCGTCTTTTCCAGAACCCCCGCCCGAACCTCCGCCCGAAGACCCGTCGGAGTATCCGCCCCGGCGCAGTTCCGTGGCGATCTCTTTGGCGTTGATATTTTCCCCGGTGCGTACCGTCTGCGGCTGGGCATAAATTTTGGCCGAATTGCTGAACACGGGCGTACGGAAACGCTTCTCGATGATGCGGTCGTACTTGATGTAGAAGTAGGAAAATGCACCGGTGCACGCCACCGCCAGGATAAGAAACACTCCCAGCCCGGCGCGCACTACGGGATCGCGCCACCGTCCTGGTTTCCCACCGTTCGCCTTCGGAATCTTGATTTTGATGGCCACGATTTCGGGTGGAAATGCCCTCTCTTATCAGACGGCAGGACACATGAAAAGGTTGATCGCGCTTGTACTTCCGACTCTCCCAGCAAACCCATCGAACGGCAAACCATGGCCGCTAAACGGTCGACCGCCGCACGACCTCAGGAGAGGGGATTTAATCCCTATTGTAACGCCCTGCGCACAAACAAAAAGAGACCCGCAACCAGCAGGTCTCTAAGCCGTTAACCACCAATCTCAAACGAAGCCCTGGAACTTGCGCCCTGGAACCAGCCTCGTCTTCCGCTGCCCTATTGCGGGTCGGTGACCGCCCAATAGCCGCTGGTACTTAGCTGCACGTTCGAGAAGGGCTGAGTCAGAGCGCCGGTAGAACTGGTCACCAGGGGAGCCAGCTGAACCGGCGTGGCCAGGCTCAAATCACCGCTGTGGGAGAACAGGTAGCTCCCGCTTTGTTCAAACTGACCATTTCCTCCTGTGAAGAGGTTGGCGAACGGAGATCCCGGCACCACCGTGATCGCACCCGTGCCTTGATTCAGCTCAAAGCCTTCCGTGGGGTTATTGCCGGTGTCGCTGGGGTTCAAGCTGAACGTGTAAGCAAATTCTCCGAACGGGTTCACCGCAAGGTTAAAGGGAGAATAAGTCGTGGCGAAGGGTGAGCCAGCGACCGCCGTGAGCGCCCCAGGAGCAGTGGTCTGGTTGATGGCAAAAACGTAAATGTTCTTGTCGTCGACTCCCGAGATCGCAGTCGAATTCCCGCTGATCCCGATCAGGTATGCCCCGCTCAGGTCGCCCTGCACTTCCCACATGGGAAAGGCAAACGGGCTGCCCGGCACCGCCGTCAGCGTGCCGGTGGCGCCGACGACGTATGCGGCCGTCTTGGTCGCCGTGTGCGTGCTCAGGTTGGGATCCTCGGTGACGTAAAGATACTTACCAAGGCCGTCCATGCCCAGGTTGATCGGCGAGTCCGCGCCGGTCGAAACCGGCGGAGCCACCGTGAGTGCGCCTGTACCGCTGACCTGGAAAACCAGAATCTGGTTGAGCAGCGCCTGCGCGACAAAAAGAAGCGTCCCGCTGGGATTGGTGATCACGCTGACCTGGTGGTAGGGCGCAATCGGAACGGTGCCGGTCAAGGGGACCGACACCGGAAAGCCGGTCAGCGTAGTCAGCGTGCCCGACGAGCTGATCGACCAACCATAAATCAGGTTCTCCGGAGCAAAGACCGCGTAGAGGAACTGCTTTTGCGCCACCACCACACCCACGCCCGGATCACCGATTGGAATGGTCGGCGCAATATAGTTGCTCGTGGCCTGGAATGTGCTGTTGGTGGCGTTCAGCGTATAACCGTCGATCGAGCCCAAAGTCTGGTCCACCACAAAAGCAAACGCCGAAGCCGCCGAGCCGCCGCCTCCACCACCGCCCGTTCCAATCCCTCCTCCGCCGCCACCACCGGTGCTGCAGTTGTTCGGGCTGAAGGTGTCAGAGCAGGAGTAGTGACCGCAGCTGGTCCAGAACATCTGGCCCAGCGCCACGGTCAAAACTATCAGGATGCGCAATCTCATGGTCATGCCACTACTCCATTCACTCGATCGTCACCGAAAGCTTCCGGTTATTGAGCTACCGAGGGGCCGCATTGACCGTTGGCCGGCGCCCCGGATGGACCCGCAGCCGAAGCCACAGCTACGAAGAAAGGCTGAGAGGTGACGCCGCGATAGGTGGCGGTAACCTCATATTCGCCCGTCGTCGCCCAAGCTGGTGTCGTTGCCGTGCCCACGTCCTCCCATGCGCAGACGGCTGGGTCGACAGCCGTTACCAGGCCTGTGACGCTGACCATTGCGGTTTGCGGAGGGGTGGGCAGCGTGACAAAGGTGCCGCTGGTGTCCAGGGCCAAATTGCTGTCAGGGTCGACAATGATCGTATAGGTGACCAGGTTGGTCAGATCCCGATTCGGCCCGTAGGCGTAAGTGCCCTGCGCCTGCAGCTGAATCGTGGCGCCTATCCCCTGCAGGTTACTCGAGGACCCGGTTAGTTGGATCGTCCTCAGGTTGTCCGTGGATCCGCAACTGGTGAGACAAACCGCAAGCAGGCTCAAACACGCGATGAAGAAAATTGTGCGCTTCACGTTACGAGTACCTCCAGAGATGCAATACTCTGCGATCATGTCAGGACCCCTCGCCAACGGACAAGAAAAAACACCCGTCGTAACACACCAAAGTCACTGCCGCGATCGTCTTTTAGCGCTCTGTACCAAAGGGGGAATGGAGGAAAAGACCAGCCCATTTTCAAATCGCCGCCAGGAAAATTCAGATGAGCACGAAAGGACAAGTACGGAAGTGTGAAGTGACTTCAGGGATCAGGGTCACGCGCCCCTCTCAAACGCGTTGTCATCCCGACAGCCCGCGTTTTATTCCGCGTGCAGAGGAGCCTGTCCTGAGCGAAGCCGAAGGAATCTCAGTCTCATTGGCTGTGGAGCGCCAGCCGGCTGCGCCAGGCAGTGAAAAAGTTCAGGAATGTGAAGTCAGAAGGGTGAAGTTACGAGTGTGAAGCGAGAAGCGTGAAGCCGGAAACCCTACTTGTTCCCGCTGTTGGGATTGAAGTGCAACACGAGAGAATATCCAGGAAGATTTACTGGCACGCTATAGTCGACCGCTACATAGACGCCGGACAATCCCGACTGTCCGATGCGCTGGATGGTCACTTGCTCCGGAGTGATTTCGATCTCGCGCGCCTTCGCCTTGTTGAGCACCGCCAGGCGCAGATCGTCATCGGTCTTGAACTGATTCGAACCCCCGAGTACGGCAACTTCTTTCAGGTCGTCTTGAAACGAAATGTTGGCCATTTCGGGTGGAATCACCTGGGCGCAGGCGATAACCGCGGCCACGATCAATACCACCCCGATAATCAGTTTGATTGCTCCCATTGCTGTATATCCCGATTCGCCCCGATGCCAGGTTTGGGTTCAAGCCCGGGCTGGCCCGCGAAGCAATTCCTTGAGCTGGTTCTCTACCTCAGAAATCGTAGCATCGCGAACTTCACGCGTCGAGCGTAGAACGATTTCCACGGTACCTTCGGTAACCTTTTTTCCCACCGTGACTCGAAACGGGATTCCCACCAGATCGGCATCCTTGAACTTCACTCCCGGCCGCTCGTCGCGATCGTCGAGAATCACGTCAAACCCGGCCGCTTCCAGGCGGGTGGCGATGTCGAGCGCCGCCTTCCATACACCTTCATCCTTCACATTGACCGGTGTCACCACCACTTCAAACGGAGCAATCGCCGCCGGCAGCCAGAACCCGTTCTCGTCATTCCCCTGCTCCACCGCCGCCGTCAGAATGCGCTCAATCCCAATCCCATAGCAGCCCATGATCGGCATGACTTCCTTGCCATTCTTATCCAGAACCCGCGCTCCCATCGACTCCGAATAGCGATATCCCAGCTTGAAGATGTGCCCAATCTCGACCGCCGTATCAATGCGCAGCGCCTGCCCGCAATTCGGACAAGCCTCGCCGGCCGTCACCGCGCGGAGATCGGCGTAAGCCGTCGGCTGAAAATTCACGCCTGGCGTCAGATTCTTCAGGTGATAGTTTTCCTGATTTGCTCCGCCAATCAGATTCGTGCGCCCTTCGAGCGCCTTATCGACCAGCAACAGCGGCATCCCTGCATCTTTTTTAAAATCCTTAGCCCACGCAATGCCGACCGGGCCCAGATATCCCGCCGGAGACTTAAACAGTGCCTTGATCTCGGCCTCATCCATGGGGCGCGTCGCCACCCCCACGGCCCCGTTGAACTTCGCTTCGTTCAGCTGATGATCGCCGCGCATCAGCACCACAATCGGCCGCAACTTTGTTTTTGCGGCAGCGTCCTTCTTGTCTGAGATCGGCTCTTCCGCCATGTAGGCGAGAGTCTTGATCTTGTTCTTCGGCGAAACGCCCAGAAACTTCGCCACATCTTCAATCGTCTTCTGCCCCGGAGTGTGCACCAGCAACGGCTTTCCATCACCCTCCGGCGCAAGATCTCCCCATGCCTCGAGCTTCGACGTCGCCTTCTCCATATTCGCCGCGTAGTTGCAGCCGTCGCAGCTTACAATCAAATCTTCCCCCGCTGGAGTTCTCACCATGAACTCGTGCGATTCCTTCCCGCCCATCGCTCCCGAATCCGCCTCGACCACCATGTACTTCAATCCGCAGCGGTCAAAGATGCGGCAGTAAGTCGCGTAATGTTTCTTGTAGGAAACATCCAGCCCCTCCGCGTCAATGTCGAACGAGTACGCGTCCTTCATCATGAACTGCCGCACTCGCAGCAGCCCGGCCTTCGGCCGCGGCTCGTCGCGAAACTTCGGCGCGATCTGGTACCAGATCTGCGGCAACTGCTTGTAGCTGCGCAGCTCTTTAATCGCGATCGAGGTCATGACTTCTTCTTCCGTCATGCCCAGGCACAGCTCGGTGCCCTTGCGGTCCTTGAGCCGGAACAGGTTCTCACCCATCAGAGCCCAGCGCCCGCTCGCCTCCCAGAGCTCGCGCGGATGCAGCGCCGGCAGAAAAAATTCCTGCCCGATCCGGTCCATCTCCTGTCGGACGATGCCCATGATCTTGTTAAACGAGCGATTCCCGAGAAACAGATACGAGTAAATCCCCGCCGCTAGCTGCCGGATATACCCAGCCCGCACCAGAAACTTGTGGCTGGCCACTTCAGCGTCCGCCGGCGCCTCGCGGAGGGTAGGAATAAACAGCTCTGACCATCGATGCATAAGTGTGAGTCCCGAGTACCGAGCTGCGAGTGCCGAGTGACGGCGGCTCGCTGATCTCTTAGGTGAATTAATTATTGTAGCAGCGAGTTTCTTTGACTGGCCTTCAGGCCACGGCTAGAACGATCTTGATTCCTAGTGGCAAAGGCTCGTTATCACTTCAACAGAATGCTTCGTCCCGAACCCGAAGGCGGGTACCAGGCTTTGGTTCCCGCTTTGCCCGGCTGCGTCACCTACGGACGCACCGTAGACGAAGCAAGGGAAATGGCCAAGGATGCCACCTCCGGCTACATCGCCAGCCTGCGCAAGCACAACGATCCCATCCCAACCGACGACAACACACTGGTAGCCTCTTTGGACTTGGAGTATTCCCGCTGAAACCTCGGAGATTCGTGCTCTGAAAGCAGAGTAGGAGCTCCGAATGACAAGCTACCCGCCGTGAGCCGCGCCAAGTCATCCGCTTTCTGGAGCAAAATGGCTTCGCCCTCGCGCATACGTCAGGCAGCCATTTCGTTTTCTACCATCCGGCTTCGCGTCGTCGGGCCGTGGTACCACGTCACAACCGGGATCTGCCCAAAGGAACCTCTGATGTCGCTATTGAGAGAGGCCGGATTTACCCGCGAGGACTTAGTCGGCTTCCTGTCTGGAAAGCAGGCTGGAAGCGGACATCGCTTTTCAGGTTTGCAGGATCACTCACTACCAACTTCCCAATCCCTACACCAGCTCGGTGCTCCACAAATCGTGCAGATGCACAATCCCCTGCAGCTTCCCTGCCCTATCCACCACCATCAGCGAAGTAATCTTCTTCTCCTCCATTAGCGCCAGCGCCGTTGCCGCGAATTCATCCGCGCCAATCGTCTTCGGATCGCGAGTCATCGCCTCGCCCGCCGTCAGATCAAGCACATCTTTCCCGCGCTTCTCGAGCAGCCGCCGCAAGTCTCCATCGCTGATGATCCCCACCAACTTCTCCTTATCCACCACCGCAGCCACGCCCAGCTTCTTGCGCGACATCTCATAGATCACATCCGGCATCTTTGTCTGCGGCTTCACCCGCGGCAGCGCATCGCCGGAATGCATCAAGGATTCCACCCGCGCCAATCTTTTCCCCAGCTTTCCTCCGGGATGCAGATTGGCAAAATCTTCTTCCTTGAACCCGCGCTTCTCGCTCAACGTAACCGCCAACGCGTCTCCTAACGCGAGCATCGTGGTAGTCGAAGCCGTAGGTGCTAATCCCAGCGAACAAGCCTCCTGCGCGATCGAACAATCAAGCGTGACGTCCGCCGCCGCCGCCAAAGTAGACCATGCTTGGGTGGACGGTGCTGGTGTGGAGCGGGCACTTCTGCCCGCTGCCTTTGACTCTTGCGCTTTGCCGGCCGCGAACACGACCCCGGTTGCCCCGCTTCTCGCGCGCCCTGTGCGCGAGAAGCGGGGATTTTCTTCGCGCCCTATCACAACCGAGGTTGCCCTACCCTTCGTGCTTTTCGAAGAATCGTTACCACCACAAATTTCATCCCCGGTCATCGCGATCAGCGGCACCCGCAGCCGTTTAATCGTAGCCAGCAGCGCCAGTATCTCCTCCGTCTCCCCCGACGCCGACAGCGCCAGCACCACATCCCCACGCACCACCATCCCCAAATCCCCGTGCAGAGCTTCCACCGGATGCAAATACAGCGCCGGAGTCCCCGTCGAACTCAGAGTCGCCGCAATCTTGCGCGCGATCAGCCCGCTCTTGCCCATCCCCGTAACCACCACCCGCCCCGCGCAGGAAAACATCAAATCCACCGCGCGTTGAAACGCCGCCGCCATCGGACCGCCAATCCGATCGGCCAGGGCCCGCAGCGCCTCCGCTTCAATCCGCACCACGTTCTCGCCAATAGGTTTCATCGTGTGCCGCGGGCACTCCAGCCCGCGAAATCTATGCAAAAGCAAACCTGCATTTCTAAGCTCCGAACCTGCCAGCAGGAGCTAGCCAGCAAGGCCCCATGGTTAGAGGCTGCGACAGACTTCAGCTTCTCATAAGCTGCCAGCAGGTCACGGGCAAGAGTGCCCGCGCCACACCAACATCAGCAGAAATGCTTCGTTGAAGCCCGAAAGCCGAAGCCCGAAGCCAGGTCCCAGAAGCCGGGCTCCTAGAAATGGTCCTCGGCTCCGGCCGGCGGCGCAACCGGCTTCTGCCCCAGCACCGCCAGTCCCCTGGCCTGGATGATCCGGTCCCACGGCCCCGCCTGCCAGTTGTCCCGCACTTTCACCGGATGCTGCCACGGCGGCAGCGCTACCATCAGATTTTTCGCCGTTGAATGGATGTAGGGTTCATACATCGACCGCAGCTTCGCCAATTTTTGCTGTGCTGCCTCGCCTCCGCGCAATTTCAAACCCGCCTCCGCCAGCGTATCCCGCACCCGGTTGAAGTCGGCATCCGTCATCCGTTCCGGTGCCAGCGGATCGTAGCGCGCGTTCACCACCTGCGCCAGATCCACGGCCGCATGCCGGGCCATCGCGAAAGTCAGCCTCGCCTGCCCGGGATGAATCCCCTCGACTCCCGTGAGCACCAGAGACGTCACGTCCAGCATGGTCATCAGCGCGCCCAGCCACGACTGGTTGCTATGCTGCGAACGAAAAAAACTCAGCACCGGATAAGAAATTCCGCTCTCCAGCAACTCGCCTGCCCAGCGTTCCCAATCGCGCAAAACTTCGTCGAGAACGATCTGGTCCACCGCAGGATTCTCCGTGCTTCCCGCCAGCCGCACCAGCAACTCGGTCGCGGTTGGAGGCGAACCCGCGCGCGCGTCCAGCATGGAAATCTGAATCTCGCGCCGCGAAAACGACGCGTACACCACCGGCAGATACCCGATCACCACGCCCAGAAACGCAAATCCCATGAACGCTTCGAACACCGACAGCGCCCGCGCCGTGGTCGACGTCGGCACAATGTCGCCATACCCCAGCGTGAAAAACGTCTCGCCGCTGTGATAGACGATCCGGCCAAACGTGATGGGCTCGTTGCCCAGTTGTTCGTGTCCGCCAATCCCGTATTGCAACAGCGCAAAACCCATGATCAGGCTCGCCGCCCAGAACGCCAGCAGCATGATCAGCGAGAGCGGCCCGAAATATCCCAGAAAACTCTGCTGCCGCGAAGCCGTGCCAATGCGTTTCGCGATCGCCTTCCAGGGCAG
>Ga0209006_10001368_pt1 | contig 22150 bp, 17 predicted proteins | sample JacPin_JW_Ref_O2_FD_188567 | JGI IMG/M metagenome (GOLD analysis project Ga0209006, IMG submission 188567) | Forest soil microbial communities from Algoma, Ontario, Canada - Jack Pine, Ontario site 1_JW_Ref_O2 (SPAdes) (version 2) | ecosystem: Environmental > Terrestrial > Soil > Boreal... | reverse complement strand
TGCCCGAATTCATCGACCGCCAAATGGAGCTGCCATATGGCCATGGTGCCTATTTTTATTTGAAAGGTCCGTTTCTGGATAATTCTCCGCCGACACTGGGTTACCAGCTGCGCTACACCCCGCGCGAGATCTACCGACTCGGGATAGCCGCCGCAAATTCGGCGACACAGAAATCGCAAGGCAAAGCCTTCACTCAGCTTGTCGCAGCCGACCAAGATCACTTTCTCGCCGCAATGGAGAAAGGCGAAGCCACTTTCGCGACAGTTCCTGCAGCGGTCTTCTTCGCGCAGCTTCTGACGAATACCAAAGAAGGTTATTTCTCGGACCCGCTCTACGGCGGTAATCGCGGATTGGTCGCGTGGAAATGGATCGGCTTTCCCGGTGCCCGGGCCGATTTTACCGACTGGATCGATCAGGCAGGCCGCCGCTATCCCTACGGAGCGGTCTCAATCAGTGGTGCAACTGATGGCTGAGCGCAAAAAGAACGTGGATGCGGTAATCATCGGCTATGGATGGACGGGAGCGATTCTCGCGAAGACTCTCACCGATGCCGGCCTGTCCGTCGTCGCGCTCGAGCGCGGTCCCGCCCGCGACACGTCCCCCGATTTTGAGTTTCCGAGGATCGCGGACGAACTCAAGTACGGCGTCCGAGGTGATCTTTGGCAACCCCTGGCCAACGAGACGGTGACGGTCCGCCACAACACGAACGACGTCGCCGCCCCTTATCGGAAGTACGGTTCCTTCGTCCTCGGCAATGGCGTGGGCGGCGCCGGCGTGCATTGGAATGGGCAGCTCTGGCGTGCATCGCCTGAGGACCTGAATCTGCGCAGCCATATCGAAGCCCGCTACGGAAAGAAGTTTATTCCACCGGATATGACCATCCAGGACTATCCGGTTACGTTTGCCGAATTGGAGCCGCACTTCGATCACTTTGAGAAAGTCTGCGGCGTGTCCGGTACCGCCGCCAACCTACGGGGCCAAATCAAGCCTGGCGGGAATCCGTTCGAGGGACCTCGCAGCGACGACTATCCGACGCCGCCGCTACCGGCTATCTATGCAGCGCAGCTTTTCGAAAAAGCAGCGGCGGAACTGGGATACAAATCCTTTCCCGTTCCGGCGGCGAACAGCTCCATTGCCTACACGAATCCTTACGGTGTGCGGCTGGGGCCGTGCAACCTCTGCGGTTTCTGCGAGCGCTTTGGCTGCTTCCTTTACTCCAAGGCATCGCCGCAGACAACGATTCTGCCGATCCTGGAAGGCCGCTCCAATCTGGAAGTCCGCACGAACTCCTACGTCACCAAAATCTTGCTCGATAACACGGGCAAGATCGCAAGTGGTGTTCTCTACATCGATGAAAGCGGACGTGAAGTTGAACAGCCAGCCTCGCTGGTCGTTCTTTCTGCGTTCCAAATGCATAACGTGCGTCTGCTGCTGCTCTCGAAGATCGGTGTCCCCTACGATCCGGCCGCAGGGAAAGGCGTCGTGGGCAAGAACTACGCCTACCAGATGTGTGCGGAGACCGCCGCCTACTTCAGTGAGGATGTCGAAATCAACCCATTCATCGGAGCGGGCGCGGCAGGGATGCGAGCCATCGATGAGTTCAATTCGGATCATTTCGATCATGCGCAAGCGGGATTCATCGGCGGATCGCTCATCTATGCCGGCGCGACCGGTGGACGGCCCATCGATCAAATGATGGTTCCGCCTGGAACTCCCGCCTGGGGCGGCGGTTGGAAGGCCGCGATACGCAAGCACTACCGCCATTCGGCGCCAGTTGCGACGCAGGGAAGTGTGATGTCGTATCGGGATCGGTACCTGTCGCTCGATCCGACTTACACGGATTCTCATGGCCTGCCGCTGTTGCGCATGACTTTCGACTGGCATGACAACGAATACAAGATGGCTGCCTACAGCGCTGCCAAAATGGAGGAAGTCGTGCGTGCTATGAAGCCGGAGAAGCAGGCGACGATTCTCATGCGCCCAGGCAATCCCTACGACGTGCGCATCTATCAAAGTACCCATACGACCGGCGGCGCGATCATGGGATCGAATCCGTCCAACAGCGTGATCAACCGCTATTCCCAGAGCTGGGACGTCTCCAATCTGTTCGTGTACGGCGCCTCAGCCTTCCCACAGAATATCGGCTACAACCCCACCGGTCTTCTGGCGGGGCTCGCCTATTTTTCGGCCGCCAAGCTGCGCGACACTTATCTTAAGTCGCCGGGTCCCTTGGTACAGGCATGAAATGGAAGGCCGTTCTGACGGTGGTTGCGATTGGCCTGGCGGGGCTGCTGCTTGCGATGGGCGTCGCCCACATATCCGATAGCCGCGCGGGCGAGAAGAATCTCGTCGCACCGGCTGCGACTCCCGATCTCATCGCTCGGGGCGCTTATCTTGCCAGGCTCGGCGATTGCGCGGCATGCCATAGTATTCCCGGCAAGCCTGCCTACGCGGGCGGCTTGCGCATGGGGACTCCGATCGGCGCGATCTATACGAGCAACATCACACCCGATTCGAAGAACGGTATTGGGCGCATGTCGCTGGATGATTTCGACCGCGCCCTGCGCTTCGGTGTTGCGGAGGGCCACAGTCTATATCCGGCCATGCCGTTCACCTCTTACTACAACTCGCGTCCGGAGGATGTTGCCGCACTGTATACGTACTTCAAGTACGGGGTCGCCCCGGCGGCGGTGCCGAATCGGCAGAACGACATCGTGTTTCCTTTGTCGATGCGTTGGCCGCTGACGTACTGGCGCTGGTTTTTCGCGCCTAATCCTAAGCCGTTTGCGCCCTCGCCCGGGATGGACTCGCAACTGGCGCAAGGCGCCTATTTTGTCGAGGGGTTGGGGCACTGCGGGGAATGTCACACGCCCCGCGCGATCGCGATGCAGGTGAAAGCGACGACGCCCGCCGGGGGAGCGGCCTATCTATCGGGAGCCGTTATCGAGAATTACTTCGCGCCCAGTCTGCGCAACAGCGGCCCTGGAACTCTCGGTGCTTGGAGCGAGGACGAGTTGGCGCAGTTTCTTCAGACAGGCGCGAACGCGCAAGGCATCGCCTTCGGGTCAATGAGCGATGTGATCATCCACAGCACCCAATACATGACCCCTGCGGACGCGCTCGCGACGGCGAAGTACCTCAAGTCTCTGAGAAGCCCAGGCGAAGAAGCCGCGGCACGCTTCACCTATGACACGCTCGAACACACCCTCCTCAAGAACGGCGATGCGAGCAAACCGGGGGCCATGATTTATCTCAACAACTGTGCCGCGTGCCACCGTCCGGACGGCATTGGATACGAACAGGTATTCCCGCGCCTGGCCGGCAACCCGGTCGTACAGGCAGCGAACCCCCGCTCGCTCATCTCCATCGTGCTGGACGGGTCGCAGACCCCGCGCACGGCAGGCACGCCGGCGCAGTTCACCATGCCGCGCTTTGCCTGGCGGCTCTCCGATAAGGACGTGGCCGATGTCGTGAATTTTATTCGCACCAGTTGGGGCAACAGCGCTTCGCCCGCCTCGTCCGCTGACGTGACGAAGATTCGCGAATCGCTGCAGCGGCGGCAGGCCTCGACAAGGGCGCCCGAAAAGTGATCCCCACTGCCTGTAGTGATGGACCGGCATCGCATCCATCCTTCCACTAGGCGCTTTGGGACACCGACATGTACTTCTGCTCAAAGCTCTCCACCGGCACGGGCCTGCCAAAGAGATAACCTTGCATTTCGTCGCAGCCCAGAAATCGGAGCTGACGCAGCTGCTCATCTGTCTCGACACCTTCCGCAACTGTATTGAGCCTCAACGCGCGCGCCAGATTGATGATGACGGAGACCAGTGTCAGTCCGCCTGTTGCCGAAACCATCTCCTCCACGAAAGAGCGATCGATCTTGAGGGTGTCCACGGGCAGTTTTGCCAGGTAATTGAGTGATGAGAAGCCGGTGCCGAAGTCGTCAATGGCAATCGTGACGCCCAATGCGCGAATCGCGAGCAGGCTGCCGATGCTGTGATTGACGTCCTGCATAATCACGCTCTCCGTGATCTCCAACTGGAGTCCCGCTGCCGCATCCGCGCCCACGCTGATGGATCGCTGGATATCGGCAACGAAATTTGGATTGCGCATTTGCAGCGGCGACACATTCACCGCAATGCGCACGGCCGGCAGCCCGTCTTTGCGCCAACGCTGGTAGTCTTCGATCGCTTTGCCCAGCGCCCAGCGCCCGACCTCATGAATTAGTCCGGTTTCTTCCAGGATCGGAATAAAGCGACCGGGCAGAGTCAGGCCGGACACGGGGTCATTCCATCTGATCAATGCCTCGGCCCCGGTCAACTGGCCGCTTACGATGCTTACCTTGGGTTGGTAGTGAAGCACGAATTCTTCTCTTTCCAGCGCTCTTCGCAGACGATTTTCGATGCCTAGACTCAGAGCCACGGTTTCAGTCATTTTCTGCGCGTAAAACAGGTATCGATCCCGGCTCGCCTTGGCTTTCTTCAGCGCCGCCTCGGCGTTGTTGAACAACGTATCGGCTTGGGTGCCATCGTCCGGGAACATGGCGACGCCAATTTTTGCCGCCGTGCGGTACACCGCATTATTCAAGCTGAACTCATGCTTCATAAAAGCCGCGATCGTTTTCTCCAGCACCCGCGCGACGTTCGACTCGTACGTGACTTTGGGCAGCACAACGGCAAAATGATCTGCGTCGAGGCGCGCGACGAGATTGGCGTTTTCGGCGTTTTGCGCCAACCACTCGCCAACTTGCTTCAGAAGCGCGTCGCCGGCTGACCGACCCAGGCTGTCGTTGAGTTTCTTGAAGCGCTCCAAGTCGATCAAAAACACGGCCATCTTGTGACCGGCGTCGGCGGCACTCAGCATGTACTGCGCGACGCGCTCGAGAAACGAGCGTCGGTTCGCGAGTCCCGTGAGCGTATCGTAATTGACCAGGCGATCGAGCCGCTCCTGTCTTTCAAGATGATCGACCGCGAACGCGACATTGCCGGCCAGTTCGGTCAACAACTGCAAGCCCGCCGCGTCAAAGAATTCCGGTCTGCTCGTGTACAGCGTCAACACGCCGATTGGATTGTCCGCGACAATCAGCGGAAATACGGCCAACGAGCGAATACCCGATTGGGCGTGCATTTTGCCAAATATGAGACTTTGGTCGTGCTGCACGTCGTTGGCGACAACCGCCGCTTTCTCTCTGATCGCTTTCGCGGCCAGTGTGTTTCCCTCCAGCGTACCCTCGCTCGAGGCAAAATGGGCCTTGATTGCGGACATGGAAGACTCGTCGTGGCCCGCCCAGGCCACCGGAACTATCCTGTTCTCGTGGGCATCTATCATGGCTATCCACGCCATTTCGAATTCGCCGTGCTCGACCGCAGTTTGGCAAGCGCGGTTGAAGAGGTCCGCGCGATCACGCACTCGCACCATCGAGGTGCTGATGCCGGTGACCATTGCATACAGGCGATTCAGGCTCTTGAGCCTGTCTTCCGCTCCCTTTCGTTGGCTTCGATCCCGTGCCACCTGCCAACCCGAGACGACGGCGAGCAATAATGCCAGGCTGCTTCCCACGATCAAGGCGACTTGCGCCTCACGATAGCGGTTTGCGGCCGCCGACTTGCGTTCGCGCAGCAACTGTTGCTCTTCCGCTTCCATGTCACGAGCCGCGACGCGAAACCCGTCCAGAAGCGAATCGTCCTGGCCGCCGCGGACCAGGGCCGCCTTATCCTCTGTGGCCGGCGTCCTCTGCAGTCCTTCGATGCTCTCATCACGCTGCACCATACGTTGCAGCAAGTCCGCGACAATATTCAGGCGGCGTTGCTGGGCTGGGTTGTCCGCCGTCAGCGCTCGCAGGGCTTTTTGTTCGTTGTCGGCCAACGACGCATTGGCGCGCGAGCGCTGAAGAAATGCATCAGTGCCGCTCAAAAAGAAATCGCGGTATCCATTCTCAATGTTTTCTGTCCGCAAGCGCAGGTTCGCAAGATGTTCGAGAACTTCTTCCGTATGTTGGGCCCATTGAGCGCTGTCAAAGGAGGCGAGAACGCTGCGGTAAGCGACGATGCCGACGACAAGGAGTACGGCCAGGACCGCGCCGAACGCGGCCTGCACCGTTAGAACAACTGACAATCGTTTTTTCATCTCATTCCGTGACCAAAAGCGGCGTTCGACCAAACGCAAGACCCGTCAGAATCACGGGCCGGTGCGAACGAATCGCGCCGCTCTTCCATTAAAACAGGCTGTCGGTTCGGCCCACCGTGTGGTAGTCGACAATAAAGTCCATTTCGAGAGGCCCGCACGCGATTGTGGCGATAGGCGATCGCCCGTGAAAAGCACTCAGGGCGACCCTGAGTGCGCGAGGTGCGACTGTGATTTACCCCTAGCCTTATAACTCAGTTACAATAATCTACGAATAGCGGTTGGCTAGTCGCTACAAGGAGGTCATCGCTTGTGACAGAAACCCCCGGCTATCGCCCGCTCTACCGGCAGGTCTATGACATCGTCGTCAGCAAGGTCGCAAAGGGCACTTGGCGGCCTGGGGAATCCTTGCCCAGCGAGCTCAATCTGGCCAAGGAATTGGGGGTCAGTCAAGGCACGGTGCGCAAGGTACTCGATGCGCTCACCGCTGAGAAATTGCTGGAGCGGCGCCAGGGAAAGGGCACCTATATTGCCGAAAACACCCAAGAGCGCTCGCTGTTTCGATTTTTTCGCTTATCTCGCCCGGGCGGCAAACGCCTGACCCCGGAGCGGGTCGCCGAGTCGGTGAAGCTGAGATCGGCCCGCACTATCGAGCGCAGCAAGCTCGATCTCGATCGCACGGAGCGCGTCGTCGAAATCTCGCGAACACGGCTCATCGATGCCAGTCCCGCGATTTACGAAATCATCGTGTTGCCGGTCAAATTTTTCCCCGGCATCGAAAAAAGAGGCTCGCTCCCCAATACGCTCTATTCCCTGTATCAGACCGACTTCGGCATCAACATCGTGAGCGCTCAAGAGGAAGTCCATGCCGAGCTCGCGACCGCGGAGGATCATCGTCGGCTGCAGATCGACATTGGCGCGCCGATTCTCGTGATCGATAGAGTCGCTCTGTCGCTGCAGGGGCGCAAAGTCGAGTGGCGCTTGAGCCGGGTCAAGTCGCAGGACCTGGTGTACGCGGTCAATCTGACCTGAATTCAGTTCTGCGTCAGGCCGGCATCCACCATAAAGTTCGCGCCGGTGCATCCGGCACTTTCATCAGAACCTAAGAACAACGCCAACTTGGCGACGTGCTGCGCCGTTAGGCGAAATTTCAGAGACTGCAACTCCAGGAACTGCGCGTCGAGCTCAGGCGTCAGCCACAATTTGCGTTGCCGCTCGGTCAAAATCGCGCCCGGCACGATGCAGTTCACACGAACTCCCGAGGGGCCGAGTTCGCGCGCCAGCGTGCGGGTTAAGCCGTTGATGGCGGACTTTGCCGTGGTATAGCCGGCCATCCCGGGCCTGCCACGCATCCAAGACACCGACCCCATCATGATGATCGACCCGCCGGCCTGCGCCGCCATGCCCGCCGAAACCGCCTGGCTGGCGAAAAATTGATGATCGAGATTCAGCGCCAGCAGCCGCCGCCACGCCTCCGGTTCGATCGATTTGAACTCCTGCCGATCATCCTTGCCGGCATTGTTGACCAACACTGCAATGCCCTGTTGCGCGGCTTCGACCACGCGAATCGCCGCGCGCAATGCGGCGATGTCCAGCAGATCGCAGTGTATGAATGTCGCTCCGGTGCGATTGCTCAACGCCGTGGCCGCTGGGACGTCCACGTCCAAAAAACTCACGCGTGATCCTTGGGCAACGAAGGCCTCGACCAGCGACGCGCCGATACCGGAGGCACCGCCCGTGATGAGCACGGAGCGATTTTCAAGCGAGCGATACTTCACCGAATCGTAGGGTGTGTTCATAGCGATCGTTACACTGTGGGGTCGAATACAAAAGTCGCCAGTCCAGGAACATCGACTTCAGCCGCGTACAAACCGCCGCCCGAGCCTGTGGCATCGCGAGCGGTGGTGACGAACAGAGTTTTTAATCCTAGGCCGCCGAATGCCGGCATGGTCGGGTTTCGCACTGGCACCGTGTGCTCGGACATCAGGCGCCCTTCTGGATCATAGCGCTGCACGCGGCCGCCCTCGTACAACGCCGTCCAGTAGCACCCCTGCGCGTCGACCGCGGCGCCGTCGGGCCGGCCGCGATCGCTTGCAGTGGGCTTGAGCTCGACAAACACGCGCCGATTTTCGGCGGTGCCCGAGGACGCATCGTAATCGTATCGATAGACGGTGAATCGCGGCGTATCGGAATGATAAAGCGTGCGCCCATCAGGCGAGAACGCCAAGCCGTTCGACGTGATCAACCCGTCCGTCAAGCGGATGAGACCGCGCCGATCGTAGCGATACAGCGCGGCACGACTTGCCTTTCGCTCATCGAGGGTGCCCGCCAGGAATCTTCCGGCGCCATCGACCCTGCCATCGTTGAAGCGGCTCACCTGGGAATCCTCTGGGTTGGCCGCGAGCATGCGCTGCTTTTCGCCCTTCTCGTTGAGGAGCCAAATTCCCGAGCGCAAGCCGGCCACGAATCCGCCGCCCTTGCTCGGCGCGACACATCCGATGTCCTCTTCGATCGCACAGGATTCGAGCGCTCTGGAGGCGGGATTGAATTTCAGCAGACGCCTGCCGCTAATATCGACGAATAGCAGCAACTCGCGTTGCGGACACCAAACCGGAGATTCCCCCAACTGGCAGCCGGCATCGAGAATCAATTCGAGCTTGCCGCTCACGATGCGTCCACATTGATGGTCATGCTGCCCGACAGACGCGCACCAGGTTGCACGCGCAATAGCTCGGCTGCGCCGCCGCGATTGATGGCATCCGTGGAATGACTCACCGGTTCAACCGCAAAAAAATCCTTATCCGCGGGCGTAAATACGCGCAGCGAGGAAAAAATGGGACTCGCATTGATTGTGATAGGACTCAAACAGTCGGCCTCGATCCGCGCCGTTCCATTCCAGCCGAAGAAATCGTTGTCCAACACTTGCGCGTCGATGGATTGACCCGCGGCGTGTTCCCACAGACCGCCTCTCACCTGCGACGATGGCAGCATGTCGGAGCCGTTGCGCCACGCGCCCGCTGCGTTGAAGATCAGCCGCTCACTGCCGCGACGCGGAAACAGAGGATGCAATCCCAGCCCCAACGGTGCCGCACACTGCTCGGCGTTGGTCACGGACAAGTCCACCCGCAAGCCGCCTGAACTTAAGGCGATTTTCTGCTCAGCGTCGAACTCAAACGGCCAATCTTGTTGTTCGCCAGCCTGCAGTCGATGCTCGAGGCGCAGCACGCACGAGCGCTCGTCGACGGCAACGACGCGCCACGGGCGCCGCCAGCCGACGCCATGCAGTGGATGCGGGCTCGCGGGAAAGTTTTCGGCCAGACGATGCGCGCGGCCATCCCAAAGAAATCGGCCCTCAGCGATGCGATTGGCATAGGGAACCAGCGGGAAGCAAGCCGTGCGGCGCACGGCGCCCGCCTCGACCGCCTCCTCCGGCGTTGGACGCAACACGGTGCGACGCGCATGCGTCAATGAAAGAATGCTTCCGCCGATGTGGGGCGCTATTTCAGTGCGCCAGTTTTCGAAGCACAAACTCAAGCGAGGCACGGTCGAACTCAGTAAGCGGCCGTGACCGGCGGGATCGAGGCACGCTTTCGCAGGGTCCCGATCCAATCGGCGGCTCGTCCCGTCAGCATACCCAGATCCGAGGCCACGGCCACCCACGTGTAACCGTACTCGAGGAATCGCGACACCATGTCGGGGTTGGGGCCGACGATGCCGATGGGTTTGCCGGCGGCGCGCGCGCCGGCAGCCGCCTTGGCAATCAGCGCTTGCACATCCGCGTGCGCTACTTCGCCGATTCGTCCCATCGCAGCCGACAGATCGCCAGGACCGACAAACAGGGAATCCACCCCGGGCACCGCCGCGATTTCCGGCAGACGTTCGATGGCCTCCGGTGTCTCGAGTTGGATGATCACGGCGATGCCGCTGCTGGCGTTCTTCAAGTAATCCTTGGTCTGCCCAAATGCGGAACCCCGATGTACCGCGGCCACGCCGCGCACGCCCTCCGGCGGGTAGCGCGTGTAACTCACCGCGGCACGTGCCTCCGCCGCGTTTTGCACGAACGGGAACAACACATTGCGTGCGCCCGCATCCAGCACTTGCTTCACGCGCACTTGATCGTTCCATGCGAGGCGCACCAACGACTCGGCGGGCGTGCCGGCAACGGTGCGCAATAGAGCGACGGTCTCCGCGATATCGATGGGGCTGTGCTCCATGTCGATGACCAGAAAATCGAAGCCGCAATGTCCCAACGCTTCGGCCACGGCGGGCGCGGCCGACATGAACCAGGTGCCCAACAGCGGTTGCGCGGGGGGCTGGATAAGACTTGCTTTGAAACGATTGGGAATCATCGGCCTCTCCGTCAATAGATGGGCGGCTCGGGCGTCGGCGCCGTGCCGCTGAGAAAATCGAAGTCGCAGCCAGTATGGGCTTGGCCGACATGCGCTTGGTAAAGCGCCGCGTAAGATCGTCGATACGGCGAAACCGGCGCACGCCACGCAGCGCGGCGTTGCTGCAGTTCAGCCTCGTCCACCAGCATATCGAGCCTGCCCGCGGGCACATCCAAGCGCACGCGGTCGCCGGTTTTGATCAATGCCAGCGGTCCGCCGATGAAGGATTCGGGCGCCGCGTGAACGATGCAGCAGCCAAAGTGCGTACCGCTCATGCGCGCATCCGAGATGCGCACCATGTCGCGCACGCCCTGCGCCAGCATTTTTTTCGGAATGGGCAGATTGCCCCATTCCGGCATACCCGGCCCGCCGACGGGACCCGCATTGCGCAGGATCAGTACGCTGTTTGCATCCACCGGCAATGCCGGATCGTCGATACGCGCCGACATGTCGGCATGATCGTCGAACACCAATGCCGGCCCCTCATGCCTGAGCAGACGCGCATCCGCCGCAATCGACTTGAGCACCGCGCCGTCGGGACACAAATTGCCGCGCAGCACCGCCAATGTGGAACCGCGCGACAACGGGATCACGGGATTGTCCAAACCACGAATCGCATCATCGTCGTAGCATTCGGCCCCCATCACCGCTTCGCCGAGCGTGCGCCCTTCCACGGTCGCGCACCCGAGCGCCAGGTGCGACGCGAGTTTCGCGAGCAGCGCGCGCAGACCGCCGGCAAAAAAGAAATCCTCCATCAAGCGATCGCCGACGGGGAACAGATTTGCGCACACCGGAATCCTGCGCGCCACCTCGCCCAAGTCGTCCAATCCCAGCGCCACGCCCGCGCGGCCCGCCATGGCGATCAAATGCACCGCTGCGTTGGTCGATCCACCGAGCGCCATGTAGGTCACGATGCCGTTACGAAAAGCATCCGCCGTCACGATCTTTGAGATGCGCAGATCCTCGGAAACCATTTCCACGATCCGCGCGCCGCACGCGGACGCCATCCGGACATGCGCGGAATCGGCCGCGGGGATCGACGAGGCGCCCGTGAGCGTCAATCCCATCGCGTCGATGATGGAGGTCATGGTCGAGGCAGTACCCATGGTATTGCAGGTGCCGATGGACCGGGTCATGCTGGATTCGAGTTCGACCAAATCGTCCGCCGTGATCTTGCCGAGGCGATACTCATCCCAATATTTCTTCGTGTGCGTGCCCGCGCCGGCTTTGACGCCGCGCCACTGACCGTTGGACATCGGGCCGGCGGGACAAAAAATCGTCGGCAGTCCCATGCTGATCGCGCCCATCAGCAGTCCCGGCACCGACTTGTCGCAGCCCCCGAGAAGCACCACGCCGTCGATGGGGTGCGAGCGCAGCAGCTCCTCGGTTTCCATAGCCAGGAAATTGCGGTACAGCATGGTGGTCGGCTTGACCATTACCTCGCCCACCGACATTGCCGGCAATTCAACCGGATAGCCGCCGCCGAGCAGAATTCCCCGTTTCACAGCCGCCGCGCGGTCACGCAGATGGACGTGGCAGGGACTCATTTCGCTCCACGTATTGATGATGCCAATCACCGGCCGGCCGAGGAATTCCTCGCGGCGCAGCCCCATCTGTTGGGTGCGCTGGCGATGCGCAAAACCGCGGATATTGTCGCTGTCAAACCAACGGGCGCTGCGCAGTGCGGCGGTGGGTCCAACAGGGGCTTTTTTTGCGGTAACACTTGAATTATTCATATCAGTCTGTAATCTTATATCTAATATAAGACCTGCGAAAATTTATTTGGATTCCTATGGCAAACATACCCCAGCTTTTGATTCACGACCGCCGCGACAACGTCGGCGTAGTAGTGGTCGAAAACCTCACCGCCGGCACTGACATGCTATGCGTCATCACTGAAGATAACAGCGAAATTCATGCCCGCAGCAATCAAGACGTCCCCATCGGCCATAAAGTCGCGCTCAAGGATCTTGCCGTCGGCGATACCGTGATCAAGTATGGGGAAGACATCGGCAAGGTGGTCGCCGCGATCCGCAAAGGCGACCACGTGCATACTCACAACCTGAAAACCAAGCGCTGGTAATCTTAAATGAATCTCTCAAATCGCACCGTCTGGGGCTATCGCCGTGAAAACGGCCGCGTCGGCGTCCGCAACTACGTCGCCATCCTTCCTTTGGACGATATCTCGAACGCCGCCTGCGAAGCGGTGGCGGCCCATATCCAAGGCACCATTGCATTGCCGCATGCCTACGGGCGCCTGCAATTCGGTGAGGATCTGGAACTCCACTTTCGCACCATGATCGGCACCGGCGCGAACCCGAACGTGGCCGCCTGCATCGTGATCGGCATCGAACCGCATTGGACGAAAACGGTCGTGGATGGCATCGCGAAGACCGGCAAGCCCGTGGCTGGATTTTGGATCGAAGGCAATGGCGACATTGCAACGGTGGCGGCCGCCTCGCGCAAGGCCAAAGAATTTGTGCACCTCGCGACCGCGCAAGTGCGCCAAGAGTGTCCGCTCACCGAGGTGTGGGTGGCGGCGAAATGCGGCGAGAGCGATACCACGACCGGGCTTGCCTCCTGCCCCACCGTCGGCAGCATGTACGACAAATTGGTGCCGCTCGGTCTGTACGGCTGTTTTGGCGAGACTTCCGAACTCACCGGTGCCGAGCACTTGGCGGCGGCGCGTGCCGTCTCGCCCGAAATCAGCGCGAAATTCATGAAGACCTGGTCGGCCTATCAACAAGACGTGATCGAAGCCCATAAGACCTCCGATCTATCCGACAGCCAACCGACCAAGGGCAATATTGCGGGCGGCCTCACCACCATCGAAGAGAAAGCGCTCGGCAACTTGGAGAAGATCGGCAAGAAGGTCAAGTACATCGACGTGCTGGGGCCTGCCGAGATGCCGCAACGCGGCGCGGGACTGTACTTCATGGACACCTCATCCGCGGCTGCGGAATGCTGCACGCTGCAGGCCGCCGCGGGCTATGTGGTGCATATTTTCCCGACCGGCCAGGGCAATGTCATCGGCAACCCGATCATGCCGGTGATCAAGGTCAGCGGCAACCCGCGCACCGTGCGCACGATGAGCGAGCACATCGATTTGGACGTCTCTGGAATCGTGCGGCGCGAAATGACCATCGATCAGGCCGGCGACCAGCTCATCGAGCACATCGTCAGCACCTCGAACGGCCGTTTCACTTGTGCCGAAGCGCTCGGGCACAAAGAATTCGTCATGACCAAACTGTACCGCAGCGCCTAAGTTTCGCGGATTTTTCCTATGATGACCTTGCTACCTGCCGACGCAGAAGGGTTGGTGGTCCGCGCGCTTGAAACATGCGGCGCTTCACACGTCAATGCCAAGGCAACAGCCGCCGCGTTGATCTCCGCGGAGATGGATGGGCAAGCCGGGCACGGCCTGTCGCGCGTGCCGGGCTATGCGGCGCAATTGGCCGCGGGCAAGATCGCGGGCGCCGCGCAACCCGAAGCGCTTCGAACCCGCCCCGGCGTGTTTCGCATCGACGCGAAACTGGGGCTTGCCTATCCCGCACTCGATTTGGCAATCGCCTGTCTGCTGAGCGCTGCGCCGGAATGTGGAATCGCGAGCGCGGCTATTTTTCATTCGCATCATATGGGGCAGGCGGGACGAACCGTCGAACGTCTCGCCGATCACGGCCTCATCGCGCTCGTGGCTTCGAATACGCCGCAGGCGATGGCCTTTTACGGCGGCAAGCGCGCCATGCTGGGCACCAATCCACTCGCCTTTGCCGCGCCGTTGGCCGGCCGGGCGCCGTTGGTGATCGACCTGTCCTTGTCGCTGGTCGCGCGCGCCAAGATCGTCGCCGCACAGAAGGCGGGCCGCGAAATTCCCGCTGGGTGGGCGACCGCCGCGGACGGCACGCCCACCTCGGACCCGAATGCCGCACTTGCTGGAGCGCTGTTGCCCGCGGGCGGCGCCAAAGGCGCTGCGCTGGCGTTGATGGTGGAGATTCTGTGCGGGGCATTGGCGGGTGGTCAGTTCGGTTGGGAGGCCAGCTCCTTTCTCGACGCCAGCGGCGCGGCCCCCAGCGTCGGCCAGGTATTGATTGCATTCGACCCCGTCGCATTTTCCGGACCAGAATTCCCGAGCCGCATGACGACGGTGTTGACTGCCGTCGCAAGCGAGCCCGGCGTTCGCCTGCCCGGCGATCGGCGCCTGGCTAGCCGTGAGGCCGCGCTCACGCAAGGCCTCAAGGTCGCACCCGAGTTGCATGCGCAACTGGTTAAGTTAGCGCAGAGCGGAGCAAGCCGATGAGCGACATCGTGATCAGCGAATTCATGGATCAAGCCGCGATCGATGCGATCTTGCGCGGCCGTGATGTGCTCTACGATCCCAAGCTGGTGGACGATAAGGATCGCCTGTATGCCGCTTTGGCCGATTGTCGAGCGCTGATCGTCCGCAATCGAACTCAAGTGCGCGCTCCGCTGCTCGATGCCGCGCCACGATTGAAAGTCGTCGGGCGTCTGGGCGTCGGTCTGGACAACATCGATGTCGATGCCTGCGCAGCCCACAAAATTATTGTCAGGCCTGCTAGCGGCGCCAATGACTTGTCGGTGGCGGAGTATGTGATTACCGCGGCGCTCCTGCTGCGGCGCCGCGCCTGGTATGCGACCAGTCGCCTGGCGGCCGGCGAATGGCCGCGAATGGAACTGATCGGAGGCGAATTGTCCGGCGCGCGACTGGGTTTGATCGGCTTCGGCGCCATCGCTCGGCTGACGGCCACGAAGGCCGCGGCGTTGGGTATGACGGTCGCCGCATTCGATCCTTTCTTGCCGCCTGATCACGCAGCGTGGCTCAATGTAGCGCGACAGTCTTTCGAGGAGATCCTCTCGAGCTGCGATGTGGTGAGCTTACACACCCCGTTGACCCCGCAAACTCGCCGCATGCTGGACGGGGCTGCGCTGCGTCGCATGCGCTCGGGCGCGATTCTCATCAACGCGGCCCGCGGCGGTATCGTCGACGAATCGGCGCTCGCTGCGGCACTGTCCCGCGGTCATCTGGGGGGAGCCGCGCTCGATGTGTTTGAAACCGAACCCTTGACTCCCGCGGCTGCCGCGGTATTTAAAGGTATTCCGAATTTGATCCTCACGCCGCACATTGCCGGCGTCACCGAAGAATCCAATGTCCGCGTAAGCGACGTCACTGCTCGAGCCGTGATCGCGGCTCTGGACGCCTGAAACCGTGGGTGAACAACTGATGCGAATGCAAGACTTTGGCCCCGCGTACATCGGCGGACAATGGCAGAGCTCGGAGCGCCAATTTGCCGTGGTCAATCCCGCCACCGGTGAGGCGCTCGCCAGCGTGGCGGATTTGTCGCGCCCGCAAATCGAAGCGGCGGTCGAGGCCGCCTCGCAGGCCTTCGCTCCCTGGTCCGGGAAGACCGCACACGAACGGGCCGCCATCTTGAAGCGCTGGAGCGCGCTGATCATGGCGAACCAAGAGGCGCTGGCGCAAATCATGACGGCGGAGCAAGGCAAACCGCTCGCCGAAGCACGCGGCGAAACCGCCTTCGGCGCCAGCTTCTTGGACTGGTTCTCCGAGGAAGCCAAGCGCGCCTACGGCGAGGTCATTCCTACCGCCTTCGCGGCGAAGCGCTATTTCACGATTCGCCAGGCAGCGGGGGTTGCCGCCGCGATCACGCCGTGGAATTTCCCCATCGCGATGCTCGCGCGCAAAGCGGCGGCGGCGCTCGCCGCCGGCTGCACGATGGTGGCGAAGCCGGCCGCGGAAACACCGCTCTGCGCGTTGGCGCTGGCGCAACTCGGACACGAAGCCGGATTGCCGCCCGGAGTATTCAATGTCGTGACCACGACGCGCGCCGGCGAGGCCGGCGACGTGTTCTGTCAAAGCCCGAAGGTTCGAGTGCTCTCCTTCACCGGTTCCACCGCCGTCGGCAAGCAGCTCTATCGGCAATGCGCGGACACCAGCAAAAAATTGGCCCTGGAGTTGGGAGGCAATGCGCCCCTGCTGGTATTCGACGATGCGGATTTGGATCGCGCCATCGAAGGGGCCATGGCCAATAAGTATCGCAATGCCGGGCAGACCTGCGTTTGCGCCAACCGCATCTTCGTGCAGTCGGGCATTTACGAGGCATTCGCCGCGCGCCTCACGGAGGCGGTGGCAAAGCTCAGCGTCGGCGCTGGCACCGAGCCCGGCGTCATGATCGGACCCCTGATCAACGCCAAGGCGGTCGACAAAGTGGATCGCTTGGTGAAGGACGCGGTCAGCAAAGGCGCCAAGGTACGCATCGGTGGCGCGCCCCACGCCCGCGGCCGCTACTTCTATCAGCCCACGGTTCTCGGCGACATCGCGCCCGGCATGAACATCATGAGCGAGGAGATCTTCGGCCCCGTTGCCCCGTTGGTTCGCTTCGACAGCGAGACTTCAGCGATCGCCATGGCCAACGACGTCAGCGTCGGATTGGCGGCCTATGCCTTCACGCGCGATCTATCGCGCAGCATCCGTCTCGCCGAGGCGCTGCAGGTGGGCATCGTGTCGCTGAACGACGGACTGCCGTCGGTCGCCGTGGCGCCTTTCGGCGGTGTGAAGGACTCCGGACTCGGCCGCGAGGGCGGCCGTCAAGGACTCGACGAGTACATGGACACCAAGTTCGTCTGCATCGGCCTGTAGAACTTTAAGCAACCGTCACCTGTTCGCCATGCCACAACAGCGGCACGGCGTTATTGCGCAAGTGGCGGGTTCCCGGATTCAGCATCGCTTCGGCGGTGTACTGTGCAAGATAGACACGGCGCAGCCGCGAACTCAAGTTGGGTCCCGTCGAATGCAGTAAACGGCTGGAGAAAGCGACGACGCTGCCGGCCGAGGCCTCCACGGTGCGCATCTGAGCGACGTCGGCCTGCGCGACCAGATCGTTGGATTTCGGCTGGCGCTCGTGCGGCAAGATGTCCCGCGACTTCGGGTTCGCAGAGAAAGGAATCAGGCGCACCGTGCCGTTCTCGGCGGTGGCATCGTCCAGAGGACACCAGCAGGTCAGGTAAGGCAGATGATCGGGCGGACCGCCATTGCCGACCACATAGCCGGAATCTTGGTGCCAGCCGAAGGACATGCCGCCCTCGGGTCCCTTCACCACGAATTGATCGAAGAAGAAATACACATCATCGCCCAGCGTGGCGCGGCAGATCTCCGCCATCACCGGACTGAACAGCATGTGCCGCAGCGCCGGCTGCGCCCGCTGGCATTGATTGGCGAAATAACGCTTGCCGCGATGCGTAATTCCGATCGTGTCCACGCCCAAGGCATCCATGCGCGCATCTTCGCGCGCCATGAACGCAGTGCACTGCTCGCGCAGCATCTCCAGCATGGAACCATTGAGCACGCCCGGAAACAGCGCGTACCCTTCGGCGGCAAATTGTTCGGCTTGCGCCGCATAAATCGATGCTGTCATGAGGACTCCCAAAAAAAAATTAGTCCGTGGGCGCCTCGCGCGCCGCGCCTTTCGGCATTACATAGTGGATCCACGTGAGGGCCAGTAGATAGGCAACCGCGGCCATGCCGAACAACAGACCATAGCCGGTGCCATTGCCGATGACCTTGCCGGCCAGCCGCAACACGCCCATGCCGGCCAGGTTGCCGAACAACGCGGCAATGCTGATGGTGGTGGCGACTCGGGCGCTCGGGGTCACATCCGTGGTCAGCGCAAATAAGTTCACGGAGAAGCCTTGGTGGGCTGCCAGCGTCAAGCCCAAAATGGCCACCGCAAACCAGTAATTGTCCACGGCGAGCGCCAAGGGCACCGGCACGACCAGCAGCGCGCATACCAGCATGGTGATCTTGCGCGCCTTGGCCACCGCCACGCCGCGCGCGACCAGGCGCCCCGACACGAAGCCGCCCGCCAAAGAGCCCAACGCGGCCGCGCTGTAAATCAACGCGAGGGGGACCGCGAAGCCCTGCATGTCGAGATGGAAAACGCGGTGGAAGAAATCCGGCGCCCAAAACAACAGGAACCACCATACAGGATCGGAAAATACCTTGCCGCCGGCGATGGCCCAGGTGCGCCGGTCGGTCAACACCCGTCGCCAACTCACCGCTTGGCCGCTGTCGCTCAAGACCGGACGTCCCGGATCGGCGGCGAGCGTCGGCGCGCTGCCGCGCGCGAATAACATCCAGGCGGCGACCCATATCAGGCCGCAACCGCCGGTAATCAGAAACGCCCCCTGCCAGCCTAAGGACAAAGCCAGCGCCGGTATGAACAGCGGTGTAATGATGGCGCCGACGTTGCCGCTGGCATTCATCAGCCCCAATGCTACGGAACGCTCGCGTGCCGCAAAGAACACCGCGACGGTTTTGATTCCGGTCGGCGTGCCGAATGCCTCCGTTGCGCCGAGCGCGATACGCGCCAGGGTAAATTGGCCCAGCGTGCGCGTGATGGCGTGAAGCATCGCGGCGAGACTCCAGACCCCGACGGCGAGCGGATTGGCCCGCCGCCAGCCGACTCGATCGACGATCCAGCCCACTCCCAACAGCGCGAACGCCGATGCGAATTGGAACACTGCCGTCAGATCGCCATAGTCGCTGTCGCTCCAGTGCAGCTGTTCCTGCAGCAGGGGTTTCAATACGGCGATGATTTGCCGGTCCGCGTAGTTGAGTATCCCCGCCGTAATCAACAGCGCGAGCAACAGGCGGCGATAATTTGCGGACATGCCGGAAGCTTTACGCGGTTTTCAGGCCGTTGAAAAGTGCTCGGTGCTCGCTCCGCCGGCGATAGAAGACCGGCGGTTCACCGAGCGGCGCCGCGACTTCCACATCCTGACCTCCCGCGTATTCCGCCTCGCTCCAAACGTGAACCCAGGTCTCCCCGGCGGGTAGATAGGTGCGCCAGCGCGTGGCACCGGCAGCGATCACGGGCGCAACCAAAAGGTCCGGCCCAAAGAGATACGAGGTCTGACTCTCATAGGCGCGGGGATCCGCTTCGTAGTGCAGAAAAAGTGGGCGCTGCAAGGGCAAGCCGCGCGTCGCCGCCTCCTGACTCAACTGGCTCAAGTACGGCGCCAAGTGGCGATAGAGCCTGGTCATGCGTGCGAAGTGCGCCAGCACCTCGGGGTTCTGATCGATCTGCAGATTCTCCGCCGGTCGATTGCCCTCATGCGTGCGCATGACTGCGGTGAATACCGCCATCTCGGCCCAGCGTTGCAGCAATTCAGCGCTGCGCACGTTGCCGAACAGGCTGGTGTAGCCGCCGATGTCGCTGTGATGATAGGCATTGCCCAGCAGGCCCGATGACAGAGCGGCGCAAATGACGGTTTGCAATCCGTCGTGGCGGCTAAAATCCACCGCCTGATCGCCGGCCCACAGCAGTGGACAATACGCCTGCACGCCGCTGAATCCGGCGCGCATGAAAAATAAGGTCTCGCCTGTCTTGCCGCGGCGGCTCACGGCCTCGGCGTTGACCTTCGCCCACAATGTCGGCCACGCATTGTGCGCCAACATGCCGTCGAGGCCCGACGCCAACCTCACGTCGGCCGGCAGGTATTCGCCGAAATCCGCCATCCAGCCGGACAAGCCGAAGTCCAGCATGTTGCGGCCGATCACCTGCTCCTCAAACCACTCGACGGCTTTCGGGTTGGTGAAGTCGACGATGCCGCACTCGAACTCGCCGAAATCGACCAGGTAGGGTTCATCGCGATCGGGGCGCCGCGCCAAAAAGCCGGACGCCGCGGCGACAGGGTACTGCGAGCCGTCGATACATAAATACGGATTCACATAGCCTAAGAAACGGATGCCGCGGGAATCCCAACTGCGGATTTTTTCATCGAGCTTCGGATAGCGCTTGGCGTTCCATTTCCAATCCCAGAACAGCCTCTTGCCGAACGAGGTCTGGCGTATGCCCACCCAGTCCTCGCACCACAAACCGGATACGGCCGTTCCCGCGTCAATGATGTTCTCGAGCCGCTGATAGCTCTGTTCGCCGTCTTTCAATCCAATGATCGCGCCGCGCATCACCCACGCGGGCAGCGGCGGCTGACGGCCAAAACGCAGCGACAGAGTGCTCACCAAATCGACGAAGGACTCAGCCTCCCACATTTCGATTTTGGCGGGGATCTCCCAGACCTCGATTTCGTGAAAGTCTTCATGGCTGAAATCAAAAGCCGAATAGGCCAACGTGTCGACATGCAACGCGTAGCGGCGCGAAGACAGATATGTGGGCTGCGGGTAGTTGGTATTGTAGTAATCGCCGCCGCTATTGCTCGCCTGGTCGGACTTGAAGGTCAGCAGCGTGGACTTGTCGCGGCCGTTGCCCGGCTCCGATGTCCACAGCGGGAAGCGACGCCCGCGCAGATCGAAATATGACAGCTGTTCCCCGCCGCCCCACACCCGTTCACCGCTCGTTGCCGCAATACGCAGCCACAGCCGATTCACCGACGGGTCGAGCGAGGTGATCCTCATCTGCAGGGCCGCCGCGTCGGCCTTGATTTCAACGCGCACGAGCTGCGCTGCGTTCAATGACGGCGCGAAGACGATATGCCACGTGCTGCCCTGCAGGGAGGTTACCGCGGACTGCAGCGGGATACGCTTGGTCACGTAATCGCTGATCTTGAAGTGACCCTTGTTCATGCGCACACTGGGTTCGCCGGCACCTACATAGAAACAAGGTTGATCGCTTCGATGCCGCAACAGCAGGGTGTCGCGCGCGAAGAGATCGAAGCCGTCGGCGTGCTGTAAAAGGCGCATGGTCTAGGGAATGATAGCGCGGCGGCTTATTGGGCCGCCGCGCCCGGGCCTAGAAGGACTTGTGAAGATCGATTCCGGCATAGCGGCTCGCGTCTCGCGGCAGCCAACGCATCACGCCGGCAAAGTCGCCGTGCGCCAGATAGGCAGAGTATGACTTGTCGGTGATGTTCTTCACCAAGACGCTGACGCGCCAGCCTGCCTTCTCGTTGGTCAATCCCATGCTCGCGTCCCAAATTCCATAGGCGCCTTGAATCGTGTCCGGTGTCTCCGTCAACTGAAACTGCTCTTTGCTCTGCCAATGATAGTCGCTGTCGAGAACCAGATTGAGCAAACCGGTCATGGGGATGACGTAATTGCCGTCGACGTTGAATTTCCAATCCGGCGCGAACGGGAGCGGCTGACCATTGATGTTGCAGCTCGCCGCCGCCGCCGGCGGACAGTTGAAGTTATCGACGCGCGCCTTGGTGTACGCGCCGGCACCGGTGATCGTGAAGTCATCGATGGGCCGGTAGGCAAAGTCCGCCTCAACGCCGCGCGTTGAGACGCTGCCGGCATTGATCAAGCGCGTCACCAGCGCGCCGTTCAGCACGTCCTGGAAATTTGCCTGATAATTGTCGAAATCCGTCAAAAACGCGGCCAGATTCAGCTGCAGCCGATCGTTCAGCAGGCGCGACTTGAAACCTACCTCGTAGGCGTTCGAGGTCTCGGGCTTCAAGGCGAGCTGCGCGGAGGCGGCCATATTGAAGAACACGTTGTAAGCCGGACCCGTGTAGCCATGCGAGTAGGTGACATAGCCGTGCAAGTCGCGGCTGAAATCGTATTGCAGCCCGACGCGGTCGGCGTAGCCGTTGTCCGAGGTGGAACCCGCGCTGGTGAAGGATGTGGCGATGGCCGGCACGGCGACCAG
>Ga0209006_10001367_pt1 | contig 22157 bp, 10 predicted proteins | sample JacPin_JW_Ref_O2_FD_188567 | JGI IMG/M metagenome (GOLD analysis project Ga0209006, IMG submission 188567) | Forest soil microbial communities from Algoma, Ontario, Canada - Jack Pine, Ontario site 1_JW_Ref_O2 (SPAdes) (version 2) | ecosystem: Environmental > Terrestrial > Soil > Boreal... | reverse complement strand
AAAGCTTCAGCCCTTAACGACAGTCGACTCCGGGAATTCTCATGCACGAGCCAACCCGCGAAGAACTTTGTGTTCCGCGGTTTGAATATGCTTCAGTGAAATCCCGCCTAGAACTCCAACCTTCCTCCGAACTGTACGCTACGCGGTGTGTTGCACTGAGAAGACACTGTCCCAAAGGTTGAATCGCTCCAGTTCATGTCCGGCGCACACCACAGATGGCGGTTGAATATGTTCCCTACATTGGTGACGAACTTGAAATCCACCCGCTCGGTGATCATGGTCGTCTTGACGATACTGAAGTCCTCATTGAAGTTGTGTGGAAGACGAACTGACGAGTCGTTTTGCGGCTCGTCTCCGAATTGAAGCGCACCGGGATCAGCCCATGCACCCTTTACAAGATAGGCACTGAGGTTGGAGGTCGAGAAATGTCCGTAGCCACTCACCCCCGACACTCGGTTTGGCCGTTTCTCGTTGCTGAATATATAACCGCAGAAGTCACATGCCATGGTAATGGTAACCGGACGTCCCTCTTCGTAACGTTGTGCCGCAGAGACCATCCAACCGCCAGCGATTTTGTCCAGGAAGCCAGTGAAGTTGTACCTCTTCCCCTTCCCGAATGGCAGCTCGTACGACCATGCCATGATCAGAGTCTGAGGAATGTCGTCCACACTCAACGCCCGGTCATCCAGAGCTCCCCGAAGTGGATTCTGGATTCCAGGGTCACTGCCGGCGAGTGCGTTTTCCGCGCCGCTATTGATGAGCTTGGAATTGACATAAGCGACGCGAGCAAGCAGTCCGCTACTGAATCTCTTGTCGAGTTGGGCCGTGAAAGAATTGTAGTGGCTATTGCCGTACGGAACGCTCAGGACATTGAGATTGGTGTATTGCGGCCACGGGCGCAGGGCCTGGGCCAAATCTCCCACGAATGTAGGGTAGGGCAATTGACTTCCGGTGGCGGGAGCCCCGAGCTGTGCCGACGTATACGTCGTCAGTATCGACGGATTGTTCATATTGTCCTGCAGCCCCAGTGAGGGGGCATTATCAGGCAGCCGCGTCCCGTGATTGCCGGTATAGAAAGCTCTCACCAACATGCTGGTGCCAATTTGACGTTCCACGGACAGTGAGTAGTTCTGATATCTCGGCAAGTTATTTCTATTTGCCGTGACCCAAGTCGGACCCTCGCCGTTGGCAATGGTGGGATCAATGTCGGGTGGGGCCTGGATCACGGTTGATGGGAAGCCAGTATCCCAATAGAAAGCGGGAGAGTAACCGTTGCTGAAATTCGGAACGGTTGGGTTGGTGGAGAAACCGAGATTGGCCGTGCCGGCAAACTGGTTGGCCGAGAGGCCTCCGTAGTAGATGCCGTATCCACCGCGAATAGAGGTCTTATTGTCAATTCGATAAGCGAACCCGAAACGGGGTCCCCAAGCATCCTTGGGAGGATTTTCAAAGCATTTGACGCCAGTTCGGCCCGCCCCTTTGCCGGCAAAAATCATCGCCCCCAGGTGACCATCTGCGCCGGGGTTCGGAGTGGTGGGACTGAAGCTTGACTGGTTGCCGTGCGCTTCCGACAAGCAGCCTTGGTAATCAAAGCGCAATCCGAGGGTCAGGGTCAGGTTCCTGGTGGCTTTGAACTCATCGTTAACCCAGGGAGCGATATATTGCTCGTTCTCCATGGGGAAGAGGGTGGTGATATTGAAATTAGCGTTATCTACCTGCCCGAGCAGGAAGGAGGCAGTCGGATCTCCGGTTGCAGTCTGCTGAACTCCGGCGGCGTTCCAGTTTGCGGTTTCCGCGTTACTGAAGCTATAGCTGCCGGTGTTATTTGGGTTCCCCTGGATTGGAAACTGGTGGTGCCGGTATTCGAATCCGGCTTTGATGGTGTGCTTGCCCTTGACCCACGTAATGTCGTCAAGGAATTGCCAGCGGTTCGCGATGCAGCCCTCGGAATTGGTGTCGGCTTCCCCATATTGCGAATAGGGAATATTCGGATCGTTGAGGTAAACATAGGGCGCACCACCCGTATCAGCGACGGGGCCGATAAGTCCCAGGCGGGAAACCCAGTGCTGGCCCTCGGAGATCGCGTGCGCGGGAAGAACCCAGCGGTCGAATGAAACGGTCGTATGGTTGAACAGATTGGGCTTGATGATCCAATTGAACTGGACATGGGCGGTTCGCGTGGTGATGTCCTGGTAAAACCCCTGTCCGAAATAGGTCGCGGGCGTTGTGTAGTTACAGCCCTCTGAGAAGTTGGCGCACTGCCGCAAGGAGGGCCGCGTGTTGATGTTGACGGAAGCGGACATGTTGAAGTGCGCCCCGAAAGCCTGATCGACCCTGACGAAAAAGGTCTTGGGGTTAATCCATTTGTTGCCTGAAGGCGCAAATGCATTGTGACTGAGAACGTTGGGAAGGTCGGGTGGCGGGATCAAGGGAACGAGTTTGGCCGCGATCGCGCTAAGCATCGGATCGCCAGCGGGGATCTTATTCGCCAGACCCGAGATGGGCAGTCCGGTGGTCGGATCAAAACCGAAACCATCCCGCACCGGAACGCCGCCCACCGTTCGGGTGGTAGCGGGGTCATAAATCTCCCCTACGTAGATCGGCCGACCGAGGACATCGAATACCGGTGTTGCTACGGGAGGTGTGCCAACTAGCTGCGTGACCTGCTGACCGGTGTAAAGAAGTGGACTTGAAAAATCGCCCTGCAAGAAAGACGTGAGAGGAGCGGTGTTGCCATAGCTGGGCAACGTACCCTGGCCGAAGTGGAGGTCGTCCAGGTTGGCGAAGAAATAGGTTTTGTACTTCCGGCCGTCATACAGATGGGGAATCACAACCGGTCCACCGATGAGAAATCCCCAGTTCTCGTTGCGGGTGGGAGTCTTTTGCGAAATCAGTTCGCCGGTAGCGTTCAGGCCCTGATACCCGTAGTAATCGTAGAAGCCCCCGTGGAAGGCAGAGGTGCCCGACTTGGTAGTGTATTCGACAAAGCCGCCACTGGTGCGGCCGTATTGCGCGGAGAAATTGCTGGTGGTGACCTTCGTCTCCTGGACCGAATCAAAGGGGACCGAGCGTTCCTGAGTGTTGTTATGGTCGATGGCGCTGCCGAAAGAAGCTCCGTCGAGGTAGTTCTCCATGGCCATGATCTGGCCACCATTCATGCGCGACTCGAACTGGCTCCCGCGGAAGATCGGGCAGCCGTTCGGCCGCATCGGGACATAACCGGGCTCGAGGCCGAGCAGGGACTCAGCCAGACGGATATCAGCACCCATCACGACCGGCAAGTCGCGGTAGTACTTCTCTCCAAGGACCTGCGTGACCTCGGCGTTCGATACGTTCACTTCTACGGCAGAGGTTTGCCCCTGTACTTCCACGGTTTCGGTGACCTGGCCCACGGACAGAATGGCATCGAGGCGAACCGTGCCTGTGTTAACCACCACGTCGTCGACGACGAAGGTCTTAAAGCCGGACTTCTCCACCTGCACTTTGTACTTGCCGGGAATTAGAGGCGTGGTGAAGTAGTTTCCGGACGAGGTAGTGTCGATGGTGATCTTGTCTCCCTGAGCCTCGTTGATGACGGTGACCGTCGCCTGGGGAATCGCGCTACCCGTCTTGTCGGACACAACCCCAGTGATGACACCCCTGTCCTGACCTTGCCCGAACAACAAACCTGCCAGGGCGAAAAGGGAAACAGCTGTCAAGACGACCCACCCGATCGCGGAACGCGAATTCATTTCCGGCCTCCTTGGCGCTACCCTGCCTGAAAACCCTGCTGGGCTGCAGCTAATCGTTTTAGGGGATGCATGTAATCGATTACATTCCACGACGCGGACATATTGGCCGCAAAGCACACTATTTGTCAAGAAAAATATAATACGAATCCATTAGGTACCGGATTCGATACGCAGAGGATTTCCCTGGGACGGGACCGAGGAACGTCCCGGTGGAGAAATGGGTTCCAGCTCCCCGGACGAGGGCGCCCGGGGCTCCATGTTGGTGGTTGATGATCCTCTCCTCTGTCGTCGAACTCACCCGCTGATAAGACTGGCGATCACTTGACTGCTGGCGTAACGGCCCGCCCGGCCCACTTCTTCCAGGTCGCCTGGTCGGTGAGCACTTTGATGTAAACACCGCCGATCACGGAACGAGCCTGGAAATAGCGGTGTTTGCCGGTGTCGGTGTCGTAGAAATCGGTGAGCGGCACGCGGTCGGGAGTTTCGTTGGCGAATTTATAGACTGGAGAAAAAAGCGTATTGAAATCGGCGGAGTTGTCGGCGAGCGTCGCGGTCCAGAGGAGCCAGTCCAGTTTTGTGTAGAGCGCGCGAGAATCGAGCGGAAGGCCGTAGAGATTTTGTTTCGTTTTGTAGAAAGCGATCTCGGTGCGAGCTACTTCTGGGGGAAAAGTGTTCAGGCCCAGCACCTTGTCCCAAATGAGATTGTATTTCTGGCTCCAGGTACCGGGCTGGTCGAAAGCTAAGCGGGAATGACCGCCGTCCGCGGCCATTTGCGACCACTTCTGAGCGTCGTCGTGGGCTAGTTTGCGGTAAGAGGCAGCTTCGTCTTTCTTGCCCAGCATGTCGCAAAGTGTGGCGTAGGCGCCCAGGGCTGAAATCGCTTTCACCGAGAGATTCGCGTTGTGGGCGAGGGGGCCGGTGAAGTCGTCGGTGACAATTTGTTTTTCGGGATCCAATCCTTTTTCTTCGAGATACTTCGCCCACTTTGAAAATAGGGGCCAGTATTTGGCGGCGTAGTCGGCGTTGCCGTCCGATTTGGCGATGGCTGCCGCCATGAGAATCATGTTGGCGCTTTCTTCGACGGGCATGTGGTCTTCCACGGAATTTAGATCGACGTCTGGCGGGTAGTCATGGCCGTTGGCGTGAGGGTAGATTCCGAGGTCGTGCGGGGCCCAGCGGAACGGCCAGTGATTGGTTCCGGCGTAGGTCAGCACCGGGGTCATGGATGCCTTCAGCAGAGTTGTGTTGAAGAGCAGCAGGATGGGCGCTGCGGGATAAATCACGTCCACCGTGGAGATGCATCCGCAGCTTGAGTTTTCTTTGGGAAACGAGAGTGGAGTGCCATCGTAATCCACGGCTAAACCTTGCGCCGCGAAAGACTCGCGGAAGGAGAGCGCGGCGAGAAGCGCGTAATCGTTCCCACCCACGCGGGTGAGGTCGGCCATGAGTTCTTCGTCGAATTGCCGGCAGCGAACGGTGAGCGCCTCGTAATCCCGCATGGATTGTTCGAGCAGATGGGCGATGGTGGCGCCGTTTCGCCGCCAGTAGGGGCGAAGCCAGCGATCGAGATATTGCACCGAGAAACTCTCGTCGTAGGCCAGGACCACATAGCGGGATACGGGAGTGGCGCGGACTTTGCCGAGATCAAAACGGTAGGCGAGCGTGGGGCCGTCCCAATCGCCTGCGGGCTGAGGGGTTTCTGCGTCACTGACTGGGATCGAGCCCGTCTTGGCGAAACCTTCTCGAGCTGCGCGCCAGGTGGCGATGACTTGATCGGTGCCGGCCGCGGGAGGTGCGACCACGTAGAGATATCCCCAGTCGATTCGGATGAAGTCTCCAGCCTTCTGCAGAATCGGCTGCTGTTCGCTGCCGACGCGCAGGGCGGTGACGGCGCCGAACTGAAGTCGCGACGCCACGACTTCTTGTGCGGTGCTGTCGACGGCAAGCTGTCCGGAGGCGTCGAAGTAGAGCGAGACGGAATGTTCTTTGCCGTCCTTGGACTGCGTGGTCCAGGTCACGTAGGTTGCTGGACGTGACATTACATCCAGATCGGCGGGCAGCGTGGGAGTCATGAACGTCAGCGTGATGGCGACGCCGGCGGCTTCGAACTGGTAAATCGTCCGGGTGGGCAGCACCTGCAGCTTGCGCTGCTCCATTGCGGGGACCTGCTCAGGTTCGTTGCCGATGATGCGGTAAGGCTTGCCGTCGATGCGAACCAGGCCACTAAGCTCTTGCGGGGTTCCGGTCCAGTGGCGGGTTGCATCGTCCGTAAGGTGATCGGCCATCGACCAGACGCTGAAATACGGGTTGTTTGCGATCAAGGGCACGGCGGGCGGACGGAAATCCTTGGCCACGGCACTGGAGAATCCGAATAGAGCAAAAATGGTCCACTTCGTGATCGCCTTCATGATCGACTTTGACCCGCGGCTTCGCTGCATGTTGGCCCCCTCGTAAGAAACTGGATTCCTTTTCTATTCAGATCCGGTTACTCAAATCTGGTTACCCGGATTCGGCGCGCCACAATAAAACCCATCTCGATAAAACGAATCTCGTTGCGATTGCTTCGATTGCTATTGCTTCTGAACAGCTTTGGGATCCGGAACCGGGGTGCGACGGCCGTCGCGAATCTTGTTGGCGACAAGCTCTTCCGCATGTTTGAGCTCCTGAAAGGTCTGAAGGGCGGCGAGGCTTTCCTTTTGCTTGCCTTGTTTTCGATAGACCTGACTCAGAATGTAGAAGTATTGGGCGGAAGTGGGATTGAGCGAGATGGCGTTGCGCAATGCGTCGGCAGCCTGCTCCCACTGGGCAGTGGACTGGTAAGCGCGGCCCATCTGGTAAAAGCCCAGGTCGGTCTTTGGATTGAGCTCGAGTGCCTTGCGGGCACAACTAAGAGCAAGCTCCGGGTTACCCAGGCGATTGTAATATTCACTCAAGTTGATGTAGGGGGCATCGAACTTGAAAGCTTTCTGGTCGGCGACTTGTATGGCTTTTTTGTAGGCGTCAAGAGCAGCCTTGTCGTCTTCGAGAGATTCTTCGGTGAAACCCAGCGCGTTGTAGGCCTCAGCGTAGGTGGGATCCAGTTGAATCGCTATCGTGAACTCAGTCTTTGCTTCTTTGAGCATGTCTTTCGCTGAGTAGACCTCGCCCAGGCTGTAGTGGATTTCAGAGGACTCAGGTTTCAGTCGCACGGCCTGCTGTAATTCGGTCTCGGCGTAATCAATCTCCCCGATGATGACAAAGTCTTTGGCGAGAATCTTGTGCGCTTCGGGGTTGTCGGCTTTCAGTTCCAGCGACTTGGCCAGTTCCCGGATGGAATCGCCGACCTTGCGCATGCGGAACAATTCGTATCCCTGGATATAGTGGGCTCGCCAGGAATTCGGGTGCTCTTTGAGATAAGCGAGCACGAGAGGCTCGACTGCATCAATTTCGTCCTTTTCAATTGAAGCTTCAAAACGCTTGATCTGGTCGAGATCATCAGCGTCGGCATTCGGAATCAGCTCTCCGGTTGAAGGCTGCGGAGGCAGAGTTGCAGCGGGTGCCGTCGAATTGCTAAGAGCCGTCTGGGTGGAAGCAGTTCTCTTGTTCACGGCGGCTAGATTTTCCTGAGCAGCCACATCTCCGGGATCAATTTGCAACGCTTTTTGAAAAGCTGCGGCTGAGCCATTCCAGTCTGCCTGGCCGCTCAACACCAAGCCCAACTCGTTATAGGCTTCGGCCGAAGAAGGTCGGAGGCGGATGGCTTCGCGAAGGGACGTGTTGGCCTCAGCGAGGTTTTCATTTTTGCGGAGAAGTTGGCCTAGGCCAAATTGCGCCGCATAGAGATTTGGCTGGAGTTCCAAGGCTCGCTTGAACTCGGGAATACTGGCTTGGACGTCGCCCAGCATCGCCAACGCCTGGGCCAGCGCCAAATGACCCTCTGCATAGTCCGGCAAGAGCTGGACTACTTTTGCGAGATTCTCCGCGGCTTGCCGGGTTTCTCCCTTGTCCATCTCCAGCTTCGCCTGCGCCAACAAAGCGTCAGCTTTCTTATTCTGTTCGTCATTGGCGGTGAGCTTCAGGCCTTTATCGAGTTCCAGCTTGCCTTCTTCGCTCTTATTTATCCTTGATAGCGCCAGGCCTAGCTGATAATGAGAAGGTCCCGACATGGGATCGAGGCCTACGGCTTGGCGCAAAGGCGCGATCGCTTCCTGCACCTGCCCCTTTTGCATGAGAGCTTTGCCCAGAGAGTAGTAGGCCTCGGCGAATCGCGGGTCGAGGGCAAGCGCTTTTTGTAACTGGTCGATTTCTTTGTCGACGCCATACTTCTGGAGGTATGCCATGGCGAGGTTGTATTGGGACTTTGCCGAATCCGGCCGCAGAGCAATCGAGCGCTCCAGTTCGCGGATGGCTTCGTCATCATTGTTCGAGGTTAGCGTCGCCCCCAGGTTTCCATGAGCTTCCGCGTAATTCGGATTGATGCGGATGGCCTCGCGGAATTCTTGGATCGCCGCGTCATCTTCTCCAGTTTGAATCAGGGCGAGGCCGAGATGGTTATGGGCCTCGGCGAAAGTGGGACGCAGTTCGATAGCCTTGCGAAATTGCGCGATCACCAGTTGCGGATCGCTTCCTGCCTTGCCCAATAGAAGGCCCAGAGTATCGTGCGCTAGGGGATCGTCTGGATTCTGCTTGATCGCTTCTTGCACTGCATCAACGGCGAGTTTCAGGTCTGGAATCTGGTCGGCAGATTCGTGGTCTACGATCAACTGAAACTGTTCGAACGCGGCCACGGGTTGACCTGTCTTCAGCAGGATCATGCCGAGATCGATATGGGGACCCGGCAGCGCGGGATTTAAGCTAATCGCACGATCAAGGTATCGGCGCCCACCCTCTAAGTCGCCGCTCTGCCGGGCGGCCATGCCGAGAAACGAGTAGGCTTCGGCGAAGGCGGGGTCTAATCGCACCGCGGCCTGCAACTCCGAAATCGACTCAGGTTTTTGCCGGCCATACCAAAGCGCGACGCCTAAGTTGTAGCGGGCGGCCGGAAGCCCTGGGTCCAGTTCCACAGCTTTGTGCAGGTGATCAATTGCCCCGGTCAGATCGCCTAACTGGCCGAGGACGAAGCCTAGAAGATTGTGAGCGTCCGCCCACTTCGGATCGGCATCGACGGCTTTTTGAAATTCCTTTTGCGCGCTTTCGATCTCTCCGCTCGAAAGCAGCTCGTGACCCGCATCATAGCGAGCTTTTGCATCGCCGCTGGGCTCGTGGTGAGGAGTTCCCTTCTGCTGAGCGACGCGGGTTGCGGACGCGGATTCTCCCCGCAACGCCAATCCCAGGCTCCGATAGGCGTTGCCCATCCCGGGGTTGAGCGCGAGGGCTTTCTCCGATGCTTCAATGGAACCCCGAAAATCGCCTCGCTGCCCTAATATTTCAGCGACCTCGCATTCCGCATCCGGATTGCCGCCATCTTTCAGGATTGATTTCAGCTCCGCCAAAGCGGCGTCGACGCTCCCCTTGGCGCGTAAGACGCGGCTCAGGTTCAAGCGCAATTGCACGTTCTTCGGCGCTTGCGTCAACGAGGACCGAAGCACGGTTGCCGCCTGGTCGAATCTTTTGGCCTTCGCCAGAGCAGAGGCTAAATTGTTCGATGCCTCGAGATACTCCGGGCTGAGGTCGACGGCTTGCTGGAACTCGGCGATCGAGTCGAGGAGATGATTCTGCTGAGCGTAGGCGACTCCGAGCCAGTTGTGGGTTTCGGCCGAACGAGGATCCTGCTGAAGAACAGCTTTGAACAGCGCGACGGCTTTGTCGGGCTCTCCCAGTTGTTGGAGGATCGCGCCTAAGGCAAGTTGCGCGGCCTCATAATCGGGGCGTAGCTTGATCGCCGTATCGAGTTCGGAGACGGCCTGACCAATATCTCCTGACGCTCTCAGCCATAAGGCCAAATTATAGTGCGCTTCGGCGTAGCCGGGATCGATTGCGATGGCACGCCGAAAGGCAGCCTGAGAGCCTTGTTGATCGCCCACCTTACCCAGCGCAGCGCCCAAGCCGTTTTCTGCGTCGGCGCGCCGCGGATCCAGTTTGAGGGCTTTCTGAAAGGAAGACACCGCCGCTTTCCATTGCTCCTGCCTTAAGGATTGCACTCCCTGTTGATAGTTCTGCTCAGCCTGGGTGGATGAATCGGAAGCGGATCCCGTTTGCGGGCTGACCGCTTGCTGGCCAACCGCTTGGAGGCAGACCACGAAAGAGGCAAGCAAACCGCCGGCGAGAAGAACCCGAGAATAGCTGACGCGACAGCGGATCCCAAAACGCATACGTCGGAGATTCTAGACTCGATGTGGCTGGCGTCCCCGAGAAACCATCTCAGGTGCCTCGGGCCATGAATGTAAACGATTCCAATGCATCAGGCAACTGGGTATAGAATTGTTGCCTTATTTCTGAAGTTACGAAATCCGGCAGGACGAACGGCTGAGGCTGAGTCGGAGCGCGGGGCGAAGTCGCAGGGCCGAGTCAAAGACCTGTGATTAACTTACTGTGAATAATTTGGTGAAACATACATCCCAGGCTTCAATCCGCTTCTTCGTCTTTTTCCTCATATTTGGGATAATCGGCTCGGCGCAGCCGCCTCAACGGGCCGGACGAATGCCTCCGCCCGGCGATTTTCAGCATAGCTTTCATGGCCTCCACCACCCGGTAGGCACGAAGAACGTCGAAGCACAGCGTTTTTTTGACCAGGGCCTAGGGCTGATTTATGCGCTCGACTATATCGGGGCCGCGGAGGCATTTCAGCACGCCGCCGCCCTCGACGCAAACATGCCAATGGCCCACTGGGGCATCGCCTACGCGCTCGGTTCCGACTACTACTATCACACGCCCGGAGACCCGGCGCGTGAACGAGCAGCCTACGATGCGCTCCAGAATGCATTGAGGCTGTCGGCGCATGGTCCAGATGCGGAGCGTGCCTATATCACCGCGCTAAGCAAGCGGTATTGTAACTGCGCGAACCCAAACCGCGAGCAGCTGGCGGTAGATTTCAAGGATGCTATGCGCGGGCTGGCGCAAAGCTATCCGGATGACCTGGATGCCTCGAGTCTCTACGCTCAATCGATCATGAACCTGAGCCCCTGGGCGCTGTGGAACGCCGACGGTACGCCGTGGGAAGGAACGCCGGAGATTCTTTCAGTTCTGGAATCAGTGCTGAAACGCGATCCGCTTCACCTTGGAGCGGCCCACTTTTACATTCATGCCGTAGAAGGTTCGCCGAATCCGGAGCGCGCGCTGGTGTATGCGAATGTGCTGCCGTCGCTGGCTCCGTCTATCGGCCACATTGTGCACATGCCCGCGCACGTCTTTATCCGCACCGGCGATTACCTCGCGGCAGAAGATGCCTGTGCAAAAGCCGCCCGACTGGATGAGAAACATGTTCAAGACGCTTCCAAGGCGGATATGTTCACAGTTTTGTCTTACCTTCATGACCTGTACTTTCTGGCCGCAGCTGCAAGCATGGATGGCCACTATGCAACGGCGAAGGAAGCTGCTGACAAGCTCGCGGGCCAGGTCGGTCCGCATGTGAAGGGAATGCCCCAGCTGGAGTCATTTCTCGCCGTGCAGCCGGCAGTGCTCGCGCGCTTCGATCGCTGGGACGATATTTTGAAACTGCCTCCGCCGAATGTAAATCTCAAAATCGCGAACTCTATGTGGCATTTTGCGCGCGGCGTGGCATTCGCCGCGAGCGGGAAGCTTGCCGCAGCTGAAGTGGAGCGTCAAGCCGTGACGGAAGCTTTGGAGAGCACCGCGCCGGATGAAACCTTTGCCATGTCGCCCAACAAGACTCGCGACATTCTAACGATCGCTTCTGATGTTCTGGCGGCGAAATTGGCGACGGGCAGAAATGAAAAAAGTCAGGCAATCGGGCAATTGCGGGCTGCGGTTGCGATTCAGGATCGTCTGAAATATGCCGAGCCGCCAAGCTGGTTTTATCCGGTGCGCGAGTCTCTGGGCGCTGCCTTGTTTCTCGACGGACAAGTGCCCGAAGCGGAGCAAGTGTTTCGTGAAGACTTGCAACGCAATCCGCGGAATCCGAGGTCGTTGTTTGGGCTTTTGCAGACATTGCGATCTCGTGGGAGTTCTTATGATGCAGGATTTGTGCAACGCGAGTTGAAAGATGCATGGAAGGGCGATCTGCAACAACTCAATCTGAATAATTTCTGACACCGGCAAGCGAACCGGCCGGAGCCCTTAGCCCCCAGCATGACTGATGAGAAAAAAATAAAATTGACCCGCAGAGAGATGCTGAAGACCTCTCTGGCCGCCGGGGGCGCGACGCTTCTCGGTTTTGGCGATTTGCGGTTGCCGGCTCTGGGCAAGGGCGCAAGAGAGGATGCGGTCCCGCAAGGCCGATTTCTTGAATTGATCGAGTTTGTCGGCGAAGGTGTTATCCCGATGGAAACCCCGATGGGCGCCGGCCTGGATGGTCGCCTGTATACGGACCTGTCCAACGTTACGCCCGATCATCCCATTACCCCGAACGAAAGATTTTATCTGCGTACCCGCGCTTCCGAACTTCTCGATGATCGCAAGCCCTGGGGGATCAAAGTGACGGGGCCTTTTAAACGACCGCTGGAAATCGGCATGCCTGCCTTGCGGAAGATGTCGAGGCCGGCTGGTTCGCATCTGATGGAGTGTTCCGGCAATGTGCGCTTCGCTCACTTCGGAATGCTCAGCGTTGCCGATTGGGTGGGCGTACGAGCGTCTGAAATTCTCGAATCGGCGAGAATCGACAAAGCTGTGAGCCGCGTATTGATCTCGGGCTTCGATCGTTACCCGATTCCTTCTTCCACATCCGAGCCGGGCGCGAGTTGGATTTTCACGGTGGACGACCTAAATTCGTCCAAGGCTTTTTTCGCCACCGAGATGAATGGGGCTTCGTTAACCAAGGACCACGGCGCTCCCGTTCGCCTCGTTGTTCCCAACTGGTATGGGTGCACCTGCATCAAGTGGGTCAACGAAATCACGCTGGTGGGCGAGGATGTGGGTGTGACTTCTCAGATGCAGGAGTTCGCAGTCCGAACTATGCAGCAGGGCATGCCGGAGCTGGCGAGAGATTACCGTCCCGCGGTGATCGAGCAGGCGGCGATGCCCGTCCGAGTCGAAAAATGGCTTGTCGAAGGAAAAGTCAGGTATCGCGTTCATGGCATTGCGTGGGGAGGTTCCCGGCCCGTGAGCGGCCTGGAGATACGATTCAACGAAACGGAGAACTTCGTCCCGGTAACCGATTTTAAACAGACGAGCAATGACCCCTGGAGTTTTTGGACACATTCGTGGATGCCGAGGGGACCTGGGACCTATTCCCTCCAGCTCAGGGTGAAGGACAATTCCGTTCCCGCAAGACGATTGAATGCCGGCTACTATGTTCGATCGGTTGAGATCACCGAAAGCTGAATCTGAACTCCGGTGATTATTTATTTTTCAACTGGATCACCGTCACACTCTCGTGCCGGAACGTGTATTGGAATTTCGGCGACTGGATTGTGACCGGCTCCGACCGGGGATGGACGGCCTCGGGATGCAGTTCATCATTCTGATCGAAGATGCTCGACGAGAACAGCGTCGTCACCTTGGCACTCGCCGGTGCAAAGCCGGTCAATGAAATATCCGCGGAGAGATCGCGGGCCAGATCGCGATTCACGCAGAACAAAGTTAGAGTGTCCTTGGCTTCATTCAGAGCCGCCACCACGTCCAGATAAGGCACACTCGGAATCTCGGGTATCCGGGTGATTCCGTCGTGCACATCGTAGGTCTCGCCTTGCGTATCGGTGGTTACAGGTTGAACGGCGCCGGCAGTTGAGTACGAACTTGAGTACATCGAGAACGCATAGTACGCCGGCGTCCCGTAAACCCTTCCACGCTTTTTCCAGATGCCGCCGAACTCGATTACTCCCGTCATGTCGGAAATGGGGACAATATCAGCGTTGCGAATCAGCATGTTGAGGAAACCTCCGGTTGCGATGGCTCCGCCCATGTTGTCGAAACGCGGTGCGACGTCTTCGGGAGCATGGAAAAGCCATTCCGTGAATGCGGTGCGAACGTCCTTCGCTCCGCTGCTTTCGAGTTGCTGGCGCATCTGGCGCAATTTGCGTTCCAGACCGATCGGTAACGCGAATGACGCTTGAGCGAGGAAGTCCGATGACGGGCTCTTCTTCACGGTCTCCGCGTCGCCTACGACAAAGTGCGTCGAGAGATAAGTGAACGTTCCGGGAGGGTTCGTCAACTGCGCAGCGTTCCAGGCGGAATAGGAATCCGGATCACCGCCGGTACCAATTAATCGTGCTTTCGGATCGACGGCGCGCACCCCATCGCTGAAAGCCTTGGTACGGGAGGCAATGAGATCGATGGTGGGATATCCAGTCTGGAAAGTTCCCCACAGCTCATTGCCGAGTTCCCAGAGCAATCCGCCCGAGCGGTCTCCCCAATGTTCATTCACATACTTCACCCAGGCAGCTGCTTCTTCCGGCGTTCCGGTGCCAAGATTCAAGGCGATCTGCGGCTGTGCGCCAATCAATTTGCAGTACTCAAGGAACTCATCCGTTCCGAATTGGTTGTACTCCGGTATGCCCCACGCGACGTTGAGCATGGAGACGCGCTTGTCCAGCGGGCCAATTCCGTCGCGCCAGTGATAGGCGGAAGTATAGTTACCGCCGAAGCGCACCAACGGAGTCTTCATGGCGCGCGACATCGAGAGCATATCGGGATCCATGCCGTCGACGGCGTCCGCAGGAAACAACGCGGCCTGGTCCACGAGCACGCGAGTTCCGTTGTGGGCGGAGAGCGTGAAGTCCGCGGGCTCCAGTGCTGCGAGTTTTCCTTCGGGGATATCGAGCGTGGCCTGGTACTTTTGCCAGCCATCGCTGGTCAGGGCTACGGTTTGTGATGCAAGTACGATATCGGCCTTGTTGCGCTCCCGAATAGAAATCTCCAAGGAGGCGGGTCCGCTGATGTGTTTGACGTAGACGCTCGCGTTGTAGCGCAGCACACGGTGTATCGGCAGATACACTTTCTGCCGGACGCCCGTTTCTTTTCCCGGAAGCGCCATGATCAGCAACGAACGAAAGGAATTCGCAGCGTCGTTCCATCGGGGTTCGTAGCGAGCGCCTTGCCCGTAATCAAGTGGCTCCCAGGGCAGTGGCAAGCCGAGTGAGGATGCGCGCGCCAGGGCTGGCTCCTCTTTAATCATCTCCGCAATGCGGCGCGCCGACCACAAGTTCTCCTCGAAGCTGGGGTTGGTGAGCGCATCTGCCCAAAGGCCGCCGTAGGTGGAATTGCCAATCGGCTCGAGGAACGTTCCAAAGATGGTGGGGGGAATCTTGAAAGGCAGCGGCTTGGCAACATCGACCCGAATGGAACTACTGGACTTGAGGTTTGCGGGCTGCGTTTGTGTTTGTGATTGCGGTTGCGCCAGGGATGCCGAAAACAACACAGACACAAACAGCCGGAACAGGATTCTACTTCGCATGCTATTTCCTTCCCACGCAGAGGATTGCATCTAGAGGAAACGTGAAGTGTATACGCAAGGCAAGCGAGGACATGAGGAATTCGCGACTTCCGAGAGTCGCACAATATTGTTGACAAACTCGAGGCCCGATGCAATCGTTTACATCGTTTGCGCCCACCTGTGGAGGAAATCGATGATCAAGCGATTTAGCCCAATTGCCTTGCTGATGACCTGCTTGCTTGCGCTGTCGGCGAGCACTCCGGCGCAAGCACAACGCTGGAGCGAGGCGAAGGCGAACGCGTGGTATCAGTCCCAACCCTGGCTGGTGGGCAGCAACTTTATCCCGGCAAATGCAATCAATGAACTCGAAATGTGGCAGGCCGCCAGCTTTGATCCTCAGGAGATCGACAAGGAACTGGGTTGGGCTGAGGGTCTGGGCATGAACACGATGCGGGTCTTCCTGCACGACCTACTCTGGCAGCAGGACGCTTCCGGTTTCCAAAAAAGAATCGACACCTTTTTGTCGATTGCCGCCAAGCACCACATTCGTCCGCTGTTCGTGCTTTTTGATTCGTGCTGGGACCCATTTCCGAAGCTTGGCCCTCAACATCCGCCGATTCCCGGTGTGCACAATTCAGGCTGGGCGCAGAGCCCGGGTTCGTCGGCTCTGCAGAATCCGGCCGAATACTCTCGCTTGAAAGCCTACGTCCAGGGCGTAGTGGGCGCATTCGCGAACGATTCGCGAATACTGGGCTGGGATCTTTGGAATGAGCCGGACAACATGAACGAAGGCTCCTACGACACGAAGGAACCCAAGAACAAGAAAGACTTAGTCGTGGCGCTGTTGCCTCAAGTTTTTGCGTGGGCGCGGGCGATGAATCCAACGCAGCCGCTCACCAGTGGTGTATGGGAAGGCAATTGGTCGGATCCCGCAAAACTCGGTCCGATGGAACGAGTACAACTGGAACAGTCCGACGTGATCTCGTTTCATAACTACGACTGGCCGGAAGAATTCGAAAGACAGCTCGGCTGGCTCGAGACGTATCATCGCCCCATCATTTGCACCGAGTTCATGGCGCGTCCGGTGGGCAGCACGTTTGACGCGATCTTGCCCGTCGCCAAGAAGCACAACGTGGGCGCGATCAACTGGGGATTCGTTGTGGGCAAAACCCAAACCAATCTTCCGTGGGATTCCTGGTACAGACCGTACACGCAGCAGAAACCGGACGTATGGTTTCACGAGGTTTTCTATGCCGACGGAAAACCGTATCGAGAACGGGAAGTGGCGATCATCCGCGAGCTGACCGGGAAAGCGAGCCCGAAGTAGTCGCCATTCATCTTAGTTCTTTGCCGCCATTTTCCCGGTTAGCTCACGAATGATCTCGGCCTCTCGCTCCCGATAGGGTTTACCATCCGTTTGCAGCACGTCGTGAAACCAAACCGTGGGCGGAGTTATGACATAAGGCCGCTCCCAGGAGTCCCACGGCAAATTCGTCTGGGTCTTGCCCACAACGAATCCCCAGTTGATCGCAGCGACGTGGTACTTTTTCGCGATGGGCAGAACCGTATCAAAAGTACTACCCGCCGACCGCGCCATGTATTCCGTGCAGAGCAATGGGCGATTGTATTTCTTCAGTCCGATCACATGTTTTTCAAAATCCTCGGGCCAGCTGTAGTTGTGAAAAGAGAGGACATCGGATTCCGCCAACTGAATCTCGGTGACCGGAGTGCGCTTCTCGGGTCCAATGGGAGTGAAATTCTGCTGAAAGGTTCCGCTGGTCAGAGGCTGCGAGGGATGCGCCTCGCGCGCCCACGTAAACACTTGCGGCAGCAGCGCGACTACTTCCGGGCTGCCGGCGGGCTCGTTCCATACATCCCAGGCCACGATGCGTTTGTCATTTGCAAACGCGCCGATCACGCCGTGCACATATTCTTTCAGTCGCGGATACTGTGAAGAATCTTTGAGCGCAGGCACACCGGGGCTCTGCACCCATCCCGAATTGTGCACGCCCGGGATTGGCGGATGCTGCGGCCCAAGCTTCGGTTCTGCCTCCCAGCAGGAGTCGAACAGCACGAAAACCGGGTGAACGTGATGCTTGTCCGCGATGGTCAGGAACGTGTCGATTCTTTGTTTGAAACCAGAAGCGTCCTGCTGCCAGAGTAAGTCGTGAAGGAACACGCGCATCGTGTTCATGCCCAGACCTTCCGCCCAGCCCATCTCTTTGTCGATCTGTTGCGGATCGAACGTCTCCGCCTGCCACATTTCCAACTGGTTGATTGCATTTGTCGGAACATAATTGCCGCCGACCAGCCAGGGTTGCTTCTCATACCAGGCATTGGCCTGGGCTTCTGACCAGCGTTGCGCGTGCGCTTTGATCCATGCAGGGGAGAGCAGTAAAACCAGAACCATGCCGACCAGCGTTCTTGTATAGCGTTTCATCGGGGAACCTTCCTTGTCCTTTATCCGTTTTCCGGGCGCTCGTCATTTCGAATGAAAGTTGTTTAGCCGCACCGGTTCGTGCCACGTTGCCCGCTCAGTGTTTTTCTGGAGCCGGTGCTTTGGACGACCATTTTTTCCAAAGATCCGGATTGGCGAGGAACGGGATGTAAACGCCGCCGACCACCGAACGCGCTTGAAAACCGGATTGCTTACCATCAGTCGTGGAATACCAGTCCGTCAGCGGCACCCGGCTCGGCGACTCGTTAATGAACTTTTGAAGTGGTGCGATCAGAGTATCGAGGTCCTTGCGATTGTCTGCCAGGGTCGCCGTCCAGACTTCCCAATCGAGCTTGGTGTAGTCGCGCCGGTTGTCGAGGGGCAGACCAAAGGGACTCAGGTGAGCTTCGTAGTATTGAAGCTCGGTTTGCGCAATCTTTGCGGGAAACAAGTTAAGACCAAGAATTCGATCCCAGACCAGGTTGTATTTTTGGCTCCAAGTGCCGGGTTTGTCGAACGCGAGCCGGTAATGATCGCCATCTTGCGCCATCTGCGCCCACCGGGTCGCCATATCCTGGGCCAACTGACGGTACGTAGTCGCATCGGATTTTCGTCCCGTCATATCGGCCAACAAAGAGTAGCCGCCCAGCGCAAGAATCGCTTTGATCGAGAGGTTCGCGTTATGCGCGAGGTGTCCGGCGAAATCATCGGTCGAGAGCTGATTCCCCGGATCCATTCCTTCCTTCCGCAGAAACTCCGCCCATTGCGTCAATTGCGGCCAGTAGCGGTTCGCGTAGGCGGCGTTGCCCTCGATCTTGGCCAGCGCCGCAAACATCAGCAGCATGTTGCCGCTTTCCTCCACCGGCATCTGATTCTCGATCGTTCTTTCACCTCCTCCGTACACCTGTCCATTCGCTTTGGGGTAGGTGCCGAGATCGTGAGGTGCGAACGGGAAGCGCCACCGTCCAGTCTCGGTGTATTCCATTAGCGGCTGCAGTTGAGCTTTCAAAAGCTCAGGGTTGAAGAGAAGGAAAAACGGCGAAGCGGGATAGATAACGTCGACGGTCGCAATGCAGCCATTGCTGAAATTTTCCTTGGGGAAAAGCATGGGACGTCCATCCACGTCCGCGACCAGCTTGCTTGCGGCAATGGTCTGCCGAAACGCCAGTTCTGCAACCTCCGCGTAGGCGTCTCCTCCCACGCGGCGCAAGTCTGCTGTCAGTTCTTCGTCGAACTGCCGGGCTCTCTGATCCAGGCTGCCGTATTCCTGTTCCGCTTTCTCCAGTAACTGGCCCATCGTCATCCCGTTGCGGCGCCAGTAGGGACGCATCCACCGGTTCAGGTATTCAATGGAATAAATATCGTCGTAAGCGAGCAGAACATGGCGCGATGACGCGGTGCTGCTCACCTGCCCGAGATCGAACACCGAGGCCAACACGGTTCTGCGATCAGCCCGCCGGGGCATGTCCATGTCGTCAAACGACAATGCCTTGCCCTCCGCAAATTGCGCCTCGACATCGTCGCTCAGCTGCGTCGACGCACTCGCGCCGGCCTGATCAGGCACGGCCAGCAACAAATATCCCCAGTCGATGCGTAGGTCGTCGCCCGATTTTTGCAGCACCGGTTGTTCGAAGTTAGAAGCCCGCAAAACCGTCATCGCGTTGAGCCGGGAACGCGACCAGGCAACCTGCTGCGTACCTGTGTCGACCGCAAGAGACGCATCCGCGGCGAACAATAACTGAACGCTATGCGGCGCCGAGTCGAGAGAACGCACCGTCGTAGTGATATACGTGACCGGCCGGGACATGACGTCAGGGTCGTTCGGGAGCAACGGAGACAGAAAATCCACTTCCAGGGATACGCCCTGGCCCGCAAATTGATAGACCGTGCGCGTGGGCGTGAGCTTCAACCCCGTCTGCGGCAGTGCGGCCGAGCCGCGCGGAGCATCTCCCATCCAGCGAAAAACATTCCCATCGATGCGCACCAGCCCGGTGAGACGTTGCACCTTGCCCGTCCAGTGGCGCGTGGCGCCCGCATTCAGTTCATCGCTCATCGACCAGATGCTGAAGTAGGGATCATGCGTGACCAGCGGAACCGCGGGTGGTCGAATGGTTTGCGCAAGAGCGACTGTGCCGAACAGCGTAATCGCAGCCAAAAGGTTGGTCGAAAGGCGGTAATGGCTCATGAAGCAAGTCCTGTTCGTAGGTTTTGGCGCTGGTTATGTGGCGCTCGCGCCATCGTGTCGAGAGTACTCAAACGGGGCGTAGTGTACTTCATTGAAACGCCAATGTAAACGTTTACCTAGGACGTTCGTCTACGACAGTCAATTGCATCCAGATTGTCGGAACGTGCGTGATCAAACTTGAGCGATCGAGGATGAAACCTCAAACGGGCAGCGTGACTACGGCAGCACTGGCAGCGGGAAGGCGAACCTGCAATCTTCCTCGAGTTCCGCTGACCTCTTCTACTTGGGTAGGCTTCCACAGGCCGTCCTGAGATACACCGGCGCCGCCTAGAGTGACGCCGGATTTTGTCTCCAGTGAAGGTCCTGACAGGCGGATCAGCGATCCGCTACGCAAGGGTACAGACGTGCTCGCATCGATGACAACCGTCGCCTCGGACGACGACTCTTTGTTAATCAGCGTGAGCACAACGCGGTCCCGGGACGGCTGGGTTGCATAAGCCTTGAGGTTTCGTTCTCCAGCATCCAGGGCGCATCCAACAACGCGGCCGCCGGATTGTGCGAACGCGAGCATGCCGTAGTACTCGGGAGCAGCCCGGTAATGTCCTTGCTCATCGTCGCCGATCGGCGAATAGGAGCTGATGAAGCCGCGTTGGTTGACCCCAGTCTCCATGTTCACGCCGGCGCAACCCGCGGCAGCGAGCGTAAACATGAAGTCAAGCACCCACAGAGCAGCTGCAAGCGTGTCGCTCACTCCGGGTCTGCCGCCGCCGGAGAACGAGTTCACTTCACAGATGCGGTAGGGAACGCCCGAAGATTCCGACGCGGCCCGGAGTTTCGCAAGAATCGGAGCAAGCTTTGGATCCGTATGAAGAAGTTTGTCGATCGTGCTGGTCGGATTCTGCCCCTCGCGATAGTAGTGGTGCGTCAGCAGCTTGATATCTTTGCCTTCGTCCGCGGCGAATCGAGCGACCCAGTCGGTCGCAATTGCCGCGTCCGGCCCAGCGAAGGCGATGCCGGGGATGGCCTTTCGCAGCGCGTCTCGATACGTGCGATATTCGCGAAGGTAAGCATCGTAGTCGTAGCCGGTGTGGCGATGACCTTCGCGGCGCCCGAACAGGTCCGGCTCGTTGCCGATTTCAAACCCCAGCAGATTCCCTTTCGCCGCCGCGGTAACGGACTTCGCTTCCTGAATCGCATTTTCCTGCGTGCCGTTGCCCAGGTTCAACCCCCAAATAAGTTTCCATCCGGTTGCGTCAAGAAAACTACCCAGATCGCGCAACACCGCATCGTTCACGATCGACCCTGCCTTGCCCTCCGGCGAAGACAGCGGCTGCCCCGTTGCGGAATAGGAGGCATAGTCCGCGGTATTTCCGCCGACCCGGATCACACCGTGCGTTCCCAACGTCTGCACGAGTTGGACATAAACGGCATCTTGAGCGCTGAGCAGACCTGGACGCGATACCGAAGAAATCTCGTAGCCGAGACCCATGAAATCTGGCGGAATCACCGCAAGAGTCTGGGCAACGTCGAGCGTGACCCTTACTTCCGGTCCACTCGAGACAGCTTGCAACGCACGAGCGAAACCAGGATGCGCGAGACCAGATTGAGCGAAACCAGCCCCGACCGCACCCGCTGCTTGCGTCAAGAACTTACGCCGATTCATGGTTCGCTTCCGTCCTTCGCCAGCGTTAGCCGCCAAAGATATTCATGTTCAGAAATTGATTTCTAAATTTTCCCTTCGGATCATACTTCTCACTCAGTTGAATGAAGTCGGCCAGCTTCTTATAAATAGATTTCAGCTCCGCCGGCTTCGTCGTAAACAGTTTTCCCCAGTGCGGGCGTGCGTTGAACGGAGCTAATTCCTTTTCGATCGCCGGCAACAGCTTGCTGACGGCTGGCCAATCCTGTTTCCACGTAAAGTGAATGGTGACGCAGGCCTGTTCGTAACACGGACTCATCCATAAATTGTCGGCCGCGATCGCGCGAATTTCCGAAATCAGTAAATGCGGGCCGACCTGGTCGCGCAATCGTTCAATCGCCAGAATCGCTTCCACCGCATGCTGACGCGGCACGAAATACTCCGATTGCAACTCCTTCCCGGCACTCGGCGTAAAACCCATGCGAAAGTGTGGCAATCGTTCGTACCACGGGCCCGGCACTCCCATCTGCTCCGTGCAGTTTTCGGCAGACAGTTCCGCGATGGGATGCAGATTCCTGGTAGCTTGTTTCGCTCCGAAAAATTCCGGAGTCGGGTCGAACGCTTGCCCTTTTTCCTCGCGGCTTTTGATCCAAACCTCGCTAATACGCTGGTTTTGCCAGTCGGTAAACAGGCTTACG
>Ga0209006_10001366_pt1 | contig 22164 bp, 34 predicted proteins | sample JacPin_JW_Ref_O2_FD_188567 | JGI IMG/M metagenome (GOLD analysis project Ga0209006, IMG submission 188567) | Forest soil microbial communities from Algoma, Ontario, Canada - Jack Pine, Ontario site 1_JW_Ref_O2 (SPAdes) (version 2) | ecosystem: Environmental > Terrestrial > Soil > Boreal... | reverse complement strand
AGCCGCGTATTTTGAGATGATCAACGAGCGCGGCGGGATCAGCGGCCGTAAGCTACGCTTTATCTCATATGATGACAGATCCAATCCGGTGACCGCCCTAGAGCTTACGCGCCGTCTTATCGAGGAAGACGAGGTCTTGTTGATGTTCGGCTCTTTCGGAACTCCGGGTAATTTTGCCGTTCGCAGTTACTTGAATGAAAGGCAAATTCCTCAGCTTTTTATCGCCTCAGGAGATGATCATCTGAGCGATCCATCGTTGTTTCCGTGGACAATGGGTTGGCAGCCCTCATTCCGGGAAGAGGGGCGCATCTACGCCAACTACATACAGGCGTTCTACCCCGCGAGCAGGATTGTAGCTCTTTGGCAGAACGATCAAGTCGGGCGAGAAATATTCAAGGGGTTGGAAGACGGGCTCGGTAACGTCGCGCGCATGATCAGGGTCGATATCGCGTACGATATCGCAGATGAGCATCTGGACACGCATGTATCGATCTTGAAGCAATCAGGAGCCGAGATTCTTGTATTTGCAGGAGCGCCTGCAAACGCAGCGAAAATAATCCGAATAGCGGCGGAGTTGAATTGGCACCCTGTGCTCATTTTGAGTCATATGGCTTCATCGATGGCGACGGCGCTAAAGCCTGCCGGTGTGGAAAATGCTGTGGGCGCGATTACAGCCGCCTTTTTGAAGGATGCAAATGATCCAGCTTGGAAAGACGAACAGGCCTCAAAGGACTGGCAGTTATTTGTTGACAAATATAGTCGGGCTGGAGGCAAAGACGACGGCGCCGCCGTCTTCGGTTACGCGGTCGCCGAGACACTAGTGCAAGTGCTCAAGCAGTGCGGCGATGACCTATCTCGCGAAAACGTCATGAAGCAAGCTGCGACCCTCAAAGACTACCAGGGCTCCGTTTTGCTACCTGGGATCAAAATCAGCACTGGCCCCTGGAACTTTCGACCGATCAAACACATGCGACTAGTTCAATTCGACGGCCGGACGTGGCAATCAATCGGTGATGTCCTCGAAACGGCTTTCTCCAATGCCGACAGATGAAGCGGACCCCGTTTCAACGAGCAGCTAACGTGCCCTAGGTTGCGGTGGACCCCTCCACAATCGGGATGGCAAATTCGCTCTCAAGTATTTTCGAGTTGAAAAGGGTTCGGCGCGCGAAGTCAGGGGCCGCAGCCATTAGCTTTGTAGGCATCTCTTTCACTTCCGCTTGTGACTCTCAACGGAAATGATCCATCTTGTCGGCGATGTCCGCTCTCTCGGGGAAAACGGAAGTCTGGCTTACAAATCGTCATGTCGCTTAACGCCCCCTAGCTGATTCAACAACTGCGATTAATGTTTTCTTACGGTGCGGGCGCGCCGGTAGCTGCGCCGCGGCGAAGGTTGGGCGCTAGGGATTTAACCTACGACCTCTTCCGCGTGGACGGACTGCTCAGGATAGAAAAATCGATTGCTTAGGGGGAGCCGAGACGACTTGTACGGATTTTACACGTCAGGACATCGTGCTCTGAAATATGCACCAAAGCGGACGTCCGTCTACCGCTCAGAATTTATGAGTCCACGTCCTAGGTCTCCAAACATTTCCGATCTTTCTTTTCGCACGCTGCGCTACGAAAACAGCCGGCTCTTGTTGCGCTGATCTAGTTCCTGCCTTTTCTAATCATCCCCACAAGAGGTCGTTCGGGGCGACCTGAGCTATTGGGGACGATAGTGGCACTCGCATCCTTCAAGCCGGAGACGACCGCACGCGGCGCGCGCATGCTGCGAACGGCCTTAGGACCCGCTATTAGGCGCTTCCTCGAGGATGCTTCCATTGTCGAGGTGATGCTCAATCCCGATGGCAGGTTGTGGATCGATCGGCTGTCGAGCGGCCTGTTTGACACCGGTGAACGCCTGTCCGCGTCCGATGGGGAGCGCATCGTGCGCCTGGTGGCCCATCATGTCGGCGCCGAAGTCCATGCTGGCGCGCCGCGGGTTTCGGCGGAATTGCCCGAGACCGGCGAGCGTTTCGAGGGGCTGCTGCCGCCGGTTGTTGCTGCGCCGGCATTCGCGATCCGCAAGCCCGCCGTCGCCGTGTTTACCCTCGACGACTATGTCGCCGCGGAAATCATGACCGCGGGTCAGGCAAGTGCTTTGAGAAGCGCCGTCGCCGAACGAAAGAACATCCTGGTTGCCGGTGGTACGTCGAGCGGTAAAACGACGCTGACGAACGCTCTGCTGGCGGAGGTCGCCAAGACCCAAGATCGCGTGGTTCTCATCGAGGACACACGGGAGCTTCAGTGCAAGGCGCCCAACCTCGTCGCATTGCGCACCAAAGACGGCGTGATCTCGCTGTCGGATCTCGTGCGTTCGGCGCTACGCCTGCGCCCTGATCGCATTCCGATCGGCGAGGTTCGTGGAGCGGAAGCTCTCGACCTGCTCAAAGCCTGGGGCACCGGCCATCCCGGAGGCGTCGGCACCATCCATGCCGGAACAGCGCTGGGCGCCTTGCGGCGGCTCGAGCAGCTCATTCAGGAAGCTGTCGTCACGGTGCCGCGCGCCTTGATCGCCGAAACCATCAACGTCGTGGCCATTCTTGCTGGCCGGGGAGGGCAACGCCGGCTTGCAGAGCTCGCTTGCGTCAGTGGCCTCGCAGATTCCGGGGACTACAGCCTTTCAACAATCGGGGATCCGTCATGAACATTCGAGCGCCTTTGCTTCTTTCCACGAGCGCCTTCGTCAGCGTTTGCCTTGTCAGCCTGCCCGCCTTGGCCGCCGGTTCAAACATGCCCTGGGAGCAACCTCTCAATCAGATCCTGCAATCGATCGAAGGTCCGGTTGCGAAGATCATCGGCGTCATCGTTATTATCACAACCGGCCTGTCGCTTGCGTTTGGCGATACCTCCGGCGGCTTTCGCCGCTTGGTCCAAATCGTATTCGGTCTGTCGATTGCCTTTGCGGCGTCGAGCTTCTTCCTGTCGTTCTTCTCGTTTGGCGGCGGCGTGGTGATCTGATGGAGGAGCAGATCGCAGGCTTTGTTGCGCCCATTCATCGCGCCTTGACTGAACCAATCCTGATGGGTGGGGCGCCGCGGTCGGTTGCCATTCTGAACGGCACGATAGCCGCAGCCCTTGGTCTTGGTCTGCGCTTGTGGGTCGCGGGCCTTCTTCTCTGGTTCGTTGGCCACATGGCCTCGGTCTGGGCAGCCAAGCGCGATCCAGAGTTCGTCGAGGTCGTGCGCCGGCACGTTCGTATTCCAACCCATCTCAACACGTGAGCGGTACATGATGAATCTTGCGGAATATCGCCAAGCAAATGACCGGCTGGCTGATTTCTTGCCTTGGGCGGCGCTGGTTGACGAAGGGATCATCCTGAACAAGGACGGCTCCTTTCAAAGGACCGCTAGATTTAGAGGGCCGGATCTCGACAGCGCCGTTCCCGCAGAGCTTGTCGCGATCGCCGGCCGCCTCAACAACGCCTTGCGCCGGCTGGGATCCGGCTGGGCAATCTTTGTTGAGGCGCAGCGCCATTCAGCGGGCGCCTATCCACCCAACACCTTTCCAGATCCGGCCTCAGCGTTGGTCGATACCGAGCGAAGAGCCCAATTCGAGGAAGCAGGCCGGCACTTTGAGTCGAGCTATTACCTGACCCTGCTTTATCTGCCGCCAGCCGAAGGTGCGGCCATGGCCGAACGCTTGCTCTATGAGGGAAGCAACCGCACCGTCGGCGCTGGCGCGCGAGAAATACTCGCCGGGTTTATCGATCGCACCAGCCGCATGCTTCAGCTCGTGGACGGGTTTATGCCGGAATGTGCGTGGCTGGATGACGAGGCAACGCTCACCTACCTTCACTCGACGATCTCGACCAAGCGGCACCGCGTTCGTGTGCCGGAGATCCCGATGTATCTCGATGCGTTGCTCGCCGATCAGCCATTGACCGGCGGTCTTGAACCCATGCTTGGAACCGCGCATCTGCGCATCTTGACGGTGGTCGGGTTTCCGACGGCGACTACGCCAGGCATCCTCGACGACCTCAACCGGTTGGCATTCGCCTATCGGTGGTCGACCCGGGCCATCATGCTCGACAAGACCGACGCGACGAAACTGCTGACCAAAATCCGTCGCCAGTGGTATGCCAAGCGGAAATCAGTCGGTGCGATCCTTAAAGAAGTAATGACCAATGAGGCGTCAGCCCTTCTTGATACTGATGCTCACAACAAGGCGATCGATGCCGATGCGGCCTTGCAGGAATTAGGCTCCGACCAGATCGGAGAAGCCTTTGTCACGGCAACGATCGCCGTCTGGGACGACGATCCCCGCGCAGCGGATGAAAAACTCCGCTTGGTCGAGAAGGTCATCCAGGGACGAGACTTCACCTGTATGACCGAGACGGTGAATGCGACCGAGGCTTGGCTCGGAAGCCTGCCGGGACATGTCTATGCCAATGTTCGCCAGCCGCCCATTTCGACTTTGAACCTCGCGCATATGATCCCGCTCTCGGCCGTATGGGCGGGTGAGGCGAGGGATCATCACTTCAAGGCCCCGCCGCTGTTCTTTGGAAAGACAGAGGGCTCTACACCGTTTCGATTTTCACTCCATGTCGGCGATGTCGGGCATACGTTGGTCGTCGGACCGACCGGCGCTGGCAAATCGGTGCTGCTCGCACTGATGGCCTTCCAGTTCCGGCGTTATCCGCAATCGCAGATCTTTGCTTTCGATTTCGGCGGTTCGATCCGCGCAGCCGCGATCGCCATGGGCGGAGACTGGCACGACCTCGGCGGCGCGGTTGCAGGAGAGATATCCGATTACGTTGCCCTTCAACCCCTCGCAGGGATCGACGATGTCGCCGAACGCGGTTGGGCCGCCGAGTGGATCGCAGGGATCCTGGCCCGCGAGCGGATCGAGGTGACGCCGGAGGCCAAGGATCACATCTGGTCTGCATTGTCGTCGCTGGCGTCAGCGCCGGTCGAGGAGCGTACGCTGACAGGTCTCTGTGTTCTCCTCCAGTCGAATGTCCTGAAACGGGCTCTGCAACCGTACTGCCTCGGGGGCCCCTATGACCGACTGCTCGACGCCGAAAACGAAAGGCTCGGCGCGGCCTCAGTCCAGGTCTTTGAGACCGATGGATTGATTGGAACCGCCGTCGCTCCGGCGGTCTTGGCCTATCTGTTTCACCGGATCGAGGATCGATTTGACGGCCGGCCGACCCTGCTTATCATCGACGAGGGCTGGCTTGCGCTTGATGATGCGGACTTCGCCGGCAAACTCCGTGAGTGGCTGAAGACGCTTCGCAAAAAGAACGCATCCGTCGTTTTCGCGACCCAGTCACTTGCCGACATCGATGGTTCTGCAATCGCGCCCGCCATCATTGAAAGCTGTCCGACCCGGATCTTGCTCCCTAACGACCGCGCCGTTGAGCCTCAGATCACTGCGATCTATCGTCGTTTTGGGCTAAACGACCGGCAGATCGAGATCCTGGCCCGGGCAACACCCAAGCGGGATTATTATTGCCAGTCGCGCCGGGGCAACCGCCTGTTTGAGCTCGGGCTCGGTGAAATCGCGCTTGGTTTTACCGCCGCCTCATCGAAGAACGACCAGGCGCTGATCGCACGGGTACTAGCCGAAAACGGTCCCGAGAATTTTTTGTCGGGTTGGCTGAGGGCGCGCGGCATCGCCTGGGCCTGCGACCTCATTCCAAACCTCGTTGAGCCAGGGACGACGTCATGAGGCGCCTCCGACATCTCGACATCGTTTGCCTCTTCGCGGCCGTCCTTGCCGGCGCGCCGATGCAGACATCGGCTCAGTTGGTCGTCTTTGACCCCAGCAACTATGCGCAGAACGTGCTGACCGCGACGCGCGCGCTGCAGCAGATCAACAACCAGATCACGTCGCTACAGAACCAGGCGCAGATGCTGATCAATCAGGCAAGGAATTTGGCGACCTTGCCATTCTCGTCCTTGCTGCAGTTGGAGCAATCGATCCTGCGCACCCAGCAATTGCTCGCGCAAGCCCAACGCATCGCCTACGACATCCAGCAGATCGATCGTGCCTTTGCGACGAGCTACGCCACGGCATCGTCAAGTGCTTCGAGTCAGGCGTTGATCGCGAATGCGCAAACGCGCTGGCAAAACTCCATTGCCGGTCTGCAGGATACCATGCGTGTCCAGGCCACCGTCGTCGGTAATCTCAATACCAATCGCACCCAAATGTCGGCGCTCGTGGGCGTAAGCCAAGGTGCGACTGGCGCCCTGCAGGCAAGTCAGGCCGGAAATCAGCTGCTGGCGCTTCAGGCGCAGCAGCTCGCTGATCTCACCGCCGCGGTCGCGGCTCAAGGACGTGCCCAGGCCCTGGTATCGGCACAGCAGAGCGCCGCCCAGGACCAGGGCAGGGAGCAGCTCCGTCGGTTCCTAACGCAAGGCACCGGTTATCAACCCGCGAGCGTCGAGATGTTTCACTGATGATCGCAAACAAGATCGAGCAGCTTGCCGCTGCCGCGGGCGTCATATGTTTGGTTCTGGTCGTGGCTGCCTGCGCCATGCAGCTTCGCCGAGACGAGGATCAGACGTCCTCCGTCGCTTCAGTGGCCCCTGCGTCGGAGCTGATGGCCGCAAAGCTCAATCAGTGCCGTGCCGTGACCTACGAGCAAAAAGAAGCACTCATCGACTGCCAAAAGATCTGGGCAGAGAAGCGCCGGCAGTTTTGGGGTCGGAACGGTGAAATTCCCCCTGATCCAAGTCGTTCGCCGCTATCTGTCGTGCCGACGCCTGCTCGGCAAGGGGAATGACGATGGGTGGCACCGGCGTCATCGATCAGTTCCTGGAGACCTTCACCCGTTACATTGATTCAGGCTTCGGCTTGCTCGGTGGCGAAGTCGGCTATCTCGCAACCGTGCTCGCGGCAATCGATATTACGCTTGCAGGCCTGTTCTGGTCCTGGGGAGCGTCCGAAGACATTCTTGGTCGCCTCGTGAAGAAGACCCTGTTTGTCGGTGTCTTTGCCTTTCTTATCGGCAACTGGAACAACCTTGCGCGCATCGTTTTTGAGAGTTTCGCAGGCCTGGGTCTTAAGGCCTCTGGCACGGGTCTTTCGACGGCGGATTTCTTGCGGCCGGGGCGGATCGCGCAAGTGGGCCTCGATGCGGGGCGTCCGATCCTGGATTCGGTCTCGGGGCTGATGGGTTATGTCAGCTTCTTCGAGAATTTCGTGCAGATTGCGGTCCTTTTGTTCGCCTGGATCGTCGTGCTGCTTGCCTTCTTCATTCTCGCCATCCAGCTCTTTGTTACCCTGATCGAGTTCAAGCTCACGACGCTTGCAGGCTTCGTACTGATTCCGTTTGGCCTGTTCGGAAAGACCGCATTTGCGGCCGAGCGCGTGTTGGGCAACGTGATTTCCTCCGGCGTCAAGGTTCTGGTCCTCGCCGTCATCGTCGGCATCGGTTCGACTTTGTTTGCTCAGTTTACGGCAGGGTTTGGTGGCAACGCGCCGTCGATCGACGATGCGATGGCGCTGGTGTTGGGAGCTCTGTCTTTGCTGGGCCTTGGCATCTTCGGCCCCGGAATTGCCAATGGCATCGTTTCCGGTGGACCGCAGCTCGGCGCCGGCGCCGCAGTTGGCACCGGTTTGACGGCTGGAGGCGTGGTTGCGGCCGGAGCCGGTCTTGCTGCCGGCGGCACCGCAATAGCAGGTGGCGCCGCGGTAGCCGGCGCAAGGGCCGCAACCGGGGCCGCGAGCGCGTTGCGAGCAGGAGGTTTGAGCGGTGCTGCCGAGGCGGGCACCTCGGCCGCAGCTAGTCCGCTGCGTCAAATGACGACAGCTGAAAAAGGCTCCAACGCTTCGGGACATTCGTCATCCGAAAGTGCGCCAGCTTGGGCGCGGCGCATCAAACGCGCACAGAGCGTCAGCCACGGCGCCTCGGCCGCAAGTCAAGCCGTTCGAAGCAGCGACCACGGGGGAGGCGGTGCCTCCGTTGATTTATCCGAAGGAGAACGCTGATGTTTCGCCGTCCGTCGGTACACTATGGTCGGACGCCGGATGCAGTGACGCCCTATCAGAAGGCGGCGCAGGTCTGGGATGAGCGCATCGGCTCGGCCCGCGTGCAGGCCAAGAACTGGCGCCTGATGGCATTCGGCAGCCTGGTATTATCGGCGGGACTCGCTACGAGCCTCGTCTGGCAATCAAACAAAGGCACCATCACGCCATGGATCGTCGAGGTCGATCGTCTAGGCCAAGCTCAGGCGGTCGCTGCCGCAAGCGTGTTCTATCAGCCGGCCGATCCCCAAATCGCGTTTCATCTCGCGCGGTTCATCGAAGATGTGCGGGGACTGCCGACAGATGCGATCGTCCTTCGTCAGAACTGGCTGCGTGCCTACGACTTTACGACCGACCGCGGGGCGGCGGCACTCAATGATTACGCCCGCAACAACGATCCCTTTGCAAAGCTTGGTAGCGCGCAGGTTGCGGTCGAGGTTTCGAGCGTTATCCGAGCCTCACCCGACAGTTTTAGAATCGCATGGACCGAACGTCGCTACGACAACGGGCAACTCGCAGCCACCGAGCGCTGGACGGCGATTCTTACCGTCGTCATTGAAACCCCGCGCGATCTCGATCGGCTGCGCAAGAATCCGCTCGGTATCTACGTCCACGCCATCAACTGGTCGAAGGAGCTCGGACAATAATGGTACGCTCCCGATTCCGCTGTGCGTTGATGCGTCCGATTTTGGTTTGGTGTGCCCTTGCGCTTTCCGGCTGCAGCACCTTCAAACCACCTCAAATCAGCTTTGACGACAACGTGCCGCTGATTCCGGATTTGACGGAGCTCACGGATGACCACACGCGGCCTTTGCATGTGCCGCCACCCTGGCCACCGACCCATGGCGGCAAGAAGGGCGATAAAGAGGCACAAGAGCCGGTCGATCGAATTGAGACGGCCAACGCCGCAGCCCGCGTCGAGCCGCGACGTGCGGGCTACTTTAACGCCGTTCAGGTCTTTTCCTACAGCCCGGGTGCGCTTTATCAGATTTATGCCGCGCCGGGCGAAATCACCGACATCGCGCTTGAGCCGGGCGAACAGTTGATTGGCTCCGGACCGCTTGCCGCAGGTGATACTGTGCGTTGGATCGTGGCCGACACCGAGAGCGGTACCAGCGACACCAGGCGCGTTCACATCATGGTCAAGCCGACGCGTCCCGCGATCGAGACCAACCTTGTCGTCAATACCGACCGCCGCACTTACCTCCTTGAACTTCGCTCTCGCGAAAAGTCCTATATGCCGTCGGTCGCCTGGTTCTATCCGGAAGATCGGACAGGTCGCAAAAAACCCTTGCCGCCAACGCCGGTCATTCCGGACGCCGCTCAACGCCGCTACCGGTACACCATTGAAGGCGACGCGGCACCATGGCGCCCTGTGAACGCTTATGATGACGGCCGTAAGGTCTATATCGAGTTCTCTGCTGGGATCGCCCAAGGTGAAATGCCGCCGCTGTTCGTCATCGGCCAGGATGGCAAGCCCGAGCTCGTCAACTACCGCGCTTACAAGAATATGCTGATCGTCGACCGTCTGTTCGCCGCGGCCGAGCTGCGCCTTGGCGGCGATAAACAACAGAAGGTTCGCATTGCGAGAGCCGACGGGAGCCGCTCGTGACAGATGATGCGTCAAGCGAGAGTGCCAATTCCAAACCGGCTCGGCCGGCGCCGTCCGAAGACCAGGCACAAGCGTTGCGCCTGCGCGCGGAACGACCGAAGATTATGCGGCTTTCCCGCAAAGCGCTCGCCGGTGGCACGGCACTGGCTTTACTACTCATTTCGAGCGCTGTGTTGTGGGCGTTGAAGAGTAACCATCGAAGAGATCCAGCGCCGGCCGAACTCTACAGCACGGACCATCACACGATAGCGGAGGGGTTGACTGCGCTGCCACAGGATTATTCAGGCATTCCCCGCGATGTCCCCAAGCTTGGGCCACCATTGCTAGGCGACATTGGGCGTTCGCTCGTTGCGTCAGAAAATAAGTCAATACCGATTGGCCTTGATACAGACGAGCAGCGCGCACACCAGGAAACCGAGGCAGCCCGGACCAGCAAACTCTTTGCGGCGACGAACGCCACCGCGACAGCGCCACAGTCTAGCTCTCAGGAAACGCATCCAAGCGCCACGCCGTCCTCCGACGAAACGTCCGCCCAAAATGGACAGGATCGGAAGCTTCTCTTCGTCAATGCTGCTGTCGATCGGCGAACGACGGCGCCTGACCGGCTGACGCGTCCAGCCTCGCCGTTTGTCGTGCAGGCCGGGACAGTCATTCCGGCAGCTCTCATAACGGGAATTCGCTCTGACTTGCCTGGCCAAATCACCGCACAGGTTACTGAAAATATTTATGACTCCCCAACTGGTCGCGCTCGGCTTATCCCGCAAGGTGCGCGCCTGATCGGGAATTACGACAGTCAAGTCGCGTTCGGCCAATCGCGGGTCTTACTGGTGTGGACGCGGCTGATCATGCCGAATGGTCGTTCAATCGTATTGGAGCGGCAACAAGGCGCGGACGCCGGCGGTCTCTCAGGTCTAGAGGATGAAGTGGATAATCATTGGGCCGAACTGTTCAAGGCGGCGCTGCTCTCGACGATTCTTGGCGTGGGAGCGGAGCTCGGGTCTGGCACGGATAGCGGTGGTAACATCGATATTATTCAGGCTCTCCGTTTGAGCGCAGCGAATTCGCTGAATCAGACTGGACAGAAGGTGGTTCAACGCAACCTCAATATTCAGCCTACGCTGACGATTAGACCGGGCTTCCCGGTGCGGGTGATCGTCAATCGCGACATGGTGCTTGAGCCGTATCGGGGATGAGGCAAAAACGAGGCGTAGTCAAACTACGTCGACGGTTCGTCGAATGTCGTCAGCATGGTCCAATCTGTTTAGAAGTGCCGCGTTAGCCATCAACGCTGGTGGCCCAAGCCGATGCCGAGTTTCAAAGCCTTCTGTCTCAAAGACCCCTCGGATCTTTTCATCAGCTTCGCAAGCTTTGCGATTGGGGTTCGCACCTTCGAGTGCTGCTTCAATAGTTTTACGTCCGCGTTCGTGTATGGTTTACGAGTGAGGGTCTTCTTTTTTGTCTTGGCCATGTAGGGCCTCCTTGATGTTTGGGGTGCTTGCATAAGCACGAGATTGCAGGTTCATCAAGCGGCTTCTATTAAGGTCTATCCAAGAAGAGATCGATCTGCGCAGGCTCGCAACTACCAACGTTCGGGAAAGAAATTGGAAGGGCACGTGCGGCCGAGACTGTGGGAAGGAGCGCCGGCAAGCACCTTCGAGTTAAAAGTGGCTTCAAAGCGGCGACGGTTGATCTCACGTAGATGGTGGCGTGGTGGCGTGCGTGGCCGGGGCGAACCAGGAACCGACTTCCGGCAGAACGTCACGGCCATCGCGCGGCCGTACGTAGCGCAATGAGGATGATGTCGTCCGAACCAGGCCATAGGTATCTGGTATTTGCAGAAGATTGCGAGGTCGGGATCTCCTTCATCACACTCGACAGGATGCGATGGGCAATCGTCAGCGTGAAGCCCGCAGGGCGCAGAACTTCAGAGGAACGTTGTCAGGAAAGACACTCCAGCACTTACTTGGAGCTAAACGCCCGCGCTTAGTGCCGTCGGTTCCGGCCCTGAGATGGCTCTAACGGTTCTTCACGCATTGTTAGCCATATGGCCGGCGAAATCGGAACGAGCTTTCACGCTGCTAATTAAATCACAGGAGGAGCCTGTGATACCCGACCTCGCAAAGATCGACCATACCCTGGACGAAGCCCTGGTGAGGCTGGGTGCCGTCGTAATGCGGTTGGCCGATCCTACGGTAACGCGAACGGCGGACGAGCATCGAGCGCTTGCCGTATCAGTTCGTCAATTCGCCCTGTGCGCCGATCGATCAGCGGACCCTCGTGTGCATGCGCTTCGGAATGAACTCGAACGGCGGATTAAGCCGGCGTTGATTTGGAGCCGATGATCTTTTGGGTTGGTGCCGCGGTCGCATTGGCGTTTGGGGGCGCTTGAGTGCGGGCCAAAGGCCGTCGCGGTCGATCTGCCGTTGCGAAGAACGCTGTTTCTTGAACAAAGAGAAAGCCCGGCTCCAAGCCGGGCTTTCCTGTCTTACTAACTGCCGGGCGCGTTGTAATATCGGCGCTGATAGACCCGCGGTCCATCATCGTAATAGCCGGGGTCGGCGTAATATCCGTCGTCAGGGGCATAGCCGTAGCCCGGGCCATAACCGTAGTAGCCGTTATTATATGTGCCTGCGGCTACAGCCGCGCCTAACGCGGCAGCGCCTACGCCAGCGCCAATCGCAGCGCCTCTACCAAAGCCACGGGCCTCTGCCGGTGCAACCGCCGCTGTTCCAACTGCCGCGACGGCCGCGAGTGTCAGGATAATTTTCCGCATGTGATTGCTCCTTTTCATGGTGGGTCAACACGCGCGGAGTGGTGTCGTTGCGGGAGCTAGGCGAGATTCTTTTTTGGTTTCAGGGAAACTATCTAGTGTTCCACTGCAAACCTCCGGTTCCCTTGTTCCGGTTGTATCGGTTCTGCTCGGCGAAGCCTTCATGCCCCGGTTCACACAATGGCGGATAAAACGCGGCCCAACCGGTCATCATTACGTCGAGTTCGGGTGTCGCTTCTGCTTGGCATGTGCGGCAACCGCTGCAGGAGGAGAGGGCGCGGGTGCAGCGACGGGTGCTGGGCTGTAAGTCTGCAACTCGCATTGATCCATGATGACGGATAATCGCGAGCCCTTGTAGATGTCGTCGTCAAGGAAAGTTGAGTAGTAGCGCCGAGGCTTATCCGGAGGCGGATTTACTTCTCTGACGCAAACGAAAAAACTACCTGGCCCGTGGGCGTTCGGACGAAACGTAGAGATTTCCAGAGGAGTGACCAGCTTGGCCTCATTTGCGATTGCCGCAACGGCAGCTGCGATCGCCTTTTCTGTTGGGGGCGACGGTCGCACGTAGGGCTGCTCCGTCGTCTGAACGCTCGAGCATGCGCTAAGCAGCAACGCCAATAGGATCGTGCAGCAACGCGCCGTGATGATCATTTCCAATCGTGTCCATAAGGCTGGCCATGCCGCTTCCGGTCACATGCGGATTACCGTCAAAGAACACGAAAGTAAGGCGAGGGAAGCCGCTAAGGATTGGTGTGCGGATACAGCGTTGAGCGCTGGCGGCGAAGACGTGCTCGTTTTATGCGCAGGTGAAAGGGGCCGTTCAGGGAAGGCGCGGGGCTTCGGTTCCGCGCTACGATTGATCATTTAGACTTACAAGTTTCCGTCCGAAATATTCGATCGACAACAACGCTGCGATAGTGGACGCACCAATCGCCGCGACGATGCGAATCTCCTGGAAGGAGATGCCGAAGTCATTGTGAGCTATATATCCCAGCGAGAAAGCCGCCCCGATTGCTCCAGCCGCGGCGAGCCACTGTAAGACTGCAATTTCGCCTGGGTCAGATTCCATCCTAGCGATTCCAGCATGCAACAGTGCGCTGACCGCGATGATCGCTGGAACGGCGACCATCCAGTTTTGTTCCAAAGAGGTCAAAATTGCCGGTTAGCCAATCGCTGATCCTCGCCATAAGCGAAGCTTAGCGGCGCAACCTGACATGCGCCTTACAAGATCAGCTTTGGAGAGCCTCCGGAAATAAAACGGCCCCGGCGGTTAGCATTCCGGGGCCGTTGCCCGCGTGACGATCGGGGGGACCGGGGCGCGGGCAACTTAGAATAGCATCTTCCCCCAACGTCCCAATTCACGAACGCGAGTACTAGCCTCGAACCTGCTACCACAGATCGATACGGGACCTGCTCGCGATGTGCCGGGTCCAGGGCACACGCGCGGCCTCAGCTCGGACGCTTCTTCACATAGCCGATGACTGCACAGACCAAGGCAATGGCGACGATGGTCCAGAACACGAAATGTACAGACATCGGTAGCGCCCCAAGGCCACTTTAGTGAGAGGCCGCTTTCATTTTTGCGAGTTGCCTCAAGTAAAAGCCCCGCCACGCTGAGACCGTGGCGGGGCTAATCCGATCCCGTCCCGGGGGTTTGGGCAGTTACCAAGACGGGCCAGAATCAATTCTATCCATTTCCGCTTACACCGGCCTTACAGGCCGGGATCCACCTCGCCGACTGGTCTGTTTGACCGCTAGTGGCCTGTTTTGGAATCGTCGGTGGTTCAATTTGCCGGCCGTAAGGTCCACGTCAGTCCGGTCCCCTAAGATAGCTTTTTAATAGCTTTCGGGGATCGCCTTGCACGACTGGCTGACTGAGCGGTTCACGTTTCTGGGCATCCCGTCCCAGAACTGGATGGTTGTGGCCTTCGCGTTGATGTTGATCGCCGTACTGATCAACATGGGGGAACGGCGCTAGCCAGCGTTACGCAGGAAAATAACTCTCGAGACCGAGTTGTGCGTCAGCGGGGAAAGTTCATGTGCGAGACGTGCTTCGAGATCGACAAGAAGATCGATCACTACCGATGGCTCGCGGCTTACGTAAATGATGCGCGCACCGCCAAAGGCATCCATGAACTGATCCAGCAGCAGGAAGCAGAGAAGCGCACACTGCATCCGGACAAAAAGTGAGGCCGCTTCAGTGGGCCCGTGCTCCTTGTCAAGGATGATCGGCTTCGGATCCGTCGTTGAGTAAACGCAGTTAGAGTGTGGTGTGTTTACGCCTGCCTGCGCACAGCGGCGTTCGCAAGCTGGATCCAACGCGCAATTAAGAAAGGTCGTAGCGAAGTATGCTCCCAAGGCAAGAGCGGCGATCCACAGGGTTGCTCTGGTCTTCCAATCCATCGTTGCGCCTCAGTGGGCGGCCTCTACCGTTTCACCATGACGCATTGTAATGGGGGCTTATTCGCACGAGCAAAGGCGACTCGACCAGTTGCACCGCCTCTTCGTGCGAATAAACAGCTGGCGCGTGGACGCGCTTTCGCTGGCAAGCTTACTCGGACTACCCGCTTCCGAAAGACGCACCGGCGTGGGCACGTTGCGGCGGCAATGATTGTTCTAAACGATCGCGTCGTACAGTCGCTGGTGCCGCTCCACGATGATATCGAAGAACCGCATCAATTCCGCCTTGTTGCGGACCGGCCCTGCAGCGGCGCCAAACATAAGGAGCGCGTTCCACGGGATTCCGTAGACATAGACGGTGAGGCCTATCTCGGGGCAGCCTTCAACTTGCTGCAGGTCGGTGAGAATCATCGACGCCAAATCGTCGGCTGACTTCGTTTCCTTGGGATGCTGTACAGCGTCTTCCATTTCTCAGCCCAGCAGCGTTATTCCAAACCGATCGTCTGACTGACGGCGAAGATCAGCAGCGCGAAGAGCGCCAAGATGACAAAGAAGATTTTGAGGCCTTCGCCCCGCGGCTCCGCAAACTCACTGTTGAGCTCCAGATGCCGAGTGTTGTGCACACCCGGCGAGTTCGCTTTCCGGCGACGTCGACTCCATGCCTTGCTTTAAGAGGCGCCTGACCCCATTCTCCTTGGGTGCCTCACTCATTTTCCCTTGACCTTCAGCCCCAGCTCGACCAGTCCCACCTTGCAGCGCGGCCAGCTGTCCAGGCGGCGCCACCGGCCGCCATAAAGAACACCACCGCCATCCAAGCCTGCGGATCAGGAAGCTTGTTTGTAACGACTGCCGCCGTAATCGTGAGGGCTGCTATCCCGCACATAAAAACTACCACCATACAGACCAGGTAAAGAACCGTGCGGAGATAGGCTATCATTTCCCCTTCGCCTCCAACCTGAGCTCGACCGGCTGGCGTGTCTCCTATCCGATCGATGACCCCGATCACACCTGATCAATTGTGCCGATCACTGTGCCAGGTTCGACAGATCCGCCATCTTTCACCATCACGCTAGACAAAACACCTGTGGCCGGCGCCTGGAGCTCGTGCGTGAGATTATAAGTATCGATCTCGACAATGGGCTCACCGATGCTGACCGGATCGCCCACGCGCTTGAACCATCGCCCGATAGTCAAGTTCGAGGCACCTGCAATCTTCGGTATCTTTATTTCCGTGCGCTTTGCTTCGTTCACTGCTTCACCTTCGGTCAGAGCTCAACCAGGCGGTGGGCACTTAGTAATATTGCTGCTGCAAAACAATCCAAATGACGAAGATCAGAGCCGCGATGATGCAGACTTGAACCCTTAAATCTCCCGCCCATTTCCAATCCCTCACTTGGCTTTCGCCTTCGGCAGATCGACGCGGTCTTCTCTGAACTCCGGAGGCCCCTTCGTGAGCCGGCTCCGGCGTTGAGCGCGTTCCTCCTCGGGCACAGCTGGGTCTAGTTTCCGCTCGATCGTCCGCGCAGCCATCTCAGATGCGCGAGCGGCTTGCCTGCGTGCTTTAGGCTTTTCACTCGGACCGTTTGATACAATGACCAGCACGGCATCCAGCATAGCCCGGATCGCTTCAGGACGTGTCATCGTTGCGTTTTGCTTGGCTATCCAGGCGTCGACCGCGGCGAGCCGGTCGGGCTGGAGGCGGACGCCGACAAGTGTCCCCTTGCCGGTGGGGGCGGGCCCTCGGCGTTTCTTTGTTATCCCGGTTTTACGCTTCATTAAACCGTGTTAACACGGAAGAAAGCCGAGAGAAAGCAGCAACTTTCTCCCGGCTTCTAACCCATGTCCAAAGCTCACACGGCATCTGTGACAGATGCTAAACCGAAGCAGCGGGGGCTCTGCGCTCGGCGGCTTTTTCCTTGTCGGTCCCGCCGTTCAGGGCTCTAATGGCCGATCGTTTCAAAGGGAGTGCGGACGTGGCGACAGGAATGGTGAAGTGGTTTAACACGGCCAAGGGGTACGGATTTATTCAACCCGACGGCGGTGGCAAGGACGTGTTCGTCCATATCTCGGCTGTCGAGAAGGCAGGCCTGAGCAGCCTCAATGAGGGTGCCAAGGTGTCCTACGAGATCGTCAGCGACCGCGGCAAGGAATCAGCGGGAAATCTGAGGGTCGGCTGAACCGCTGCCTTATCGCCTCAGGGGTTCGCGCATTTCGGCGAACATCTTCTTTACGTCAGAGAGCCTGAGCGGTTTTTCTCGCGGATCTTGATGCTCTTTGAGGGCATGTAGCTGTTTTACTGCAATGGCGTCGCGCTTAACCTGGTCCGGCTCGTCGAAGTACGCAAGCGCGTCTTCGACGAAGGCGTGAGCGACGGCGGCAGGAAGATCTAGAGGTTTGGGGACCTTCATGCGGCGGTCCCGCTTACTTTCCTATTAGAGTCATGATCGCGCCTTCGATGATGTTGCTGTATCGACCGTCGTTCAGCAGAACGTCCGTCAACCAGAGGACGCCGACGGCGACGCATGCCGCTCCAATGGCTCTCATCTGAAGCCCCGCTTTCTCGTGGCACCGGAGACCATGCTACGATTGGGCGCTTACGCCAGCCTTACAGGACGGGATCTGCGGCCTCGCCTCGACTTCCGCTAGTCGGCAATCCATTCGGCGCTCGCCGGAAATAATGCATCGGCGCCGCTACGGCGCGGCGACAATTTCAAATAGGCACCTTCTTCAGCTAGCCCCTGGTCGGTGATGCGATAGCAAAGGCGGCCAGCAACAACGCTTTTTTCTATCCAACCCTTCGCCAGCTGCTTTTCAACAAATCAGGGTGTCGAATGTAGGGTCGGAAACAGGCCAGTACCGAACGATCGCTGTTGAACCTATCGGTCCGCCCAGAGACCTACTTTACGTCGGGACTTGGGAGGGACGTTATGTCCAAGGAACCGAACTTCAGGGCGTGGGCCACTCGACTAGCGAGCAAGGCCGGCAACGAGCCGGATCCCGACGAATCCCGACGCCTCATGAGCATCGCTGAATATTGGAAGCGGCTCGCTGATTTAGACGACTGGGAGCGCGACGGGTTCCGCCCAGCTTCCGAGGCGAAATCGCACTAGCTGGCTTCCTAATCGCAAGCCGACCCCATCGAGCAAAGTGCGGGGCTTCAGTACCCGCGCTCACACACCGCCGCTACAGACCTCAAACCCGCCGCTTCAGCCCGGCGGGCTTTTCTTTTGCTGTCGTCGGGCGCGGTGAGTTGTTGCTGCTGCTGCTGCCTTTCAAGGCAATGCTGCTCTCGGAGTGCGCGCGCGGCGGTAAATCTTGCAGCCCACCGCCGCTCGCACCTTCTTTCAAGGTCCAGAGGGATATTGCTCATAACTCAAAAGCTCCGGGTTCGCGGTCGCCCCCGGTCTAAGGCCTCAACGCGCGCGGGCCTCTAAAGGTCCATCCTAAACTACTCTCTCAGACCGGCACCTTCTTGTAGTGGTCAGTGGTCGCTCTAAGACGGCCTAGTTCCGGCTCTATCGTCCGTGCACGCGGAACCAATGTCCGCGCGCCGGGTTGGGAAAATTGACCTTGCAGGATGATCTCACATGCGCTTTGTACTCGCCGCGCTATGCGTCAGCGCCTACGCCTCCGTGGCATGTGCTCAGACCCAACCCAACTTAGACCGATTGAGCGCGTCTCAGCCCATCAATGGTGGTGCTACCTCGTCTGATGATAAAAAAGGGCAGCCTCAGTCACCGGGACAGACAGGTCCGCTCACGACTGGTAGCAGCGGCCCTTCGGCAGCCAATCCTCAAGGTGGCACTCCGCCAAACATGCAGGTTGATAACAACAGCACAAAGGCCAAGGCTGACCAGAAGTAACGCGCTTTGGCGCAGCAATCCCTCGGCTTGCAGCCTAGGGCGGCGTGGTTATTTGGCGCGATCCGAATTCCCGTCGAACGGATGCGCGAGGAAGAAACGCAGCATTTCCCTCGTCGCGTCCGCTCCGCGGGGGTCGGTGTAAGAGCCGGCGGGACTGCCACCGGACCACGCGTGACCGCCACCATGAATGCTCCAGTGTTCGGAGATCGATCGCCCGCCGGCGTCGGTAAGGATGCTGCGGGTGTAGGCATGGCCGCGGGGTACGCGTCCTTGAAGCACCTTCATGGTCGGATTCGTCGCTTTGGCGGAGTGCTCTATAATCTGATCGCCGTTGTTGGGATGTACCGTGGTGTCGCGATCGCCGTGGAAAACGATGGTCGGCACGGAGCCGGTCTTTCCAGTTGGTTCGAACACGCTCCCCCGACGGATCGCTGCCAACGCCGGCGGAAGGTCTCTGGCGGCCCCGCAGGCCAAGCCGGAATGGATACCGACAAATGCGTACAGGTCGCCATACGTTGCGCCCATGATGGCGGCTACGGCCCCGCCGGCCGATAGGCTAGCGACGTAGACGCGCATCGGTGTCGATCGCCCTGCGCCCGCTGGCCGTGGACAAAGAGCCGCTGAGGCACGATCAACGGACCTATAGGTCAATCAAGCCGCCGTCGACGAAAAGTTCGGCGCCGGTGGTGTAGGTGGCATCGGCCGCGAGATAGAGGGCTGCCGCGGCGACTTCGGCGACGGTGCCTGTGCGGCCGAGTGGAATGCGGGTCTTGGCCCCTTCGATAAAGTTGTCCTTCTGAGCCACTGTGAGACCACCTTTATCAAGTACTGGAGTGACGATTGGACCCGGGCTGATGGTGTTGACCCTGATGCCGCGCGGCGTTAGCTCCTTGGCGATCGTGCGGCCGAACGAGCGCAGCGCCGCCTTGGTCGAACCGTAGACTGTGCTGCCTCCCAGGCCGCCGTTCGCGCCGGCCACCGAGGCGGTCAGGATGATCGCGCCGCCGTCCGGAATGACCGGGATCGCGTGCTTGATCAAGAAGAACGCGCCCTTAACGTTGATGTTGAAGTGGCTATCATAAAACGCTTCGTCGACCTGAGCGATCGGCAAAAACTTTGCGATGCCGGCGTTGACGAACAGAACGTCGATGCGGCCGTGCTTGGTCTTGACCTGGTCGACCAGGACCTTTGTAGCGGCGACGCTGCCGGCGTCCGAGACCAGAACCTCGATACCGAGCAGCGATGACTTGGCAGCGTCTGCCGAGCGCTCGCTCGAGCCGGTGACGACCACCGTCGCGCCTTCGGATTGAAAGAGTTTGGCGGTCTCTGCACCTATACCGGAGGTGCCTCCGCTGATGAGAGCGATTTTTCCATCGAGTTTGGCCATGAAATTCTCCTAAGTACAGTGGGGTGCTTGCCCGAAAGAGATGGGAGCCCGCATCGCGCGAGCAATGACAACGGCGAACGACTTTTGCGAACACCAACCTAAGGCTTCTCGAACGCCGGCCAGCACCCGTCCTCTTCGTGGTGCCCGGTCCGCTGCTGGCAGGTGTTATCAAGCATCCGCTGCGCGACGTTCTTCCAGACCGCAGTTCAACGCTCCGTCTCGCTTGGTGTGCCTGGGGTAGGTTGATAAGCGAGACGGAGGCAGTCCGCTGGGGGCGATTAGTTGAACCAGCGCAGTTCCTAGAAGGCTGCCGATTCGCGGCTAGTTTTAAGCGACGTGTGTTGCGTGTCGCGTTTGAAGTCAACGGAGATCGCAATGCTGTGCAAGAATGCGAAAACGGATATTTGCAAGACTGTCTCCAGTATTTTCCACGGTGCGGGCCTCGCGTTGGAGATGTTCCGACATCAGCCGCAAATAGTGACGAAGCGCTTCATCGCTCTCTTTGAGGTGGTTTCGAATTTCGCGGCGTTCAAACGGTGTAGCCGATCGGTCCGCAATCCGTCGCCAAGCCACCCGTTGCCATTCCTTCAGCTCACGGATCTTGCTGTCCAAAATATCGGGCTCAGACATGCTGCTGGCCTTCTAAAAAGGCCAGTATTAGCAGATTTCTTGGCTCGAACGGGCGTGGGCCGAACTATTGGACGAAAAATTCTCACGCTCCTCTTCGCTCTGGCTGTGACGGTCGGAGCTGCGGCGAGTGCGTTCGGGCAGATGACGTTGAGGGGGGACGAAGCCGAAGGCTGTCGCTGGATGTTCCGATACCAACGCCACAGCTTGGATCAATGCGCGGCGAACCCGATCAGCCGCCACCGCTTTCGGGTTCAGCAGCGTCGATCAGTCTGACAATTTTCACGCCGTCGTAAAATTCATCGTTGCTGTCTGCTTCGAAGACCGCGCGCTCTGCCGCTAAGGCCATTCGAACGCCAATAAGCGGCGGCAGCTCCGTTCCATAACGTCCTTTGCTCGAGATCTGGTCGCGGTGGGAATATACCCAGTCTCGGCCTAATCGTTCCGCCTCGGTATGCCGCTTCGCCTGAAAAGCAAGCTTCGGCTTGCCATTAATTTCAAGCGTGAAGACTGAAAGCGAATAGCGCGACGGGACGCTGATGTTCCTTATCGCCTCTTCGAAACCCAGGGCAACGTTAGCTGAGAGTTCAAACGGCTTCTTCATGGACGACTGCCCTGGCAAATCAATGACGGCGCTCATGCCGGATTGTTTAGCCTACCTATCTCACCCCTCGCGCGAGGGTTAAGTCAATCACCCGTGCCCAAAGATAACGGGTTGACTAGAGGGCGTTGCACCCCAACTAAGGGTAGGGTTCTCAAGGGAGGTCTTACCGTGTACGAAGCACCGGCATTTGTTGGCACCTGCATCAACTGCATTGCACCTGGCAGCCTGAGTGCGACGTTCGCTCTCATTATCATTGGTGCCAGCATCGCGCTAACTGTCGAGCGGCGGAAGCTCGCTCGCGCTCGCGCAAGAAGTAGCACAACGGTATTTCCAGGAGTCCGATGACTGATCGAGAAAAAATCTTAGTTGCTCTTCGTGAAAAGCCTCTGAAGGCTTTCGAGATTATGAAGCGCGTAAATATCAGGAATCAGGAGGACTGCCAGTCGCTGTTGCTGAAAATGCGGGACGAAGGGGCGGTAAAGTTCGATATTCACAAGGGACATTGGCTCGCTGCGTAGCTCAAGGCTGCGATAGTGCCGGCTACGCCATCCAGCCTTGGCCTTCCTTGCGCTGAAGCTTCCGCAGCGTGACCCAGAGGTCCGTCGTGACGGCGTCGGCCTTCCGGAAGTCGTCTGACTCCATACCGTGATCTAGTAGACCGGGACCGTTACCCGCGCACGGCTATAAGGGACCAGAAAGGGCCGCTTGTAAGCGAGATTAGCAGCTCCCGAATGGTTCCATTCTAAAATCTCGGACAGGCCTAGTGTCCTAATCTGCTTTCCCCGAGTGTCCTCACATGGGAAGAATTGAGTCAAGGGAGGGGTTCAAGTGCACATGAGTAAGGCTCCTGAGACTATTTCGGTATCCAAGGTCTGAGCTCGACTGCAT
>Ga0209006_10001365_pt1 | contig 22177 bp, 17 predicted proteins | sample JacPin_JW_Ref_O2_FD_188567 | JGI IMG/M metagenome (GOLD analysis project Ga0209006, IMG submission 188567) | Forest soil microbial communities from Algoma, Ontario, Canada - Jack Pine, Ontario site 1_JW_Ref_O2 (SPAdes) (version 2) | ecosystem: Environmental > Terrestrial > Soil > Boreal... | reverse complement strand
CCCCGGCCTGTTCCTCGGCGGTGACGGTGTCTCAGCTGACGATCAACGCGACGTTCGGCTCGCCCACTACCACGCCTGGCGGGACGGTTAATGAGACGACCACCATCACCAATACCGGCAACGTGCCGCTGCAAAACATCACGATTACGGCGCCAACCGGGCCGTTCTCAATCACCACGGATGGTTGCAGCGGAACCACGGTTCCAGCCGGTGGTAAGTGCAGTCTGACTTACAAATACACAACCTCAGCCTCGCAGGTGAGCAGCACAGTCACCATCAAGAGCAATGCCTACACTGCGAATGGAGTCACGATCACGCTTCAGAACTTCTAATTGAGCGCGGTCGCAGCAAAACAACAGAACCGCAGATCTCTCCACCAGCCGGTGGAGCGGTCTGCGGTTCTGTCTTTAACTGGCCTGGGGCACTTTGAATTGATTTTCCGGCATCCCGGTTACGTCTGTCTCAAGCGCAAACAGCCCGCCCCCGAACCGCTCCCACTGCCCGGGCCCGGGCGAGGCTGAGGTAACGTAAAGTACGTTGCCATCCGGGCCTCCAAAGGTACAATTCGTCGGCCGGCTTACCGGCATTTCAATCACACGATCGATCGTTCCGTCCGGAGCCACACGCACGATACAACTTCCGTCGTAACGGCAATTCCACAAGTAGCCATCTGTGTCCATGGCCGAACCGTCCGGCTTGCCGCGCGCAAAGCCCTCCAGGAAGGGTTTTTCCCCGCGGATGTTTCCTGTTGCCAGGTCGTACTCGTAGGACCAGATGCTGTTCCTGTTCGTGTCGCCAAAATAGAATCTGCTGCGATCGGGACTCCAAAGCAGCGTATTTGAAATCCCGAGCTGACCTCGACACAGTGAAGATGCGCCAGTCCCCTCGACGCGGTAGAGCACACCGTCTTCCCCACCAGATTCACCGGGAGCGCCGTCTTCTTTCACATTGTTGCGCATCGACCCGACCCACGCTCTTCCACCCGGATCGACCCCTGCATCGTTGCATCGAACGAACGGCCAGCCGGGAAGCGCAAACAACCTTACCGGCGGCCCATCGCCGGCCGGTTGCCAAAGCGCGAGACCCGAACCCAGGGACAAGCACATCGTGCCTTTTCGGACGGTCTGTAAAACGCAGGTTACAGGTTCAGAAAAGAACCAGGTTTTGACCGCGTCGTCCGACAACGAATAGCGATGCACGAGAAAGCGATTGATGTCGGTCCAATAAATGGACTGGCTATCCCGATCCCAAAGCACACCCTCGCCGCACGCGTCCCCGGCGGGCACAATACATACAGGTTCTTTGATCTTCAGAGGATCCTCCGCTACAGAAAATTAAGTATCGCTGCGCTGTTCGCGGCGAGCGGAATCGAAAGCTGACCACCGCTCACTAATAGCAGTTCTTTTTTCGAAGCCTTCCAGGTGCCGGCCGCAGTGATCTCAGCGCCACCCAATGTTACCTGCGTCCTCGCATCCACCGCAGGGCCTTCGAGCCTGAGCACGGAAGAATGCTCGCTGGAAGTTTTTGTATCCAGGTGCAGGATAGCGCCAGCAGAGCCCTTGTTGATGAGCGTGATTGTCAGTGCACGGTCTTTCGAGCGCGTCGCGTAGGCTTTGATCTCCGTGGTTGTGGGGCTTACTTCCGTCTGCAACAGTTCGCCGCGGCCGGCGAGTGAGAAGGCCAGCATGCCATAGTATTCCGGCCTGGCCGAATAGTGCCCCTGTTCGTCGTCGCCGATGGGAGAGTAGGAACTGATGAACCCCAGTTGATTTACACCTGTTTCCATGTTGACCCCGCCGCAGTTGTTCGCCGCAAGAGTGAACATGTAGTCGAGCACCCATAAGGCTGAAGCCATAGTGTCGCTCACTCCGGGCCGCCCACCGCCGGAGAAAGAGTTCACTTCGCATATACGATACGGCACGCCGCAGCGCTGTGAGGCAGCGCGCAATTGATCGAGCTGCGGCTGAAGTTTGGGGTCCACTCCCAACAATTTCTCGATCGTACTGCCGGGGTTCTGTCCTTCGCGGTAATAGTGGTGAGTGAGCAGAACAATGTCTTTGCCCTCGTCGACGGCAAACCGGCTGACCCATTCGGTTTTGCCAGCGGCGTCCGGACCCGCGAATGGAACGCCCGGGAGGTGGGTGCGAAGGGCTGTCTTGTAGCGGCGGTAGTCCGCCAGCCATTGCTCATAACCGTATCCTGGCGGTCGATGCTTCTGGTGGGAAAACAGATCAGGTTCGTTGCCAATCTCGAAGGCCAGCAACCGGTCTTGCGCGACTGCGACCACCGCTTTCGCCTCGGCAATCGCGTCTTCCTCTGTGCCGTTGCCCAGGTTCAATGCCCAAATCAATTTCCATCCAGTGGCTTCGAGCAACCCGCCCAGTTCTTTGAGGGTGTGATCATTCACCGTGGTTCCGTAGGGGCTGGAAACGGGTGTGGCCGCCGCTGCGTACCGGGCGTAGTCTGCGGTATTCCCACCTACTCGCACCACACCTTCACGGCCGAGAGTCCGCACTAACTCAACGTAGGCACGATTAGCTGGGCTCAGCAAGCCAAGCCCAGCCACGGAAGATATCTCATAACCAAGGCCTGGAAAATCGGATGCGATCGTAAACAACGGAGGACCGATGCTTACGCTTACCCTCGTGTCACCGATCGCGGCGGGAGTGGCCAATGCGACGCCGGCAAGCGCGCTTCGGGCTATGAAATCGCGGCGGTTCATGAGTTTCGAGTATGAAAGATCCCCGTCAAGAAGAAAAGCGCAGCATTGTTGCCGGATGAGAGGCGTCCGGCTACAACTCCTGAGGTCTACCTTCAAACCCTGGTGAGCTGTCAGAATTCCGCCATGGCGACCAACCCGGCCTCTTCCAGAATCGAGCAGCATACTGCGCTCCAACGCATGCTCGGCCCGGCCAGATTCCTTTCACTACTTGTTCTTCTGGGGTTGCTGGTGATGTGCCTGGTTTTTTCCTGGACCACGCGGGATGCGCTGGCCCATTTGCCCTTTCTGAAGGGAGGGAAAGCACAGCCCGGTACGGCTGTCACCGCGCAGACGACGGTCGTCGATCTGCATCCCTGGCAGATTGCCCAGGCGCTTGCGCCGCTCGCCGTCAGCAAGGAAGAAGAAGAGTATGCGCATGAGGCCGAACGGCTAGCCGATCACGATGTGAACCAGGCGTTTGCTGCCGCTTTGCGCCAGGCCGGCGAACAGCGCGCCGTGCCCACCGGGGAAGCGCTGGAGCTTACCCAGAAAGTGGCACAGCTGCAGGCGACCCTCAAGGACGACCAGGCGCAGGTGCAGAGCTTAACCCAGGCACCGGGCGTCGCCCAGGACGACTTGAAAATCGCTCAGGCACAACTCGCACTTGACCAGGATGAACTGAACGATGCCGAGCATGACCTCGCGCGGAGCTCGGGCGACGTACGCACTAAGATCCAGCAGGAGCTTGCGGCCCACGAAGCCGCAATGAGTAAGATGAATGCGCAGGCGGGCAGCGACAGCCAGATGGCGGTTATTTCTACCCGCCAGTATGGCACCCTTGCCCACCGGGTTGACGCCTGGTTCAGCCAACGCAGCCGCCACCAGTTGATCCAGCAGGCGATCGAGCAGGCGCATTTGGATGCAGCCAGTTTGACAGCGCAACACAATGCACTTGAAGCCAAGGCAGAGGCCAGCTCGGATGCTGCGGCCGGCAATGCAGCCAAGCCAAGTGCCGCCAGGCTCGCCAGCCTGCAGCAGCGGAGGGACCAGCGCCAGCTTCTGAGCATTTACGACGACCGCATTCAAACCCAGCAGCAGCTCGCGGGAGTCTACAGTAAGTGGTCAAACCAGGTGATGTTGCAGCATCGTATCGTCGCCCACATGGCGGTGCGCTCGCTGGCCGCCGTCGCGTTCATTTTGATTTGCGCGCTTCTTTTGGAGTCCGCAGGGACGGCGTTGCTGGAGCGCCGCGCACTGGATCGCCGGCGTATGCAAACCCTGCGCACCATCCTGCGGCTCAGTGTGCAACTGGTTGGCGCAATCTGTGTGCTGCTGGTAACGTTCGGTGTGCCCGCCCAGATATCAACCATCCTTGGGCTGGCGACGGCAGGCCTTACTGTCGCATTGCAAAGCTTTATTGTTGCGTTTTTCGGCTGGTTCATTCTCATGGGCAAGAGTGGAGTCCGTGTGGGTGACTGGGTGGAGATTAATGGTGTCGCCGGCGAGGTCATTGAGATCAATCTCTTCCGCACCACGATCCTCGAAAACCGTGCCTGGGCTGACAAAGGCCATCCCACCGGACGCCGCGCAACCTTCATCAACAATTACGCGGTGACCGGCCAGTACTTCAATTTTTCCACCGTTGGGCAATGGATGTGGGATGAGATTTCCGTAAGTCTTCCGCAATCTGCGGAAACATACGCCAAGGTCGCGCTCATTCACAAAGCAGTGTTGGAAGAGACCGAGCCGGATGCGCGGCTCGCGGAGCAGGAATGGAAGCGGGTTCCGCGGCACAGCGGCATGAGCCATGCCAGCGCGAGCTCGTCGCTGGATTTGCGTCCTGCCGGCACCGGAGTGGACGTCGTGATACGTTACGTAACCCGGGCCTCGGAGCGTCTCAAGGTGCGCAACCGATTGTACGTACGCGTCATCGATGTGCTGCATAATCCGCATGTGGTTATCACTCCCGCTCAAACGTCGAAGCTGACCGCGGCAGTGTTAGCGGCCAGCGATCCCTCGGACCACGAGCCTAGAGACAAGCGTCACAGCATGTATACGTAGACCGTTGCGCGTGAACTCCTCGCCCTTCCCGTGGTTTTTGATGTACGAGCTGCCTTTCTTTCTTGATCCATTCGCAACAGTTACTTTTTTTGCAGTTTGTTAAGCCGCTGAGGAGGCTCCTTTACCTCGCGGTCCAGCCGCCGTCGATCAGGATGTCGGTCCCGGTAATGAAACCGGCCAACTCCGAGCAGAGATAGCAAGCAAGTCCGCCGATCTCTTCCGGCTTACCCCAGCGCCCAACAGGTACGTTGGCCAGGAACTGGGCGTTGAGTTGAGGATCGTTCATGATGACCGTGTTCATTTCAGTGGCGACAGGACCTGGACTGATGGCGTTCACGGTGATGCCTTCCCCGGCCACCTCCAACGCGAGGGCGCGGGTAAAGCCGAGCAAACCCGCCTTGGCGGATGAATAAGGACTGCGCCCAGGCAGCGAGATGTGGCCCATGATGGAAGACAAGTTCACTACCCGTCCGTAGCCGGTACCCTTCATTCCGGGAACAAAAGCCCGGCACATGAGAAACGTAGAAGTCAGGCTGGAGTCCATCACGCTGCGAAACTCCTGCAGCGGAAAATCGACGACCGGTTTGCGGATATTGATGCCCGCGTTGTTGATCAAGATCTGCGCATGGCCGAAGCGCTCCACCACTGCGCGCGCGAGCGCGGTCACGTCCTCTTCCTGGGTCACATCGGCAGTAAAGATGGCCGCCGTTCCACCCTTCGCCGTGATCGCATCGCGTACCGACTCCAGCCGCCCGATATCCCTGCCTACCAGCGCGACCTGGGCGCCCGCCTGGGAAAGAGCTTTTGCCATGGCCTCGCCGAGACCGCGGCTGCCTCCGGTGATCACTGCCGTCCGCCCTGATAGGTCGATCTTCATTTCAAGATGATACCTCTCGCCCTGCACGCGTTTTTGCTGGTACCCTGACCGGGCGGATTTCTACCACAGAGGGCCTCAGGATGAAGGCGAGTCGAACGCGGTACAGCATTGTCGCACTGGCCATCGGGCTCGCCATCCTCTCCTACGTGCAGCGTGTAGCCATCTCCCAGGCGGCTGGCCCTATCTCCCATGATCTGCATCTCAACAAGGCGCAGATGGGGCTGGTGTTCGGAGCCTTTGGCCTCTCATACGCTTTATTCGAAGTTCCCATCGGCTTGCTGGGCGATAAGATCGGCGTCCGCCGGGTGCTGATGCAGATCGTACTGGGATGGTCGATGTTTACCGCGTTGACGGGCGCGGCCTGGAACTTCGTCTCTCTGTGGATTGTTCGCTTCCTGTTCGGAGCCGGTGAGGCGGGTTGTTTCCCCATCCTCACGCGCATGCTCAGCATGTGGTTGCCGGCGCGTGAGCGCGTCACCGCGCAAGCCATGCTGTGGGCCTTCGCGCGCTGGGGCGGGGCAGCAACGCCGCCGCTGGTGCTGGCCTGCATCGGGTGGATAGGATGGAGATTTTCCTTCGTGGGCTTCGCGTCGCTGGGGCTGGTGTGGTGCACCGTGTTTTGGCTTTGGTACAAGGACAATCCTCGGCAGCACACCTCGGTCAACGATGCGGAAAAAGAATTGCTCGAGCTGTCGCGGGTGATGATGACCCACCACACGGGACAGAAGAAGTGGCTGTCGTTGCTGCTCACGCCCGAAGTGATGATTCTGTGCCTGCAATACTTTTGCGTTTCGTTCACCTGGTACTTCTACATCACCTGGCTGCCAACGTATTTGCGCGAGGGTCGTGGCCTGACAGCAGCGCACGCGGCGGGTCTGTCGGTGCTACCTCTGTTGTTCGGAGGTGTGGGTGCGTTGCTGACCGGGCTGGCTCCTGCAGGCTTGCCACGGCGCAGGATCGCTTTCTTCGGCCTTCTGGGTACTGCGCTGTTGTTGTTTGTCTTTTCGCGTACGCAGGCGGTGACCCCTGCCATGATCTGTATGGGGCTGGCCAGCCTGTGCAGTGACCTCACCATGCCCGTCTCCTGGGACGCCTGCGTGGAGATCGGCGGGTCCTATACAGCGACGGTCGCTGCGACGATGAATATGCTGGGGAATCTTGCCGGATTTGTCATGCCGGTGGTTGGTGGTTTGATCCTGCAGAGGACCGCCGGTAACTGGGCCGCCCTGATCCACCTGATGATCGCCTCCGATGTGATCGCAGCCCTATGCTGGCTCTACCTCAACCCCGAGCGCGCCGGCCGCCAAAGAGAGCGGGAGCGCGCCCAGGAAAGACTGAACGCCACACTCAATATAGAGGGTGCTTCGCTTTGAATAAGGGTCGCGGGCTGATTGGTGTATTGTTGTTGCTGCCGTTGCTGGGGTTTGGTGTCGCACCCGATACAGGGGCCAACTGGCCCATGCCGGGCCGGGATTCCGGGGGCACACGCTACTCCCCGCTGACGCAAATTACGCCCGCCAACGTGAACCAGATGAGGGTGGCGTGGGTCTACCACATGAAACCGCCTGGCAGCACCAGCCTGCACCCGTCGGAGGATCAGCCGCTGGTGGTAGGCCCCACCATGTACGTGGTGACTCCGTATAGCCGGGTAGTTGCCCTCGATGCCGCGACCGGCCTCGAACAGTGGGTGTTTCAGATTCCCGACGGCGACCAGGCCTCGGTGCGCGGTGCAAATTACTGGCCCGGTGGGGAGGGCGCCGGCCCGTCTATCATCTTCGGCACCCGTCGTGGCCGGATGTATTCGATCAGCGCCGCCACCGGGCAGCTCCATCCTGATTTTGGCGACCACGGGATGGTCGATTTAAAAACTCCCGAGGTGATGACGACCGGCAAGGACAAGAGTTACATCCTGCCTACGCCACCCCTCATCTACAAAAACCTGGTCATCACCGGCTCCGGACCGGGCGAAGGTCCGGGCGGCTTGAACGGCGGCCTTGGACCCGCTGGCGATACTCGCGCCTGGGATGCGCGCACCGGAAAGCTGGTATGGACCTTTCACTCCGTTCCTCGCCCCGGCGAAGCCGGGCATGAGACGTGGGCAGGGGACAGCTGGAAAGATCGTTCCGGCGTGAACGTGTGGGGCTCCATGACCGTCGACGCCGAGCGCGGCATTCTCTACATGCCGTTTGGGGCGCCCAACAATGATCGGGTTGGCGTGGATCGCCCCGGCAACAACCTTTTCAGCTCATCGCTGGTCGCGGTCAAGGCGGAGACCGGCAAGTTGTTGTGGTACTTCCAGGTGGTTCACCACGACATTTGGGATATGGACCTGGAAACGCCACCGACACTGTTCGATATAAAACGAAACGGTAAGACGATCCCCGCCGTAGCAACGGTGAATAAGAATGCGCTGATGTTCATTCTCAACCGGGTCAGCGGCAAGCCGATCTACGGGGTCGAGGAACGGCCTGTGCCACAGAGCCATGTTCCCGGGGAGCAGACTTCGCCAACCCAGCCCTTCCCACTCCTGCCCGAGCCGCTGGCGCAAAACACGCTGAGCCGCGACAACCTTTACAAAGACACGCCGGAACATAAGGCATGGTGTGAGCAATACGTCGACAGCAACAACATGCTGTTGGGTGAGGTACCGTACACACCGACTGCGCTTGACCGCTACACCGTGGGCCTGCCAGGCACGCAGGGCGGAGTTAATTATTATGGCGGAGCCTATGACCCCCGGCTTGGTTTATTTGTCGTTAATATAAACAACCTGGCCCAGCCGATGCGGATTGTTCGCAACCCGGACGGCAGCTATAGCAACTCCGGCCCGCTTGCCGGTACCGTTCGCTTCTGGGACCCCAGCAATCATCTGCCCTGCACGCCTACGCCGTGGGGACAGCTGGTTGCAGTGGATGTGAAGACGGGAAAGATTGCCTGGCGAAGCACTCTGGGCGTAACTGACAGCTTTCCTGCGGGCAAACAAAATACCGGACGGCCCGGTCTTGGAGGCGCGATCGTTACAGCCGGCGGCCTTACGTTCCTCGGCGCCACGGATGATGCTCGCTTCCGCGCATTCGAGACCAAGACCGGCAAAGAGATTTGGACAGTGAAATTGCCCGCATCCGCGGAGTCCACTCCGATCACGTACGCGGATGCCAAGGGGCGGCAGTACATTGCTGTCGTCGCAACCGGCGGTTTCGGGATTGGTGCGGCGCTAGCCAGCGACACATTAGTGGTCTTCAGTCTAACGGGGGAAAGCATTGACACGCTGGCCGCGCCGGTTAACAGCCAGAGCGCGGCGCCTGCTGTAGCTGCATCAGCGCCCTCCTCACAGAATCACTTGCCGCCCGGACCCGGGCACGACCTCACGGTGAGAGTCTGTTCCGCGTGCCACTCACCCGACCTGGCCGCCAGCCAACGGCTGAGCGAGCAGGAATGGAATAGCCTGGTGCAAAATATGTCGGCACGCGGAGCTGTTGCAACCGACGAAGAGTTCGACGAGATCACCGGCTACTTAGCCAGGTCATTCCCCCGAAGCACCCCGCCCTCCAAATAGAATCGTCACCGTTTCTGTTTCTTATTTTGCGGCCATCGTCCCTGTTTCTGATTGCTTCAGGGCGCGCAAGCTATTTTCTGGAAACGCGTCACTGCATAGTAAACAAAGGCGAGAAATCATCAATGAATTCAATATCTCAGAAAAATTGCTTGACAGTCGTATTAGTGCGGCGATAGATTGGTGACGGGCACCTCTAACTTGGAGATCTATTTATATGCGTAAAGTAGCAGTGGCCATACTCTCTCTGTCCTCTCTTATGCTTCACGCTCAGGTAAACACGCCTGCACAAACCCAGGTCGCCAGTAACGGGCCTGCGCCGCAAACCAAGCGCATTTCCACTGGAGTCATTACTCCGAAATTAATTTATACCGTCGATGTGGTCGCAGATTCGACCGACACTGCTCGCCTGTTCAGCAACAACTGCAGCGTTGTGGTGGGCATGGTGGTTGACAAGAATGGTAAACCCCAAGATCTCAAGATCGTCAGGTCGGCTTCACCGGGAGTGGACGCTAGCGTCCTTGCTGCCGTGAGTCAGTATCGCTTCACGCCTGGCATGGTGAGCAATCAACCCATTGCTACTCCTCTCAACCTGGAAGTAAATATCGCGAATGCCTATCGGTAGTCGCTTCCTGTAGCCCCTGGCGAAGGACGGGCGGACAAACAACTCCGCCCGTTTGCCGTCCCGGGACGAAAATCGTAAGCCCACATACCCATTCTTCGCCCCGACGAAAATCGGAATGCTATCATCCGGTTTGCTCGGTCCGAATTTCCTTATTGATGTGCACGACCGTTGACTCAGGTATACATCTATAGGAAATCGACTTTGAGTTTCAACGCGCTGGGGAATGAAGCGATCTGTCGTCAACTCGGTCACTATGCTCGCCATGTTGTTCGCGGGAGCGGCTTCGAGCGCCCAAAGAGCGCCTGCTTCCCCCAGCCAGCCCTGGCAGGGAAACCCAATCGCAACTCCGCCACGTTCCATCCCAGCCTTCGCTCCCGATCCAACCAAAACCTATAACTTGCCGGAGCTTATCAACATTGCCGAGCAAAATAACCCTGACACGCGAGTGGCGTGGGAGACCGCCAAAGCGCGCGCGGCCGACCTGGGGATCAGCAAGGCAACCCTTTATCCCACCGTGGCGGCGGCGGCGGTTGCGGAGACCGCTCGTAACAAGCTTTTGTTTTACCCTGGCTACATTCGACAGACGCTGGATTCCTTCTCCCCCGCGCTCGAGATGGACTACACCATCTTCGATTTCGGCAGGCGGCTCGATGAAATTGCCATCAGCAGAAGCAATCTGCTCGCGGCCAATCTGCTTTTCAATGACACCCATCGGAAGATCATCTACCAGGTGATGGCAGCGTACTACCGCGTGCTGAATGCCAAGGGGCAGGAGGATGCCGCGGAGGCAAACCTGAAGAACGCCCAGACGGTACAACAGGACGCCGAAGCGCGTCTTGAACTGGGCCTGGCGACGCTGCCCGATGTCCTTGAGGCACGTAGCGCTGCTGCGCAGGCGGACTACGATCTGCAGGCCGCAATCGGAGCCTCAGAGATCGCCCACGGCGACCTGGCTACTTCTCTAGGCATTTCACCCACGAACTCGTTGCGGGTGGAGAGCATTCAAGCACTAACCATCCCACAGGAACTGACGAGCACGGTGGAGACATCGATCGATCATGCGCTCGCTCAGCGTCCCGACCTCTTACAGAAAGTTGCGGAACTACGGGCCGCCGGTTCCGCGTTGAAAGAAGCAAAAACGGCATATTTGCCCACCTTGAGCTTTCAAGGTACCGGCGGTCTTAACAAAACCTACGGAGAACAAGATCAGTTGCCGGGTGTCTATTCCCCCAACCAGGAGTTCTGGGATGCGCGATTGAGCTTGACGTGGACCCTCTTTGATGGCCTCGCGCGCGAGAACCGCATAGCCCGTGCGAAGGCCGAGCAGAAGCAGGCCGCGGCGGAAGTCGACGCCATGCGCGACCAGGTGGAAAACGAGGTCTGGGCCGCGTACTCTACTGCCCGAACCGCGCTGCGTCAGCAGAAGGCGGCAGCCGCACTGCTCGAAGCGGCGTCGTCTTCCTATAATGCAGCGCTCCAGTCCTACAACTACGGGGTGCGCAGCCAGATCGATGTGGTCTCGGCTCAGCGTGCTCTCGCTGCGGCGCGCACCGCCGATGTCAGCGCCCGGACCCAACTGCTGACTGGGGTGGCCGCATTAGCCTTCCAGACCGGAGACTTGCTCCATGCGAAAGGCCCGTGAACCTATGCCCGAGAAAATGATAGAAAAGCCGACAGGATTTCTGCGCTTGGCGCTTGGCCGGGGGCTGCTGCGGGCCAGCGTGACCGGAGCGTATTTCAGCGGTGCGCTGCTGGTCGCCGGATGTTCCCGGGCTCCTTCGTTCAATATTCTGGGATCGTATTTTCCCGCATGGATCGTCTGCGGGATCCTCGGCATAGTGCTTGCCGTTGTGGTTCGCTTGTTTTTCGTACGCATCAATCTTGAAAATCAGCTGGTGGCGCCGCTCATCCTGGTCTATCCCTGTTTAACTGCGTTCTTCACATTCACCCTTTGGCTTTTGTTTTTCAGCTGAACGGAAAGGAGAGTCGATGCCCGATAACGACAGAAATCCGCAGCGCCGGCGTCTGGGCGTCATTGTCAGTATTTGTATTGTCGCCGCTGCCGTGATCACGGGTGCTTTGGTGATAACCCGCACCAACGAGTATCCACGCACGGATGATGCGGAGGTATTTGCCAACTTCATCGGCATCGCTCCCCAGGTAGACGGCCCCATCGTCCAGCTCGCGGTCCAGGACAATCAATACCGCAAACAAGGGGATCTGCTGTTTCAAATCGATCCGCGGCCCTACGAATATACGCTTGAAAAGGCGAAGTCCGACCTGAGCACGCTGGAAGGTCAGATTGTCGATCAGCGCAGGACCATCGCCTCCCAGGTAAGTGCCGTGGGCGCGGCCAAGGCCAATACTGACAGTGCTACCGCGAACGTCGATCGCGCGGCAGCCGCGGTGGGCGAGGCCAAGGCAAATGTCTCCGCGGTACAGGCTGCTCTCGACAGTGCCAATGCCGAACTGTTGTATCAAACCAATAATTTTCATCGCATTGAGCCGTTGCTGGCCAAGCAATTTGTCACCGTAGACCAGGTGGACCAGGTCAGAACAGCGGTTACGGCACGACAACAGACCGTACAGCAGCTCCGTTCGCAACTGCTTTTGGCCCAGGCGCAGGTGGTATCCGCGCAGGCGCAGTTGGAGCAGACAAGGGCTGCCAAGGAGCAGAGTCACTCCCAACTGGACCAGTCGCAGCACAGCGTGCTTACGCTTGATCCGCTTACCGCTCAGCGTGAGGGAAGAGCCTCAGCCATTCGCACGGCAGAGTACAACCTGAACAACTGCAGTGTGTATGCGCCCTTTGATGCGCGCGTGACCAACATGACTATTTCTCGCGGCGCCTATGCCCATACTGGCCAGCAGGTTTTCACTTTGATCGATGTCCGCACCTGGTGGGCAGTCGCGAACTTCCGCGAAACGCAATTGCACCGGATCCTGCCCGGGATGAAGGCCTATGTGTACGTTCTCTCCCGTCCCACGGTGAGATACGAAGGCATCGTCGACAGCGTTGGCTTCGGCGTCACACCGGACACGACTCTGGTGGGGTCGTTTACAACCTCTGGCTTGCCGGATGTGCAACGCTCCTTGAATTGGGTACACCTGGCGACCCGCTTCCCGGTGCGCGTCCGCATCAATGCGCCCGAGACGGAGCCCTTCCGTCTGAGCGAATCTGCGGTGGTCGTCATCCGTGGATGGAAATAGCTAATGGCGGCCCAGGGTAAAGCGTTGCCGGCAGTCACCAAGCCCAACGCCCTTGATGAGGCCGGGGAATTTCTTTGGAATTTTCTCAAGACCGAACTCACTCCATATCCGGGAAGAGCCTGGGTTGTAGCGCGCATCACGATCGCCGCGACGCTGGTGATGATACTGGTCATGACGTTCCAGATTCCCAGCGGCTTTCTGGGCGCAATCTTTACCCTATTCCTAAGCCGGGAGAATCCTTCGGCTACTTTGGCTTCCGGACTACGGGCCATTGCGGCTTTTGTGGCCGCGACCGTCTACACGTTGATCGGCGTCGCCCTATTCGTTGACGATCCGCTGACTCACTTTTTGGGTGTTGGTGTCAGCCTCTTCGTGTCCTTTTTCCTGATTGGCATCATTAACGATTACGGGACGGCAGTGGCCTTTGGCTTTACCGTTGCCGGCGCCATCCCGCTCTGGGATCGAAGCACGCTCAACGTAAATGATCGGGTTGATAACACTCTGTGGCTGGCCGGTGTCGTCGCTATGGGTATCGTGGTGACGATCGTTGTTGAGTATGTTTTCCGCCGCGTTCATCCCGCGACGGATCTCACCGAGGGAATCGATGACCGCCTGCAGACGGTGGAGAATGTCCTGCGTTCTGCCGCCGCAGGCCAGCCCCTCGACACTGTGTGGGAGAAAAGACTCGCGCTCTACAACAGCATTTCCACCTCGCGGCTGCGAAGGTTGATCCTTCGTTCTCAATTTAGCTTGCACTTCAAAGCTCAGATGGGGGCGGTGGTTGCGATGGTGGGCCAATTGGTAGATGTCGCCACGAATTTCCATCTGGCTCTCATCGAGCGCGCTAAAAAGGCAGGTCAACCCGCGGTGCAGGTTGATCCGGCCGATAAGGCCCGCCTGCAGCATCTCGCGGATGAGGTGGAAATGCTGAGCAAGGATCTGGAGCTAGGGCGGCTGCCAGGAAAGATCCAACGTCCCGCGGATCAGGATCCGTCCAAGCTGCCATTTTTGTCGGCGATGGAAACAGTCGTTTCGCTGATTCCGGAGGCTTTTTCGGGGTCTACCCAGTTGGGAGAATTCGTTCGAGCGCCTTTGGATGAAGAGCAGGCCCCACGCTTCTTTGCCAGTGATGCTTTCTCAAATCCAGCTCACGTACAGTTTGCTTTGCGCGGTACCCTTGCCTCTTTCGCCAGTTACATCGTCTATACCGCGATTGACTGGCCGGGGCTTAGTACCTGCATGGCCACTTGTATCATCACCGCCCTTTCCACCATAGGCTCATCGCGGCAGAAGCAACTGCTCCGCCTGGGAGGGGCTATCATCGGCGGCGTCATTTTTGGATTTGGAGCGCAGATTTTTGTGCTGCCATACCTCGACTCGATTACCGGCTTCACTCTCTTGTTTATGTTTGTGACCGCATTGTCGTCCTGGATTGCGACCGCTTCTCCCAGGATTTCGTATCTCGGCGTGCAACTGGCCCTGGCCTTTTATCTGATCAACGTGCAGGAGTTCACTATTCAGACTTCGCTTTCCATTGCCCGCGACCGTGTCTTTGGAGTTCTGCTTGGCTTGATGATGATGTGGCTGATCTACGATCATTTGTGGGTGAAGAGTGCCCTGGACGAAATGCAAAGCATCTTTGCGCGCAACCTTGAGATGTTTGCGGAGCTTACCGAGCAGTTACTGGAAAAGGATCAGGTCAAAGCGATCAAACGGATTCGCCAACTGCGCGATAAGCTCACCGCGGGTTTTCCGGCAGCAACGGCGCAAGGTGACGCGGTCTTACTCGAGTTCGGCCCCTCGCGCCGGCGACAACTCCAGATCCGAGACGATATCCGGAGATGGCAGCCTACGCTCCGTACCCTGCTGCAGGTGCAAATCGCTTCCGTGCAATACCTCCAGCACACACCGCTCGCCCAATTACCCGAGCCCATTGCGCTGGCAGGCGTCGGATTTGAAAAGGATGTTGCCCAGGTGATGCACGCCATGGCCAGCGAGGTGAAGGGAAAGCCTGTTGCGGGGGTCCCGGACATCCGCGCTTCAGCCGCGCAGCTAAAAGAGGCGATTCAGAAGTACTATCAGGATGCAGGCACTCCGGTGGCCCCCGAGGCGTCCGATGTGCTGGGCCTCGCTGAGAGGCTGGCAGCAATCATTGCACCGCTTTATGAGGATATTCGCGACACGTTTGCTGCTAATCAGCATGCTGCAGGCGGCCACGGTCAATTGGCGCCCGGGCAGGCTTGACACTACGTCCGGGGCACAAAGGGATTGAGAACCTCCACTGCCAAGCCTTTGAAGTCACGAACGCTGCGTGTGGCTACGGTGAGCCCGCGGACCCGCGCTGTAGCGGCAATCATCGTATCTTCGAGCAGGTCGTCAGACCTGCCTGCCATGAGGCGCGCCCACTCACGAAACATTGCGGCATCCATGGGAATGACCTCATAGGCTTCGGAAAGCTGGTCGATCCATGCTTCGATATCTTGAGCCTTTTCCCGATCTTGTTTCCGGGTACGCTCGGCTCCTGCTTGCAACTCTCCCAACGTCAGAGCGGAAATGAACAGTTGATCGTCCGGCACACTTTGAATCCAGGCAAGGACGGCGCCATGTGGTTTTGGCTTACGCAATTCTGACACGACATTCGTGTCCAACAAGTACATCTATGCAGGCTCACGGGATTGCCGGCGGCGTAGTCCACCGCGCGCAGGGATGGAAATCTCGAATCGGCCCTCAGGTGCCAGCAGAAGTTGCTTGAGCGTCGGCCGGGCTGCCCGCTTCAGGCGGCGCCACTCTTCAATCGGCACCAAAACAGCCGCCTCCACGCCACGCCGCGTCACAACCTGCGGTCCCTCCCGGAGGCTTGCATCAAGCAACTCACTAAACCGTGCTTTCGCGTCCTGTACTTGCCATGCCATAGAGACTACGCCTCATAACTAGTCATATCACTAGTCAGATGAAGAAGTCCATTCCGATCGGATTTCATCCTACGGTCGGTGCATATTGAGCTTCTCCGTTGCCGAACGACCAGTTTTCCTTCGCCACTTCCACCAGGTTGATCAGGACATCCTCTTTGCGCAACTTGAGGTTTTCGTGCAGTCCGTCGGCCACCGCTTTGTAAAAACGCTGCTTCATCTCGACGGTTCGACCACTATTCAGCGTGATCTGCAAAAATATGCAGTCATCCGTGCGATGGATGCCAAGATAGTCTCGATCAAATCGCAAGCCGGTTTTGGCATGCGCAGTGATGACCTGGAACAGGTCGTCTTTTGGGACGTTCAAAACTTCCGTCAGCGCCCGGGCGACGATCAGGCCAACCTGAACTCCGTATTCCGGTGCTTTGCCTTCAAGGTAGTCGATGCGAACGATCGGCATGTCTGCTCCTTTGCACTATGACTATGCTAACGAAGCGCGGTTGCGATCCGGTTGAGGAGCAAATCCGGCCAGCAGCCCAGAAGCACAACCAGCACCGCTGTTGCCCACACTGCAATTCGGGTGGTGGCCGGCACTGCTATATGAGCGGCCCCTGCTGATGGTTCAGAGACGTACGCCTGTTTGAGCACCTTCAGGTAGTAGTAAAACGAAACGACACTCATGGCCAGCGCTAACAGCACAATCCACAACAAGCCAAAATGGTCTTCACCATTCAGTGCCGAAACGAACACGTAGAACTTGCCAAAGAAGCCCGAGAGAGGCGGAACGCCGGCCAGCGAAAGCAAAAAGATCAACAGGCAAAACGCCAGACCGGGTGCGCGTTTACCCAGCCCGCGAAAATCCGTAAGGCTGTCCACCTTTTCATTCTCCAGCGCAGCCAGCACTCCAAAAGCACCCACAGTCGCCAATGCATAGGTAATGACGTAATACACCAGTGCGATCAAACTCTGCCGGCTGTGAACCACCAGCGCGATTAACATATAACCCGCATGTCCGATGGCCGAGTAAGCAAGCAAACGCCGGACGCTGGTCTGCGCAATCGCCGCCAGGTTCCCCCAGAGCATCGAGATCACGGCCACGATCGCGATTAAGGCAGCCCAACCGTTCGAATAATTTCCTCGCGCGGCACTCCCTACTGCAGGCATCAGTCCCAGATAGAAAACAACAAACAATGCGAAGAAACCGGCGACTTTAGAGCTGGATGCTACCAGAGTCGCGCTCGACGTCGGGGCTCCCTGGTATACCTCGGGAGCCCACATATGAAAGGGCGCGGCTGCAACCTTGAAGCCGAACCCTGCCAGCACCATGACCATGGCAAAGGTCAACAAAGGATCGCCCGGCGAAGCCTTGACCGAAATGGCGATCTGATCCAGAGCTAACGAACCCGACAGGCCATACAGCAGGCTCATGCCAAACAGCAGAATGCCGGCGGACATGCCGCCATAAAGAAAGTATGTAAGCCCAGCTTGTGCCGATTGCCGGCTCTGCTTGTCAAAGGCAGTCAGAATGTACAGCGACAGACTCAGGAACTCGATGCTGATGAAGATGACGAGAAGATTTTGCGTGCTGACCAACAACATCATCGCGGTAGTGGCAAACAGTATCAGCGCACAATACTCGCCAACATGGGTAGTAAAGCGCGCGGAGTTCACCAGAAAAAAAACAAGAATCGCAATCACCAGGAGAGCGGTCTGCACCAACTGCGTGAGTGGGTTAACCACCAACATTTCCGCTGGTAAGTCGCCCTGGGCGGGGAATTTCAGCAGCACCAGCAGCGCCAGGAAGCACCCGAGACAAGCCACCATGGTTGTCGCGCCAAAGCGGATGGCAAGCGCGGAACGCCGCAGCATACCCAGATCGAGCACCAACACCAGAAGCGCTGTCAGCGCGACGACAATCTCGGGCGCCGTCAGCCACAACAGTTCTGGGTAGCTTGCTCCGGTCATCGCCAGTCACCCCGGCGAAGTTGCTCGAACAACGGTCCACTGAGGACGGGCAGAATCAGATTCATCAAAAGCTTCGGATAGAGGCCCAGCGCGATCGTGCTCGCTAATAGAAGGCATGCTCCAAGGCGCTCGGGCAGAGTAATCGCAGACAACGGGTGTTCCGGTGCTTTGGTGTGCTCACCAAGGAAGGTTGCCTGCAGCGCACGCCACGAAAAGGCGATGCCGATCAGGATTCCCAATCCGGCGATCCAACTCATCGACGGAAAAGCACGCCAACTCCCGATCAGCACCTGGAGTTCAGCAATAAAGCCACTGAACCCGGGAAGCCCAATCGAGGCCATCAACGCCAGGACAAAGGTCACCGCAGAAAAGGGAATCAGCTTTGCGAGCGGCAACCGCGAAAGCTCACCCAAATCGCGCGTGTGGGTACGGTCATAGACCATGCGCCCGACTACGGCGAATAACAGCCCGGCGATGATTCCGTGGGAGAACATCTGGTACACCGCACCGGACAAGCCAATCTGGTTCAGTGTCATCAGGCCCAGCAGGACGAAGCCCATATGGCTGACGCTGGAGTAGCCAATGACAAACTTGAGGTCCTTCTGCACCAGAGCGATGCTTGCGCCATAAACAATCCCGATCACGGCAAGCACCGCGAACACTTGCTGCCACGATCCGAACCCCAGCACATGAAAACCCCACGGATCAAGCCCGTGCGGGAAGAGCATGATCGCGACGCGCAGGCATCCATAGGCTCCCAGCTTCATGACCACGCCGGCCAAAAGCATAGAGGCGGCAGTCGGCGCAGCAGCGTGGCCGGTAGGAGCCCAGGTGTGAAACGGCCACGTGCCGGCCAGCACGGCGAAGCCAACGAACACTAACGGGAAGGCCCACATTTGAAAGTGTGCCGGAAACGGGAAGTGCGCCAGCGTCTCCAGGTCCAGTGTTCGTTCGCCTGAAACAACGTAGGCAGCGACCATGCCGCCCAGTACCAGGGCACTGCCCGCGAAGGAGTAAAGCACCAGCTTCATTGCCGCGTACTCGCGGCGAGTCGAGCCCCAAATGGCAATCAGGAAATACTTAGGAATGATCGCAATCTCGTAAAAGACAAAAAGCTGAAACAGGTCAAAGCTGAGGAAGACGCCATAGACCGCGCCGATCAGCACCAGGTAAAGCGCGAAGAATTCTTTGATCCGCAGTTCGATGTTCCAGGAGAAAAGAACACCAGCGACGGCCGCAATTCCAGTCAACAAAACCAGGACCAGGCTGATGCCGTCGGCCGCCAGGTGATATTCGATGCCCAGAGACGGGATCCATCGCGTCCTTGCAACGGTAATGAATTGTCCTGATGGATCGTGCGCCACAGCCATCACACCGATGCCCAACCCGGCCAGCGTGGTCAGCAAAGCGAGCAGACGAATCAGCGCCGGACTTTTTGCGGACGCAAGTGTAACCACAACTGCGCCGATAAAAGAGACGTAGATCGTCCAGGCAAGCATGGTCAGTACCTCACCAGGCCGACGAGTTGCGTGACCGTGCCATGGACCATCCCGCTCATCAGTTGCGGGTAGAGCCCAAGCGCGAACAAGAGAAGGATGACGGGAGCGAGGATCCACTGTTCAGCGACGCTGAGGTCCGGCATCTTCTTCCAACGGTCATGCAGCTCGCCCGAGAACACGCGCTGCACGATGGTGAGAAGGAAAACAGCAGTCATCAGCAGGCCGAATAATGCAAGCGCAGCCGCCCACCAGTCCAGTGGAAAGACTCCCTTAAAGATGAGAAACTCTCCCGGGAAGCCGATGAGCCCGGGTAAGCCGAGCGACGCGAAGAGAGTGATCCCCATCAGTCCACTGAATACGGGCATTGCGCGTCGCAGGCCGCCGAAATCGTTGAGCCCGGTGAGGCCTCCGCTTCGCCTTTCGAGCAGCGCTAAAAACCAGAACAAGGCTGCTGCGGTGATGGCGTGGCTGAACAGCTGCAACATCACTCCAGTAAGCGCTGCTGCTTTTTGGCTTACCTGGCTCGCCTCCGCGCCGCTCGAGCCCGCCACCGCCACGATGCCGAGAATGCAGTATCCCAAGTGGTTGATTGATCCATAGGCGAACATTCTCTTCAGGTCGGTTTGCGCCCATGCAGTAAATGCGGGCAGCACGATGGTGGCTATGGCCAGCCAGAGGAGAATGGTGTGAATGCGCCACATTTGCTCGGGGAAAATGGGCAGCAGGATCCTGAGAAATCCGTAAACGCCCATCTTCGACAAAGCGCCGGTCAGCACCATCGTGGTCTCTGGTGCGGCTTCCGAGTAGGCGGAAGCAAGCCAGCCGTGAAAGGGAACGATCGGCGTTTTAACCGCGAATCCCAGGAACGCACCGCAAAACAAATACATGGTGATGTGGCCGCTGTCCCACTGTCGCCAGTGAAGGTTCTGGCCAATGGCGGCAGACAGTTGGCCATTCTGCGCCATCCGGGTCAGCTCCAGAAAATCGAAGCTGCCGCTGGCCAGAAAGATAGCCAGAAACGCGAGCAGCAGCGTTATGCTGCCGACCATGGTGTATATGAAGAACTGGGTCGCCGCGCGCGCCCGGCCCGGCCCGCCCCACATGCGGATGAGGAAGAACGCCGGAATCAGGCTCAACTCCCAGTACAGGAACCAGTGGAGAAAGTTGAGCGCGGTATAGGTGCCGAACAGCCCGGTCTCGAGAAAAAGCAGAAATGCAAAATAAGCCGGGCCTTGTTTCGGATTGTTCCACGAGGCAGCGACGGCCATGAGCACCGTGATCGATGAGACGGCCAGCATCAGCAGGCTCAGCCCATCCAGGCCGACGTGGTAGGAAAGCCCGATCGACGGCTCCAACGCATGCAATTCCTCCAGCTGCATGGCCGTCATCGCTGGTTGGAAATGCAACCAAAGCCATCCGGTATAGGCAACCGCCACGGTCGCGAAAGTGGCGGCGGTCAGGCGCGCGGCAGACCGTCCGGCAAGCAATACTACAATTCCGCCCACAAAAGGCAACAACGTAAGGGTGCTGACTAATGGAAAGTTCAGGGGAAAGTTGCTGCTCATCCTTTGTGTCCCAGCAGCAGGAAGAAGGCCAGGGCTGCCACTGCAGCCCCCAGCAGCCGAAGGTAATTCTGTATGAGCCCGTTCTGTAACCGCGCCAGCAATCTACCGCCGCCGGCCACGCCGTTACATCCTTCGTCGAACCCTTTATTCACCACCCAGCGATCGAGCGATGAATCAATCCACCCAACGCCCTGAGTCAGCGCAGCAATGGCCTGCGGGATGCCGCTCCAGATCCATCTGTCAATCAATGCAGCCAGGTTCGCCATCCACCAGGCCAGCCGCAGAACCGTGAGCGCATAAAGCTCGTCGATATAAAAACCCTTGTGCAACGCATGGAAGAGCGCAGGCTGAAGCCGTCCCAGCGCATCCGGATCGCCGGCGTGCCTAATCGGCTTTCGTCCATACATCCACCAACCCAGGTACAGACCGGCAAATACCAGCAAAGACGACGCCACCATAAGCGCGGGAAGTCCGGCTTCTGCCAGTTGGCCGAAGTCGAAGCGAGCCTGCCGAAGCTCAAGAAAAGATTGCAACCAGGGCCATGCGGGGGTGGCGATGAATCCGAGCCCGACCGCGAATGCCGCCAGCAGCATCAAGGGCACGGTCATCAACGAGGGGCTCTCATGGGCGGCTTCGGCCGGGTCGGACGCTGCCGTCTCCGCAGGCACAATCGGCTCCGGCACCGGACCCTTGTGCCGAACTCCGAAAAATACGTAGCATACCTGGCGCGTCATGTAGAAGGCCGTGAGCAGTGCTCCTATTGCGCCAAGGTAGAACGGTATGCGGGAGATGTTCCAGCCGTAGGCTGCATGCAGGATGGCATCTTTACTCCAAAAGCCAGAGAAGAACAAAGGAAACCCGCACAGTGCCAGGGTGCCGACCGCATAAGTCGCAAAGGTTACCGGCATCCACTTGCGAATACCGCCCATCTCGCGAATGTCCTGCTCTCCCATCAAACCGTGGATCACCGATCCGGCGCCAAGAAACAGCAGCGCTTTGAAAAAAGCATGGGCAATCAAGTGGAAAACGCCCACCGCTACCCCGCCCACGCCGATGCCCATCATCATGTAACCCAGCTGGGAGACCGTGGAGTAGGCCAGGATGCGCTTGATGTCGTCCTGCGCCACAGCCACCATCGCGGCGAAAATCGCGGTCAAGGCACCCACCCAGGTGACCACTTCGAGCGCGTTGGTTGACAGGGTCACGAGCGGA
>Ga0209006_10001364_pt1 | contig 22179 bp, 16 predicted proteins | sample JacPin_JW_Ref_O2_FD_188567 | JGI IMG/M metagenome (GOLD analysis project Ga0209006, IMG submission 188567) | Forest soil microbial communities from Algoma, Ontario, Canada - Jack Pine, Ontario site 1_JW_Ref_O2 (SPAdes) (version 2) | ecosystem: Environmental > Terrestrial > Soil > Boreal... | reverse complement strand
TATCTTTATCGTCCTGGTGCTTGTGACTCCAATCGAAATATTGCTTCTGTTCGTCCTTGCTTCGCACCTTAAAATCTTTGTGGTCGTAGTGGTTTTCCGACTCCCACTGCTGGTAATGAACAGTCTCGTTATTGTTCCAAGTGTGATAGTCACCGTGATCAGCATCGTAAGCACGGTAATAGTGATTACCGCCGCAGCCAAGCGTCAAAGCGGGTACGACCATCGCGGCGCTCAACAACAGCGGGATAAAATACGGGTGTACACGTCCCATTCGAGGTCTCCTCAAATTTCGATATCATCGCTGTCAATTATGGCGAAGGCCGGAACCCAAGACTGATCTGTTGTGCTCACAATTGACTGACACAGAGTTGCGCAGGCGATATACCTACGCTCCCCCATGCCCATGATAACAAGCGCTGGCACGTTGGCCCGGCAGATGTTCGCGTTCGCTCGTGTTCCGGAACAACAGTACTGTCATAATCGCGGGCATGAACGATCCCCAACCGAGGGATTTGAGTGCGGCATCTGACCTGTTGAAGCCCTTCGATGCCGGGCTGGAAGCGGCACTATCCCGTGAGCGCCCGGATCAACCGCGTGGAGAACGACGACGAGGAATGCGCCCGCGCCCCGCTTTTGAAAGGAGAAGTGGAGAAGTTGCTGATGTAGTGAAGATTTTGCCGCTGCCGTAGGCGAAATGTGCTCGTTTTCTCTCAGCATTCCAGCGTGCAAGGACTCAACTTGCAGAAAGCAAAGGAATGGTACGGCTCGTGCACTAACGTAGATAGTGCCTGATCGAACCAACGCCCGGGAGGAAGTCGTGCTGAATGTGATCGTTGCACACATAGGCGAACTAGCCATCGTTGGGTGCGAGGGCAGAATTGTACAGAGAGAATCCGTTTGTAAGTTGCGCGAAGCGGTGACCTCGCAAACAGAAGCCCGGATCGTTGTCGTTGAACTCTCGGAGGTGCGTGCCATCGGAGGCGGCGGTCTCGGCATGCTCGTTTTTCTGCGACGATGGGCGCGGGAGCACAATATCCGGTTCCTGCTGTTCCATCCTTCCAAAGCAGTCCAGAGCAAACTAGAACATGCCAGGTCAATCACAGAGTTCTATATTTCTTCGAGCGAAGAAATGAAGGCTCTTCTGGCGTATGCCAACAGCCGATATTCGCCAGCTGCTTAGGGCAAAATCTTAAACACTCCCCTCTCAAGCAGACGCTACGGCGACGCCGCTTTGAATTACGTGGTCCTTAGATTTAGCAGCCGGAGGGCAAAGCCTCCGTCTGCCCGCGACCCAATCCTCAGAACTGGTCACTTCGATACAGTCTCAGGACTGGAACCTAGCCATACTGACCGTGACTGTCTGCGGATAAAAGTGGATTCGCAGTGGCAGTTGAATGTCGGACGAATTCCTGCGGATTATCTTGCTGGCCGATCAAGCGAGTTGAAGACAATGAAGACAAAGACATGGACGGTTATCACCAACACGGGCAAACAAGCAGACCTTGAATCTGGCCATGAAAAGAAGGAATTTAAAAAGCCAATGCACATCAGCGCCAGCGAGTTTGTTCATTGGGTGCCGCCCGATAGCCGCATAGACGACGATTCTTTGCGATCTCTATTTAAGCTGTAGGCTCTTCGGAGCCGTGAACTTCGCATTTTGCGCTGGTAACGTCCCGCAATCTTCCGGACGACTGGCACAATTTAAGGTTACTCAACTTTCTGGCGAGGCCTCAAAAGCCCTTGGGGCAACGCAAAGGACGCTGTCGAATCAGTGCAGCAGTGGCGACGAATTCAAGGACCGCCATTCAGTCTGATGTGCCGTGAATTCGATTCGATAGTCTATCGAGTCGCAAGGTCGCAGCGCCGAGTTTGTGGCTATTTAAGAAGAGTCTGGGGGTGAGGAACTTGGCAGAAGTTCGATTGCAAGAAGGCGAGTCAATAGAGAACGCGCTACGTCGTTTCAAGCGCAAAGTTCAGACCGAAGACATCATTAAGGAAGTGAAGCGCCACTCCTTCTACCTGAAGCCCGGCGAGAAGCGCCGAGTCAAGCAAGCTTTGGCGCGAAAGCGTGCTCAAAAGAAGATTCGAAAATCGCTTGATTTACGCTAGAACTTGCATCACATAGGGCGCTGCGAATCGGATAGCAAAGGGTCCTCAGCGGGAACTGAGGCCCTTTTCAATTTTTATTGCACCGCTATTCCGGAGGGAGCCGCCCCCAGGTCGAGCCAGCTTTATCTATCAGGTCTTCGAGTAAGCCATCCGCCCGTTCGAGTAGCTTGTCGTGAAAAAACGAGAAAGGAAATGGCGAAGCCAAGCATAGCCAAGTCCGCAAGAGACGTGCAGCTGGCGTTCGAACGAAGCTCTAGTCGTGAAGCACCACATTCAGTAGTGAACTGTGGACCTCAAGCTCACCGTTGTAGCGAACGAAGCCCAACTTTCGGAACCTGTTCATGAAGAAGTTGACTCGCGAGCGGGTCGTTCCCACCATTTCTGCGAGAGTCTCCTGACTGATTTTGGGGATCGCAACCTCGGGCTTTCCATCCTTGCCGAAGTGGGCAAGCAGCAGAAGAACACGAGCCAGTCGCTTTTCGCTGGAATTGAAAAGCTGATCCACTAAATCTTCCTCGTACCGGATGTTCCGTGTCAGCAGGTATACCACGAACATGTCTGAGAACGCACGCTCGCGGTGGATCACATCCATCATGGATTTCTTATCGATTCGCATCGCCGTGCAATCGGTCATCGCGGCTGCCGAGCACATTCGGCGAGGCTGGCCGGTGAGGCAGCCCTCCCCGAAAAAATCACCCTTGCTCAGAATGCCTATTGTGGCTTCCTTCCCGTTCTGCGCCACAACGATGAGTTTCACTTTTCCTTTCTGTATATAGAAAACAGAATCGGCCACGTCGCCCTGAACAAAGATCGTCCGTTTATCGGGAAAGGTCGCGATTGTTCGACCGCCGTCGATGGTCGAAAGGAAGGTTTGGAGATCAAATTTGCGGCGTTGCCTGGCCGTTGCCGCGGGTGTCATGGTTGGCTCCCTTTCAGTGCTTAAGGACGCCCAAGAACCCCAGTGCTCGGAGAAACAATTATGCTATTCGCAGTTCGGAAGGTCAACGGAGTTGAAAGAGCCGTACCCAGAAGGAAGGGAGGCTAGGCTGCCTCGTCGGCTAATCTTTCGGGGTTGGCGGAACCCACTTTCTTCAGGAGGATTGCGGACAAGCGATCTACCTGCTTCGTTTCGGCTTTCCGTTCCCAACGAGCGTGTTGAATTCTCTGCTCGTAACGTTGCGGCTCCAATCTATCGCGAAGTCTCATAGTGAATTCCTCAGTTTGGCCAGTAGCCTAGCATTTCCTTTGCCACGGATACGGCAGAGAAAAAGGAAACTGCTCGGTTCGCTGCATGACTGCGACCGCGTAGCACTTCTCGTGCACGGCTTTCCCGAGTTCGTTCGTGTTGCTAGTTTCCAACTGGACGGGATTGTTACAAATAGAGCAGAGCAGATAGTGCAACTCTTTCGGATGATCGCGCTCTTTCCGTAACCATCCTCGGGACAGTTGCACACGGGAGACGAGGGACATTGGAGGTCCTTTCGTGTTTTCGTGATCTCTGTGTGTCTTGCAGTTGGTTTGCCAAACGGATAACGTCTTAGGTTCTCACAGAGATATGAGACTGTGCAGCGAAGTCTGTTCCTGGGAATTCTTGCCCGCAGTGAGCAATTTGTTCCAGAGAATCCTCCGCGGGAAACGAAGTGACCATTCCGCTCGGCACGGCTAAAGCGATCCCATAAATGGGTAAATGCTGTATTACTTCAAGGCCTCAAGGCAAGCTCCTGTATGTAAGGCAATGCCCGCTCTGATTTAAAATCCCGAAGTCTATCCATCGCTTGGATCAGTCAGGGAGTGGCACGTGTCAGGGGACCTACGGATTTGTTGCGCATCCTCATCGTTACGACCATGAAGCCGTCCGGAAGGGTATTCGCTCCTGTCTGTCTTCACGCATCGATTGATACGTGTGGCGAAGCTCAGGATGGCCTCAGCGGTCACCCAAAACCGGCCTACGAGAATGAGGCTCGGGGACGTTGAATCCGACGCCAGGCACGCTAGCCTTCGTCGATATGAGCAACGTCTTGAGCGAAGAGCGAAAAAACAACAAGTGATTGCCCTCGGACGGCTCGGATGGCCATTGGGGCGCATCGAGCAAGAGACCGGGGTGCGTCGGGGGACCGCCGGCGCCTATCTGAAAGCGGCCGGGATCGGCGTGCGTCCGCCGGAGGAATGGGGACGGCGAGCACCCGCAAAAGCGGCCAATGAGACCGGGGTGACCACCGGCTCCGACGCGGCAAAACCAGTCGACACGGTCCAGTTCGACTGCAACTCCAACCTCAACCTCAACCTGAACCCCGAAAAGCCTTCCTGCGAAGGGAAAAGCAAGAGCAACTGCAAAACCGGCCAATACCGATGAGGTGACCACCGGGTTTGGCGTGGAGTTGAGCGCCTCAGAACAGCAACCTTCCCAGCCCCTCCCATCCACCAGCTTGTGCGAAGCGTTCCGAGATGCGATTGAACTCGGTCTGAGCCAGGGTCGCAATGCCATGGCGATCGCGCAGGACCTAGTGTCCGAGAGCGGATTCCGGGGCGGCTATAAAACCGTAAAGCGCTTCGTGCGCAAGCTTCGCGGACACCAACCCCTGCAGGCGCACGCTGTGATCATTACCGCACCCGGAGAAGATTAAGGTAAGTGCCGCGTCATGGTGAGAAACACACTGGAAGCACACTCTGCAACCTTATCTATAGCCAACTCGGAGAACCGGGCGACCGTCGCAATAACTTCCGTGTGCCGATAAACTGCGGATTGAGTGGCAGGTCCGATTTGTAAGGTTTTCTTCCCACCTGAGACTACCTAAATAGGGACGGCTGAGAAAGCGAAGCGCAGTCCGAGCGTCGGATTCGAGCTCTGGCGGCTTCGATTTCTTGGATGGCCGTGCCATTCTTGATCCGGGAGCGAAGAAATGGCCTTTGCAAATCGACTCAAAACTGCTGAAAATTTGCCCGTATTATCAACTGAAGCTTTCCAATCAAGTTCTCCTCTCACATTGGCGTTGAAGCCGATCTTCGTCGGACCCAACGGTCTGCGCGCCGGCTGGCGGCTCCTTATGTTCCTCGCGTTGTTTGCCGTTCTACTTGGAGGTTTCGTTCTCGTCAGAGCCGGCGGCCCTCAAGGCTTTCTGGAGAAATACAAGAACCAAAGCCCCATTACGATCACGCCGCTTGTGATGGGCGGGTCAGAAGCCATCACTTTGCTGTTTCTCTGCGCTGCTGCCTTGATCATGGGCAAACTCGAGCATCGCAAATTCAGCGACTATGGCTTGCCCCTGCGTAAGATCTTGGGGAAGGATTTCTGGCTCGGGTCATGCTCGGGTTTTCTGGCGATCAGCGGCACCCTACTGACGATGTTCCTGATGCACGGGTTCCGTATTACCGGCCTAGCTCTGCACGGGACAGCAATTGTGTCTTCGCTTGTAGGGTGGGGCATCGCATTCCTCCTCGCCGGACTGGTTGAAGAATTCCTGTTTCGCGGATACATCCAGTACACTCTCGCGTCCGGAATTGGCTTCTGGCCGGCGGCATTCGTGATGTCCGGCTTGTTCGGCTTGGGCCACGCCTTCAATTCGAATGAAAATGCGGTAGGCTCGGAGGCGGTTGTGCTGTTCGGGCTTCTCCTCTGCCTTTTCTTGCGGAGGACCGGGAATCTCTGGTGTGCGGTCGGCTTTCATTTAGGCTACGACTGGGGACAAATGTTCTACGGAGTTCCTGACAGCGGCATCGTGCCCTATCACAATCTGCTGAGCTCCACCTTGAGCGGGCCGCGCTGGCTCACCGGCGGGACGGTTGGTCCTGAGGCCAGTTTCTTAACGCCGCTGGCATTGCTGGTGGTGGCCCTGGTTTTCAGCCGTCATCATCGCGAGATTCGATATCAGGTTCAAGGACCGCAGTCGATGCCGGTGACAGTCCCGTGATGTCATAGCTATCTCGCAGACTTTCCTACGTTTTGCTTTTACGTTTAGCGGTCCGAATGAACGATGCCTCTTCAGTCACAGATCGATTCGCCGGACTGGTCGCAATCGTGAGCGAACACCGCCAAGCTTTGGAAAAACAGTTCGCTCGCATTCTCAGTGAGTATGGGGCGGCCATCTCGCGGCTGGCGTTCAGTTATGAGGCGGTGGCCAGCGTCAGGGAGGAACTGGTACAGGAGATCGCGTTGGCCATCTGGCAAGCATTGGCTCATTTTCGAGGCGACTGCTCGGAGAGGACATTCGTGTACCGCATCGCCCACAATCGCGGTCTCACCCATGTCGGGAGGCGGCGGCCGCCTCATCAGCCACTGGAAGAACTCGAAGAGTCCAAACAGCCGGTTGATCCACGGCCCCATCTGGACGAGCAGGTGGCGCGAACCGATCAGCAGGCGCGGCTTATGTCGGCAATTCAGTCTCTGCCCGTGACTCACCGGCAGATGATTGTGCTCGCGCTCGAAGGCTTGTCGCACGCGGAAATCGCGGAAGTGATGGGCATTACGGAAAACAATGTGGCCGTGCGCCTGACCCGAATTAGGAAAGCTCTGAAGGATGTGTTGGGAGAGAGAACATGACGAATGACCGCGAACTCGATACCTGGCGCGACCAGTGGAGCAGCGTAGCGGAGCCGCCAGCCGAGTTCCAGCGCAAGGTCCAGGAAAGGATCAAGCGGCAGCAAAGGCGCTTCGTGCTGGGCAATCTCCTGACCGTAATCGCGTTCCTCGGGCTTTTGATTTTCGCCGTGTACATGCGGCATCAATCGAGCTGGATGGGAACAGGCTGGGCGACCGGCATCTGCGTCTTAGCGATGGTATCGACCGCATATCGGGTGTGGATTTTCCGGGGAATGTGGCGGCCTCAGGCACAGTCAACCCGTGCCTTCGTGGAGCTCTGGCACAAAAGAGTCACGGCTCGAATCCGGCTGCTTCGGATATCCATCTATGTGTCACTCGGCTGGATTATTTTTTGCGCGGCACTTACCGCGGCCAATTGGGCAACCATCGGGCAAGACGTGAAGGCGAATCCCAAGGCCTGGGTGGTGGTGCTGGTTGCCTGCGCGCTCATGCAATACCCGGTGATCTGGTACGGAGCGGTTTGGCTCCGGCGTCGCAAACTGGCAGAGCTGAACGAAGTGAAGAAAATCATGGATGAAATGGACGGAAAAAGCATGTCCTGAAGCTGACTCGCTTGACCCCGTCGGAGGCCATCCCTATGACCCATCTACGAAAAATCATGCCGGAGGGCCGCGGGGCAAGTTCGTTGTCACACGGGGAGGCGTAGCGTATGATGCGCGAGTCACAAATCCCAATCACAGGTCCCCGGAAGACAGCTTCAATCGAAACTCATGCCTGACGCGGAGGCGGGACTTATGGTCATGCCCACGAAGACGAGAAGTTCCGCCCCATTCGCGGGAAAGTCTCTTGTCGGAATCCTAGCGGCGCTCCTTGCCGTCGCTGCGCTGAGTCGGGCTGAGGCCCAGGCGCGAAAATTCGAGATGGGGGACCTGCAGAAAATCGTGAACGTTTCCAGCCCAGCGATTTCGCCGGACGGAAAGTCCATCGTCATTATTGTGACCCGCGTGAATTGGGACGAGGACCGTCACGACAGCCAGCTCGTCCTCGTGGATATCGCCACCGGCGTCCAACGGCAGCTCACAAACATCCGCAAAGGATTGAGCGCGCCGCAGTGGTCGCCCACCGGCGATCGGCTGGCATTCCTTGCGGAAACTGGCGAAGAAAAGAAAGCCGCCGAGCAAATCTTTGTGCTGCCCATGAACGGTGGAGACCCGCAGCGGGTCACCAGCGCGCCTCTGGGAGTCGAGCAATTTGCCTGGCGTCCAGACGGCGCCCGCATAGCCTTCGTCTCGCCCGACGAACCACCCAACCAAGCCGAGATCGAAAAGCACCACGACCTCTTCGAAGTGGGCGACAACTCATTTCTCGCTACCGCCGCTCCCACGCCTTCGCACATCTGGCTGGTCTCTGCCTCAGGCGGCGCAGCAAAGCGCCTAACCTCCGGCGCGTGGAGCCTGTCAAAAACCGCGCAGGCTTCTTCGCCGTCCTCCCCGCTTTCCTGGTCGCCGGACGGCAAGCAGATCTGCTTCACTCGCCAGGCCGACCCACATTACGGGGACTCCGATCAAACGGTCATAGAGATTCTGGACATTGACAGCGGGAAAATGCGCCAACTAACGAAGCGCACTTTATTCGAAGGTTTTGGCTTCTTCTCGCCCGACGGCTCAAAGATCGCCTATTGGTTTCCGCGTGATGGCGACTTCAACAATGAGAATGAAATCTTTGTCGCCTCCTCAACGGGCAGCGAAGGGAAGGATGTCACGCGCGGTCTTGACCGAAATGTGATGCGCGCCATATGGATGCCCGACGGCAAATCACTTCTCGTTAGCGGCCACGACGGCACACGAACCGCCATCTGGATTCAACCACTAGATGGTGCCGCGAAAAGACTCGACCTGGGCGACGCCAATCCTTCCTGGTGGTCTTGGGTAGACGCTGACGCCGGCAAGGACTCGTCGATCGCTTTCTCCGGAGGCACGCCGACCCAGCCCACCGAACTCTATTACCTCGCCTCGCCGGACGCAAAAGCGAAACGTCTCACCGACTTCAATCAGGAGATCGCGACGATTGACCTCGGCCGTACTGACTCCTTCGAATGGAACGGGCCGGACGCCTTCACAGAAGATGGCACCGTTGTTTACCCTCCCAATTTCTCTCGCGAAAAGAAGTATCCGCTCTTTGTTTATCTTCACGGCGGCCCACAGACGGCGGCCACTACAGACAATCCCGACTTTGCTTTCACCCAATTGGTTGTGTCACACGGCTACGTGTTCTTTGAGCCCAACTATCGAGGTAGCGATAACCGGGGCAACAAGTACCAGCGCGCCATCGTGAACGACGCCGCAGACGGCGGAGGTCGCGACATCATGGCCGGAATTGCCGCACTCGAAAAACAGGGCTTCATCGACGCGTCTCGCGTCGCAGTTGGCGGGTGGTCCTACGGCGGATTTATGACGTCGTGGCTTATCAGCCACTATCACAACTGGAAGGCAGCCGTTTCCGGCGCTGCGGGAAACAGCAGAGTCGACAGATATAGTCTCTCGGTGGAGGGGGTGTTAATGCGTTACAGGTGGGGCGGCTCGCCGTGGAAAAAAGAATACGCGAAAGCCTACGCAGAACAATCGCCCATCACCTACGCCAGCGACATCTCCACGCCCACGTTGATCCTGCACGACACCGGCGACCCAAACGTATCGATCACCGACGCTTACCTTCTCTACCACGCGCTGAAGGACAACGGTGTCATCGTAAAATTCATTGCCATTCCTGTGGCTGGGCATTTTCCCTACGACTCTCCCGTACGGGAAACCGACATATACCACTACTGGATCGATTGGCTCGATCAATATGTGAAATGATCTCCAACCGATGTTTTAGCGCCGGTTAAGAACGGCAACCCTTCCCTTACCAAATTTGCAGTCAGGTTAGTGTGCTGGAGTTATTACAGACGAGTCTGGCGACCTGTAAACCACTTCGCTATCGAACAAAGTCATCAGGGACTTCAGGTCTTTGACCTGGTCGGTCGGAACAGCGTAGAGGTCGCCTAGGTTGACAGTCGGCACAAGAAAAAGGCACACTCGGCGCTTCACCGCGACTCAACTGCATCAAGGATACGCATGGAGACCCGCCTTTCCGTTGTGATTATCATGCTTGTTGCATCCGTGGCAGCACAGGACGCAACGCAGCCGGTCGGCTCGCAGAAGCGTTCCCTTACTGAAACGGATCTCTTTCACTTCGTCTGGGTGGCCAATCCGCAACTGTCACCCGATGGCGCCCACGTCGTATTCACCCGCGTGACTGTCGACGAGAAGCGCACCGGCTACGAGACCTCGATCTGGATCGCAGCCAGCAACGGCAAGGAAAGCCCGGTGCGGATGACGAACGGCAAGCACGATGCACAGCCGCGCTGGTCGCCCGACGGCGCGCACATCATATTCGTTCGAGGCGGTGACAAAGACGAAACCGGCAAACCGAAGCCCGGTCAACTCGCAATGCTGTCGCTCGCTGGAGGCGAAGCTTCGACGATTACCGATCTCCCCAAGGGGGCCTCGAACCCGGTCTGGTCTCCCGACGGCAAGCAGATCGCCTTCGTGAGTTCCAGCACGCAAGATGACATCCAGAAGGCCCAGCGCAAGAAGAATGCGAAACCCGGTGATAATCAGGCCGAGGGCGAACACGAGTCCGACGTGCACGTGATCAATCGAGCCGTCTACCGCAGTAACGATGAAGGCTATCTTGATCCCAAGCGCCACGCCCACATTTGGCTAGTCCAGGTGCCGACTGCCACTGATGAACTCCCCAAGCCGATGCAGCTCACCAACGGGAATTTCGACGAGAGTCAACTCGTCTGGAGCCACGATGGCTCGCGCATTTACTTCCTCACGCGACGAATCGACGAGCCCTATTACGAACTTCCGAGCACGGATATTTACTCGATACCTGCAGTGGGTGGAAACTCTGAAAAACTCTCCACCGTTCCGATGTCTATCGGTGACCTCGTCCTCAGTCCAGATGGCCGCCAATTGGCCTTCCACGGCTCCGTCGCCCAGCCGGTTCGCTCTTATTCGCAGCCCGACCTGTGGATCATGGATGTAGCCCCCGACGCGAAGGCGCAAAACCTCACCAGCGCCTACGATTTCGACATGGGCGGCTCGGTTGGCGGCGACAATGCCGCACCGCGCGGTGGCCGCGGACGCGCGCTCTACTGGTCCGGGGATGGTCGCTCGCTGTTCGATATCGTGGAGAAGCAAGGACGGTCACCCATCGTTCGCGTCGACACACGAACCGGCGCTGTGACTGAAGTCACGCGCGGCGATGAGGCGGTGCTCGACTTTTCGGTGAACGGAGACGCCAGCACGATGGTCGCCCTCGTCTCCTCGCCCGTGATGATCGGCGATCTCTTCGCCATTGCCGGCGATGGAACGCAAACGCGCATCACCGACTTCAATGGCAAACTCTGGTCCCAACTCAACCTGACGGCACCGGAGGAGATAAATTACACCAGCTTTGACGGCAAGCGCATTCAGGCTTGGGTCCAGAAGCCGCCCGACTTCGATCAACAGAAGAAATATCCGCTCATTCTCGACATCCACGGGGGCCCGCACTCGGCCTATGGCTGGGTCTTCGATCATGAGTTTCAATGGATGGCCGCCAAAGGCTATGTCGTCCTCTACGTCAACCCACGCGGCTCGACCAGCTATGGCCAGGAGTTCGGTAATATCATTCAATATCGCTACCCGGGCGACGACTATCGCGATCTCATGATCGGCGTCGACGAACTTCTCAAGCGCGGTTATGTCGACCAGAAGAAACTCGGCGTGACCGGCGGCAGCGGTGGCGGCGTCCTGACAGACTGGACCATCACGCATACGGATCGCTTTTCCGCCGCAGTGTCACAACGAGACATTTCCAACTGGGCCTCATGGTGGTACACGGCCGATTTCACGCTTTTCCAGCCCAATTGGTTCAAAGCGCCGCCTTTCGAAGACCCGCAGGACTACAACAACCGCTCGGCGATCACGTTTGTGAAGGACATCCACACTCCGGTGCTGTTTGTGCTGGGAGAGTCCGATTTTCGCACTCCGCAGGACTCAGGCGGCGAACAGTTGTTCCGAGCGCTAAAGTATATGAAACGCCCAACGGCCATGGTCGTGTTTCCACGCGAGACGCACGAACTCTCGCGCTCGGGCGAGCCTTGGCATCGCATCGAACGTCTTGAATATATTCTGGGTTGGTTCGATCGGTGGATGATGGGCACACCTCATCCTGAGTTCGATCTTAATCCGACGCCGCTGGCAACGACATCTGCGCCCTAACCTAAGCACCAAATGGCACGGGCTCAGGCAACGGTCAACCACTCTCTGTGAAATTGAGCTAGATAGACACCAGACACTATATTTACGTGGTCCTTGGTAAGTGGTCCGCTAACCTTAAGCGCCCGCTGGTGGCCCGTGATTCGGGCACTGCCCGTATTACACTCGCCCGGCTTGGCTTGGAGCGAAAAATGCGCATTTTCTTTACGAAAGCCTTAATAATCGCCTTTACGGCTGCGGCCTTCGGCCAGGCTGCACCGGCGAATAAGACACCATCCGATGCCAAATCGCGACCCCTCGATCAAGCAGCCGCGAACCCCGGCATGACGGCAGCCGACCATCCGATTACGTCGATGCCCTACACTCCGGGACTCGACCCTGAATTCATGGATAAGAGCGCCGATCCCTGCGTTGATTTCTACCAGTACAGTTGCGGCGGGTGGATGAAGAAAAATCCGATTCCCGCAGACCAGCCCGGCTGGGGCGTTTACGGCAAGCTCGCTCAGGATAATCAACGGTTCCTGTGGGGCGTTCTAGACGATCTGGCCAGCAACACTTCGGGCCGCAACCCTAGCCAGCAGAAAATCGGGGACTACTTCACCGCCTGTATGGACGAGGCCGCAGTCGATAAGCTTGGCGCCGATCCGCTGAAACCCTACCTTGAACAGATCAACGGTCTTACCTCGAAGCGCCAACTGCCCGCTCTTTTGGGGCAGATTCATCTGCGGACCGAAGGCAACGGGATGTTCTTCGGATTCGGGTCGAACCAGGACTATGGCGACTCCACCCAGGTGATTGCTTTTGCCATCGCTGGCGGGCTCGGCCTGCCAGACCGCGATTATTACACTAAGCCGGATGCGAAGTCGGCGGAGTTGCGCCAGAAATATCTGCTTCATGTGCAACGCATGCTCGAACTGTTGGGCGACCAACCGGACGCGGCACAACACGAGGCGGCCCGGATCATGGCGGTGGAGACAGCACTGGCCAAGGCTTCCCTAACACGCGTGGAGCGGCGTGAGCCGCACAACCTTTACCACAAGGTTGACTTGGCGCAGTTGCAAGCGCTCTCGCCTGGTTTCGACTGGACCGTGTACCTCAAGCAAGCCGGGCTGGGTGGAGAAAATACATTCAACGTAACCGAACCAGCGTTCTATAAGGAACTCGACAACCAACTCCAGACGGCCAGTCTCGATGACATCAAGAACTATTTGCGCTGGCACACGGTTCATTCTGCCTCCCCTTTTCTGTCCTCAGCCTTCGTGAACGAGGACTTCGATTTTTTCAGCAAGACGCTGCGCGGAGTTCAGAAACTGCGGCCTCGCTGGAAACGCTGCGTCGGACTGGTTGATCGGCAACTCGGCGAAGCTCTCGGCGAGGAGTTCGTGAGCCGGACGTTTACTCCGGAAATGAAGCAGAAGACGTTGACCATGACCAACCAGATCGAGCAGGCCATGGCCACGGACATCGAGCAGCTCGCGTGGATGGGGCCCGAGACCAAACAGAACGCGTTGACCAAGCTCCACGCCGTCGTGAACAAGATCGGATATCCCGACAAGTGGCGTGATTACACTTCGGTCACGATCTCACGCAATGATTTCGTCGGTAACGTCGAACGGGCGGCGGTGTTCGAGGCCAAGCGCCGACTGAATAAAATAGGCAAACCGGTCGATCGCAGCGAATGGTCGATGACACCGCCTACCGTCAATGCTTATTACAATTCGCGCATGAATGACATCAATTTCCCCGCAGGCGTGTTGCAGCCCCCTCTTTACGACCCGAAGATGGACGACGCGCCCAACTACGGCAACACCGGCGGGACCATCGGTCACGAGTTGACCCATGGGTTCGATGATCAGGGGCGCAAATTCGACGCCCAGGGCGACTTGAAGGATTGGTGGACAGCGCAGGACAACCAAAACTTCGAGGCCCGCGCGCAGTGCGTGGTGGACCAGTACGCGCAGTACGTCGTCGTCGATGAGATAAAGATCAACAGCAAGCTCACCGAAGGGGAGGACATCGCCGATCTTGGAGGGTTGATTCTGGCGTGGATCGCCTGGAAAGACCAGACAAAGAACATGCATCTGGAAAACCGCGACGGCCTCACGCCGGAGCAGAGGTTTTTTGTCGGAAACGCGCAGTGGGCGTGTGAGAATGACCGGGCAGAGAACCTACGCGTGAACGCCATCACAGATCCGCATTCGCCGGGCAAGTACCGCGTCAACGGCCTAATGGTGAACCTGCCGGAGTTTGAGAAGGCATTCGCTTGCAAGCCGGGCCAGCCTATGGTGAAAGAAAACCGCTGTCGCATCTGGTGATGGGCCCCACGCGTATTTGAACCCAATGCACTCAGCCACTCTTGCCGTGGCTATCGTGGGATTGCTTCCGTATTTTTGGCAGCCCTTTCCCTCCCCGGGTTAGCAACCCGCTATGGTCGCTTCTCCGGCCAGCACACGGCGTTCGCGTGCCGAGCAGATGCTTGCCGAGTGAACACTTGGTGAGTCTTCGTTCCTTCGTCCAGGGCCTATGACTAATGGGATGGTTCACGCGGCCACAATTCTCAGCAAGCATTCATCTCCATCCAAACAATTCATTTGATGAATTTCGCGAAGTCAGATACGCTCGCGCCGCTTAATAAGAAGACGCGACGCCATCAACGGGCGGCGACAATCTGACCCCGACGATGTCCGCGCCCTGACATCGTTTCCAGACCGAAGAAGGAGTATCTCCATGTTGAGAAATACTACCCTTAGCCGCAAGGCAGTTTTGACTTTGGCGGCGTTATTCCTGGTTGCGGCCTTCCGAACTGCTTCCGCCCAGACGGTCATCACCGACACGGGCACTTTCACTGGCGTACCCTCGCCGAGCGACCCTGCGGCGGTCGATGTCTTCTTTGGTATCCGCTACGCCGCGGCGCCGGAAGGCATGGTGCGTTGGACACCACCCCAGCCGCCGACCCCACCCACGGGCACCGTCTTGGCCGATCTACCCGGACCAGCCTGCCCCCAAGCTGGCAGCACTGCGCCTCTACCCCAGTCCGAGGATTGTCTCTTCCTGAATGTCTACGTGCCTCGAACGGCCACACCCCATTCGAAGCTGCCGGTCTTTTTCTGGATCCATGGTGGCGCACTGGTCACGGGAACGGGCGCGGACTACGACCCCTCGGTGATGGTGGCGGAGAACAACATCATCGTGGTGACCATCAACTATCGCCTGGGCGCGCTGGGCTGGCTCGTGGAGCCCGGATTGCTCGCCCAAACTCCAGGCTTTTTCGAGAACGTTGGCGACGCCGGCAACTACGGACTGATGGATCAGCAATTCGCGTTGCAGTGGGTGCAGCGCAACATCGCCGGTTTCGGCGGCGATGCACGGAAAGTAACCGTCGGCGGCGAATCCGCCGGTGGCCTCAGTGTCTCGAGCAATCTTGCCTCGACCACAACCGCGACCGGTCTGTTCCGAAGTGCGATCATCGAGAGCGGCGCGTATATGCTGCACGACGTGCCGTCGCAGCAAGTGTATGGAGCAATCTTCGGTGGCGGCCTCGATGCGGTCCTGGGATGCACGCCGCCGAACGACGCGGCCTGTCTGCGCGCGGCACCGGTCGCGAGCATCCTCGCCGCTCAGGGCGAAGTATTCGGAGCCAACGGGATCTCGCCGGACTTCGGTACGAAAGTTCTGCCGAGCGGCCTGCAGCAAGCATTTTCGACCGGCGAATTCATTCGCGTCCCCGTGCTTCAGGGCACGAACGCGAATGAGGGCAGGCTGTTCGAACCCCTTGATTTTCCCTTCGCCAGTACCTTTTCCAACATACTGGCGGCCGGAGGCCCGGCGAATTTCGACTTGAGCAACCCCAATACCTTCTGCGAAGCAGCCGGATCCAGCACGCCGGCGGTTTGTACCTATCCGCAGGAGATCAACCTGTTCCTGGGCGTGATTGGCTTCCCGGCCGCCGAAAATAAGGCAGCCCTCGGCGCGGCGCTAGCGGACGAGTATCCACTCGCCAATTTCCCGGATCCGTTCCTGCCCGGCGATGCGCCCAGTTCCGATGAGGCGCTCGCGCAGATCTTCACAGACCTGGTTTTTGCCTGCAACGGATCCGATTCCAATATTGATCTCGCGCGTTTCGTGCCGGTGTTCGGTTATGAATTCAACGATCCCAATGCCCCCACCGTGGTGGGTTTCGGCACGGTGGTCGAGCCACCGAACGACGCGTTTGGCTTCCCGAGCGCTTCCGAGCATGCGTCGGAACTGCAGTTCCTTTTCAACTTCGGCGCGACGCTCAGCACCGGCGAGCAGCAACTGGCCCGCGAGATGAAAACCTACTGGGGAAACTTCGTGAACACCGGAGACCCGAACCTGCCGCGGCCCGTCTCATTTTGGCTGCCGTTCAACTTCTTCGGTTCGGTCCAAGGCCTGAGACCTGGGCCGAAGGTTCCGGATTCTTTCTTTAACTTCAGACAGGAGCACTTCTGCCAGACTTGGCAGCCGTTCATCGCGGCCGAGACGGGAAACTAATCCGAGCTCGGCAGATATGCAGTCTGATCAGGGTTGTTGTTTTCGTCGACTCGTTCCTCCATGGTCGCGGGATGCACGACGACCGGCTCCGGCAGCAGCTCTCTGAGAGTTGGCCGCAGCGCGGGATTGCGGTCTGAGGACGCTTTTGATCTGCTCGCGCAGCCAGCGATTTGCGGAGTCATTTTCCACACTTTCATGCCAGTACATCTGGGCCTCAAGTTGAGCTGTCTTCACGGGAAACGGATAGACGCGGTTGCCGAGTCCAGCGTTGAGGATCTCCGCGTGCCCCTGAGACAAGGTCAGCAGAAGATCCGTATCGCGGACCACCCGGCAGGCAGCGAAATTATGCTGGCAGCGCAAAACAATCTTTCTACGGAAGCCAAGCCGGCTCAGTTCTATGTCGATCAGGCTGGGGCCATAGCGGCGCGAAGAAACCAGGATATGGGGCTGAGCGAGATAGGTCTGGAGGTCGAAGGTACGGGAGATTCCGGGATGTCCGGTGCGGGCCATCACCACGAAAGGCTCCCCGATCAGCCGCTCCTGATGAATGGGTTCACTGGTCGTCATCGGGACGTCGATGGCGAGATCGAGGGAGCCGCTCGCGAGTTCCGCTTCCAAGTCTCTGCGCTTGACCCGCGAAGTGGTAATCGACATCTCGGGCGCCTCGCGTTCGAGACGCTGCAGCAGGATGGGGAGCATCAACGATCCGATGTACTCCCAAAGCGAAATGTGGAAATTGCGGCGGGTATGCGTGGGATCGAACTTGTGACTTTCGCGGAGGTTTACCTCCAGGATCTGGAGCGCTTGCCGCACCTGGTCGATCATGTTGCGAGTAAAGGGAGTGGGAATCATATGGGCGCCGCGGCGAACGAACAGAGGATCTTTCAAGAGATCGCGCAAGCGCTTTAAGGCGTGGCTGATAGCGGGCTGGGTGAGGTTCAACTGGTGGCCGGCGCGGGTAATGTTGCCCTCGCGGTAAATCGCTTCCAGTACGACGAAGAGGTTGAGATCGACCTGGCTCAAATGCACGAAACATATATTACTGGATTCGTAAGATTCATTTGATGAATTTTGCGGGAATCGCTAGGCTGTGTAACTTGTTCGAGACGTAACGTAATTTCCGATGCATTTTGCCGCCTCAACCCGTGCCCAAGACTACCTGCAGAGGCTCGGAGCATTCATGCAGGAACATGTGTTGCCTGGAGAGGCCAAGTATTGCAGTGAAGTCCAGAATGTCGCGGATTGGCGCGCCTGGAAACAGCCGTCGGTCATGGAAGAACTCAAAGCCAAGGCCAGGTCTGCAGGTCTGTGGAATCTCTTTCTTCCTGAAAAACAGTACGCCGCCGGGCTGACGAATGTGGAATATGCCCCATTGGCCGAAATGATGGGGCGGTGTTCGATTGCGCCCGAGGTCTTCAACTGCAATCCTCCCGACACGGGGAATATGGAGGTTCTGGTCAAATACGGCTCCGAGGAGCAGAAACGACTTTGGTTGAAGCCGCTACTGGCTGGCGACATTCGGTCCGCGTTCTGCATGACCGAACCGGGCGTGGCGTCTTCGGACGCAACCAACATGCAAGCCACCGCCGTCCTTGAAGGCGACCAAGTGGTTTTGAACGGACGCAAGTGGTGGAGTTCGGGCGTGGGGCATCCTCACTGCCGCCTGCTGATCTTCATGGGGTTGACCGACTGCGCGGCGCCGAAATATCGACGACACTCAATGGTCCTGGTGCCGCTGCCGACACCGGGAGTTGAAATCGTGCGCATGATGCCGGTTTTTGGCGCTTATGACGCTCCCTTCGGTCACGGAGAGGTGAGCTTCCGCAACGTGCGCGTCGGGGTGGATAACATCATCGCGGGGTCCGGACGCGGATTTGAGATTGCGCAGGGCCGCCTCGGGCCGGGGCGCATTCATCACTGCATGCGAACTCTAGGAGCGGCAGAGCGAGCGCTAGAGCTTCTTTGCCGGCGATCGTTGGCCCGAGCGGCCTTCGGCAAGCCGTTGGCGGAGTTGGGAGGAAATGCCGATGTGATCGCCAACGCGCGCATCCGGATCGAGCAGGCGCGCCTGCTCACTCTCAAAGCGGCCTGGATGATCGACCAGATGGGCGTCAAGGGAGCAAAAAGCGAAATCTCGCAAATCAAGGTGGTCGTGCCCAACATTGCCTTGGCAATTATTGATCAGGCGATCCAGATGCATGGAGCAGCAGGCGTGTCGGAGGATTTCCCGCTAGCGGAGATGTTCGCTTCGATACGAACCCTGCGCATCGCCGATGGCCCCGACGAAGTGCATCGCGCGCTGATCGCCAAGTTGGAATTGAGCAAGTATAAGGCGGGGAAATCTGAAGCCGAAAGATGAGAGCGCGTTGCGGGATGTTTGATGCGATCCTGTACAAGGTACTGCCTAATCACCGAATACCAAAATCGCTCACGATCAACCGTACAAAACCCTCTGTCGACCCCCCATCCGATTCCCTTCAAGCGCTCATTTATGGCCCTGCTCTGCCTCGCAGAATGTGCCACTCTACCGCAGGAACGGTCGGATTAGGCAGTATCAACAGAATCGGTCGATCACTTGCCCTTAAAGACAGGGGCGCGCTTCTCGAGGAAGTGGGCCACGCCTTCTTTGAAATCTTCGCTGCGCAAACTTGCGACCATTTCTTCCACGGCAAGATCGAAAGATTCAGCCAGGGTCTGAAACATGGCTCCGTAAACCTGGCGCTTGATCACCCGCAAGGATCGCGGACTCACGCGCGACGCGAGATCGACGGCATATTCGTGGACTTTGTTGAGAAAGTTCTCCTGAGCCAAAACCTGATTCACCAGCCCCAGGCGCAGAGCTTCAGCGGCATCGATCGGCCGGGCGGAAAATAAAAGGTCGAGAGCGTTGGGAAGCCCCACGATACGTGGCAGCATCCAGGCCATGCCGTACTCGGCGATGAGGCCGCGTTGCGCAAACGTGGTCGAGAAGCGGGAGGCGTCGGAAGCCAAGCGTAAATCGCAATAGAGCGCAATCACCAGGCCGAGGCCGACTGCCGGACCATTGATAGCGGCCAGAATCGGCTTTTCGATTCCGAGGAAATAAGAATATTTCTTCTGGAAATCAGGCGGAACACCGTCGCGTTGGAGGGAGTTGCCGCCCAATCGCGCGACGGCGTCGCGCTCCCCGCCGGGCAAGCCCTGGGCAGCAACGGAACTGAGCAGCGACATGTCGGCGCCAGCGCAAAAGCCGCGTCCTGCGCCGGTCAGTACGATAACGCCGACGTTGTCATCGCGCTCGGCCTGGTCGAAGCTGGCGCGCACTTCCTTTTCCATGGTGGCCGTCCAGGCATTGAGCTTGTCGGGACGGTTCAACGTGATGGTCGCGACTCGATTTGCGACTTCGTAGATCGTTTCCCCGGTTGGCATGCTCAGAAGGTCAAGCGTACGCCCAGTTGGATCTGGCGCTTGGGAAAAGCGGAAGTGAACGCCAGTGGCGTACTGGGCGTAGCCGTCCCGCCCCCCGCAAGCGCTGTGCCCGGTCGAATCCCATGCACGTTAAATGAGGTATTACCCTCTCCGAACCAGGGAGCGGTTGTGGGAAGAGCAAACAGCGGACTCACCTCGTTGTTGACGCTGGCAAAATTTGTGCGGTTCGCGATGTTAAATCCTTCTGCCGTGAACTGCAGGTTAGCCTTCTCGCCTAGTTTATGCCGCCAGGTCAAGCGAGCGTCGAAGTCGATGTAATCGGGGCCCAGACCTGTGTCGCGCGGGGCTCCGATCGGACGCTCATTGGTGGTGTGATTGTCGCCGTTCACTTCTCCTCCGGCCAGCAAGTTGAAAGGATGCCCGCTGTGGTAAGAGAAAATCGGAGCCAGTTGGAAACCCGACAAGATACTCTGTTTCGAGGGACTCTCAATCACAGCTGCGATCACCACTTTGTGCCGTTCGTCAAACTCGGAAAGACTGCGATCTAAATTCAGGTTCGTCGGATCCTGCGGCCCATAATCCGTGTTGTAATCCGTGGACGTGTCAATGCCTTTACTGAAGGTGTAATTGGCGAACACTGAGAAGTGATTGCTGAAACGTTTCGTGAGTTCCGCGATGCCGCCTTCGTAAAGAGCGTAGGACTGCGAGCTATATTGGTTGTTCTGCACAATCAGCGGATTCACAAAGCAGGCTTGGGTATTGCAGGGCAGACCCTCGGGGCTGCCCGGTATCGGGTCGGCCGCCGACCCCGTGGTATTCCAGTTGCGATAGGAAGCCGTCTGGCCGTTGGCCAGAGGCACTGGGGTAAACGGCGCCGGCAGCAGATTGGTGTCGATCGCAATCGGGAGGTGCTGGGTGTGCGAATAGATGCCGCTGACGGAAAATGACAGGCCACGTGCAAGTTCGCGTTCAATGGCGATCGAAGCCTGCTGGGCGAGGGGGGGACGATAATTCGGCTGGTTCACGAACAGCACCTGCAGTGGAGAAAGTGGACCGCTATTGGTAACGTCGACGCCCACGGGTTGGGCACCCGGAAACGGGCCGGCTACGGCAGTCGGCGTGATGCAGGCATGATCTCCTTTGACCGCGGTTGTGCACTGGATCAATCCCTCGGCAAACAGTGTCTGGAAAATGGTTGCCGACCCCGCGATCCCTAACTGCGGAATCCCCCCGATCGGATCTGCATAAATGGAAATTTCCCGGTTGCAAGGGCTCGTGCCGGTACCAGGAATTATCGTTCCCAGGGAATAGGAGACACCGCAGATCGCACTGACGTTGGCGACCTGGCCGGCGCCGGAAGCGTTTTCGGTCGCAGACTTATTCTTGTTCACCACTCCCAGGCTCAAGTCGACGTCAGGGATTTGCACGTCCACCGGTCCGTAGAAGATTCCGTAGCCGCCCCGGAGCACGGTCTTGTGATCCTTGAACGGATCCCAGGCGAAGGAAACCCTGGGGCCGAAATCCTTCTTGTACGTGGTCAAAGGGGCGAATTGCGTGTCCAGATCGTAGCGCAGGCCGTAGGTTAGAACAAAGCTTGGGGTTATCTTCCAGGCGTCTTGCCCGTAGAACGAGGTGAGCGGCCGGTCATAGTACGGGTAGGTAGGGTCTCCGAAACCCTGCTGGTAGACCTCCGGCAGCCCGAACGATGCCGACTGTAACGGGGTGATGCCCGTGGTTGCAAGATCCGGGCTGATCAAACCTCCGGGGAGCGTCCCGAATACAAAGCGACCGGGCATAAAGGTGTGCGATTCGGTGTGATTGCCACGAAGCAACTCGTAAGCGCCGAATTTAAGAGTGTGACTGCCATGAATCTTGGTGAAATTGTCCGCGAATTCGTAGCGCCGCAAAATGGTGATGTTGGGCAGGAAAATGTTAGTTCCCACATTGTTGATAAAACTGGGAATTTGCAGCCCCACCTCTGCCGGCTCGTTGGGAATCACATTGAAGCCGTAGTAGTTCCACTGCACCCGGGCTTCGTTCTGCGTGGTCGGATTGAGTTGGCGGTACCAGCTGGCTTGCAGAGTGTTGTCGTAGTCGTGGATCGAACTTCCCGCCGAAAAAGCGGTAAGGGAATTCACGTCCGGCGATTCCTCCAAATCGTGCCCATAGCGGTAGGTCAGGGAAATCTCGTTGTCCGTATTCATGCGGTGATCCAGGCGTATCGATCCCTGATATTCCCGCGTGTCGAAAGGAAAGACTCCACCCTCGGTTTCAAACTGGTTTAGCAGGAAACTATTCAGC
>Ga0209006_10001363_pt1 | contig 22208 bp, 21 predicted proteins | sample JacPin_JW_Ref_O2_FD_188567 | JGI IMG/M metagenome (GOLD analysis project Ga0209006, IMG submission 188567) | Forest soil microbial communities from Algoma, Ontario, Canada - Jack Pine, Ontario site 1_JW_Ref_O2 (SPAdes) (version 2) | ecosystem: Environmental > Terrestrial > Soil > Boreal... | reverse complement strand
CTTGTCCCGGCCATCCACGCCGCGCTGTCGCAATAAACCTACGAAGTTGGCGGCTTCCGCACGGCGTGGATGCCCGGGACAAGCCCGGGCACGACGCGTGAGGGTTGTGGGCGACCTGAACTATCAACCGGTCTTGCTGAACCGGACAGTCGTGGGACAAGCCCGGCTATGGCGTCGCGCCCCGTCTTAGGGCGTCCGTCCGGCCTCCCGCTTCGAACATTAACAACCTTTCACCTCAGCGCCATCGGGCGGTAAAGGGCGAGGGTTCATGTTCTCCGCCATGCCGCCGGTCGATCGCTCGATGCTGGCGCCGTCACCAGATGGAGAAACATAATGTCCTTGCCCAATCCCGCCAGCTTCCGGCCGCGCTCCTTGCGCGGCGCTCTGCTCGGCGCTGTCGCCATCGCCGCCATCGGCGGCGTCGCGGTTGAAAGCGTTCCCCAGTTCTCCCATGCGGCGATCGCCGCCACCAGCGTCGCGCCCGCCGGTCCCGCCTCCTTCGCCGATGTCGTCGATCGCGTGAAGGGCGCTGTCGTCTCCGTCAAGGTCAAGATTTCCGAAGACGCCAGCGACGAGCAGGCCGAACGGCCGCACATGCCCGAATTCGCGCCGGGCAGCCCGATGGAGCGCTTCTTCAAGCAGTTCGGTCAGGGCCAGCAGGACGGCGACAGTGAAACGCCCGGCATGAGGCCGCATCATCCGCACCTGTCGATGGCGCAGGGTTCCGGCTTCTTCATTTCCGCCGACGGCTATATCGTCACCAACAACCATGTCGTCGATCACGCCACCGACGTCACCGTCACCACCACCGACGGCAAGACCATCGCGGCCAAGGTCATCGGCACGGATCCGAAGACCGATCTCGCCTTGCTGAAAGTGAAGGAGGGCGACAATTATCCCTTCGTCAATTTCGCCAGCCAGTCGCCGCGCGTCGGCGATTGGGTGATCGCGGTCGGCAATCCGTTCGGCCTCGGCGGCACGGTGACGGCGGGCATCGTTTCGGCGCGCGGCCGCGACATCGGTTCCGGCCCCTATGACGATTTCCTGCAGATTGACGCGCCGGTCAATCGCGGCAATTCCGGCGGCCCGACCTTCAACTCGGAAGGCGAAGTGGTCGGCGTCAACACCGCGATCTTCTCGCCGTCGGGCGGCAGCGTCGGCATCGGTTTCGCCATCGCCAGCGATGTCGTCAAATCGGTCGTGCAGTCCTTGAAGGACCATGGTTCGGTGGCGCGGGGCTGGCTCGGCGTCGAAATCCAGCCGGTCAGCGCCGATATCGCCGACAGCCTGGGCATCAAGGAAGCCTCCGGCGCCCTCGTCTCCAAGACGCAGCCTGATTCTCCCGCTCTGGCGGCGGGCGTCAAGAACGGCGACGTCATCACCTCGGTCAATGGCGAGCACGTCGCCGATCCCAAGGAGCTGGCGCGCAAGATCGCGCTGCTCGGCCCCAAAGGGACCGCCGAACTCGGCATCATCCGCAATGGCGCCACGCAGACGATCAGCGTGAAGCTCGCCGCGATGGCGGGTGAAAAGGAGGCCAAGGCCGAGACGACGAGCCAGCCTGGCGAGCCGACCCAGCTTGCAAGACTTGGCCTGACGGTCGAGCCCGCGCGCGCCGGTCATGATGGCGTGACGGTGGCGGAAGTCGATCCAGACGGCCTCGCCGGCCAGAAGGGCCTGCAGACGGGCGACGTCATCATCGACGCCGGCGGCAAGCCGGTCTCGAGCGCCGCCGATATCACGGCGGCCTTCGACGCGGCCAAGGCGAGCGGCCATAAGGCGGTGCTGCTGCGCTTGAAGTCGGGCGACAACTTCCGTTTCGTCGCCCTGCCCACGCAGGCGGCTTCCTGAAGCCGCGGAGCTAGCTCCGGGATATCTCCATCTGGAGCTGATCCCGCGCCATCTTCCTCCCCCCGCGGGAGATGGTGTGGGACATTGAGGCGGCAGGCCGGGCGCCCCCCCGGCCTGCCGTTTTCCGTTTTGGCCCGTTTGGCTGAGAGGCTATATGTCCTCCATGCGAATTCTGATCATCGAAGACGACCGCGACGCGGCCGCCTACCTCGTCAAGGCCTTCCGCGAGGTCGGCCATGTCGCCGATCACGCCGCCGATGGCCTCGACGGCTACGACCTTGCGCGCGAAGGCGCCTATGACGTCGCCATCGTCGACCGCATGCTGCCCAGGATGGACGGCCTGTCGCTGATCGGCGCCCTGCGCGCGCAGAATGTCGAGACGCCGGTGCTGATCCTCTCGGCGCTCGGCCAGGTCGATGATCGCGTCAAGGGATTGCGGGCCGGCGGCGACGATTATCTCGCCAAGCCCTATGCCTTTTCCGAGCTTCTCGCCCGGGTCGAAGTCCTCGCGCGCCGCCGCCCCAAGGGCGCCAGCGAAGAAACCACGTATCGTCTCGGCGATCTCGAACTCGACCGGCTTTCCCATAAGGTGGTCCGTGCGGGCGAAGAAATCATCCTCCAGCCGCGCGAGTTCCGGCTGCTCGAATATCTCATGCAGCATGCTGGCAAGGTGGTCACCCGCACCATGCTGCTCGAACATGTCTGGGATTATCATTTCGATCCGCAGACCAATGTGATCGACGTGCATGTCTCGCGCCTGCGCGCCAAGATCGACCGGGATTTCGACACGCCGTTGCTGCACACCATCCGAGGCGCGGGATATATGATCCGTGACAGCGCTCGGTAAGCTCTTCCGCACGACGGCTTTCAAGCTGTCGCTCGCCTTTCTCGTGCTCAGCGCGATCGGGGCCGGGCTGGTGCTCACCGTCGTCGCCTGGCAAGTGGAGGCCCTTGTCGACGAAGAGACCGCGCGCACCATTGAAGCTGAGGCGACGGGCCTTGCCGAGCAATATGGGCAGGGCGGCATTCGCCAGCTTGGGCTGGTCATCGAAGCGCGTTCGCGTGAGCCGGGCTCGTCGCTCTATCTCCTCACCGATTATGCCGGCCAGCCGCTGGCGGGCAATGTCGCGCGCCTGCCGCAAGGCGTGCTCGATCGCCCCGGATTTGTCGAAACGCAATATGAAACGGTCGGCGAAACGACTAATGATCGGCACGCCCTGGCCAAGATTTTTCTTCTTCCCAGCGGCTTTCGATTATTGGTCGGTCACGATCTGCGCGATCGCGCGCGCATCGGCGGCGTCATGGTTCACGCTCTGGCGATCTCGCTGATCTTCCTCGCCGCGCTCGGGGCCCTCGGCGGCCTGTTCGTCGCGCGCCGCGTGCTGCGCCGCATCGACGCGATGAGCAATTCGGCGCAAGCGATCATGGCGGGCGATATGAGCCAGCGCCTCGCCGTCATCGGTTCGGGCGACGAACTCGATCGGCTCGCGCTGAACCTCAACGAAATGCTCGGCCGTATCGACGAATTGATGGCGGGCCTGCGCGAAGTCACCGACAATATCGCCCATGATTTGCGCACGCCGCTGACGCGATTGCGCAATCACGCCGAAGCGGCGCTGCGCCTTGAAGGCGACAAGTCGGATTATCGCGCCGCGCTGGAGCGGACGATCGAAGAATCCGACGGGCTGATCAAAGTGTTCAATGCGCTGCTGATGATCGCGCGCGCGGAAGCCGGCACGGAACGCGCCGGAATGAGCGAGTTCGACCTCGGCCAGGCGGCGCGCGGCATCGCCGATCTCTATGAGCCCGTTGCGGATGAGGCCGGCGTCGCGCTTCATGTCGATATCGAGCCGGGGCTGAGGATCATGGGGAACCGCGAGCTGATCGGCCAGACCATCGCCAACCTCCTCGACAATGCGCTGAAATACGGGGCGCCAACGCCATCTGAGCCCCGCGCGCTTCTGCCCGTCTCGTCATCAAGCGTTCAGGAGAAGTCCGATGCGGTCGCCGCCCCTGGCGCCGCGCCGGCGGATGTGGCGCTCAGCGTCAGGCGCGTCGGCGCCGGAATCGAGGTTGCGGTCGCCGATCACGGACCGGGAATCGCCGCCGCCGACCGCCTGCGCGTGTTCGGCCGTTTCGTCCGGCTGGAGGGCGCGCGTTCCCGGCCGGGCTCCGGGCTCGGCCTGTCGCTGGCGTCTGCGGTTGCGCGCATGCATGGGGGCGCGGTGCGGCTCGCAGACAATGGGCCGGGCTTGCGCGTCGTGCTCGCTTTGCCAGCTCGTCCCGCCACCCTTTCTGAAGCGGCGATTCCACGACTTGAGCCGCCGCGATGAGCAGCGCCCTGGCGGATCTCATCCGCACGGCGCCGCGTCTGGCGAGCCCGGCGACAGCCAGGCGCCGCCTCGCGGGCTTGATGCAGGAAGCGGAGGCCGCGCCGCTCGCCAAATTGCTCGCCCAGCCGCCTTTGCGCGATCTCGCTCTCGGCCTCGCCGATCACTCGCCCTATCTGTGGGGCCTCGTCGTCGAAGACCCCTCTCGGCTGGCGCGATTGTTGGGCGCGCCGCCGCGCCAATCGCTCGACCGTCTCATCGCGGCGATGGGCGGGCGGCGGGATGACGACGAAGCTGATCTCATGCGCGCGCTGAGGCTTGCCAAGCGTGAATCGGCGCTGCTGATCGCGCTGGCTGACATTGGCGGCGTATGGGGCCTCGTCGAGGTGACGGAAGCGCTGTCGCTCTTCGCCGACGCCGCGGTTTCCTGCGCGTTGCGCTTTCTCCTGCGCCAGAGCGCCGCCGCTGGCCGGCTCATCATGGACGCCGATGGGCGTGATCCCGAGCTCGGCTGTGGACTCGTGGTGTTGGCGCTTGGAAAACACGGCGCGCGCGAATTGAACTATTCCAGCGATGTCGATCTGATCGTTCTGTTCGATCCGCGCGCACGCGCGATTCCGGAGGGCGTCGAACCCGGGCCGCTTTTCGTGCGCATCACCAAAGCGCTGGCGCGTCTCCTGCAGGAGCGGACCGGCGAGGGCTATGTCCTTCGCGTCGATCTGCGCCTGCGGCCTGATCCCGCCGCGACGGCGGTGGCGCTCGCCATTCCCAGCGCCTATGCCTATTACGAGACGCTCGGCCAGAACTGGGAGCGCGCGGCGATGATCAAAGCGCGGCCCGTCGCTGGCGATAAAGAGATCGGCGCGCATTTCCTGGCCGAATTGTCGCCCTTCATCTGGCGCAAATATTTCGACTATGGCTCGATCGCCGATATTCACGCTATGAAGCGCCAGATCCACGCCTTCCGCGGCCACGAGCAGGTGACCGTGCCGGGCCATGACATCAAGCTCGGCCGCGGCGGCATTCGCGAAATCGAATTCTTCGTCCAGACGCAACAGCTCATTTTCGGCGGCCGCCGGCCGCGCATGCGCGGCGCGCGCACGCTCGACATGCTCGCCGAATTGCACGCCGACGGCTGGGTGAGCGCGCAGGCGGTTGCGGAATTGTCGGAGGCCTATGAATTTCTCCGCCGCATCGAACATCGTCTGCAGATGGTCGCTGACGAACAGACGCAGCGCTTGCCGCTCGATGCAGCCGAACTCACGCGCTTCGCAAAATTCTGCGGCTATGCCGGCCTCAAGCAATTCAGCGCCGATGTCGTCGCGCATATGCGCCGGGTCGAGACGAATTATGCGCGTCTGTTCGAACATGCGCCGGGGCTCGACGCGAGCGCCGGCAGTCTGGTCTTCACCGGCGTCGTCGACGATCCCGGGACGCTGACGACCTTGCGCAGTCTCGGCTTTCGTCAACCCGAGCAGGCCGCCGAGATCATCCGCGGCTGGCATTTCGGGCGCCGGCTGGCCATTCGCAGCGCGCGGGCGCGCGAAGTGCTGACCGAATTGACGCCCGCCTTGCTCGACGCTTTTTCGCGCTCGGGCGACCCCGACGCCGCCTTGACCGCGCTCGACGCCGCGCTCGGCCGCATGACGGCGGCGGTCGAGCTCTTCTCGATCCTGCGCTCCAACGCGCAATTGCGCGAATTGTTCGGCGACATCCTCGGCAGCGCGCCGCGCCTCGCCAATGTTATTGCGACGCGCCCGCATGTGCTCGACGGCGCCATCGATCCGGCGCGCGCTACGCTGATCGCCGAGGGCCTGGACGAATCCGCGATTCAGCGCCGCGTCGCCGCCTATGTGGCGAGCGCGGCGACGATCGAAGAGGCGCTCGACCGGGCGCGCGATTTCGCCGCCGAGGAAATGTTTCTGATCGGCGTCCGCCTGCTCTCCGGCGTGCTCGATCCCGACCAGGCGGGTCGGGCCTATAGCGCGCTCGCCAAAGGTATTGCCGGCGTGCTTCTCGACCATGTCGCGACGGCGTTCGCGCTCGAATATGGGCATCTGCCGGGCGGACGCGTCGCGGTGCTGGCGCTGGGCAAGCTCGGTTCGCGCGAAATGACCGCCGCCTCCGACCTCGATCTCATCCTGATCTATGATTTCGACGCGGAAGGCGCTGAATCCGACGGGCCGCGCCGACTCGGCGCGGCGCAATATTATGCGCGTCTGACGCAGCGTCTGCTCGCCGCGCTGACCGCGCCGACCAAGGCGGGAAGGCTCTACGAGGTCGATTTGCGGCTACGCCCCTCGGGACGCAAGGGGCCGGTGGCGACGCAATTTGCCGGCTTCGTCCAGTATCAGCGCGATGAAGCGGAGACCTGGGAGCATATGGCGTTGACGCGCGCGCGCGTGATCGCGGGCGACGCGGCGCTCGCCAAAGAGATCGAGAGCGCGATCGCGGCGACCCTCTGCGCCGCGCGCGACCGCGCTGTTCTCGCCAAGGACGTGCGCGAGATGCGCGCGCTGATCGCGAAGGAAAAGGGCGATGCGGACCCTTGGGACTTGAAGCTCGTCTCCGGCGGCCTGCTCGACATCGAATTCATCGCGCAATTTCTAGTCCTGGCATGGGCGCATGATCGGCCGGGGATTCGCGACGTGTCGACGCGCGCCGTCATCGCCACGGCGGGGGCGGAAGGCCTGTTGTCGCCCGCCACGGCTGATGCCTTGACCAATGCGCATCGTCTGTTCACCGATGCGACACAGATCATGCGGCTTGCGGTGGATGGGCCGTTCGACCCGGGCCTGGCGGCGGATGGCGTCAAACGCCGCATCGCCAGCGCCGCTGCATTGCCCGATTTCGATGCGCTGGCGGGCGCGATCGCTGAAGCGCGCGAGCAAGTGCGCGAGGTGTTTCGCGAGACGCTCAGCGCGCCAAAGCGGCGTTGACGCGGCGGCGAATGATTTGATCGGCCCGCTATGCTATGCACAGCTCCGAACCGATCGAACGGCGACAGGGCGAGCCTTCGCATGAGTCTTGAATCCGTCCGCGCCTTCTTCGCCGAAAAGGCGCCGGATCTGCGCATCGTCGAACTCGACGTCAGCACCGCGACCGTCGCGCAGGCGGCCGCCGCGCATGATGTCGAGCCTCGTCGGATCGCCAAGACGCTGTCGCTGCGCATCGGCGATCGGGTCGTGCTGATCGTCGTCGCCGGCGATGCGCGGCTCGACAACAAGAAGGTCAAGGCCGCCTTCGGCGCCAAGCCGCGGCTGCTCGACGCGGAGGAAGTCGCCGACATCACCGGCCATCCCGTCGGCGGCGTCTGTCCGTTCGGCCTCGCCAATCCGCTGCCGATCTATTGCGACGAATCGCTTCGCCATCTCGGCGAAGTGGTGCCGGCGGCGGGCGCGACCAACGCCGCCGTGCGCATCGCCGCGAGCCGCCTGGCCGAGCTTGTCGGCGCGCAATGGGTCGATGTGTGTCAGGAGCGGTAGAGATGCAGCGGTTCCGATTGAAAATAGCGCCGCTCTAAGGCATCAACTGCCCGCCATTCACCTCGATGATCTGACCGACGACATAGCTGCTGAGCTTTTCCGAGGCGAGAAACAAAAAGGCGCCGACGCATTCATCCGGCTCGCCGACCCGGCCGGCTGGTATCGTGAGACGCTGGGCCTCCAATTGCGCCGCGCTGGTGTAACGATCGTGGAACGGCGTCGCGATGACGCCGGGCGCGACCGCGTTGACGCGGATTTTCTTGGCGATCAATTCCTTGGCGTGGCCGCGCGTCAGCGTTGAGACGAAGCCTTTGGCGGCCGCATAAATGACGGCGCCGCCGGCCCCGCCATTGCGCGCCGCGATCGAGGTGGTGTTGATGACGAAGCCGCCCTGGCGCTCCAGCCAGGGCGCCGCCGCGCGCGTCACCCGCAGGACCGAGCGGACATTGAGATCGATGACGTCCTGGATATGCTCGTCGCTCGCCTCCAGCGAAGGCACCCGCCCGAGCATCAGCCCGGCATTGTTGATAAGTCCGTCAATACGGCCGAAATGAGCGCCCGTCTCGCTCACGATGCGCGCGCAGGCGGCGGGGTCGGTGACGTCGCCCTGGACCAGCAGCGCCTCGGCGCCGGCGCCGGCCATCTCCTGCGCCAGCGCTTTGGCCGCCGTTTCGCTGGAGTGGTAGTGGAGTGCGACCCGCGAGCCCTGTGCGCCAAAGCCGCGCGCCAGCGCGGCGCCGATGCCAGTGGAGGCGCCGGTGATCAGGACAACCTTCCCGGCAAGATCCGGGATGACCAACCGCGTTTCGTTATTCGGCATTATTTTGCACCAAGGGTAGGATTTGCGGCGCGAATTTGGCTGCTTAATCCCTGCGCGTCAAACCGCCGCGCCAAGCCCGCAATGTGGCCTATCGCACATCGTGATCGCCATGGCGGTTTATTTTTTGCTCGACTGGCTATAAGAGGAGCGCTCAAATCACAAATAATTGAAGCACGACGCGCGCGTCGCGTTGTCGAAGGGTCGGTTACGACATGTTTCGGATTCTCTGGGCGCTCGTCGCATTGGCCGCGATCGTGGGCGGCGCCGCAATGTTGGGCTTTTTCGCGCTGCCGTTTTCGCCCGTCGTTTTGTTGGCCGCCGCGGGCGTTCTGGCGGCGCTACTGATATTGAGCCTCGCGCCGCTCAAAGTGCGCCGGCCGGTGGTCTTTCTCCTCGTCTTCCTGCTTTTGGGCGGCTTTGGCGGCGGGCTTTACTATTTTCAGTTTTACATCAAACCAAATATGGTCAAGGGCTTCATCGCGGCGGCCTTCGCGCCCAAGCCATCAGCCGTATCGGCTGAGCCGGCGACGATGGAGAAGTGGACGCCGCAGATGCCCGCCATCGGCAGTCTGCGCGCCTTTCAGGGCATCGACATCGCGCCGCAGATCGCCGGCATCATCAGCGCCATCCATTTCAAATCGAGCGACGACGTCGCAGCCGGCGCGCCGCTCGTCCAGATTGACGATTCGGTCGAGCAGGCGGATCTGAGAAACGGATTGGCGCAGCTCAAAAACGCCGACGTGTCGCTCGACCGTCAACAAACGCTTGTGGTCGGCGGCAATACCGCCAAGGCGCAGGTCGATACCGCCGTCGCGGCGCGCGATTCGGCGGCCGCCACGGTCGAACGCACCCGCGCCGTCATCGCCCAGAAAGCCATCGTTGCGCCCTTCGCCGGCCGTCTCGGCATCAGCAAGGTCGACGTCGGGCAGTTCCTGGCGGTGGGCACGAGCATCGTCACTCTGCAGCAGCTCGATCCGATCTATGTCGACTTCCAGTCGCCGGAAGGCTCCTTGCGCACCCTGGCGGTCGGCCAGCAGGCGACAATGACGCTGGATGCTTTTCCCGGGCAGACCTTCACCGGCAAGATCGCCGCGATCGACGCCCGCGTCAGCCAGGACACCCGCAATCTGCTGGTGCGCGCCGAATTTCCGAATCCCGATCACAAGCTGCTGCCCGGCATGTTCGCCAATATCGACGTGACGACCGGCGCGCCTGTCGACGTGCTCACCTTGCCGCGCACGGCGATCATCTTCAGCCTTTACGGCGACAATGTTTTCGTCGCCAAGCCGGCGCCGCCCGCGCCGCCCAAGGCTGGCGAAGCGCAGGCGGCGCCGAGCGACGGAAAGCCCGCTCTTATCGCCGAGCGGAGGTTTGTGCGGGTCGGCGAAATCCGCGGCGAGCGCGTCTCCATCCTGGAAGGCGTGAACGCGGGCGAGCTTGTGGTGACGTCAGGCCAGATCAAGCTGCAGCCCAATAGCCCAATCGTGATCGACGCCGGCGCCGGCTTGCCGACGCCGGCTGAAACGCCCAAGCCATGAGCCGCGAGCGATCATGAACAGCTTCACCGATCTCTTCATCCGCCGACCGGTGCTCGCCACGGTGGTCAGCCTGCTTATTCTGCTGGTCGGCGCCGCCGCCGGCCTCAAGCTGCAGGTTCGTCAGTTCCCGCAGATGTCGAATACCACGATCACGATCACGACGATCTATCCCGGCGCCAACGCCGATCTGATCAAGGGTTTTATCACCACGCCGCTCGAACAGGCGGTCGCCAGCGCCGAGGGCATAGACACGCTGGTTTCCAATTCGCAACAGAACGTCTCGACCATCACCTTGAACCTGCGCCTCGACGCCAATCCCGATCGCGCCGTCGCCGACGTGCTCGCCAAGACCAATCAGGTGCGCAGCGTTCTGCCGCGCGACGCCAACGACCCGATCGTCGTCAAGCAGACCGGGCAGGGCTACGCCCTGATGTATATTTCCTTCAACTCGAAGGTGATGGATTCGGCGCAGATCACCGATTATCTCACCCGCGTCGTGCAGCCGCGCCTGCAGACGATCGACGGCGTCGCCACCGCGCAGATCCTTGGCGGCGAGACTTTCGCGATGCGCATCTGGCTCGATCCGACACGCATGGCGGCGCTTGGCGTGACCCCTGGCGACGTCAGCCGGGCGCTAAGCGCCAATAATTTCACCTCGGCGGCGGGCGAGATCAAAAGCAATTATACGCAGGTCAGCGTCAATGCGCTGACCTCTCTCGACAATCCCGAGGCGTTCAGCCAGCTCGTGGTCGCCACCCGGGGCGACGCCCTCATCCGTCTCGGCAGCGTCGCCAAGATTGAACTGGGCCCGGAAAGCTCCGACTCGTCGTCGGCCTTCGACGGGTTGAAGGCGGTGTTCATCGGCATCTACGGAACGCCGGAGGCCAATCCGCTGACAGTCATCGACGGCGTTCGCGCCGCCATGCCCGACATTCAGCGCCAATTGCCGACCGGGCTGCAATCGGCGATCGCCTATGATTCGACGCAATTCATTCGCGCCTCGATTTTCGAAGTCGCCAAGACCCTCGCCGAGGCGGCGCTCATCGTCGTCGTCGTCATCTTCCTGTTCCTCGGCAATTTCCGCTCGACCATCATTCCAATCGTGACCATCCCTCTTTCGCTGGTCGGCGTGATGATTGCGCTGCTGGCGCTCGGCTATTCGATCAACCTGCTGACCCTGCTCGCTCTGGTGCTCGGCATTGGTCTCGTGGTCGACGACGCCATTGTCGTCGTTGAAAACATCCACCGCCATATCGAGGACGGCATGACGCCGTTCGACGCCGCGATCAAGGGCGCCCACGAGATTGCCTTGCCGGTCATCGCGATGACGATCACGTTGGCGGCGGTCTATGCGCCGATCGGCTTCGTCGCCGGCGTCACCGGCGCGCTGTTCCGGGAATTCGCCTTCACGCTGGCCGGCGCCGTCGTGGTCTCCGGCTTTATCGCACTGACGCTTTCGCCGATGATGTGTTCGCTATTGCTGAAACATCAGACCGGAAACAGCGGCTGGTTCGCGCATTTCCTTGACCGGATTTTCGAGGGTCTACGCCGCGCTTATGAGCGGCGATTGCACAGCACGCTGAATTTTCGCGCCCTGACGCTGCTCGTTCTCGTCGGGGTGCTCGGCCTGACCGGGCTTCTCTATCTGACGACGCCAAAAGAACTCGCACCCGAGGAGGATCAGGGCGTCGCCCTCGCGCTGATCAAGACGCCTCAGGTCGGCAATCTCGATTATCTCGAACATGCCACGCAGACGCTCTATGAAAAAGTGCGCGACCTTCCCGAAGTCGCGCATCTCTTCGTCATCAACGGCTTCAATGGCGTGCGCTCAGGTTTCGCCGGCGTTCTGTTCAAGCCCTGGGACGAGCGCACGCGCAGCGCCAAGCAATTGCTCGGCGTCATGGGGCCGAGATTCCTGCAAATCGCCGGCGCGCAGGTGCTGGCGTTTTCGCCGCCGGCGCTTCCCGGTTCGACCGGCGGTCCGCCGATGCAATTCGTCATCCGCACGACCGGCGATTTCGTGACGCTCGCCAGAATCACCGAGCAGATGCAAAAAGCCGCGCGCGAAAGCGGCTTGTTCCTGTTCACCGACACCGATCTGAAATTCGACACGCCGCAATTTCAATTCAAGGTCGATTTCGACAAGGCCAACCGCATCGGCGTCAACATGCAGGACGTCGGCACGGCGCTGTCGACGATTCTCGGCGGCAATTACGTCAACCGTTTTAATCTCTATGGACGCAGCTATGAAGTCATCCCCCAAGCGCCGCGCGAGTTCCGCCTGACGCCGGACTGGCTGACGCGCTATGAAGTGCGCACGACCAATGGCGAACTGGTGCCGCTCTCGACGGTGGCGAGCGTGACGCAATCGGTGCAGCCCAATGCGCTCACGAGCTTTCAGCAATTGAATTCGGCGACGCTCTCGGGCGTGCCGTTCCCCGGCCGCACGCTTGGCGAGGCGCTCGATTTCCTCAAGGCCAAGTCGCAGGAGATATTTCCCGAAGGCTACACCTATGACTTCCAGGGCGATTCGCGCCAATACGAGCAGGAAGGCAACGCGCTGGTCTACACATTCGTCTTCGCGCTCATCATCATCTATCTCGTGCTTGCCGCGCAATTCGAGAGCTTCAGGGATCCGCTTATCATCTTGATCGCGTTGCCGACCGCGATGTTCGGCGCGCTATTGCCGCTTAATATCGGCGGGGTCCTCGGCGCCACCAGCATCAATATTTACACCCAGATCGGCTTGGTCACCCTTATTGGATTGATATCCAAACACGGTATCCTGATGGTCGACTTCGCCAATCATCTGCAAAGGGACTTGGGCGTGTCGCGCCGCGAGGCGATCGAGCGCGCGGCGGGGGTGCGTCTGCGTCCGATTTTGATGACCACTGCGGCAATGGTGGTCGGGATGCTGCCGTTGATCCTGGCGGCCGGCGCGGGCGCCCGCAGCCGCTTCTCCATCGGCCTGACGATTTTCGCGGGGATGAGCATCGGAACTTTGTTCACTTTGTTCGTGACGCCGGCGGTCTACACCTTCGTCGCGCGCGATCATCGCAAGGGCCACGGCGGCCATAAGACGCCAGCGGAGCCCGAGGCGCCGATTGAGGTTCCGCCTCGACTTGCCGAGACGCGGGCGGCCGCCGAATAGAGACGGCTTTTCGGTGGTGCGCCGAGCGCGTCAGCCACCGCTCATTTTTCGAGCCATTTCCGGGCGCCTCTGCCCGCCGCCGCGCCCGTGGCGAAACAGGCTTGCAAGAGGTAGCCGCCCGTCGGCGCTTCCCAATCCAGCATCTCCCCGGCGACGAATACGCCCGGCAGCCGGCGCAGCATGAAGTCCTCGTCGATTTCGCTCCAGGCGACGCCGCCCGCGCTGGAGATCGCCCGTGCGATCGGCGCGACGGCCGTCAGGCGAACGCTCGTATTTTTGATATGATACGCCAGCGCGGCGGCGTCGGTGGGCGGCGCGCCCGCCTCACGAAGCAGCGCTATGGCGACTGGCGTCAGGCCCGCCGACTTGCGCAGGAAAGTCGCCAGCGATTGCGCGCCACGCGGGCGCGTCAGCTTGCGCGCCAGCGCCTCCACCGCGATATCCGGTTTGAGGTCGATTTCCAGCGGGGCCCATCCGTGGGCGTTGATCGCCTCGCGCAGCGGCGCGGCCAACGCATAGACGGCGCCGCCTTCCAGCCCGGACGCCGTTACGACGGCCTCGCCGCGTATCCGAAGCCCGTCAAAGCTCAAGGCGATCGATTTGAGCGGCGCGCCGGCGAAGCGCTCGGCGAATGTCGCCGACCAGCCGACCTCGAAGCCGCAATTGGCCGGCTTTAGCGGGGCCACTTCAATGCCGGCGGCGCGCAAGCTTTCAACCCAGGCGCCATCCGACCCCAAGCGCGGCCATGAGGCGCCGCCGCAGGCCAGAACGATCGCGCCAGCGCTTTCGACGAGCCGTTCCCCCGGTCCTTGCAGGATCAGCCTGCCGGCGCTGTCAAAGGCGAGGAACCGATGCCGGGGTCGCAGTTCGACGCCCAGCGCCGCCAGCCGCCGCAGCCAGGCGCGCAGCAGCGGCGAAGATTTGAAGCTCTTGGGAAAGACCCGCCCGCTGCTGCCAACGAACGTCGTCTCGCCAAGCTCCGCGCACCATGCGCGCAAGGCTTCTGGCGAAAAGGCCGTGATCGCCGGCGCAAGCGCTTGCGCCGACGCGCCGTAATTGGCGATGAAGCGATCGGGCGCATCGCTATGCGTGAGGTTTAGGCCGCCGCGGCCCGCCAGCAGAAATTTGCGCGCTGGCGACGCGGCCTGGTCGAAAACGACGACGCGATGGCCAGCCTGCGCTAGTACTTCCGCCGCCATCAGTCCTGAAGGGCCGCCGCCGATGACGATCGCGCGAGCGTTCTGGGAATCGTCCGCCAACAACAGGTCTCGCTATTTTCCGCGCGCGCTACGACGATCCGAAGCGCGCCGCGGTCGCGAAAGGGGATCGATAGCCTTGTGACCGGGCGCCGCCTAGTTCAACAGGCCGCCATGGAAGTCCGGCGCGCGGAATGCGAACAACCGCTCAAACGCCCCGGCGATCGCCGCGCTTTCTGCTGGGTCAAGAAGGCTGATCCGACCTTTGACATGATTCACGACTTCTTTCCAGTCGCCGCCATGGAGGCAAACGGCTTCCTCGAACAGCCTCGTGAGCACGTTCAATCCACTCTCTTCCAATTGCATGACGAACTCGTATCTGGCTATCTGATGCACAAATATGAACAACGGCGGTTCAAATCAGTCGCTTCCGGGACGCAAACGACTCACACATGGTCTTTGGATACTACTGTAATCCGGAGCGTCCAAATGAACAGTTCAGCACCTCACAAATCGGACAACACGACCCGTATCGTGATCGTAACCAATAGCGAACAGCTTCTACATGCCTACGCTGTGCGGAGCATTTGCTTCATGGAAGAGACCGGGCTCGCCGCGCGACGAGCATTCGACGGCAATGATTTCCAGGCGACACATATCGTCGTCTACGCCAACAACGAACCCATCGGAGCATCGAGGATACGTTGGTTCAACGGTTTTGCCAAATTTGAGCGGACAGGCTTTCGCCAGGCCTACCGCAACGTGCGGGTCATCAAACAGACCGCGGAATTCATGTTCGACCATGTAGCTCGCAAGGGCTATTCCAAGGTGGTGACTATGGCCAAGCCGAAATACGCCGCAATATGGACGCGCGTGCTTGGGTTCCATGAAGTCACCGATCGGCCGCCTACCTTGTCCGGGGAGGGCGAACCCTTTCTCGAACTTGTGAAGGACCTGACGACGCCCGCCGACGCCATTTCGATCGACACCGATCCGAATGTGCTCTTCCGCGTCGAAGGCTCCTGGCATGTGCCATGCGCCTTTGAAGGCGACGACATGTGACCGTCTCGCGCCTGCAGAAACCCGCCGCCTCGAACGGCGACGGGTCGACGCCGATTGCTGGCCGCTAGAGATTGAAGAGCCTCAGGTAGCCTTCGTTGAAGGGCGAGTTGCGACTGGCGTCGAGATTCATTTTCTTTGCGAACCATGGATTGTCGGCGCTCAGAAGCGACAAAACAAAATCAAAGACGATTCGCACCGGCCTCGCCTGGAGACGTTCGGTCAACGCAGTCAGAAACAGCGGGATGCCGATTGCGCAGTCAAGATCGAGCGGAACGAATGTGGGCTCGAGAACGTTGACGCTCGCCAGCAGGCCGATGCCCAGTCCCGCCTTGACGATCATGCCATAGGTGATCGAGGCGTCGCAACGATGCGAAACAGTTCCCTGTTCAACCAGATTTCTCCAAGGATTCCAGACCTCCACCCTGGATGAATATCGGTCCGAATCGATGAATTGATGCCGGCCAAGATTTTCGCGCGTGGGCAGACCCCGTCGCTCGACATAGGATCGACTGACGATGGGCAAATAGTGAATCGTCCCCATTCGTATCGAAGTCATATCCTGATGATCTTCGCGGGCGAACCCCACCATGAGATCAGTCCGATTCTCCGCGAGGCTCAGATAATTCTGCGGGCTCTTCAACTCCACGCGAATGCGCGGAAAGCTCTCGGCCAACTTTCCCAGGCCCGGAACGACAAATATAATGCCGATGCCGTCGGTGACGCTCAGGCGCACAGAGCCTTCCGCCTGTCTGAGTTCGGCGCGAAGATCCGTGGTGAGCGCGTAAATCTCCTGGTCGAACCGTTGCAACGCGCGCGCCAATTCCTCCCCTCTTCGGGTAAGAGCGGCGCCGGTTTTGCTGAACACGACAAGTTGGGCGCCGATGGCGTCCTGCAGTCGCCTGATCTCGCGCCCCGCGGTCATCCGGCTGACGCCCAATTCGTCGGCCGCCCGATTCAGGCTTTTGCCCTTTGCGACTGCAAGAAAGGTGCGCAGTTCACCCCAATAGCGGCCGCTCAGCAGACTTCCGTCTTCGATCGCCAGTTGGCTGATCGACGGAGCGCCAGTTCTGAAGGGGTGGTCCATGGTAATCCTCCCGGCAATCGCCTAGATTTTACCGACGAGCGTTGAAGGGGCGTCCAAATCTCAGGCGGTGCATGTGCTCATTCCTCATCAATTAAACCAAGCACGTAGGTTCTAATACAACATGTATGATCGGCGAACGAAAGAAATAGCGATCCCCGAGTAACGTGTTAAAGCGCGCGAAGATTACCGCCCGGCGGTGGGCTTGCGCGCGCATCGAACAGCTCCATTAAATTTGCGACAAATTGTCTTATTGGAATCTACGCCTAACGGGCTGCGCGATCAATGGTTGCCCAATCTTGAACAGCCAGTGTTCAAATGGATCGCTTCCGATACGCTCCTTTATGCGCTTAAGTCGTTGGGCTCGAGGTGGCTACATGGCGCGTCGGACAAGGCGACTTTGGTTGGGACTAACGAGCCCCAGGCGGAGGCGGTCCGGCCAAGTGGCTGTCGCCTTCTGGGCCGCGGCGTCGGCTTGGAGATGCAAACTTGCGCAAGTAGGGAAACGAACGACAGGCTCGAACAAGGTTCGACGATGACTTCAATCAACCACTTGCAAAGATTGGCGGATCAGCTTGAGCAATCCGCCAGGGGCGGCTTGGGCGCACAATTGTCGCGACATGCGACCGAGCTTCTGCTGGCGATCATTCACGCCATTGGCGAGACTGACGAGACGACGCGGCGACCGACCGCCGCCTACGCGTTTCGCGTCACCGCCGGCGATATCGAAGGCAGGTTCGAGGAAGTTCTGGCGCGCACCTCCGACATCTCGCTTGCAAAAGCGATGTTCGAAGAGGCGGTAAGACAGACACCGCACCGAAATGTCAGGTTGATGAAGGACTTTGATGTGCTGGAGGAGATCGGACAGCGCGAAGCGCTTGAAATCGCGCCGCAGGGGCGGATTGCGTTTTGAAACTGCCAAATCGCTTCAAACTGCGCCCCGTTTGGACGGTCCGTCATGGAATGCGCTGGCGGCGCGCGGCGGGGATTTCAGTCAGAAGCGGTTTTTGAAGCGCCAGCTCGTGTCGCCAGTTTCGCAGTTGTGCGTCAGCCGGTCGGGCATGGCAGTCGTCATTTTGGCGTCGCCGAACACCTGAGGCCGATCGGCGAAGGCGAGATTGCTGGTGATCAGCAGCGAAGCGCTGTCATAGTTGGTTGGCCGTGCTGCGCTCGGCGCTCGCCTCGGCATCCTTGCCATCGCCTGCTGTGGCTGGCGTCGGCTGGGGCGAGCCGGGATATTCGCTTTCGAGAAGCCCCTGGAGTTCCCTGGCCGGCAAGGGGCTTATGTTCGGCGACGGCTTTGCGGCGGTCTGCGCAACAGTCCTCTCAGCCGCCATCCGCCATTGTCGTTCAGTGTCCAAAGCCTTGCGGGACGTGGCGACTTCTGCGGCGAGACGCTCGTTCTCGGCCTCGAGCGCGCGATATCGCCGCTCCGCCTTCCTGCGAACGATAACCCCGCTGATTCGCGCCACGATCGATAAAGCGAAGAGGAGGACCGCGATCGTACTAATAGCCAGCAGGGCGTCAACGGGGATTGACCGAAGGGCGTCAAGACAGGCCTCAAGCCGCGTCCGGAAAAGCTCGATGTTCATCGCCGCGACTCACCATCGTTCGCTGTGAGCTGCCCCATGGCGCATGTTTATACCCGCCATGCTTAACCAAAGAACAACGGGATCGACAGCAAACTTGGCTTTGCTTTCTCGGTTCGGCAACCAGCAGTTCGAGATGACCGCGCTGATTAATAAGCGATTAACGCTTGACGTCGTTACCTTTGCCGGGCAGGCCACAAGGGGCCTCTGCGAAGCGATGTCAGTGGGAGTCCGCGCCCATGATGTTGGCCGTGCCGCAAACGTCCGACACTCGGCCTTTGGAGCGCCGACGATTCGAGCGCGTGAAGCTTGCCCTTCCCGGTCGCTACATGCTCGGCGATCACACCGAGCACCCCTGTTGGACGATCAACATCTCTCGCATTGGGGCGGCCCTGGAAGGACAGCCGAGCGGACTTATCGGCGAGCGCGTTGTCTTATACATCGACCATATCGGGCGGCTGGAGGGGATGATCGCGCGGACTTTTAAAGCCTCGTTTGCGGTCAAGTTCCAGATGACTCCTTCGAAGGGCGAGAAGCTCGCGGAGACCCTCGCCTGGCTCGTCAGCCACCAGACGGACGGCGTCCCCGACAACCGTCAGCACCCGCGTATCAAGACGCTTCGCCGGGGCGCGACCTTGACGACGCCAGACGGGAAACAATATCGAGCCACGCTGATCGACCTCTCGGTTCAGGGCGCGGCTCTCAATGTCGATGCAGCCCCGCCAATAGGCTCGCTTGTGACAATCGGGCGGACAGCGGCCCGAGTCGCGCGGCATTTCCACAAAGGCATCGCGGTGGAGTTCGAGAGCCAGCTTCCCGTTGCTGCTTTTGATGCGAACGTCAAGCTGTAGCGGGCATGGATAGGGAAAACGTAACCGCCCTGACCTCGTCGACGAAGAATGAGCTGTCGGAGGAACTCCCTGATTGGGAGCACGGCGCGCTGACGCAGGCCTTTCTGGGCGCGCTCACCGGTGCGGCAGACTCACAGGGCATCGTGAAGCTCTCGGCGCTGACCACCAAGGGCCGGCGACACCTCGGCATGCATGTTAATTTCAACGGCGACCTGTTTGTGGCCCGCCATTATTGAAGCGGCCGGCGGATCAGACACCGCCTGGCGCCGCACGTCGATCGACTTGCGTGCGCTCTCAGACCTCCGCAAGCGCACCATCCTTCTTCTCCCCGCGCGCAACGATGCGCAGCGCGCCGTCAGGCAGCGCGCGTGGGCCCAGAGACGCCGTGGAACCAATGCTCGCCGCCCGGACTTACGATCGAGTAGACTTTCATCAAAGGATTTTTTGCATGCTTAATCGAATTGTCTTAGTCGGCGTTGCGGCGGCGGCGCTTGCTCTCGCTGGTTCAGCTATGGCCGATGAGACGGGACTTGTGGGTGGCGCTATCGCTGGCGGCGTAGTCGCCGGTCCCATTGGCGCGGTCGCGGGCGCCGTGATCGGAAATGGCATCACGGGCCATCACCGCTATTACCATCATCACTACGCTTATGCGCACCGGTACTACAATCGCTACTGACGGCGCGACGGACGGCGTCGCCAGCAAGTTGTTCGCTTCTGGCGACCCGTCTCGTCTGTACTTCGGTCGCGCGACCTCCTGCGCCAGGTTGACGCCGGAATCCGCCGTTCTTCAATAACCGGCTTCAATCTCGCCATCGCGCGCAACGTTCGCGGTATCGATCGAATGATCGTATCCGTCAAAGGCGACCGCCGCAGGGGCGACCGACACGCCATAGGCCGCCAGCGAGGCGATCACAGCGAATAGTGCGACGACAAGATAATTGGTCATAGGGCTCTGCCTAGGATTCGATCGGCAGTGTAATGCGCGACAAGTCAGAGCGTTCCACTCGATCCTTGCCCCGGGCTGTCCCGGCGCGCGCGTGCCTGCGGCGCCGCCGCGCAACGGGGGTTTTCCCCTCTCGCCCTACCTGCTTGCAGATCCTCGCTGCGTCGCGCAAGGCGCGCCGCGCGCGAATCGTGGAGTTGCGCGAGGTCGTCCACGCGAATTACGTGGCGCCGAAGCTGTGCCCGGTGTGCGGGCCGCTCGAGTCGCAATTCAATCGCGTTTCGGCGCTTGCAGACCTATGTCCTCGAAATGGTCGCAGATCGCCGCCAACAGGTCGGGTTTCTTCATGATGGCGGCCGCCAGGAGCTTGCTTCGTTTCTTGTCGGTCGCCTCTGGATTCAACCGACGTATCTCTGAACGAAGGTCCGCAATTTGCTGTTGCAGATCCTCCAATGTGGCGCCCTTCGGCCCGTAGTGTTCTTCCGCCATGATCGCTTCCTTCGAAGCGGGCCGCGAGGAAGTCCCTCAACCCTCGCAGCCCTAACCACGTCAGAAGAGGCGCTTGAGACGCGGCTTGGATAATAACTGCGTGATCGGTCGAAGCGTTCCGCGAGGCGAGTGACGGCCGCCCAGGCATGAGGCGGTTGACTCACGCCCAGGGCGCAGAACAGAATGCGAACCTGCCGACCGCCGCCGACCTCCGCAAGCTCGCCGACCGCCTCGCCCAGCGCGCTGTCGCGGGCGCCAGGCTGACGCCGAAATCGGCGACGGTTGCGATGGTGGCCGACGATGGCGCGATTGCCCCGTCCGGCGGCCTCGATCAAAAGCTCCGCCGCGTATTGCCAGAATAGCCTGATCTGATGGCGCTCGGGCCGCGCGAGCATGAGCTCGCGCGCCTGCCCGAGGGTCGCGATCTTGCGGCCGTCCTTAAGTTTGATCGGCTGGGGGAGTTTTCGCGTCCCGGGCATGCGGGAGCGTAGCAGATTCGCGCAGGGCAGTTTGACGACGTCGATTTGAACGCGCTATGCGAATGAAGGCGGCGCCGCCGGTTCACGCCGGCGGCTGTATTCGTTCGAACCCGGGTCGGTCGATTTTAATATGCGGTAGGATCAGGCGCGCATTTATCCATTTCCGCCTGCCAATCCGCTTTTGATATGTGCTTGGCCTTCAGCTTGCCCGTGCACATCCGTTTGTTTTCGCTGTTCTTGTCGAGCCGATCTTTGGCCAAAGCGGGTCCCGCGACGAAAGCTCCGCAGATAAGCGCAACCATTAGCGTTCTGATTTTCATGACCCCATCTCCTCCAAGCGCTGAAGGCGCGCCTGGATATTGCCACATTGAAGGAAGTTGGCAATCGAACGTTAACGTCCGTGCTTGGGCGCCGGACTGTCGCGACCAAATCGGCCGCTCTCGCGAGGATCGGCCAGGACGGTTCGTTCTGGCGGCTTACCAGATTTCACATCGCAAAATTGACACGATCGCGTCTCAGTTTGAGGCCAAGCGCGCGAATCACAGCCCCCCGGCCCTCGCGCGGCGTGACAGGCCCCGCCCATTAGGTGGGGCCTTTTCATTGTGCGGATCGGCCCAGGGCAGCGATCGCATCCGCGTTGCCCTATTGTCCACCCCGGCGCAAATTTAATCTAATCGCGAGCCGCCTGATGTCCGATAAGTATTTGAAATTGCTGGCGAGGGAGGCGAGACTCGAACTCGCAACCCCCGGTTTTTGGAGACAGATGAAACGGCTAGTCAGCATCTGAAACACCGGGACTTATCGACTCCGAAAACCCTTGGACAATCTTGCTAGTTCGTGGGTGTCCGATAGGTGTCCTAGACACGGGGTAACGGCCAAAAAATCAAAGCCTGCCCCGATTCGGGCATAGCCGGGCGCGACCGGATCCGCGAGGGAGGGGCGAATTTGCCCCGTTATCTCGCGGCCGTGTGGGCGGCCAATGAAAACCGCCGATTGTTGTCCAGACCGTTGTCCGCGCCGCGATCTGGAAATTTGATAATTTAACCAAGCTATTGATTTTATTGGTGCCCAGGGGCGGAATCGAACCACCGACACTGCGATTTTCAGTCGCATGCTCTACCAACTGAGCTACCTGGGCGTTCCGCTCGCTCTGGACGTAACGGCTGGCGGTTTATAGGTAGGCCAGAAAGTCTTGTCCAGCGCGGATTATCGTCCTCCTGTGGAGGGACTGGCGTCGCGTCGACGGGTCACGTCCGTCAAGGTGGTGGAGATTTTGGGGCGGTCGGCTCGTCTCGTGATCAGGCGGCGATTGTGGCCAGGGCGACGATGGGTTCTTCGCCCAG
>Ga0209006_10001361_pt1 | contig 22217 bp, 24 predicted proteins | sample JacPin_JW_Ref_O2_FD_188567 | JGI IMG/M metagenome (GOLD analysis project Ga0209006, IMG submission 188567) | Forest soil microbial communities from Algoma, Ontario, Canada - Jack Pine, Ontario site 1_JW_Ref_O2 (SPAdes) (version 2) | ecosystem: Environmental > Terrestrial > Soil > Boreal... | reverse complement strand
CAGCGGCAACAACGCCGACCGCGACTGCGGATAACGAGCGACGATCTCCGCGGCGTCGGCTTCGAGCCGCGCCCGTAGATCCGCCGGGTAGGTTTCACGACCACGAAGACGGCCGGGCTCACCAGGTTTGGGCCCAAGCGAGACGAAGACCGTACTCCGTTCATCGTCGGCGCTCAGCGCCGTCATGGCTGTTCCTTCTTCGCGCGAGCGCTCATCAATCGCTGTTCCTTCTTCGCGCGAGCGCTCATCAGCGGTCAACTCCACCCATGACAGGGTCAATGGATGCGACCGCCGAGATCGCGTCGGCCACCATTCCGCCCTCGCACATCGCCGCGACGGCCTGCAGATTGGTGAACGACGGGTCGCGGTAGTGCACCCGGTAGGGGCGGGTGCCGCCGTCGCTGACCATGTGCACCCCGAGCTCACCGCGCGGGGATTCGACTGCGACGTAGACCTGTCCGGCGGGAACGCGGATGCCTTCGGTGACGATCTTGAAGTGGTGGATCAACGCCTCCATCGAGCTGCCCATGATCTTGGAGATGTGTTCGGGCGAATTGCCGAGACCATCGGGACCGAGCTTGAGGTCCGCCGGCCACGCCAGCTTCTTATCGCTGATCATCACCGGGCCCGGCCCAAGCGTGTCGAGTTTGTCCACGCACTGTTCGGCGATCCTGATCGACTCGGTCATCTCCTTGACGCGGATGAGGAATCGCCCGTAGGCGTCGCACCCGTCGTCGGTGATGACGTCGAATTCGTAGTTCTCGTAGCCGCAATACGGCTGGGCGCGCCGTAGATCGTGCGGCAGCCCGGTGCTGCGCAATATGGGCCCGGTGATCCCGAGTGCCATGCACCCGGTCAGATCCAGGTAGCCGATGCCCTGAGTGCGGGCCTTCCAGATGTAATTCTCTTTGAGCAGGTTCTCCATGTCGCGCAACCGTTTCGGCAACAGCTTGAGCAGATCACGCAGCCGCGATATCCCATCGTCGGGCAGGCCGGCGGCCAGTCCGCCGGGCCGGATGTAGGCGTGGTTCATCCGCAGCCCGGTGATGGCCTCGAAGACGTTCAGCACGAGTTCGCGTTCCCGGAACCCGAAGAACATCGCCGACATCGCACCCAACTCCATGCCGCCGGTAGCCAGGGCGACCAGGTGGCTGGAGATCCGGTTGAGCTCCATCAGCAGCACCCGGATCACGCTGGCGCGCTCGGGAATGTCATCGGTGATGCCGAGCAGCTTCTCGACTCCGAGGCAGTAGGCGGTTTCGTTGAAGAACGGCGCCAGGTAATCCATCCGGGTCACGAACGTCACACCCTGGGTCCAGTTGCGGTACTCAAGGTTCTTCTCGATCCCGGTGTGCAGATACCCGATGCTGCAGCGGGCCTCGGTGACGGTCTCGCCCTCGATCTCCAGGATGAGACGCAGGACGCCGTGCGTCGACGGGTGTTGCGGGCCCATGTTGACCACGATGCGTTCGCCCGCGGCGGCTTCTCTTGCGGCGGCAACGACCTCGTTCCAGTCCTGGCCGCCGACCATCACCACGGTGTCGGTCGTGCCGTCCGGTGTGCTCATCAGTTGTAGGCCCTCCGCTCGTCGGGCGGCGGGATCTCGGCGCCCATGTACTCGACCGGAACGCCTCCCAACGGATAGTCCTTTCGCTGCGGGTGCCCCACCCAGTCGTCGGGCATCTCGATGCGGGTCAACGCCGGGTGCCCGTCGAAGATGATGCCGAAGAAGTCGTAGGTTTCGCGCTCATGCCAGTCCGTCGTCGGGTACACCGAAAACAGCGACGGCACATGCGGATCCGCGTCGGGCGCGGCCACCTCCAACCGGATGCGGCGGTTGTGGGTGATCGACATCAGAGGGTAGACGGCGTGCAGTTCGCTGCCGGTCTCGTGCGGGTAGTGCACGCCGGAAACACCGAGGCACAGTTCGAATCGCAGCGCGGGATCGTCGCGCAGTAACTTGGCGACCGCGACCAGTTGCTCGCGCCGCACTTCGAGGGTGAGCTCGTCGCGAAACACCACGACACGTTCGATGAACGCGACGAACGTCTCTTTGCCGAGCGCGTCGATCAACCTGTCGACCAGGTCGTCGAAATAGCCCCCGTAGGGCCGCGGCGAACTGCCGGGCAGCGTGACTTCCCGTAACAGCCTGCCGTATCCCGACGTGTCGCCGCTGCCCGTGACGCCGAACATGCCGCGGCGCACGCCGATCACCTCGCTGTCGGGAGGCGTGGGCGGCTGGGCGCTCTCGCTCATCGTCTGAGCCCGCCGATCTGCAGCGTGGTGGCCGTCGGCGAGGCGGCGGCCAGTGCTGCGCGCTCGGCTTCCTGAACGGCTTCCTCGCGGTTCACACCCAGCGGCATTTCCTGAATCTTGGCGTGTAGCTTCAGGATTGCGTGCAGCAGCATCTCGGGGCGCGGCGGGCAGCCGGGAAGGTAGATGTCCACCGGGACCACATGGTCGACGCCCTGCAGGATCGCGTAATTGTTGAACATTCCCCCCGACGACGCGCAGACCCCCATGGCCAGTACCCATTTCGGTTCCGCCATCTGGTCGTACACCTGCCGCAGCACCGGCGCCATCTTCTGGCTGACGCGGCCGGCCACGATCATCAGATCCGCCTGGCGTGGTGTCGCGGAGAACCGCTCCATCCCGAAACGGGCGATGTCGAAGCGGGGTCCGGCCGTCGCCATCATCTCGATGGCACAACATGCCAACCCGAACGTCGCGGGCCACAATGAGCCCGCGCGAACATAGCCCGCGACCTTCTCGACGGTGGACAGCAGGATGCCGCCCGGAAGCTTTTCCTCGATACCCATTGCGTCAGTCCCAGCTCAGGCCGCCGCGCCGCCACACGTACCCGTAGGCGACGAACACGGTTGCCATGAACAGCAGCATCTCCACGAGTGCGAACAAGCCCAGCGCGTCGAAGGTGACCGCCCACGGGTACAGGAAGACGATCTCGATGTCGAAGATGATGAACAGCATCGCGGTCAGGTAGTACTTGATCGGGAAGCGCTGACCCTGCGCCGCATACGGACCGCTCACGTTCACCTGCGTCGGCTCATTCCCGCACTCGTAGGCCTCCAGCTTGGCCCGGTTGTAGCGGCGTGGTCCGGCAAGCAACGCGACGCCCACGGAAAACACCGCAAACGCGGCGGCAATCGCAGCGAGGACCAGAATCGGGAAGTAGACGTTCAACTCGCTCCCTGCTGCATCGCGGGCCTGTGACGGACCGGGGGGTGGGCCCGTCGGGTGACTTCCCCCACAGCCTAAACATGAGTGCGGGGTGCCGCCGACTAGGGGTAACCGGACTATCGGCGCAGTATCCGCACCACAGCGTCGGCCAGCTCGATCGGATCGATCGGGAGAGGGACCGCGGCCTCTGCGCGCGACCACTTAGCCAGCCAGGCGTCGTCGCGACGCCCGGTCAGCACCACGATGGGCGGGCACCCGGCGATCTCGTCCTTCAGCTCTTTGGCAATGCCCATGCCGCCGGTCGGACTGGCCTCGCCGTCGAGGATCGCCAGATCGATGTCGTCCTTCTCGATGTGGCGGGTCACCATCGGGCCGGTCGCCACGTCGACATATGTCAACTCCGGCAGTTCCGGGTGGATCCGCTTGCCCAGCGCAATCCTGACCTGTTCGCGCACGTTCGCGTCATCGCTGTAGACCAAGATGCGGGGCACGCAGCGATGCTAGACCGCCCTATTGTCCGGCGCGACGGAACACCGTGTCCGCCGACAGCGTGGTGGTCTTGCCGACCATGCCCGCCATGTCGCCGCTGACGCCGAGCTGTGCGCGCTCGACGGTGGTGGACGCGGTGAGGCGCACCGCGCCGTCGTCCAGGACCTCCGCCCGCACCTTTATCGGCAGCGCCGCGGTGTTGCCGCGGATGGACAGGTCTGCGCGCACGTTGAACTCGTCGCCACCGGCGGGATCGACGCCGTTGACGGTGACGGTGATGTCGGGGTAGTGCTCGGCATCAAAGAAATCGGCCGACCGCAGGTGGTTGTCGCGCGGCTTGATGCCCGTCGTCACGCTTGCGGCCTTGACGTGCAGGCGGCCCGACACCGCTCCGCCGGCGTCGACGCGGCCATCGCCATCGAATTCCGTGAAGCGGCCGTTCACGTTCGCCAGCCCCCACATCGTCTTGTTCTTGAACGAAAACGACGACCGGTCCTCATCCAGCGTCCACGCGCCGACGGCTTCGGGGCTGTTCAAAAGATCAGTGACGGTGGACAATTCGGCTCTCCTTTATTGGTTAGGTGGTTAGGTGGTTAGGTGGTTAGGGCGTCTGGTTAAGCAGCGGCGCAAGATCCGCTGGGTCGAGGTATTCGTCGATGCGGGTGATCAGGCCGTCGCGGCCGACCACGATGACGATGCCGACGCGCAGAGAGTACCGCGTTCCGTCGCGCGCTGTCCCGTGCAGGACATGCTGCTGAGCGAAGCCGCCGTCGAAGACTCGCCGGTCGAGCACGTCGTAGTGGCGATCGGCGGTCGCGGACACGAACCACTCGATCACCCGCATCGCTCGCGCCTTCTCGGACCGACGCTCGTCGCCGGCGTGCCAGACGGTCACGTCGTCGGACCACATCGCCGCGACCGCGTCGACGTCGCCGGCTTCGATCTCGGAGAACAGCCGGTCCGCCACCGACGTCACGGCGTATCCCGGGTGGGCGACCGCGAGCCGGTCGTACACCAGGGTGCGCAGCGCGGTCATCACCTCGTCGTCTCGCCCGTCGAACCCGCCGTCCCGGATCGCGGCGACCAGCCCGCGTTCGTCGGTGGGGGTGGTCGATTCGGCGGTGAGTTCTCGTTCGACGATGCGCAGCACGTTGGCCGCGACGCGGGCGTGGAAGTTCACCTGGCCCTCGGTGGCGCCGCGCACGTCGGATTCGAGGAATTCGGTCACCGCGGCCACCAGCTCTGCGGCCGTCGGCCGGCCATGCGTCGTCGTCATGCCGTCGCCGCCAGCAGGTCGAGGAGATCCCACTCGGTCTCACACACCCGCCTGCCGATCGCGGCAAGCTCGACGGATCGGGTCTGTCCGGACAGATGCCGCTCGGCCTGATAGCGGCAGATGATCCCCCAGCACAGCGTGGCCCGGATCAGCCACCACCGCATGCCCACCCGGTCGACGGTAGACCCGCCGGCCCGCTCGTATGCCGACAGAAAGCGTTCGATGCTGCCCAGCCCGCCGGCGCCGCGGCTCGCGGGCTCGCCGAACCGCCACGCCCGGATGCAGAACCAGGCGAGGTCCTCGTAGATCTCGCCGACGTGCACGAGCTCCCAGTCGAGCACCGAGGCGAGCTCACCGCCGCGGACGATGAGGTTCCCCATCCGGAAGTCGCCGTGCACCATCACCGGGGCCGACGGGGCCGGCCGGTTGGCGGCGAGCCAGCGCAGCGTCCACTCGAACGTGGCGGTGGTGTCATGAGTGCGATCAAGTTCATCGCGCCAGATCGCCATCTGCTCGTGGTGGGGTAGATCCACGCCGGTGGGGTCGACACGGTGGATCGCGGCGAGCGCCTGAGCGCACTGCTCGAGCAGCCGCTCGCGGACCGCCGGTCGGTCGCCGAGCTCGCGAAAGATTTTGCGGGCGATCGTCTCTCCGTCAATGAAGTCGCACACCAGAAATGGCAGCCCGAGCGCGGTCGTCGAGTTGTCCGCGACGAGCACGTGGGGCACCGGTGCACCCGCTGCCGCGGCCATCGCCTGGGTTCGTGCCTCGGTTTCCATCCCGGCGTGCACGTCGTCGGGGGGCCCGGTGCGCAGGATCAGCCTGCGCCTGGTGTCGGTGACCGCCTCGAACGCCCATGTCGACCGGCTCGCCCCGCCTGTCAGCGCGTGCAGGTTCTCGACGGCGACCGGTTCGCCGAGCACCGGCGCGAGCACCCCGGAGAGCTTGTCGCGGAGCGCGTGTGCGGTCTGCGCGGGAGGCGGTGTCATTTGGCCGACCGGCCGAACTTGAACAGTCGCTGCGCCACCCGGCGGATCTGAATCTCCTCCGAGCCCTCGGTGATTCGGTACCGGCGGTGATGCCGGTAGATGTGTTCGAAAGGCTCGTGGCGGGTGTATCCGACACCGCCGAACACCTGCATCGCACGGTCGGCGGCGTCACACACCAGGCGATTGGCGCGGTAGTTGGCCATCGACACCTTGTCGGATACCTCGAGGTGGTGGTTGCGGTCGAGATGCCAGGCGGCATACCGGACCAGCAGGCGCACCATCTGCGCCTCGGTCTGCAGCTCGACCAGCGGCCACTGGATCGCCTGGTTGACGGACAGCGGCTTGCCGAACACGACGCGATCGCCGGCATAGGCGACGGCGCGGTCGATGCAGTACTGCGCGGCGCCGAGGCTGCTGGCGGCTTGGCGAATCCTGTTCTCGTGCAGGAATGTCTGCGCGACCTCCAGCCCGCGGTCGACCTCACCGAGCACCGCGTCGTCGGGCACCGCCACATCGTGCAGTTCGACCTCGCCGTGGTCGGACGGCATGTTGAAGGTCCACCAGTAATACGGCACTGTGAAGCCGGGTGCGTCGGTGGGCACCAGGAACGCTGTGATACCCAGTGCCTGGCCGGGCTCGCCGGAGGTGCGGGCGAAGACGAGGTCGTGGGTGGCGCGATGCACGCCGGTGTTGAACCGCTTGGCGCCGTTGATCACCCAGCCGTCACCGCCGCGTTCGGCGTGCGTCTCCATCCAGGTGGCGTCCGACCCGTGGGCGGGTTCGGTGAGCCCGAACGCGAAGCCGCGCTCGCCCCGCAGCATCGCCTCCGACCACTGGGTGCGCTGCGTCTCGGTACCGAAGCGCTCCATCATGATCACCTGCGGGAAGTTGCCGACGATCGACGACTCGTCCTGCAGATCGTTGTGCAGGCCGAGTCCCTTGGCGGCCAGATGCTCGCGGATGACGGCCATGTCGAGGTTGGTGCCGTCGCGACCGCCCAATTCGGAGGGCAGGCCGTAGCGCAGCCAGCCGGCGTTGTCGGCACGCCTGCGCATCTCGCCGAGCAGGTCTTCCCATGCCCCCGCCGGGATTCCGCCGTTGTCCCAGTCGGTGCGCGCGTACTCGCGGCGCTGGTCGAAGTACTGCATGTTCTCGCGTTCCAGCGGCTTGATCTCGCTTTCGATGAACGCGTCGATCTCGTCGAGCAGCCCCGGAAGGTGGTCCGGCAGAGCGAAATCCACAGTGCGCCCTTTCCTTTAAGGCTCCCTATCTCAGAAGCCGTACAGCGTCTTCTTCCAGATCGTCGACAGTGTCGCAATCGCGTCCGCATCGCTTATCCGGCCCAGGCCGGACGACGACACGAAAACCGTCGTGAAGTTCTCGAACAGCAGCGCGATCGCCGCAGCGACATGTTCGGGGTTCAGGTCTTCCCCGTAGCCCTGTTGTTGGGCGTGCCGGACGGAGGCCGCGACGATGTCCATTCCGAAGCGCCGAAACTCGTTCTGCACGTGGGCGAATCGCTGCTGGGTCGCGGCCAGCTGGGCAACCGCGATCATGATCCCGATGTTCTGCTTGAACATGTTCCAGTAGCCGGTCACCACCGTGGTGAAGAACTCGGTGTCGTCGGGTGAGTCCGGCAGCGAGACGCTCAGCCCGGACGGCTCGACGATGTCGTGCAGAAACGACTCGCCCAGCGCGGCGAGCAGATCTTCCTTGTCGTCGAAATAGCGGTAGAACACCGCGGAGGATTTCCCTGCCGCCGATGTGATGTCCGCCAGCGTGGTGCCGTGGAAGCCACGCTCCGCGAACAGCTTTCGAGCGGCTTGCTCGATCGCGTCGCGGGTCTGTCTGCCCTTGGAGCTCAGCGTCTGCACGGGCATGCTCACGCGCCGCTATCTGCTCTTCGCGCAAGCGGCTCATCGCCGAGCAGCCGGTCACCGGCGCGTAGCAGCGCACCCGGCAGCTGGTGGCCGATGACGCGCTGCGCCACGCGCGCCGCGGCGATAGCGGCGTCGAGGTCGACGTCCACCGCTATCCCGCTGTCCCGAAGCAGGTAGACGAGGTCCTCGGTGGCGATGTTGCCGGTCGCGCCCGGCGCGAACGGACATCCGCCCAGTCCGCCCACCGACGCGTCGAGCCGGGTGACACCGGCAGTCACCACCGCGTACGCGCTGGCCAAGCCGGCGCCGCGGGTGTTGTGGAAATGCGCTCCGAGGGGGATGCCGTCGCATACCGCCTGCACATCGGCGAACAGGTCGGCGGTGCGTCGCGGGGTGGTGGTGCCGATGGTGTCGGCCAGCGCGAGCCGGTCGGCGCCGTGATCGCGCGCGTGCTCGACGATGTCGAGCGTCCGCTTCGGCGGGGTGGGTCCGTCGAACGGACAGTCCCACGCGCACGCGATGATGACCTCCACCGACGCGCCGCTGTCGTGCGCGATCGTGACGATCTCGTCGATCAGCGCGGTCGCTTCGGCACTGGACCGCCCGACGTTGGCATGGCTGAGTCCGTCCGAGGCCGACACCACGTACTCGATGGATCGAAGACCGGCGGCCAGGGCGCGCTTGGCGCCGTTCGGGCTGGCCACCAATGCCGAGAAGTCGATGCCGTGAAACGAGGCGAGTGCCTCTGCGAATTCTGGGGCGTCGGCCAGCGCCGGCACCTTGGACGGCGACACGAATGCGGTGGCCTCCACCTCCCGCACGCCGGTGGCCACGACCGCTTCGAGTAGTTCGACCTTGGCGTGCAACGAGATTGGTTGCTCAATCTGCAGCCCGTCGCGCAGCGACACCTCGCGGATGTCGACATGCGTTGGCAGTTCGCTCATATCACTTCCTCCGCTCGCAGCGCATCCAGCTCGGCGGCGGTCTTGCCGAGCAGGCCGATATAGACGTGGTCGTTGTGCTGGCCGGGCCACGCGGGCCCGGCGTTGCGAATCGTGCCCGGTGTCTCCGACAGCACCGGCACGACGCCAGGGCCTTTGACGTTGCGTCCGACCCTCTCGTCCCAGTGATCGGCGATCATGCCGCGGGCCCGCAGCTGTGGGTCCTCGACCACTTCGGCGACGGTGTTGATCGGGCCGCTGATCACCCCGGCCTCGGACAGCGTCGAGATGATGTCCCCGGGTTGGCGCTGCGACGCCCAGTCGCCGATGATCTTGTCCAATTCGTCCTGGCTGCGGCCGCGGGCAACGTGATTGGCGAACCGGTCATCGGTGGCCAGCTCTGCGCGCCCCATCGCGGTGCACAGCCGGCGGAACACGGTGTCCTGGTTGGCGGCGATCACCACCCAGCTGCCGTCGGCCGTGCGGTAGATGTTGGACGGGGCGATGCCTTCCAGTCGGGTGCCCGACGGTCCCCGCACCACGCCGCCGACATCGTAGTCGGGGATCGTGGATTCCTGGATGGCCAAACAGGATTCGGTCAGCGCCGCGTCGACCACCTGCCCCTGGCCTGTGATCGTTCGGCGGTAGAGCGCGGCCAGCGCGCCCTGCACGGCGAACATGCCTGCAAGGCTGTCGCCGAGCGACAGGGCCAGCCGGGGCGGCGGTCCGCCCGGGAACCCGTTCAGGTGCCGCAGTCCGCTGGCGGCCTCGGCGACCGACGCGTAGCCCGCCTTGCCGGCCTCGGGGCCGGTCTGTCCGTAACCCGATACCCGCACCAGGATGATGCCCCGATTGCGTTCGCGCAGGACGTCGTAACCCAGGCCCCATTTCTCCAGCGTGCCGGGCCGGAAGTTCTCAACGATGATGTCGGATCGCTCCACGAGGTCGAGGAACAGCTCCCGGCCCTTTGCACCGCGCAGGTTCAGCGTCGCCGCTTTCTTGTTGCGCGCGTGCACGGTCCAGAAGAAGTGGTGTCCGTCGAGCTCGGCTTGGCCCCAGGTCCGCAGCGGGTCGGGCTGGCCCGGCGGTTCGATCTTGATCACCTCGGCACCCAGGTCGCCGAGCAACCGACCGGCGAACGGCCCGGAGATCAGCGTGCCGACCTCGATCACGCGAATGCCGTCCAGTGGGCCGGTAGGGGTCATGCCGTGGTGTCCTCCGGGGTTGCGAAGCCGTGGCGGGTCAGCCAGTCGGTGCAGATGTCGACCGCCTCTCGCAGCGTCTCACGTTGGCCTGGACCGGAGTAGTAGTGGTTGGCGCCGGCGATCTCGTGCACCTCCTTGTCGGGATGCCCGATCGCGTCGAACAGTCGACGGGTGTGGCTCGGGGTGCACGCGTCGTCGGCGAGGTTGCCGATCACCAGCGTGGGCACGGCGATGTCGGGTCCGCACGCGACGGCGTCGCCGTTGGCGTCGTCGTAGCTCCACTGCGACAGCCAGCTGCGCAGCGTGCAGAACCGGGCCAGGCCGATGGCGCCCATGTTCACCACCCGGGGGTCGCCCAGGTAGCAGGTTCCGGGCGTGCGATCGTTCGGGTCGACGGCGGGGTCGAGCCAACGCGGGTCGGCCATCGTGCCGTGCACGACGAACGCGAACTCGTCGTCGGGTCGCCCGGCGGCCGTCAGCTCGGCCAGTTTCGCCTTGACCCACGTGGTGATCCGCCGGTTGCGGTCGATCTGCGCCTGCCGGTAGCGGGCCAGGAACTCTTCGCTGTAGGGCGGCTGGTTCGGATTGTCCGGGTTGTAGAGGTCGAGTTCGGGATCGCGTCTGGTGGGGTCGGATTCGTCGAGGATGGACGCGTCGAGCCATTCCGTGAGCGTGCCGTGGCGGCTGATGTGGGCGGCCAGCAGCATGATGCCGTCGGCGGGGATCAGGCCCAGCTTGGTCAGGTCGGGGCCGTCGCCGGACGGGCTCGCCGTCACCGTCGGGTGCTGAGCCTGCTGCTGGTAGAACACCGACAGCGAGCCACCGCCGCTCCAACCGGCCAGCACCACGTTGTGGTAGCCCAGCCGGTTCTTGGCGTCCTTGATGCACTCGCCGAGGTCTTCGACGACCTTCTCCATCAGCAGGGCCGAGTCGGTGCCGCGGAACCGACTGTTGCAGTAAATGACATGGTGTCCCGCCCGGGCCAGGGCGTTGATCATCGGCAGATACGCGCCGCCGCCGATCGGGTGCATGAACACGAGCACGGTGTCGGGCGGCTTGTCCTTCGGTTTCAGCAGGTAGCTTTCCAGCACCACCAGCTCGGCGACGCCGCCGTAAACGTCGCGAACACCTGAATTATTCTGGTAAACAACCAGATACGGGATGCGGTCGTAGTCATGTTTCACAGCCGTGGTCATCAGCGCTGCCCAGAGGTGGATGTCGGGGCGACGGCCGCTCCGAGATCGCCGGCCAGCACCTCGGCCGACGGCGTGAGCCGACGGCGCGTGTCGATCGCGATCACCTGCCAGTCGACGTGGGAATGCTCGTCGAACTTGCGCCGGGCCCGCTCTCTTGCCTTCTCGGGTGCACCGTGGTGAACCCCTTGCGGGGCATGCGAAATCAGCCCAGGCGGCATCGGGATGCCGTACAGCGCGCCGCCATGGAAGAACGCGATCTCGTCGTAGTCGACGTTGCGGTGATACCACGGTGTGCGCTCGGTGCCCGGCACGCTCTCGGCGGGCTTGGGCAGGAAGTTCATCACGTAGACGCCGGTGGCTTGCATGAACAGGTGCACGGTCGGTGGCAGATGGACGCTGTCGGAGGTCACCACGTTGTAGTCGGCGATGTTGAACGTGAACGGGAAGTTGTCGCCGCGCCATCCTGCGACGTCGAGCGGATTATGTTGGTAGAAAAGCGAAGTCGGGCCGCCCTCGTGCACCAGCCGGACCTCGTACTCGTCGCGGCCGTCGTCGGCCATCGGCGCCGGGTCGGGGATGATGACCTGTGACGGGTCGAACGGGAAGTGGCGCCCGAGCTGGCCGGGCGGCGGCACCCGGAACTCATCGGTGGCCTCGATCATCAGCAGCGTGGTCTCCACGGCGGGCAGCTGGCGCCACGTCGTCGCCTTCGGCAGATAGATCCAGTCGCCGTCGGTGTAGCGCATCGGCCCGAACTCCGTCTCGAGAAGACCCGAGCCTTGGTGCACGAAGCACAGCAGGTCGCCGTCGACGTGGCGGACGTAGAACGGCATCGGCTCGCTGCGCCGGGAGAGCAGGACCCGGCAGTCCGGATTGGTGAACAGCAGCAGCGGCGCGCCCGCGGCGTCGGTGGAGTCGTTGGGTTTCAGCTCACTGGACAGCACGTCGAGCGGCCGCAACGGACCCACGGCGCGGTATGCCGTCGGGTCGTGGCGGCGGTACATGTTCGCGGTCCGCCCGGTGAAGCCGCCGCGGCCGAGCTCGTCGTCCTTCAGCCCGTCGAGGTCGGCGTGCAGGCGCTTGGGTGTCGTCCCTTTACGCAGGTGAACGAAGGATTCCATCGCAGCTCCAGTGGTCGGCCGAAAACTAAAAGTGATGTTACTTTTTGTTCTGGACGGGTTCAAGAGCTGGCGTAATTGGTTGCACTGTCGGCGCGGAGTGTTTGCCATCCCGGGTAAACGAATCGTGGGAAGGTTGTTATCGACATGAACACCTTGGACTACATCAGCTACGAAGAGTTCGGCCGCAAGTTCTTCGAGGCAGCGGTGACCGAGAAGCGCGTCGCCGACGCGTTCGCCACGATTTCCGGCGACGAGCTGCAGATGGGTCCGATGGGTCAGGGACCGGGCGGGATCGCCAAGGTCACCGCAAAGGTGACGATCGGGCAACCCCAGGCCACCCGCACGCTCGGGGACGAGATCACATTCGCGGTACGGATTCCGCTTGCCATCGACCTGCTGCTGGATCTGCGACTGGACAAGCAGCGGTTCAAGGTCTCCGGCGAGATCGCGCTGCGCGCCACCGCGCGCGCGGCTGTGCCGCTGCTGCTGGTGATTGACGTTCCCAAGCCCCGCCCGCACGACATCAGCGTCGACGTGGCGTCGCAGTCGATCCGCGGTGAGGTGCTGCGCATCATCGCTGGCGTGGACGGCGAGATCAAGAGGTTCATCGCGCGCCATGTCGGCCAGCAGATCGACGATCCGCGTGCGCAGGCCGCGAAGATCATCGACATCGCCGACCAGGTCGCCAACGCCTGGACCGGCGTCTAGCCCGGTTACTTCAGCTCGGAGGACGACAACCCGAGCAGCCGCCGGGCCACCACCAGCTGCTGGATCTGCTGCGTGCCCTCGAAGATGTCAAGAATCTTGGAATCGCGGGCCCACTTCTCCAGCAGGGTCTGTTCGGAGTAGCCGACGGTGCCCGCCATTTCGACAGCCTTCAGCGTGATGTCGGTGGCCACCCGGGCCGCCTTGGCCTTGCCCATCGACGCTTCCTTGGAATTGGGGATGTCGTTGTCGGCTTGCCACGCGGAGCGCACAGTTAAGAGGTAGCCAGCTTCCCAGTCGGCTTCCATCCGCAAAAACTCTGCGGCGGGCGCACTTTGGGCGTGTGAGGGCTTGTCGTAGGAGATCTCGATGCCAGCCTCGGTGAGGATTTTGCGCAGCTCCTCCAGCGCGGCGCGCGCGACACCGACCGCCATGGCCGACACGATCGGGCGGGTGTTGTCGAACGTCTCCATGACACCCGTAAAACCCTTGTCCACGTGGATCTCCGGGCTGCCCAGCAGGTTGTCCTTCGGGATGCGGGCGTTGTCGAAGCGGATCACCGCGGTGTCGGACGCCTTGATGCCGAGCTTGTCCTCGAGCCGCTCGACCGTCACCCCGGGATGTTCACGCGGCACGATGAACGACTTGATCGCCGCGCGGCCCAACGACTTGTCCAGCGTCGCCCACACCACGATGTGGCTGGCCCTCGATCCCGCGGTGACGAAGATCTTCTCGCCGTTGATGACGTACTCGTCCCCGTCGAGACGGGCGGTGGTCGACACGGCGGCGGAGTCAGACCCGAAGCCCGGCTCGGTGATCGCCATCGCGGCCCACACCTTGCCCAGCCGCTGCAGCTGCTCGTCGGTGGCCACGCCGGAAATAGCGGCGTTGCCCAGCCCCTGATACGGCACCGACAGCAGCAGCGCGACGTCGCCCCAACCGATCTCCACCGCGTTCACCAACGCAGACATGTTGGCGCCGTTCTGGTTTTCGTCGTTGCCTTCACCGTCGCGGAAGGCTTCGGCGCCGGCGAACGCGAAGGCGTTTGCCTCAGTGATGCCCTCGAAGAGGTTCGCCAGGGTATCGAGCTCGATGGGGTAGGAGTGCTCGGCCAGGTCGTATTTTCGCGAGATCGGCCGTAGCATCTCGGCCGCACCCTGGTGTGCCTTGTCGATGACCGCCTGCAGCTTGCGCGGCATCTCCAAATTGATTGCCATGATTAGTCTCTCAGGTCGGTAGATAACTACTGGGTCAGATAACGACGACACCCTCGGCGACGCCGATTGCGCGAAGATCGCGGTACCAGCGTTCGACCGGGTGTTCCTTGGTGTAGCCGTGGCCACCTAGCAGCTGCACGCCGTCGAGCCCGATCTGCATGCCCTTGTCGGTGCCGAGCCGCTTGGCCAGCGCCGCCTCCCGCGCGAACGGCAGGCCCTGCTCCGCGCGTGAGGCGCCGCGCCAGGTGATCAGCCGCAGCCCGTCCAGTTCGATCGCGATGTTGGCGCACATGAACGCCACCGACTGGCGATGGGCGATCGGCTCGCCGAACGCCTGCCGCTCCTTGACGTACGGCACGACGTAGTCGAGCACCGCGTGTGACGTGCCGACGGCCAACGCGGCCCAGCCGAGGCGGGACAGCGCGACCGCTTCGGAGTAGTCGGCCTGGGTGGCCTCCTCCTCGCCGAGGCGCGCGCTCAGCGGCACGGTGACGTTATCGAGTTCGACCTGTCCCAGGGCCGCCGCCCGGATGCCCATGCTCGGGTCGGCCTTCACGGTCAGCCCTTGCGACGACGACTCCACGATGAAAAGAGCCGGCTTGCCGTTCAATTGGGCGCCGACGATGAACAGCTCGGCGTCAGCTGCAGCCGGCACGAGGGACTTCACACCGTGCAGGCGGTAGCCACTCGGGGTGCGCACCGCGGTGGTCTTCAGCGCCGTAGGGTCGAACAGCGCCTGCGGCTCTGCAATCGCCACGCACGCCTGCGGCACGTTCTCGCCTGCGAAGTCCTTCAGATAGGTGGCCTGCTGTTCGGCGCTGCCCCAGTTTGTGAGCGCGGTCGCCACGCCGCCCGGAGCGAGGATCGGCAACGCCAACCCCATGTCGCCGTAGGCGAGTGCCTCGGCCACCAGCGCGTTGGTGACGGTGGAGCGGTGAGCGGCGATGCCGTCGAAATCCTCGGGGATGTTGATCGCCGTGACGCCCAGCTCCGCGGCCCTGCTGATCAGGCCGGCCGGGTACGTCGCGGTGTCGTCGGCGTCGCGGGCGGCGGGCCGCAACACCTCCTCGGCGAATTCGCTGACCGTCTCGATGATCAGCTTCTGGTCCTCGTCGGGGGTCAGGTCGAAGTAGCCCTTGCCGCCGGTCTTCAGGCGGGTGGGACCGCTGCGCAGACCCTGCACCCGCTTGAACTGGCGGGTGCTCGCACCCGAAACGGAGAACGCTTGTTTGATGCCGTAGCGCAGCGCCCGGTTTAGCGGATCCCGAAGGTGATACCGGTCCAGGAATTCTTGCCCGACTATCGGCGTGATCAGCGCAAGTCCGACGTCGGTGGGTGTGCGCCTGCGCCGTCGCAAGCCCACGGCGCTCTCGCGCCCATTCGGCTTGCCGGTGCGCTTCTTGCGGCGCGACATATCGCTCTTGTCCGGAATTGTGTTGGTCATGTCAGCAGCCTCGTCGTCGGTGGCAGTGCCGGTAACCGTATCTTACTCCCGAGTAAGGTAGGTCGATTCTGTTACCAAGTTCACAGCGGTAACGGGCTGGTCAGACGGTTGCTCAGTACTCGTCAGACAGTCGGGTGAGCACCGCGTCGTGCAGCCGGCCGTTGGTCGCAACAGCGCTTCCGCCGTGCGGGCCCGCAACGCCGTCAAGGCTGGTGAAGGTTCCGCCGGCCTCGCGGACCAGGATGTCCAACGGCGCCAGATCCCACACGGACACTTCGGGTTCGGCCGCGATGTCGACGGCGCCCTCGGCTACCAGGCAGTACGAGAAAAAATCGCCGTAGCCGCGGACCCGCCACAGTGCGTCGGTGAGTTCCACGAACTTGTCGCGCAATCCGAGGGCTGCCCATCCCGACAGGCTGGAGAACGACAGGCTGGCCGCCGGCAGGTCGTCGACCGCAGACACCGCTATGCGCCGGGGCGGCGCACCCCCGACCCCGACCTGCGCGCCGTGGCCCGCAGCCGCCCACCATCGCCGCTGAATCGCGGGCGCGCTGACCACGCCTACCACTGGCACGCCGTCCTGGAGCAGGGCGATGAGTGTCGCCCACACCGGCACGCCCCGTACGAAGTTCTTGGTGCCGTCGATCGGATCGATCACCCACTGACGGCCGACGAATTCGGTTGTTCCGCCGTATTCTTCACCGACCACCGCATCGTGGGGGCGCGCATCCGACAGGGCGCGGCGCAGGTCCGCTTCGACCGATCGGTCCGCGTCGGTGACCGGCGTGAGATCCGGTTTGGTGTCGACGTGCAGGTCGACGGCGCCGAACCGCGGCATCGTCAGCGCGTCCGATCGGTCGGCCAACGCCAGCGCCAGCGCCAAGTCGTCCGGCGGTTCGCCCATGGCAGCAGTCCTACCATGAGGGGGTGTGGGAAATCGTGTGGATTGTGGTGGCGATCGGGGCGATCGTCGTGCTGGCGGCACCGTGGCTGATGCGACGCAGGCCGCCGCCGGCCGATTCACTGCACGGCACGCTGCTGATCACCGGCGTCAGCCCGCGGCCCGACGTGACTGGTGAGCAGTTCGTCACGGTGACGGGCGTGATCAACGGCCCGAGCGTCGACGAGCACGTGGTGTATCAGCGGTATGCGGTCGATGTCGAGAACTGGCCGCGCGCGGGCGCGCTGATCCCGGTCGTCTACTCGCCGAAGAACCCGGACAACTGGCGCCCCGCACCGCCAGACGCCCCGGTGTAGGGGCGGATCTCCGCGAAAGCCGTCAACTTCCGGGCCGCCAGCGTCAGGGAATCATCAAGAGCTGCCACGGGTTGCGCTGCGCGACGCAGGGTGGACCGGTGACGCTTTTTGAACTGTTGCCATCGCTGCAGCGCGCTTTCACTCCGCGGCTGGACCGCACCATCTGGCCGTTGACCACCCACGTCGACGACGTGGGGCGACTTTGCATCGGCGGGGTGGCCTCGACGGAAATCGCCGATGAGTTCCGCACGCCCACCTACGTGCTGGATGAAGAGGACTTCCGCCACCGCATTCGGGCTTACCGCGCCGCGCTGCCCGGGGCCGAGGTCGTCTACGCCGGGAAGTCGCTGATGACCGTAGCGGTCGCCCAGTGGGTAGCCGACGAGGGGATCGGCGTGGACGTGTGCTCGGGCGGCGAGCTGTCGATCGCGCTGGCCGGCGGTATCGACCCATCCCGGATCATCATGCACGGCAACGCGAAAACGCCCGACGAACTGCTGGACGCTGCAACGGTCGGAATCGGGCGGATTGTGGTGGATTCGCCGACTGAAATCGCATTCCTGGCCGGGCATGTGCGCAGCCGCCAGCGGGTTTTGGTACGCGTGATTCCGGATATCGACATCCATGGTCACCGCGCACTGACGACCGGGGTACTCGACCAAAAGTTCGGGTTTCCCCTGGCGGGTGGCCACGCAGCCGCCGCGGTAAGTCGGATACTCGATCAACCGTCGTTGGACCTCGTCGGGCTGCACTGCCATCTCGGATCGCTGATCGCCGACCCGCACTACTACGACGAGGCAATCCGCCGCATGGTCACAGCGATGGCCGACGTCCGGGACAACCACGGCGTCGTTCTGAGGGAGCTCAATATCGGTGGCGGCCACGGTGTTCGCTATGTTTCAGGTGATCCGGCGTTCGACCTGGGCGAGTTCGCCGACGTCATTGACAGTGCTCTCGAATCGGCGTGTGCGGACTTGCAATTCCCGCGTCCGACGATCGTGATCGAGCCCGGCCGCGCGATCAGTGCCCGTGCGGGCGTCACGCTGTACCGGGTGCTCGCCGTCAAGTGCCAGCCAGGTGGGCGCACGTTCGTCGCTGTTGACGGCGGCATGAGCGACAACCCCCGGGTGGCGCTCTACGGCGCGAAGTACACGGTGGCCCTGGCAAATCGCCATCCGATTGGCCCGACGAAACCGGTCACCGTCGTCGGTAGGCACTGCGAGGCCGGCGATGAGATCGCGCGCGACGTCGACCTTCCGACAGACATACACCCCGGGGACTTGCTCGCGGTGGCCTGTACCGGGGCCTACCACCACAGCATGGCGTCCAACTACAACATGGTTGGGCGTCCGCCGTTGGTCGCGGTCGCCGACGGCCGTGTCCGCGAACTCATACGCCGCGAAACCATATCCGACCTGCTGTCCCGCGACAGTGGGTGGGCGAGCGAGCATACGCCGCCGCGCAGCAGCCTCGCGTAGGGCGCACTGCGCTACTGGTAGGGCCCGTTCGGGTAAGCCCCGCCCGGGTAAGCCCCGTTCGGGTAGGGCGCGTTCGGGTAGGGCGCATACGGGTAGGGCGCTTGCGAAGGCGTTGGCTGCGCGGGCACCTGGATCGGAATCGGGACGGGCAGGAACGGCACATTCAGATACGACGTCGTCATCGTGGGCGTTGGTGACGTGGTCGTTGTGGTTGTCGTCGTCGTCGTCGTGGTGGTCGTGGGGGTGGTGGTGGGGGGCGTTGTTGTCGTTGTTCGTGTCGTCGTCGGCTGTGTCGTGGTCTCGGGCGCCGGTACGACTGTAGTGACAGTGTGCGTGGGGGGTGGCGGTGGCGGTGGCGGTGGGGCAGCGCTCGTGGTGAGGATCGTGCTTGGAGCGACGAAGTTCGGCGACGGTGCGGGCGGGGCACTGTGTGCGGGCGGCGGCACCGGAGCGGTCGTCTGTCGGGTGTCCGGCGCGTTCTGGGTGTGGGTTTGGCTTCCGGTCAGCGCGTACGCGAATGCGCCGACCGCGACCAACGGCACCAGAGCCGCGAGTCCGACGGCGGCCATCGGGCGGCGATACCACCGCGGCGTGCGGTCGACCGGGGGGGCGGTTCGCGGTACGAACTGCACCGTCGGCCGGGCGGCGCCGGTGTCCGGGTAGGACGAGTAGGACGGGTAGGAGTAGTCCTCACCGGTGTAGGGCACAGGCTCGTCGTCGCCCCGATCGTCCTCCGACCAGGCCAACGCGCGGAACGTTGATGACGCGGGTTCGTCCGGTGGCGACGCAAACGGCATGGTTCCCGTTTCAGCCGGGACGCTTTCCCTCGCAGTCGGCGCGTCGGGGTTCGGCCCGCGCGCACTGAGCAGTGCGGCGCCGGCTGCCGCGTTGAGCTCCGGTCGCGGTGTTGTCACAACCGGCAAGCGCAATTCTTCGGAGAGACGTTGTGTGATCAAAGGGATGCTTGCCACCCCACCCACGGTCGCCACCGCGGCAAGATCTGCCGGCCCAATGCGGTTGCGCTGCAACAACTCCTGGAATGCCGTGATCACTCCGGTGAGCGGATCGGCGATCTGGCCATCGAGCTCGGAGCGCGTCAGCCGAATTCTGCCGCGGTGCACCGGAAGTTCAACGTCCACCTCGGTTGCCGACTCTGACGACAACCGTTCCTTCGCGTCGCGGCAGTCGTCACGCAGCCTGCTGAGTGATTCAACGGCAGCGGTGGCTGCCGTATCGAGTCCCTGCGCGCCGGTAAGCCCGTCCAGGACGTACGTGAGCAGCAGTTGATCTATCTGGTCGCCCGAGAATTCGAGATAGCGCACCGTCTCGTCGACCGGCGCGAACCCCGATCCGGCATCGGCCAGGGTGAGGCTCGTGCCGCTGGCGCCGAAATCGATGAGCCCGACGACGCCGTCGGCAGGCAGGCCTGGGTCGACGGCCAACGCGGTCAATGCGGTCGTCGCATCGGCGACGACCGGCACGAGAACGCCGTTGGGCGTGAACGTCGGCACCGTCAGTAATGCCTCCCGCAACGCCGACAACGCCGCTGAACCCCAATGCGCGGGTCGGGCGATCGTGATGTCCGACGTCGGGGCGCCGCTGTCGTCCACCATCGCGGCCAGCGCCTCGACCAGGAGCCGGTCAGAGCGATGCTGGGATCCGTCGGTGGCGACGAGCGGGATCGGGTCACCGACCCGTTCCACGAACCCCGTGATCGTGATCGCGTGCTCGTAGCCGCCGTACAGCGTCAGAACGGCGCGACGTGTCAGCGGTGGGCTTCCGACGCGCGCCGCGACCAAATGGGTCGTTCCGATCGACAACCCCAGCGGGTCGGTCATTGTGCACCTTGGATCGACGGCAGTCTGTGGGCGCTGCCCACGATAGCCGCGATCAGCCGCCCGACGCCTGCGACACCCCCTGCGAAACGTTAGCCGCTGATGGCAATTTCCTGTGCGTCTCAGGAAACCGGCAGCCGCGCGGCGAATTGACCGCAATAGGTCTGCACGGCCGCGGCGACGAAACCGGTGGCCTGCGTGGCCGTCAAGTGCGTTCGGTGACCGAAGTGCTGAATGGCGGAGGCGGGCGTCTCGCCGTCGCCCAATGCTTGGCAGATGCTGTGGCCCGCGTTGATGACGGTCTGACGGGAGGTGAACCCGATGCCCGTGTCGCTCACCCGGTCGACGAACGCGTTGTCGGTGCGCTCTGTGGCCGCGGCCTCGGTGGCCGACATCGCCGCCACCGGGACGGCGACGGCAGCGAACGCGGTGAGCGCCACGATCTTGAAACGGCGTTGAATAAGCACGGAGCAACGATCCGACGGACGCCTTGTCGGATTCTTGGAAGACGGCTGAGCTGGCGCTAGGCGACCGGGCTGGCCGCCGACCGACGCACGGTGACGTCGCCCGACGCGGTGCGGACGTGCACGAGAAGTGTGTCGTCCCCACGGGCGGGGCCGTCGGACGGCTGCAACTCACTGGTAACGCCGCCGGACGCGGTGACGATGTCCAGGCGAGCGGCGGTACCCGCTGCGACTCCGACTTCGACTTCGCCGCTGGCGGTATGCGCGGAGATCTCGCCATCAACCGCGGTTGCGACGGCAACGGATCCCGACGCCGTCCGCGTCTTCAGGGTTCCGTGTAGCTGCTCGACGGTCAGCCGGCCGCTGGCGGCCTGGAACGTAAGGTCTCCGTTCAATGCGCCGATCGAGGCGTCGCCCGAGGCGGTGGACAGCGAACCGTTGCCGTTGGTCGCGTCGACCGCGATCCGCCCAGATGCGGTCTTCGCCGTGATGCTTCCGAAGGCAGTGCCAACCGCCAGGTCTCCGCTGGCCGACGCCAGCCTGCAGTCGGCGTACCCGCCGTCGGCGCGCACCCGGGCCGATGCGACTGAAATGTCGAGTCGCGAGCACGACGGCAATTCAACGGCGATCTCGACGGCTCCAGTCCGTGCCCCGAACGGACCCCACCGACCCGCCGAAACGGTCAGTGTGCCGTGCGCGAAGTCGATGCGGGTCCGCTCGGCGGCGCGGACGTCGGCGGCCCGGGATTCGTTGCAGGGCCGCACCTCGACGAGGGTGTCATCGCGGTCGGTGGCGTTGAGCCGGACACGCCCTGCGGCGATCTCGATGCGGGCCGTTATCGGTTCCGGTGTGTCGAACTTCGGCATTATCTTCTCTCCCTTGGTTTTTCAGCGAACCCAGCCGGTGACGTGGCGGCTGGCGATCTTTGCGGATCCTGTAGTTCCTGAGCCGGCCGCAGCCGCTGCCGCCCGCACGAGCCAGGCATTGAGCGAGATGCCGTCGCGGCGGGCCGCGGACTCGACGGTGGGCCGAAGGCTTTCGGGGAGGCGCAAGGTCACCCGCCAGGTGCCGCCGTCGTCGGCGCTGATTGGCTCAGTAGCCGAAGTTTCCTCGGCGGTTTCGTGGAGCGGACCGCTGATCGTGAACTCGGGGTCGCGGCCCCGCAGCCGCACGTCGACCGATCGCGGCGCCAGCTCGCGGGTTATCTCCGCCGCCGCGCCGGACAAGGCATCCAACAGGGCGAGGCGCAGCGTGGACTCGAGCGGCGCGGTGAGCCGGTCGGCCAGCTCGGCCGCTTCATCGCCGCCTGCGCGGGCGGCGACAGTCAGCTCGTGCCGGACGGCGTCGACATAGGGCTGCAGATCCATGATGTCATCATGACACCATAATGGTGTCGCCGCAAGACACCAGACGGTGCGCGCGCTAGGTCGTTGGGGCAGCGGCGCACCGGTTGTCAGCCGTGCCCGATGCGCAGCAGGTCGGCGACGCTGGCCAGCTTGACCCGGGGGCGGCCGTGGGGCTC
>Ga0209006_10001360_pt1 | contig 22217 bp, 17 predicted proteins | sample JacPin_JW_Ref_O2_FD_188567 | JGI IMG/M metagenome (GOLD analysis project Ga0209006, IMG submission 188567) | Forest soil microbial communities from Algoma, Ontario, Canada - Jack Pine, Ontario site 1_JW_Ref_O2 (SPAdes) (version 2) | ecosystem: Environmental > Terrestrial > Soil > Boreal... | reverse complement strand
CGGACCCGAAATCCTGAAAGTTTTGAACGAGCAGCATCCCGGCGAAAAGCCGTTCGACATTTATTCCCGCATGATGGCCGCATCCGTCCGCCAGGGTGCCGTCACGCAATGCGAACGCAAAGCCGCCCAGGGCGGCGCTCCCGCATACAATTATTGGTTCCAATGGAAAACGCCGGTTCTCGACGCGCGGCCCCGCGCATTCCACTGCGCCGAAATCTCCTTCTGCTTCGACAACCAGTCCCGCGCCGAAACCATGACCGGCAACGGCCCCGAAGCCCAATCCCTAGCCACAAAAGTGTCGGACGCGTGGGTCAACTTCGCCCGCACCGGCAACCCAAATCACCCCGGCCTGCCCACGTGGCCCAAATTCACCGCTGCCACCTGCCCAACAATGATCTTCGACAATCAGTGCGAAGCCAAAGACAACCCCGACACCACCGAGCGCAAAGCCATCGACGCGGCCAAGGCGTCTTAGGGTTTGGTGCACAAAACTAACTTGTCATTCCGACCGAAGTGAGCCGACGCCTTTTCTTCGCGTTCGCTCCTGCGAACGCGGCGGCTCACGTAGCGGAGGAATCTCTCATCGATCTATCCGTTCGCCACTACTTCTTTCGTTGTTTTTTTTCGCTTTGTGAGCCGCAGCTTCAGCCCCTGAAGTAACTCCGTCCCTCACTCCTCCCGCAACGCCTCCACTGGCTCCAACCTCGCCGCCCTCCAAGCCGGCCCCGCACTCGCCAAAAACGCCACCACCATCATCACTGCGCAAGCTACTCCCACCACCAACGGCTCAAACGCCCGCACCCCATAAAGCATGTCCGCCACAACGCGCCCAAAAATCGCAAACCCGCCAATCCCCACAACCAACCCGATCCCCGCCAAAATCAGCCCGCGCCGCACAATCAAGCGAAACACATCCCCCTGCTGCGCCCCCAAAGCCACTCGCAGCCCAATCTCAAACGTCCGTCGCGCCACCATCTCCGAAAGCGCCGCATACAATCCCACCGCCGCAAGCAACAACGCCGCCCCGGCAAAACAACTCACGAGCGCCGTTTCAAATCGATCCCACCTTGTCAGGTCCCAAAGATTTTCGTCCATCGTCGTCTCTGCAAAAATCGGCACATCGCGATGTAGCGTCGCCACAATCGTTCGCACCGAGTTCATGTACGCGTGCGGATCGCCCGAAACGCGCAGGATCACCGCTTGCGGCGTAATCGTCGCCTGCTCGTAAGGCACGAAAAATCCTGGCTGTGGCGGCGTCGTTAGATCGGTCGACCGGATTCCCGCCACCACTCCAACAATTTCGTACCAGATCGGATTCTCCCCGAATTCCACAAAGTCCGGTTGAATCGACTTCCCGATCGGATCTTCATTCGGAAAAAATTCGCGCGCAAATTCCTGATTCACAATCGCCACATGTTTCGCATTCGAATCGTCGCGAACGTCAAACGTCCGCCCCTTCAACAAAGGAATCCGCAGCGTCTCAAAATAATTCGGCTCGACGACCACTCGATTCGATGACGGCAGATCATTCGGATCGTTTGCTCTCCCCGAAATCGCAAATCGGCTCGTGTTTTCATAACTGAACGGAACCGGATACGCTCCCGTCACCGACTCGACTCCGGGAATCGCCGCAACTTGCGGAAGCAGCTCCCGAAAGAACAGCCGCGCCTTGTCGTTCGGGAACTCCACGAAAGACATTCCCAGTCGAAACATCAGAATGTGGTGCGGATCGAATCCCGGTGGCACGCGCATCGTCTCTGCAAGGCTGCCGATTAGCAATCCACAGCCGCCGACCAACGCGAGGCTGATCGCGGTCTCCGCAATCACAAACGCCGCCCTCAATCGATGTTCGCTGCGTCCACCACTGACTCCACGTCCCGCGCGCCACATTCCCGAGGAATCCGAATGCGCCGCGCTCCACGCGGGAAATACTCCAAACAAAACTCCCGTCACGAGGGAAACCAGCAACGCAAACGCCAGCACGTGGGCATCGATTTGCACATAACTGATTCTCGGCAGACTCGCTGGTGCCATTGCGAGAACCGTTTTCAGTAATGCAAACGCAAGCGCGACACCGATGGCCCCGCCGCACAAGGCCAGTACCGTCGATTCGATCAGGACTTGCCGAACGATTTGCGCTGGCTTCGCGCCAAGCGCGGCGCGCACGCTGAACTCATGTCGTCGCGCAAATCCCCGCGCCAGCAAAAGTCCCGCAACATTCGCGCACGCAATCAGCAACACCGCCGTCACTGCGCCAAATAACAGACACAGCGGCTTGCGAAAGTCGCCGCTCACATACTCAAGCATCGGTCGTACCGCAATCCCAAACGCATTGCGATCTTCCGGATACTGTTCCGCGATGCTTCGTTGAATCGCGGTCATCTCCGCTTGCGCCTGCGCAATGTTCACGCCGTGCCGCAGCCGTCCGATGACTTGCGTTGTTCTTTCGTTTCGTCGCGACACCCGGCTGACGAAATCCTTCTGCGGCATACCGCTCGGATTGGCGGTCGACAAGCTCCCCTGCATGAACGCGCCCCAAAAGCTGGGTGGGTCAGCAATTCCGGGAAACCTGAAATCCGCCGGCAGAACTCCGACCACGGTCGCGACTCGATCGCTGAGCGTGATTCCCTTGCCAACGATGTCGGGCGAAGCGTGAAACTCCGTCACCCAGAATCGATGGCTCAAAATGATCGGCCGGCTTGCATCCGTTTCATCCGCAAGCGTGAAATCACGCCCCAGCATCGGCATGATTCCTAACACGTGGAAAAAATTCCCCGACACATACTCGCCGGGAATAATCTGCGACGGCCCATTTCCCGGCGGCGTAAATTTCCTCGACGTCCCATACGCATACGAGGCCATCGCCTCCAACGTCTTGCTCTGTTGCCGCCAATCAAAAAAATCCGGAAACGAAACGTCAGTAATCGATCCCGGATTCGCAGTGTTCGAATCCGCCACATTTGGATTTGTCGCGTTTGCGTTCGCTCCTGTCGAACCCGCATCGATCGAGCCAGAGTCTTTTGAATCGGCATCCGACTGCGGATACTCAATCGTCTGCAGCGAAACAATCCGCTCCGCCTCCGGAAACGGCAACGCTCGCAACAACACTCCGCTCACCACGCTGAAGATCGCGGTCGTCGCCCCAATCCCCAACGCCAGCGTCAACGCAACAATCAAGCTGAACCGAAAATTCGTCCTCAACTGCCGCACCGCAAACCCAAAATCCTGCCGCATCACAATCCCTCACAACGCAAATCTCAGAAAGCCCGGCCGCAGCCTAAATGGAGTGCGGCGCTCCCCCGCCGCTTTTACAATCGCTCGCCAGAACTCGACCGCTCATAAATGACGCCGAACACCAAAATTGTCGAGCAATTTCCCAATCCCCGACGCACGATAGCCACTACGTCTGCATCACCAAATATCATCGACCGATCCGTTCGCCACCCTGTACCCGCGATCGCTTTCCAGATCGCGGGGTTTAGATGAAGCTCGACCCACGCCGCAACGAGAAGTCGGAGGCTTTCCTTGCAACTCCCTCCGGCCCCGCATTACTGTTACCCGACCTCAACCCAAAGGACCACCATGCCCTTCCGCAAACTTGCACCAGCAGTCGCACTTCTCTGCGCCACTACCCTCGCCGCGCAAACTCCCCTACAAACCTCCGGCACAAAGTCCGACGTCGACAAACGCCTCAGGGCCGAAGAAAAATCCTCCTCCCCCAATCCCGAAATCGACGCCGTCGTCAAAACTCTCCGCGCCGCGCACCGCTTCGCCGAAACCGAAATCTCTCCCGACGGCACGCACGTAGCCTGGGTCGAAACTCTCACCGGCAAAGACGGCGCTCCAAACGGCAACACCGCGATGTTCGTCAAAAATCTGAAAACCGATTCCGCTCCGGTCCGCGTCACCGCCGGACTCCCAACCGCTTTTCACGCCGAAGGCAACATCGCGTGGTCCAACGACAGCAAACAGTTCGCATTTCTCTCCGACGCCGCCAAGAAAGATCAGCAACAGCTCTACATCGTCCCGGCCAACGGCGGCCAGGCGAAAAAACTGACGCAGGTCAAAGGGTTCCTCGACGCGCCGCTATTCTCGCCCGACAACAAAACGATCTCCGTCCTCTTCACCGAAAACGCCACGCGCGCATCCGGCCCGCTGGTCGCCGAAACTGCCGAAACCGGCGAGATTAAAGATTCATTTTTCGAGCAGCGCCTCGCTCTCATCGATGTCGCGTCCGGCCCATCGGCTCCAACAAAGCTCCGCCAAATCTCGCCGGCCGACACCTACATCTACGAATATTCCTGGTCACCCGATGGCCAACACATCGTCGCCACCTCCGCGCCGGGCAATGGCGACAACAATTGGTACATCGCCGAGCTCAACGTTCTCGACGTCGCGACAGGCTTGATGAAATCGATCTACAAGCCGCAACTCCAAATCGCGCGGCCGGCATGGTCGCCGGATGGAAAGCACATCGCGTTCATCGAAGGCTTGATGAGCGACGAGCCCAGCGTCGGCGGCGACATTTTTGTAATTCCCAGCGCCGGAGGAAACGCGAACGACATAACACCAGGACGCAAATCTTCCGCAAGCTGGCTGACTTGGACCTCCGACAACAAAATTCTGTTCGCCGAAATTCTCGATGCCGATTCTTCCGTTTCCCTGGTCGATCCGATGAATCCCGCGGTTTCGAATCTGTGGCGCAACGCCGAAAGCATCACCGCTGGCTTGTGGAATCCGAATCTCTCCGTTTCCGCCGATGGCACGCAGTCCGCCGTGATTCGCGATTCTTTCAGCGCGCCTCCCGAAGTTTGGGCGGGTGCGATCGGCCAGTGGAAACAAATCACATCGCGCAACAAAGATTTGAAACCAGGATGGGGTGACGCGAAAGGCATCCAGTGGACCAACGACAAATTCGATATCCAGGGCTGGCTCATCGCTCCGAAAGATTTCGATCCATCCAAAAAATATCCGATGATCGTCGGAGTTCACGGTGGTCCCGGGGCTGCGGTGCAATCTGCGTGGCCCGGCGCAAGCAGTTTTGAGATGGCGCTTCCGGCCTCGGGATATTTTCTGCTGCTGCCGAATCCGCGCGGAAGTTTTGGACAAGGCGAAGCGTTCACAAAAGCCAACGTGAAGGACTTCGGCTACGGCGATTTTGCGGACATCATGGCCGGCGTCGACGCCGCTCTAAAAATTGCGCCGATCGATTCCGATCGCCTTGGTCTCACTGGTTGGAGTTACGGCGGGTACATGACGATGTGGGGCGTGACGCAAACCGATCGCTTCAAAGCCGCGATGGCCGGAGCGGGAATCGCGAATCTCACAAGCTATTACGGCGAAAATAAAATCGATCAGTGGATGATTCCGTTCTTCGGAAAATCGGTGTACGACGATCCCGAAGTGTACGCGAAAAGTTCGCCAATCAATTTCATCAAGAAAGTAAAAACGCCGACGCTAGTTCTGGTTGGGGACAGCGACGGCGAATGTCCGACGCCACAGTCCTACGAATTCTGGCATGCGTTAAAAACCGAAGGTGTCGAAACGACGCTCGTCGTCTACGAACACGAAGGCCACCACTTCGCGAAACCTGCCGACGATCGCGATCGCATCGCCCGCACCGTCGCTTGGTTCGACGCGCACCTCAAACAACCACAGCAGTAATTGACATCGTTGTAATTCCGAGCGAAGCAGCAGCGCCATCGCGCGCCTTTCGCGCGATGAATCTGCTTTTTCTTTCGTTGCTTCCTTCATCATAGCGAGATCCATCCGATGTGAATGAGGTAGAGACTGGTGACGGCGACAATGATCCAGAGCGCGATGCCCTGCGCGAGTGGGCGCCATCCGACTTTTTTGAGTGAAGCGCGCGAGATGCTCGAGCCGATCAGGAAGAGTGTTGCGGTCAAACCGTAGCGGCCGAGCGTGAAAAATGTCGTCGAGAAAAACGACGCGCTCGCGATGTACGTGTTGATGACCGCCGCGAGACAGAACAGCAAGATGAACCACGGCAACTTCACTTTGGATTTGCTGCGCTTTACCGCGGCTGTGCCGAGCGCGAGTGGAACGATCCAAAGCGCGCGCGCCAGTTTCACCGTCGTGCCGACGATCAGCGCTTCCGCACCGTACTTCGATGTAGCGCCGACGACCGAGCTCGTGTCGTGAATCGCTAGCGCCGCCCACAATCCGAATTGCGTTTGCGACAAATGCTGCGCGGCGCCAATCAGCGGAAATGCAATCAACGCGACGGAATTGAGAATGAAAATGGTGGCAAGCGAAACCGCCGTTTCCTGTTCGTCGGCCTGAATGATCGGAGCAATCGCGGCGATCGCACTGCCGCCACAAATCGCGGTCCCTGTTGTGATGAGGTACGAAGCGTTGCCGCGTACTTGCAGGAATTTTCCAAGAGCCAATCCAACAATCAGCGCGAACGAAATTCCGAGTGCAGTGTAGACGAATCCGCTGCGGCCGGCCTTGATGACTTCGTGCAAATTCATGCCGAAGCCGAGCGCGACGACGCTGGCTTGCAGCAAAAATCGCGAGAGGTCTTTGCTATCGGCGGGAAGAGGATGCGTGACGCTGAGGCCAAAAATAATTCCGACGGTGAGGGCGATTGGTGGCGAGACGTAACCGCTGGCGGAAATGATCAGACCGGCGAAAAACAGGGTCTTGATGAGGATTGTCTTGAAGCTTTCGCCGGCGATCTCGTATTGCATGGTGTCTGTTTATGCTCGACAACAACAGTCGCAGTTTTGCGATGCCGCGACTTGCGACCACTGCGAGCCAGCAATTCGCGGTGCGCATTTGCGTTCGGTCAACGATGTGGATTCAACCGTGACAGAGGTGGTGAACCGCCGCGCTCCAAAATGTTTGCGAGCGATCATAGAATGTCGGCGTGTTGCGATGGATTTGGATTTGGCGCATCTGCGGCGGGCGCAGCGGGAACGTCTTTAGGTGATTGCGCTTTGTGCTCAGGTGAAGCACCACCGCGGCCCGTGATGATTTCGGCCATGATTTTTGTTGTGCGCGCTTTGCTGATTGGGCAATTGCGATCGTAGATGCGGCATTGCGCGAGCGTGAACTGGCAGCCACAAGTGCAGCCTTCTGCGTTGAAGCGATGCAGCGCGACTTGTTTTTGTTCCGGCGTCAGCTTCGACATGTCCACGCCGGGCAGCGCGACGGCGCGGTCGGCGTGCTTCAGGAAAATTTCGCCGGTGTCTTCAAAGGTTTCGACGCGCGCGGGGATCTGCAACCCGATCAGCGAACGAATTTCAAATTCATAGAGCAGAGGATTGCGCAGCCCTTCGTGTTTTTGCACGACGCGGCCCTGATCATCGAGAACGAACGAAGTGGGAAGCGCGGCGACGCCGCCGTACTGAATGCGGATTTCGTTCGTCGCCATTCCTACGGGATAGTTGATTCCATTTTTCTCGACGAATTTTTTCACTTCGGCAACGTCGTCGTCATCGACGTCGAGACCGATGATCTGCAAACGGTCGCCGTATTTTTTCTGGAGCTCGATCAAATCGGGAATTTCGGCGCGGCATGGCCCGCACCAGGTGGCCCAGAAATTCAGGAGGATCACTTTGCCGCGCGATGCGGAGAGGGAGAGCGGCTTACCGTCGAGATCGTCGACTTTGAAGTCGGGCGCCTGGTCGGGATTGCGGACGAAACGAATTACGGGGCCGGAATCAGGTGCAGCAGGGGCGGCCTCTTGAGCGTAGGTGGCCGAGGGAAGCGCTCCAGAGAGGGCGAAGAAAAATAGAAATATAAGGATGCGCGGCAATCTGGAAGTCGCTGATCTGGGGAGAGTTACGGCTGAGGGGGTATACACCCCCCATGTTTTCTTCAAGAGTGCACAAGTGATTGATTCTGTTGGAGATGTGTCAATGCCAAAACGCAAGAGTGTGCAAGGCTTTGATTCTAAGTCGGTTGAAGGGTCGTTATATTTCGCTAAATGTTCGCCCTGGAGTCTCGTAAGGCCGGTGGGGGTTGCGACTTGGCCGCAGTGGAGCGCGAGTGACACGGTGGAATTATACCATGCGATTTTTTCGGCTCCGGTTGGCAGGGAGCTGAGCGGTGCTCCATCTGACATCGAGCGTGGATTTCACTGCTGAGATCCTTCGCTTCGCTCAGGATGACAAGATCCGGAGACGAATTCCCGGAGCTCGGGGCTCGCGCCCGAGAACGGAATAAACGAATGGCACGGACGGTCAGTGAATTGGGGTGACGTGAGGTGCTCCTTTCTGACGTCAGGTTGGCAGTTGTGAGCGTCCGTCACAGGCGCGTCGTGCTATTATTTGGGCAGTAGTTGGGCGGCGAAATATGGGCCGGTGACGATAAATGGGCAGTTCTTTTGGCGACCGCAACGTCTAAAAACCATCTAAGACTAATCAAATCTGATAGTTGTGGTTTGGCAGAATTCTGAAGCCTCTGGCAGGGGAAGTGCATCTCTTAAGGCCCGCAGGAAACAAGACTAATGCTACGAATCACGACTGAACAGAAAAAAGGGAAGGTTGTTTTGACGGTGGAGGGCCGGCTTGCCGGACCTCATGTCGGAACACTGGAACAATCGTGGCGCGACGCGCGCGCCAGCAATGAAAAGGTCAGCGTCAACTTGTGCGGTGTGAGTTTCATCGACCCAGCCGGGAAAACACTGTTGAAAGAGATCCATCACCAGGGAGGACAGTTGGTGGCTGAGGGATGTTTGAACCAAGCGATTGTGCGCGAGATCGGCGCGGACGGAACGAAGAAGCGCGGCGAAGGCGGCGACGGCGAGGGTAACGGCACCAGAGGCTCGCACATTGTTTTCTACACGCTTTTGTTTGGATTGCTGGTAAGTCCTTCGATCGCACGCGCCCAAACCAACAAACAGAATGGCTTGCCAGCGAATGCGCCGACCGGAGTCTTGCGGTTGACGCTGGAACAGTCGGTCAACCTGGCGCTGAAACAGAACACGACGGCGCAGATTGCGCTGATCACCGCGAAAGAATCCGTCGAGCAGAAGAATATTTCGCGGGCGGACTTGCTGCCGCAGGCGAACCTGAGCGTTGGCGAACAGTATCAGCGTATCAACCTCGCGGCGGAATTTGGCGGCGGCGGTTTCCCGGGTCTTCCTCCGGGCACGGTATTCCCCGGCCACATCGGACCGTTTGCGCTTTTTTCTGCCGGCGTGGGATTCAACGGACAGATTTTCGATCTCACACTGTTCCGCCGCTATCAGGCGGCGCGCAGTTCAGCGGATGCGAGCAGGCTCGATAGCCTATCGACGCGCGAACAGGTGATTTTGCTGGTCGTTTCGCAATACATCGGAACGCTGCGAGCGACAGCGGATGTGCAGGCGTCGCAGTCGCGAGTCGATCTGGCGCAGGCGTTGTTTGACCAGGCCTCGGATTTGCAGAAGCAGGGCGTCGGCACGGGTATCGACACGCTGCGAGCGAACGTCGAGCTGCAAAACGAAAGGCAGCGGCTGATCGAAGCGCAGGCGCAACGGGAGACAAGCATTTTTGGATTGAGCCGGCTTTTGAATCTTGATCCACGGCAGCAAGTGGATCTGGCGGATTCGCTGAGCTTTTTTGAGACGCCGCAGCCGGTGCTTGACGAGAGCATCGAGCAGGGCCTTGCAGCGCGGCCGGAATGGAAGTCGCTCGAGGAACAGATCAAGTCGGCGAATTACGAAAAGAAGGCGTCGAGCGAATCGCGGTTGCCTTCGGCGCATTTTAGCGGCAACTACACGCAACTGGGCACGTCGCCGACAGCTGTGATTCCAACTTATACGTACTCCGGTACAGTCTCGATGCCGATTTTCACCGGTGGCCGGATTCACGCGGAAATCGCGCGGGCGAACCTGGAGATTCAACGTATCGAGCAGCAGCAAGAAGATTTGAGAAATCAGATTGCACTGGAAGTGAAGACGGCGCTGATCAATCTCGGGTCGGCGCGAAACGAAGTGCAGGTTGCGAATTCGGGTGTGCAGCTTTCGAACGAAGAAGTTGACCAAGCGCGCGACCGCTTCCGAGCGGGCGTGGCGAACAATATCGAAGTGATCCAAGCGCAGGATTCACTGGCGCGCGCCAACGACAACCAGATCGCGGCGCTGTACCGGTTCAATCAGGCGAGAGCGGACCTGGCGCGTTCGATCGGCCAGATGGAAAAGATTTACGCCAAGTGAGGGTGCGATGAGTGTGGACATCGAAGAGCAAGTGGAGAATCCGGCGCGGACGAAGAATGAGCCGGCGCTGAGAGATTTTCCGATCGAAGAGCCGAAGAAGGGGCTGGCGAGCCCGAAGGTGCGCCGGTTTCTGTTGATCGGCGGCGTGGTCGCGCTCGCTCTGATCATCGGGCTTTTCGTCTATTACAGCGGTCGCGAGAGCACGGACGACGCGCAGGTCGATGGGCACATCACGCCGGTGGCATCGAAGGTCTTTGGCCGCGTTGCGGAAGTGCTGGTGCTCGATAACCAGCAGGTGAAGGCGGGGCAGGTATTGGTGAAGATCGACCCGCGTGATTACCAAGCGGCGCTGGATCAAGCCAAGGGGCAACTCGCGCTTGCGGAAGCAGACGCGCAGTCGGCGGGCGTGGATGTGCCGCGCACTCGCGAAAACGTGGTGAGCGGAACATCGAGTGCAGATGCGCAACTTTTGGGGGCGCAAGCTTCGCTGGCTATGGCGCAGTCGACGTACGAACAGTCGCAGACGACGGATCTGGCTTACGCGCAAGCCAACATCGACAAGAGCAAGGCGAACTCGGAACTCGCACAGGCAGATCTGGCGCGGTACAAGCCGTTGCTGGACAAGGGCGAAATTTCGCAGCAGCAGTATGACGGGGCGAAGGCGAATGCGGACGCAACAGCGAGCGCGTTGAAGGCGGATCAAGAAAAACTCGGACAGGCGCAGCGTAACGTCGACATCTCAAAGTCGCAGGTTGCGGCGGCGCAGGCGCGCGTTGACCAGGCGAAAGCGGGGGTAGCCTCAGCGCACGCGGATACGAAACAAGTGAACATGCGCGCAGCGGATGCGCAGGGCAAGGCGGCGAAGGTGCAACAGATGCAGGCTGAGGTGGAAGCGGCGTCGTTGAATCTGAGTTACACACTGATCACTGCGCCGGTGGACGGCGTTGTGACGCATAAGCAGGTTGAGCCGGGACAGATCATTCAGCAGGGACAAGGACTTGCGGTGATTGTTCCGCTGCAGGACGTTTGGGTTACGGCGAACTTTAAAGAGACGCAACTGCGCAACATGAAGCCGGGACAGAAGGCGGAAGTTCACGTCGATACGTACGGCAAGACGTTTGAAGGGCACGTTGATTCGATCGCGGGCGCGACGGGAGCGGTGTTGAGCTTGCTGCCGCCGGAAAATGCGACGGGCAACTACGTCAAGGTTGTGCAGCGCATTCCGGTGAAGATCATCGTGGATAAGATTTCGCCGGATGTTGCGGTGTTGCGGCCGGGGATGAATGTGGATGCGACGGTGATTACGAAATAAGTTGAAAGTTGAATGTCGAAAGCGGGAACAGTGCACGTCGTTTAGGTACGGGCGGCGCAGCAAACAGCAAATTCCTCGCTTCGCTCGGAATGACAGGTCTGGGTAAAGGCGAAAGCGAGATCGTGGTTGAAGTTGGTGGAAACGGGATTTGGGTTGGGGCGTCCAAGTAGATGAAGAACAAAATTCTAGCGAAGCTGAGGACGCCGGACGGTCACATCAATCCCTGGGTGATCGCGTTGACGGTGACACTCGCGACGTTCATGGAAGTGCTGGACACTTCGATCGCGAACGTTGCGCTCCCTCACATTTCCGGAAATTTGTCGGCGGGTGCGGACGAATCCACGTGGGTTCTGACTTCGTATCTCGTATCGAACGCGATCGTGCTGCCGTTGTCGGGCTGGTTTTCGTCGCTGATCGGGCGCAAAAAGTTTTACATGATTTGCGTGGCGATCTTCACGGTGAGTTCGTTTCTATGCGGATTGGCGCCGAGCCTCGGCGTGTTGGTTTTGTTCCGCGTGCTGCAAGGAATCGGCGGCGGAGGATTGCAGCCGAGCGAACAGGCAATTCTGAACGACACGTTTTCGCTGGAAAAGCGCGGAATGGCGTTCGCGGTATACGGGCTCGCGGTGGTTGTGGCGCCGACGATCGGGCCGTGGCTGGGCGGATGGATCACCGACAATTTTTCATGGCGCTGGATTTTTTATATCAACGTACCGGTCGGAATTATTTCGCTGATCCTGACTTCGTTTCTGGTCAGCGATCCGCCGTACATGAAGAAAGCGAGCCTGAAGAGCGGTTTCCGAATCGACTACATCGGAATCGGACTGATCAGCCTCGGCCTGGGCAGCATGCAGATCATTCTGGACAAGGGCGAACGCGACGATTGGTTTTCTTCGGTATTCATTCAAGCTTTCTTCGTACTGATGTTAGTCGGGATCATCGGCGGAATTATCTGGGAGCTGCGCCAGAAGGACCCGGTCGTGGATTTGAAGATGTTGAAGAACCGGAACTTCGCGGTGGCGACGGTCGCAATGTTTTTCCTGGGCTTCGTGCTGTATGCGAGCACGGTGCTGATTCCGCAGATGTTGCAGGAATTGCTGGGCTACACGGCGCAACTTTCTGGAATGGCTTTGTCGCCGGGCGGCGCGGTGATCATGTTCATGATGCCGGTCGTCGGATTCCTGGTGTCGAAGGTCGATACGCGACTGCTGGTGACATTTGGTTGCGTGGTGTCGGCGACGGCGTTGTTCGTGATGGCGGGATGGGATTTGCAACTCGACTATCACCACGCGGTGACGGCACGCATGTTGCAGAGCTTTGGGCTGGCGTTTTTGTTCATCCCGATCAACGTGTCGGCGTTCGCGTACGTGCCGAAAGAAAAGATGAACATGGGCACGGGAATGATCAACCTGGCGCGAAATATCGGTGCAAGCGTGGGAATTGCGACGGTGACGACGATGTTGCAGAGGCGCACGCAATATCACCAGTCGCAACTGATGGAGCATGTGAATTCGCTGAGCGTGGCGTATCACAACGCGATTGCCGGCACGCAAACGAGGTTGGTGGCGGCGGGGTCGACGACGGCGCACGCCGCGGCGCAGGCGCAGGGAATGATTTACGGAACGGTGCAACGGCAGGCGGTCATGCTGTCGTTCATCGACAACTTCAAATTGTTGGGCGTGGTCTTCTTTGCGGTGATTCCGGTGCTGCTGCTGTTGAAGAGGCCAAGAGGCAAACCAGCGGGAGACGTGCCGGTGCATTGATGTGGGGCGTCGATTGGGATCTGGCGTGTTGGGCGGTGAGTAAGAAATTTTCGGCTAGGGCAGTGCGTAACAGAATTTGAATGTATATCGGGGGACCTGATGGCGACACAAGCGGCAGTTGTTGGAAATGTGGCAGGCGCAGTGGCGGCAAGCGGGACGACGTACAACGAAGATAAGTTGATTCGTGCTGGGCAAAAAGGCGATCAGCAGGCGGTGGACGTACTGTTTGAGCGTTATCACCGACCGCTGTTTCAGACGGCGCTGCGCGTTTTGGGAAATGCGGAAGACGCGGAAGATGCGCTGCAGGATGGATTGCTGTCGGCGTATCGAAACTTGAAGCGATTCGAAGGGCGCTCGCAATTTTCGACGTGGCTGACGCGCATCGTGATCAATGCGGCGCTGATGCGGCGGCGAAGTGCGAAGGCGCGGCCTGCGGTGTCGCTGGACGAACCGCCGCGTGAAGACGAATTGCCGGTGGTGGAGCGATTCGCGGCGAAGGGGCCGAATCCGGAACAGGTTTTTGAAGGAACGGAGATTCGCGAGATGATCAGCGAAAATCTGGATGAGTTATCGCCGCTGCTGCGCACGGCGTTTGTGTTGCGCGAGGTCGAGGGTTACTCGACGGGAGAAGCGGCGAAGAAGCTGGGCGTGACGGAAAATACGCTGAAGGCGCGGTTGTGGCGCGCGCGGCACCAGTTGGCGGAGCGGCTGGGGCGGCGGCTGCGGCGGATCAGCGATGACATGACGGGCAATAACGGCGATGGAGCTGCGGGGATGATGGGTGAAGGGGCTTGCAGCTACTGCTGAACGGCGGAAGTAAAGATGCGATGAAGTAAGGAAGTAATGATCGGAATTTGTTTTTGGGCCAGCGCGAAACGTTGCGCTGGCCTTTTCGTTTTTGGCGCGGTGGAGTGAGTGCACAGAATAAAAAGCAGATCCTCGCTACGCTCGGGATGACAATGGTGGGTTAGAGTGCGGATTTATTTTGCAACGGTGCGGGCGGGATCGGTTTTGGCGGAGGCGTAGAGGCCGAGGACGCGGAGGTCGTTGGTGGATTTGCGGGCTTCGGCCAAGGCGGCGTCGAGGAGTTCGGGTTTGTCGGCTTCGATTTCGATGATGAAGCTGTAAGCCCAGGGCTGGCCGTGAATCGGGCGGCTTTCGATTTTGCGGAGATTGATATTGTGGCGCGCGAAGGGTTCGAGGGCGGCGAGCAGTGCGCCGGGGCGGTGGGCAAGTTGCATCGCGACGGACATTTTGCGTGCGTCGGCGGTAGGCGCGATTGCCGCGGCGTCGGATTCGCGGCGCAGTAGGACGAAGCGCGTGAAGTTTTCGGAATTGTCCTGGATTTTTTCGGCGAGGATCACGCCGTGGTAGTAGTCGGCGGCGCGTCGGCCGGCGATTGCGGCGGAAATTTTGTCGCCGCGGCCGAGGACTTCGCGGACGCTACCGGCGGTGTCTTCGGCGGGAACGCGTTTGTAGAGCGGATGCTGCGCGAAGAAGCGTTCGCATTGCGCGAGCGCCATCGGATGCGACGAGACGCTTTTGATTTGGTCGAGCGACGCGCCAGGAACCGCGATGAGATTGAGCTCGATGGGAAGAATTGTTTCGGCGGTGATCGTGAGCCGATTTTCGAGCATGAGGTCGTAGACGCGGACGACCGAACCGGCGAGCGAATTTTCAACGGGGACGAGCAGCGCGTCGGCGGCGTTTTCAGGGATGGCGCGAAAGACGGCGTCGAACGTGGCGCGCGGGACGGTGGTGATTTCAGGGCCGAGAAGTTGGATGGCGGCGGCTTCGCTGAAGGCGCCGGGCTCACCCTGGAAGGCTACGCGCATGGATTTTGGCTGCTGAGGTGCGTGAGGCGAGCTTGCTGGTGACGATTCGGGCTGCAACGGCGCCGGCTCCCTTGGGCAAACCAGTGTATTGACGGTTTTGCGGTAATTAGTATGATTCGCGCAGCTTTGAGAGACAAATGGAATCGCACGCCGCGCATTGTTTAGTGTTGTTGCGTGCGATCGTGGTTTGACTGCGGGCACCTCGCTTTGCCGCAGCGGAGATCAAGATGAGCTACGTGCGGAAAAGTTTGGTGCCGGGCGAGACGTTGATGTACGACACGCGGCATCACTGGATCGTCCTGATCGGGCCGCTGATTCTATTTTTCTTGTTGGTGGCGGGCGGTGTGGCATGTTTGGGCGAAGTCGCGGCGGCGCAGGCTGGTCGCGGTGCTTTAGTCGATGCGCCGGCGAACGAGATGCATGCGTTTGAGATCGCAGGCGGCGTGCTGATCGTGATCGCGCTGATTGCGCTCGCATGGGGATTCACGAAACGGAACGCGACGGAAATGGCGGTGACGAACAAGCGCGTGCTGATCAAGACGGGGCTGGGGAATCGCCGCACGCTGGACATCATGTTGTCGCGCGTGGAGAGCATCGGAGTCGAAGAGAGTTTCTGGGGGCGGATGTTGGGATATGGGTCGGTGACAGTGCGCGGCACCGGAGGGACGCCGGAGTCGTTTGTGATGATTTCGCATCCGCAGGAATTTCGACGGAGCGTGCAGGCGCAGATTGGGCATGTCGAGCCGCCAGTAGTCGCGGCGCCACCAACACCTCCTCCGCCGATGCGAAGCTAGCCCGCCGCTGGCGGCAACGAAGCTTGGCACCGCACGACGGCGTGACGACAGAAGGTTAAGTCTTCAACTAAACACAAGTTGAGATAGCGCGCGTGGATGCGCTTGGCGTGGCGTGTTGAAATTGAGATAGCGTCATGTCTTCCTCCACGTGGTCCAAGTTTACGTCCGCTGAGCGCGCTTGGCGCGTTCTGCTTTCAGTCGCGATTGTCGCCGGAGTGCCGGCGCTCGCGGCAAGCCACATCTTTTATGTGTCGGCGATTGCGAGCACGTTTTATCCCTACGTTTTCGCGAGCGTCGTTTTCATTCATTTGAGGATGCGATTCCGCTGGGCTGACGTGGGCGGAATTGTGTTGCTGGGAGCGGCATTTGCGGTGCTCGATCAGTTTGTGATTCATCGTTCGAGTACTGTCTACGTCGTGACGTGGGTTTCGTTCTTGGGTATGGCGAGCCTCGTGATCATGGGACTGAACGCGGTGTGGCTCGAAGGCGAAGGGCGGAAGACGGTGCTGCTCGCGCTGGTTCCGAGCATTTTGATTCTGGCGTCGAATCACTACGCTGGTTATCTGCATAAGTTCACAGAAAATGCCCACCCCAAGGTGCTTGACCTTTATTTGTATTCGTTCGACAGCAGCTTGCACGCGCCAATCGCATTCTGGATGGGACAGATTTACGAGAAATGGAAATTGCTTGGCGATGTGAGCTATGTTTTTTACGTCGGGCTGCCGTTTTCACTTGCGCTCGTGTATGCGGGACAAGCTTCGCGGATGCGCGGCAAGGCGATCCCGATTTTCGTGGCGTTCCTACTGATGGGGCCGGTCGGCGGTATTTTCTACAACTTGTTTCCAGCGCTCGGGCCGGAGCATCTCTTCGGCGCTCGATTTCCGTGGCAGCCGCTGGCCGCGGAGCAGGCGCGGCGGCTATTGCCCGAGCCGGTGGCGATTCCCGGATTGCGCAACGCGATTCCGTCGCTGCACATGGGGTGGACGCTGATGTCGTGGTGGTATTCGCGCGGGCTCTCCGTCTGGGAACGCGCACTCGCAATGCTGTTTGTGGTGTTTACGATCGTGGCGACGATGGGGACTGGTGAGCACTATTTCATCGATCTGGTCGTCGCGTTTCCATTCGTGCTGTTCCTGCAAGCGATGTGCGCGACGGAGCTGAAGTGGAATGACTCGCGGCGGCTGGCCCCGTTTGCGTTCGGGCTGGCGACGCTGCTGGTCTGGCTCTGGGCGTTGCGATATTGTCCGCAATTCTTCTGGTATTCAGTCGCGATTCCCTGGCTGCTTTGCGCCCTCACGATCGGCGTCAGCGAAAAACTGCGCCGCGGCTTCCGCGATGTGGTCGTCGAGATTTTGCCTTCGGCGACGCCTGACTCGGCCAATTCCACCGCCTCCGCCGTGGCCGAGGGTGCTCGATAAGCGTTTAGTGCTCCCGATACGCCGCGCGAGTATAATGGCCGGCTATGAGCTCCCCTAAATTCGCGCTCGTACGGCCCGAACCGGGCGAATACGCATCTTTTTACGAAACCTATGTCTCCAAGGTGCAAGGCGGAGACGTGCTGTCGCAGCTCGAGTCGCAGCGGCTGCAAACGGCGCAACTCTTTGCGGCGAGCACCGAGCGCGACGGTAACTTCCGCTATGCGCCGGGCAAGTGGACGATCAAGGAAGTTGTCGGCCACTTGAGCGACAGCGAGCGAGTGTTCTCGTATCGTGCCCTGCGCATTGCACGCGGCGACCAGACGCCCCTGCCGGGATTCGAGCAGGACGATTACGTGAAGAACGGCAACTTCGCCGAGCAATCGCTGGCCGACCTGGTACAAGAGTTCGGCTTGGTTCGCGTCTCGACGCTGGCGCTCCTGAGGTCATTCAGCGCCGAAGCCTGGGCCCGACGAGGTACCGCGAGCAACAATCCTGTCACGGCGCGAGCACTGGCGTTCATCATCGCGGGCCATGAACTGCACCATCGCGAGATTTTAAAAGAGCGGTACTTCCCCGCTATTCCGCGCGCGTAAGCTTGTCGCTCGCCCTCAAGCGGCCTTATCGACCTCCATATCAAGCGCGCACGCGCACACGATCGACGTAGCTGCGGTGATATGGCAGGCGCGCGCGATGACTCACGCCGCGAGCGGCCTGGCGCGAAGCGCGAGCCACGTCGGTCCTTCGCCAATCGGTCCTGGCCACGTGCGAACGAAGGTCCTTTGCGTCTTTGCGATGACGGTTTGCGATGTGAAAGAGTTCGGCCAACAGCGTAATTGACGTCGCTATGAAAAAGGCGCCCGCAAACAGCGCGTAAGACTGCGACGCCGCCGGGCTCGAGAACTGTTCCTCGACAATGTATCCGCCGCCCAGTAACAGGGCGATCGCAAAGAAGAAGATCGGCGCGGCGAAAATCCGGAAAGCGCCTTCGCGCTTTGCCACCGGTTTGTCGGCGGCCACGTGAACACCCGGGATTACGAGAGACTTGAGCATGGCTCTTCCTCCCTCAGCGCGGCCTGCGCCGCCGGCGGCTCATCGATTCGCAGGAAATCGAGGTAGGAAAACGACGGCGCCGCGTATTTCTTTTTCATGATGCCACCGCAGGCGCATCGCGGATTTTGCCCGTCGATCTCTCCGCTGACTTCGACAATGACCTGGCATCCGCAAGCGGGATTCACGCAGTGCCAGCGTTCCTTCGCTTTCATCAACATGGCGCCCCCTCAGTGCCCAGACTCTTCGTATGCCGATGCGGTTCCCGACCGGTTCCGTACAGCATGTTAACGGACAGGTAAAATACCTAAACGTAGAACTTGACGCAAGTATTACTTTTGGGGCAGCAGAAGGTGTTCCGGGTGGGGGAGTTGGCGAGTTGTGTATCGACCTAGTACGCCGATCGTTGCAGCAAAGTAACCGACGTCGGCAACTTGGAAAATGGAAATTGGAGAATTGAAACTGGCCCTCGCGACGCGCACCCCTCGCGAAGGCTTACGAAGCCGCTTTTGCAGCGGTCGAGCGGCGCATCAGATCGGTTCGTACTTCGTCGCTGACGAATGCGGCTTCGGCGGAGTTGCGCTGGCACTGGTGGAATTCGGCGGCGCCCCAATTAAATGTGGATTCCAGACGCTCGAATTCTTTGGTTATCGTCGTCAGTGAGACGGTACGGCAGTCGGTATTCACGGTTACGTGCAGCCCCTTGCGGAACAGGCGATCGATCGGATGGGCCGACAATGAAGTCGCTGCACGCGTCTGTACATTGGACAGAGGGCACATCTCCAACGGAAGTCGCGTGGCCTTCGCGCGATCCCGCAATTCGTCGGATTCAGTGATGCGGACGCCGTGGCCGATGCGCTCGGCGCCGAGCACATCGATCGCTTCGCGGACACTGTCGGCTCCGGCGGCTTCACCGGCGTGAACCGTTCGGCGAAGCCCTTCCCGTCTTGCGAGCGCAAACGCCTCGACATGAGGCGCGCCTGTGTACCGGGCTTCGTCCCCAGCAAGATCGAGTGCACAAACTTTGTCGCGATTGTTGACTGCGAGCTTCGCGATCTCGAGGCTGCACTCACCCGATTCATGTCGGAGGCAGCAGACGATCAACCCAGTCTTCATACCCGTTTGCTGTTCACCCTGCTTCAACCCTTCATGCACCGCGCTGAGAACTTCCTGCATGTTGAGCCCATTGCGTAGATGAAGCTGCGGCGCGAAGCGGATTTCGCCGTAGATGACTCCATCGGCCGCGAGGTCTTCCACGACTTCGCGCGCGATGCGAACAAGATGATCGCGCTGCTGCATGACTTCGAGCGCCAGGTCGATCCGAACGAGATAGTCGGCCAAATCGATGCAGCATTCCGGTGCAATGAGCGCGGGCTGTAGCGGATTCGGCAGATCGAGTCCTATTTTGCGACCTAAATCGGCGACCGTGGAGACTCGCAAAGATGCATCGAGATGACAGTGCAGTTCAATTTTAGGCAGCGACTTGAAGTCGACGGACATTTGCGGGCTCCGGAATGGCAAAGTTGATTATCGGCCAGAAGGGCTTTTCACTCGATGACATTTGCGATGTTTTCTGAAGACCGGGGCGATCGATGCCTACAGAAATAACCGTTATCGCTAGACTGGAAATGCATCTGCCTGGCGGCTATTCACGAGTTCTTCTGCAACTGCCGGGAGGTCGTGGACTTGCTGGAGGGGATATACATTGGGAGATACCGACTGAATCGATCCCGTTTCATCTGAGAAGAATTGGTTCACGCTTCTTGGTGACTAGCCATGGCCTGACCGGCAAAGCGGAGGCTGAGACGATGAGTGGTGACGAGATTCGCGCATCGATTTGGGTCACGGTACAAGAGATACAGCCTAAGTAAAGCGAATGGCGCGCTGGAAGCGACGCCCATACGTCCGGAAAACAAAAGGGGGGCACGGCCTGCCGTGCCCCCACAGTGAAAGTTGAGTTGTGTCGACGTTTCGTCGATGCCTAGAGGACCGATTCGGACCAATTCTCCAAAGTGTCTTTTACTTTGTGGAGGAACTGGTGGGCGATGGCGCCGTCGACGACGCGGTGGTCGTAGCTCAGCGTGATGTAGCACATGGAGCGGATGGCGATGGCGTCGTCGATGACGACGGGGCGCTTTTCGATGGTGCCGAGGCCGAGGATGCCGACGTTGGGCTGGCTGATAACCGGCAAGCCGAACAATCCGCCGAATACGCCGGGGTTCGTGATGGAGAAGGTGCTCTCTTGCACTTCTTCCGGCTTCAGTTTTTTCGAGCGAGCGCGCTCGGCGAGGTCGTTGAGGTTGCGCTGGATGCCGAGGACGTTTTTCTCGTCAGCGTTTTTGATCACGGGAACGATCAATCCCCAGTCGAGCGCGACGGCCATGCCGATGTTGATTTCTTTGTGCAAGACGACGTTCGTGCCGTCGAGCGACGCATTCATCGTCGGATAGGCGCGCAAGCCGGCGACGGCGGCTTTCACGAAGAAGGGCATGTAGGTGAGCTTGGTTTCGTAGCGCTGTTCGAATTCGGCGCGAGATTTTGCGCGGATCGCGGCGACCTTGGTCATGTCGATTTCATCGACGCTGTAAACGTGCGGCGAAACGTGCTTGGACGCGATCATGTGCTCGGCGATGCGCTGGCGCATGATGGTCATCGGTTGCACTTCGTAATTGCCGAAGTACATGCGCTCGCGCGGCACGGCGGTTTCGAACGCGACGTGATGCTGGCCGCCGGTGCTGGCTGGAGGCGGAGCTTGCGGTGGTGCTTGGCGCTGTGGCGGCGGAGGTGGCGGCGGCGCTGAGTAGCTCGGCGCCGGTGCTTGCTGAGTGTAAACCTCGGCTTCGGCGGGCGCGGCTGCGGAGCCGCCGCCGGCGAGATGCGCTTCGATGTCCTGCTTGCTGATGCGACCGCCGGTGCCGGTGCCCTGCACGGCGGTGAGGTCGATGCCGTGCTCCTTCGCCATGCGGCGAACGAGAGGCGAGCTGTGGATGCGCGCGCCTTCGCGTGAGGGCGCGGCTTGCGCGGCGGGTTTCGCGGCCTGTGGCGGAGGCGGAGGAGCAGTGGCCGGCTTCGCAATCTGCGCGGCTGGAGCAGGAGCCGCGGGCTTCGCTGGTTCGGCAGCTTTTGCGGGAGCGGGCGCCGGAGCCGCAGCTTGCGCCGCGCCACCAGCCGCGTCGATCACGCCAACGACCGTCTGAATCGGCACCGTCTTACCTTCGCCGACTTTGATCTCTTTCAGCACGCCCGCCGACGGCGACGGGATTTCCGCGTCAACCTTGTCGGTGGAGATTTCAAACAGCGGCTCGTCGCGCTCGACTTTGTCGCCGGGCTTTTTCAGCCACTTGGTGATGGTGCCTTCAAAAATGCTTTCGCCCATCTGGGGCATTACGATGTCAACGGCCATGTCTGTCTCCTGAGAAACCGTGTTGCGTTAAAGTCGTTCTCAGCGTCGACTGCGACGCTGAGTTTTTTGCCGGCTCTTGCGGCTGACAGCGTTTTTGAAGGTGCTGTTGCCGGTCGAACGGGCACGGCGTGCCGTGCCCCTACAAATTCGTCAGTACTTCGCTAGCTCGCGTGCTGCGTGCATGATCTTGTCGGTATTCGGCAAGAAGTGCGCTTCGAGTGGCGGCGAGTATGGCACCGGAGTGTCGAGCGACGTCACGCGAAACACCGGACCATCGAGATCGCCGAACGCTTTCTCGCACAAGATCGCCGCGATTTCGCCGGCGATGCCGCCCGTCTTCGTGTCTTCGTGCACGACGAGCACGCGATTCGTCTTCTTCACCGATTTCAGAATCGTCTCTTCATCGAGCGGAAGCAAGGTGCGCAGGTCGATCACTTCGATCTCGATGCCTTCTTTCGCCAGCGCCTCGGCCGCTTC
>Ga0209006_10001359_pt1 | contig 22218 bp, 15 predicted proteins | sample JacPin_JW_Ref_O2_FD_188567 | JGI IMG/M metagenome (GOLD analysis project Ga0209006, IMG submission 188567) | Forest soil microbial communities from Algoma, Ontario, Canada - Jack Pine, Ontario site 1_JW_Ref_O2 (SPAdes) (version 2) | ecosystem: Environmental > Terrestrial > Soil > Boreal... | reverse complement strand
AAACTGCATTATCCGCTGTGGTTGCGGCGGCCAGAAAACGCGTGGAAATGACAGGCAAGGCCGCTTCTGCTGCGGCCGGATCGCCATAATGCGCACCTTCCTCACCGCCTCGAACGACGCGCTTTTCGTTTACTACCTGCTTTCCAATCTCATTTATTTTGGGTTGCTGATCACCGCAATTTTCAAGAACGTCATTCATCGTCATCGTCTCGCCAGCCAGCGCCTCGAGCAATCGATGGCTTCTCCGTTCACGCCGCCGATTACTTTGGTCGTGCCGGCGCACAACGAAGAGAAGTCTATTGTCGATAGTGTCAAGGCACTGTTGATTCTGGATTACCCCAGTCTCGAAGTGATCGTCGTCAATGACGGATCGCGTGACGGCACGCTGCTGAAGCTACAGAACGAATACCAGCTTCAAAAAGCGACGCTGCTCTACGTCGCAGATGTCAAGACCGCGCCGTTACATGCTATCTATCGCAGTCCAGTTGAACCCCGGCTGCTAATACTCGACAAAGAAGCCGCCGGATCCAAAGCCGATGCCATCAATGCCGGCATCAATGCCGCGACCAGTCCATACATCTGTGTGGTCGACGCCGATTCCATTCTTGAAAGAGAATCCTTGCTACGCATCATGGAGGGTGTATTCTCCGACCCCAGCCAGGTGATCGCCGTCGGGGGCATCGTACGCGTGCTGAACGGATCGAGCGTTGTGCACGGCAGGCTGCAGGAAGTCCGTCTGCCAAAAAGCGCAATCGAAGTGTTGCAGGTCATCGAATATCTCCGCGCCTTCTTAGTTGGCCGTGAGGCTTGGGCAGCGTTCAACATGCTGCCCATTATTTCAGGAGCCTTTGGCATCTTTCATCGAGACCTCGTCAAGCAGGTCGGCGGATTCCGAACCCACGCCGTTGGAGAAGATCTCGACCTCGTCGTGCGCCTTCACCGCAAATTGCAAGAGGAGCATCGGCCTTATCACATCAATTTCATTGCCGATCCCACCTGCTGGACCGAGGTACCGACAGACATGAAGTCGCTCGCAAGACAGCGCGCGAGATGGCACAAAGGACTGATCGACGCTCTCTGGCCGAACCGCGACATGTTATTCCGCGCTCGCTATGGAAGAGTGGGCTGGGCCGTCCTTCCCTACATGTGGGTATTCGAATTCTTCGCCCCCGTGATCGAGTTTCTCGGGTATTTCACGATCGCCGCCGCCATGCTCTTGGGCGTACTCAGCCGAACTTTCTTTCTTGAATTCCTGTTATTCGGTTATGCCTTCGCCACTCTCATTTCTATCGGCGCCGTTCTCTTGGAGGAAATGACCTATCGCCGCTACAACCGCCGGCGTGACGTAGCGCGTCTGCTCATCTACTGCCTCTTCGAACACTTCCCCTATCGGCAGCTAACCATGATCTGGAGACTGCAAGGAATCTGGCAATACATGCGCGGCGACCTGCAATGGGGAGAGGTAAAGCGCGTGGGCACGTCTGTAATATCCACCGACTAAAACATTTTTGCGCCAAATAAAAACGGCGTCCCTTCTCCTCAGGACGCCGTCGAGTTTTGCTACATCAATGCTAGAAGTAGAACTTAGCACCCAGTTGCACAGCTCTACCCTCACCGTTGGTGGTTAAAGTCTTAGTGGAGAATATCTGACCGATATTACCCACCGCGCCCGATACTTCCTCAGCTACGCCGAAGTTGGCCGGATTGGCAAAATTAGTATGGTTGAAGGTGTTGTAGGTCTCGAATCGCAACTCAAAGTAACGCGATTCATCGATGTGAATGCGCTTCTCCAGCGCCATGTCGCCGTAGTTGATTCCCGGGCCATAGAGCGGATTGCGACTTGCGGTGCCGACGCCAGTCCCCGGAGCAGGAACAGTGAAGGCCGCCGGATTAAACCAAAGATTATTCGGTGTGTTCCTGGGATTGGAAATACCCAGAGGAGCACCCGTACGATCGGCTCGATCTGGACAAGCGAAAAATGCGACGTTGTCATCACAGGTCAGCGAGGTCGACAGCAGATCGAACACTGGGATTGGATTGCCGTGCTGCAACGTGTAAATCCCGGCCAGGTTCCAGCCATCGGTTACCGCTCTCCAGCGATGCGTCAGCTTGTTGAAAGGCAGCGTGTAGGTGTAGCTGATCACGAAGCGCTGTGGGGCATCGTTGGCTGACGGCGCCCACATGTCGTGCGGATCGAATGGATTGATCCCTGGGAAGTTGAAGGAACTGTTTTCCAAACTCGATGTCTGATCAAAATAGCGCGACCAGGTGTAGGCTGCCAGCACCTGCAATCCATTGCTGAAGCGCCGGTTCAGTGTCACCTGCATTGAGTCATACTTGGAATTGAATTCCGTAGTCTCCTCTCCCGGATGTCCGTAAATGCCGAGATTAAATGGGGTGGCGCCCGGCGTCTGAGGTCCGCCGTACGGAGTCTGCGGGCAAGCCGATGTGTGCAAGGTGAGCCCAAGGCTGCAAGAGCCCCCGTTGTACGCAGCGGCGGCGGGATTGAGACCGATACCCTGCCCGGCGAGATTCAGATCAACGGCACCTTCTAGGTGCCGTCCACGATTGGCGACATAGGCGACGGAGAGAATCGTCGCTTTATCGAGTTGCCGCTCAACCGTGAGGTTGAAGTTTACCGATCTCGGAGCAGTCAGTCTGGGATCGGCAGTGGTATATCCCAAACCGATGGGATAGTACTGACTGAAATCAGGAGATGTTCCCTTGGCTGGAACGGTAAACGGAAATCCTTGCGGGACGGAACAGGTTCCTGTAATGCCCACGAAAGGAGTTGCAAACTGCGGTGAGCCGCAGACTGTGGTAGCGCCGCTCGACGTGAGTCCAAAAGGCGCATTCTGCAGAGTCTGCAGGGCCAATTCTTCTTCAGTGCGGTTGTAATAAAGCCCAACCCCGCCGTGGATGCTGAAGTTGCGCGATACTCCCGGACTGTAAGCAAATCCAAGCCGCGGAGCCAGGTGATCGTATTTAACTGTCGGCCCACCGTATTTGTTGATGCCAGCGTCGCCTGGATAGACAAATCCAACCGGTGCTGACGGGAAAATGGTGGACTGCTGACCGGGCCGGAACGCGCCCATCACTTCTCCATGGCCGTACTGGTTCAACCAGGGAGTGTCAATGTCATATCCCGTTCCATAGGTCAAAGTTAGATTCGGTTTGATCTGCCATTGATCTTGCACATAGGCATAGATTTCATGACCTAACGCTTGCACGATCGAACCGCTGCCTTGAATATATGCGTCAGGAACTCCTAGCAGAAAATCCGCACCCGCAAATCCGCTGGAGGATGGCCCACCGGCGTTGTAGGCGAAATCACCGCTGAGGTTGGCAAAGAACGGATTGTTAATAGACAAGTGGTCGTAGTCGATGCCAGCCTTAAAGGTGTGGTGACCCCAGACTTTACTGAAATTGTCGATCGCCTGATAGCCATTTTGCAGTCGCGGTTGTGGCCCGTTAACACTGAATCCAAGAGTGAAGAATCCGGCGACAACCTCAATGGGCAACGATGCCGACGCGGGAGTCTGTGGGTTGATTCCGGTAAAACCATAGGCCTGAGGATCAATCGGATTCACTGGCTCCACAGCCGCGAAATTGAAGCGCGTATAGGCAATGCGGGCTTCGTTTAACGTGGTTGGGGAGAATGTATGCGTCCACGAGACCGAGTATTGCTGCTGGTGCCGTTGGTTTTGATCGGGAAGTCCAGGAAGAGTCGCTCCGGTAAACGGCAACGTATCGGTGGAGGGGTTCGTCTGGTAAAGGCTGTAGAACCAGAACGCATCCTTGTTCCCAAGTTTGTAGTCGATCCGATCGAGATATTGGTTGTAGGTCGCGACCGTAGTCGGATTGAACAAGAAGTTGTTGTTAACGCTGGGATTAGTCGGAAGTGGAACAAACTGATTCGTTAGCTTGACCGCCAGCGGATTCAAGTCAGCCGTGGGAATAACACCGGTCGACCAGAGTGCATTGTAGGGAGTCGCCGCCGCGCAGGGTGTACCCGCCCCATTGTTATACGGACAGCTCGACGCACTATCCCCAAAAAGAGGGAACGGGCTCGGATTGCTGCCAAACCCGCCACCCGCGATGAAGTTGGGGTCTTCGCTAAAGTCTCCGCCGCGCTCAGCTGCCGTATAGACAGGAACCGCCGGTACCGCCCCGGCCTCGGGAATTCTCTGGTGATACCCCTGATACGAGAAAAAGAAAAAGGCATGATCCTTATAGATTGGTCCTCCGATCGTGCCGCCGTACTCATTCTGATGGAAAGGATTGGCGGTCGGTTCAAAGTAGTTCTTCGCATCCAGAAAAGTGTCGCGATAGAACTCGAAGGCGCTGCCGTGAAACTGGTTGGTACCGTTCTTGATGTTCGCGTTAATGATGGATCCCGAGTTGCGCCCGTATTCCGGATTCAGAGTACTGGTAATTAGGCGGAATTCTCCGATCGCGTCCGGACTCGGTACGACTAGCGCCGTGTTCAGCGACGCATCGTTCGAATCGACACCGTTAATCATGAAGGAATTCTGTTGCGTCTCCGCACCATTGCCGGAATAAGCGCCATTAGGGCCCCCAAAACGATCGGACGTTCCAACAATTCCCGGCTGCAGTTGCTGCAATTGGGTCCAGTTGCGACCATTCAGTGGAATATCCACAATCTGCTGACCGGTGATGGTCGTGCCCAATTGCATATCCGTTTGCTCGACTTGCACCGGATTGGCTTCAACCACAACTTGTTCAGTCGCCGCGCCCAGCACCAGTTTCACGCTCAAGTTATAGACTTGGTCGAGGTCAAGATGAATACCTGACGCCGTATAGACTTTGAATCCAGTAAGTTCCGCCTTCACCGAATAATCACCAATCGGCAATTGCAGAAAGGTAAAAGAACCGGTGCTGTTCGAGTCGGTGGTATACAGGATTCCGGTAGCTGAATTGGTCGCGGTCAGTTTCGCACCGGAAATTACAGCGCCCGTCGGATCCGTCACCGTACCGCGAATACTCGCATAAAGATTGTCGGCGCTGGCTGGCATCGATAACCCACCTAGCGCTGTAACGCAGAACAGCGCCAACAACGTTACGAACTGCACCTTCTCAACCCGAGATTTCGATTTCATCATTCTCTCCTGGACGGTAAAGCGGAAACTGTCAAACTGAATCTCTGAGGGCCGGCTCACAAATCACCCTTCACGGCTGGTTAGTGCACTCGGCAAACCGAACGAATTGGAATCTCACATCTCTGGGACGAACGGCACTTAAAACGGGTCGAACACCTGCTCGCCGCGAAGGAGACACCGCCGACAGGCGCCTGACAGATGTGTGAATGGATCAATCCCGCCCTGAGAATCACGATCATCTACGCAAATCCATAAAACAAAGCATCGCCATCGACGGGATTTCATATGGACCTCAGAGCCGTCGAACAGAGGTGAGCGTTGGTCATTGATAAAAAAGACGAGGCGAGAAGTGCGCCGCTTCGCTGGGAAGACTCAGCAGCGTGAAAACCAAAGAATCGAGTGGATCACGTTATTGTCGGTACAAGATAGACCGCGCGACTCAACAATCTGTCTGCGGCCACGGATTCGCACGAAACCAATACTTTGTGCGACCGCCTCTCATCACGCTGGCGTTGTTTTGTTTCAGACAGTAATCAGCTTCACCGCGACGCACCAGGGACGTCATAGCCAGAGTTATCGCTCGAAAAGGCCGCTTGTAGTCCGCAAACACAAGACATCCTCGTTTTACGATCCGGTCATAAATCACTTCGGCCGAAGCGGGCTCTTCCATTTCCATCAGCGCAATTCTGCAGGCACGTTCCAATTTTTCACCCGAGAGCCGCGGACGGCGCGTCCATGCCTTAGATTGCAGCCGCCTGCTTCTTTGCGGTCCCGGCTGTTCGAGAAGCGACGGCAGGGCAAAGGGCGTGGCCCCAGTGGTCGCAACGCCAGTACCAGCAACGACAGTCGCGGCATGATTCTCCGCAATATCCGTCGATAACTGTGTCGCGGCGCTCATGAGCCCTGATTGTGCGTCAGCCAATCAGCGCGAGCTATAGCATTGGTATAACTGCCGGAATAAGAGGGACTATCACTCCAAGATCTGTGACTAATGCAGACATGATTTGATGCTTTCGGTAGATGACGCGTGTTATAACCACACCTCATCCGCTGCTAGCAGTCGATGTTGTGACAGTTATGTTATGAATCAGATCCAACAGCATCAGCAATCAAGGGCAACCATGGACAGAAGACATTTGACGCGTAGCTTAGGAGTTCTCAGCCTCGGTGCGATGATTCCGCATTCCGAATCAATGCCGTCATTTGCGCCGAGACGACCGCATGCATCGGATGCTAAAGACGTATCTTCGCAACTGCCAACTGTGGTGGCGGGAATTCGTATGGTCGATTCATCGATAGCCCGAAAAGCGGTCAAACTTGGCCGCGAATGTAGCGCCCCTTATCTCTTCAACCATGCCGTGCGCACATTTCTCTTCGGCTCCCTTGCCGGACGAGCCCTTGGTCAGCACTTCGATGAAGAACAATTGTTCCTCGCCTGCATTCTGCACGACCTGGGATTGACAGACCGTTTTCAGGGAGACTTACCCTTTGAACTTCAAGGGGCGCAGGCCGCAAAGCGCTTCCTGGAAGAAAATGCGTATTCGAAAGAAGGAACTGAAACCATCTGGGACGGCATCGCGATGCATGCTTCCGCGATTGGGCAATTCAAGCGGCCGGAGATTGCACTGGTCGGAGCCGGCGCCGATGTTCTCGGCCCCGATTCCTCTCAGATCAAGAAGGGTGAGATTGACGAGATTGTTAACGCCTTTCCCCGGCTCAACTTCAAAACCGTTTTCGTCAAGGGGTGCGCCGACGCTATTCGTAACCATCCCCGAACCGCTTCCCGCAGTTTCATGCGCGACATTGCCGAACGTGAGGTTGGCGACTATCACCCAAAGAATTTCTGCGATCTTGTAGCACAGGCCCCATTCGTCGAGTGATCGCATCCTCAAGCCGAACGGCCCGGGATGACCAACGCCGTCGAGGGGACAATCAGCGCCAATCCGGGGACGGACGGTGGTCTGCGCAAGGCGCATGTGTGATTGAATGGAATCGCGATCCTCAATAAGCGATGGGGCTTCCGATAGCTTGCAACTTCAAATGAAAACGCGATGTGGGAAGTGTGGCACTCTGCTCACGGGCGATGGCCAAGCCTATATCTGTTCGTTCGAGTGCACATTTTGTTATGTGTGCGCCGCGGAATCGCAGGGAAACTGTCCCAATTGCAGTGGCGAATTAGTGCGTCGCCCGCGGCGCAGCGTCCCCGTCGGCACCACTGAGACCACCGAAACCGCGGGCTTATGGGCCGACCGTCCGTGGCTGATCTGGGTATTGAGTTTTGGCGTCTGGACGCTGATTTCGCTCGCCGCAACCGGGTCTATCTACGAGCTATGGCGGTCGCGGGGCTATCCCATGAGTTTTATCACCGTGCTCATGGGGGAACTCAGCCAGATCATGCCTTATGCTCCGCTGACGCCGTTTGTGCTTGCGCTAGCCCTGCGCTTCCCGCTGCAACGTGGAAATTGGGTGCGTCGATCGCTCTTGCATTTGTCATTCGGAATTCTCTTCTCAATGGCCCACATCATCCTACGCGGCCTGACTCCCTACGCCTTCTGGGATGCCAAACTCGGCAGCTACATATCCGCTGTATGGAATCCCCGCACCCATGGATTCGAAATTAGCTGGCCCATTTTCCGAACGCTATTCTTATCCAATGTTGTGGACGACATAACCGGCACTTATATTCCCATCGTGCTCATCGCGCATGTTGTCTCGTATTACCGACGGTTGCGCGACCGCGAACTCCATTCCGCAAAACTCGAAACGCAGTTGGCCAGATCTCATCTGCAAGTCTTGAAGAGTCACCTGCAGCCCCACTTCTTGTTCAACACAATGCACTCGATTTCCGCGTTGATGTTAACGGACGTCGAAGCAGCCGATAAGATGATGGCGCGCCTCAGCGACCTCCTGCGAATGAGCTTGGAGACCACCGGAGCCCAGCTCACCTCCCTAACGCAGGAACTCGAATTCGTGGCCGCATATCTAGAGATCGAAAAAGTAAAATTTGGAGATCGCCTGCAGGTCGTCCTGGATATCGCGCCCGAAACTCTCGGCGCCGAGGTGCCGTCTTTACTACTGCAACCGCTGGTCGAGAACGCGATCCGTCACGGTATCGCGAGGCTCTCTGCGGGAGGACGAGTCTGGATCACCACTATTCGTGACGGGAGCCATCTCGACTTGCGCGTGAAGAACGACGGGCCCGGCCTACTCGCAGCCGCCGAGACCACATCTGGAACGGGCCTTGGCCTCAAAACAACCAAGGAACGCCTGCGCACTCTATACGGCAACGAACAGAGTCTGGAGATTCGCGACGTCTCCAATGTCGGAGTCGAGGTCTGCGTAAAGATCCCGTTTCGCATTGAGCCTCAACTATCAGCCGACGTAAACGAACTGCTTTTCGCGAAAGAGCAGGCACCGTACGAAGGAAACGCGGTGCCGGGAATATCCCAAGCGTCATATTGAACTGTCGACTTGAACTGTCGACGCGCGCAACTTTTTTCATTCCACACTAGACACTCTTCGTCTAGATACGTCTCTCCGTATCGATTAATTCACGAAATGGAATCGCCCTCCAATTTCCCACACAGCTCGCGCACCACCGCGGTTATCACGAGTAACTCAATCGCAAAGTCGAGATAACCCTTTGCAGTGGACGCACGTCCAACTCATATACATACGGGGGCCGACGATCCTCACAAACGCGTCGGTGAACACTCAAATGATCATGCCTGCCATTCGCACCGTTATCGCTGACGATGAACACCTCGCGCGAAAAAAACTTCGCTTGCTATTAGGTTCCGAGCCCGGAGTACAAGTTGTAGCGGAGTGTCAGGACGGCCAGCAGGCAATCGGTGCCGTGCAGGATCATCGGCCTGATCTTTTGTTGATCGATATTCGGATGCCCGACCTCGACGGGTTTCAGGTGCTGGGACAAATTGCGTCCGACGCAATGCCTGTAGTCGTCTTCACTACGGCCTACGATCAATTCGCGATTCGAGCCTTCGAGACCCATGCCCTGGATTACTTATTGAAGCCCTTTGAAAGAGATCGTTTGCATCAGGCGATTGAACGCACCCGTGCCGAAATTCTGAAGTCCCACGATCACAACCTGACTAACCGCATTCTCGATTTGATCGCGAGCAAGTCTGAGCCCAAGCCCGAAACAAAACCGATCGACGATCGCATGGTCATTCGTGCCGGAGGGAAAGTCGTATTCCTCGAAGCCAAAGACATCGACTGGATCGAAGCCGCAGCCAACTATGTGAAATTGAATGTTGGCAAAGAATCGTACCTCCTTCGCGAAGGCATCGGGAGCATTTCTGAAAGACTCGATCCCGATCGCTTCGTTCGCATCCACCGCTCAGTTATTGTCAATGTTCGCAAGATCAAAGAATTACAACCGTGCGACAGCGGCGAATATATTGCCGTCCTCAAGAACGGCAAAGAACTCTCCTGCAGTCGGGGATACCGCGTTCAACTCCAGCGTCTGATTAGCGGAAATGCTTAGTCTGGGCACTGGCGCAGTTGCATAGGTACCACAACCGCGATGTGGTATCTTGTGCGCCTGAATGAAATCTCCGTCGCTAGTCATAGCAATCCTCTGCGCTGCACTCATCGCTCCGAAGTGCATCTTTGCTCACTCACAACCCGCTGCCTCTCAAACTCCCGATCCCGATGCCTTCTACCATCTCGGCCCTGACTCCCTCCCCCAGGACGGCGTTCCAAAGGGAGACCTCCGCGGACCGTTCACACTGCCGAGCGCCGCGTATCCCGGCACCCAACACACTTATTGGGTTTACGTCCCCGCGCAATATGATCCGGCCACCCCCACTAGCGTGATGATCTTCAACGACGGACAAGCCTTCATCGGGCCCGACGGCGATATGCGCGCTCCAAACGTGATGGACAATCTCATCTTGCGCCGCGAACTTCCCGTGATGATCGGCGTCTTCATAAATCCCGGCCGCCGTCCCGATCAGCCCGAACCAAATGCAAGCGAGTGGGGAGACAAAACCACGAACCGTCCCACGGAATACAACTCGCTCGACGACAAATACGCTCGCGTGATTGTCGATGAACTGATGCCCCTGCTCTACAAGCAGTACAACATCTCGAAAGATCCCGAGCGGCACGGCATCGGCGGTTCCAGTTCAGGCGCCATTGCGGCTTTCACGGTTGCGTGGCAGCGTCCCAACGATTTTCGCAAAGTGCTGAGTAACGTCGGTAGTTTTGTCGATCTGCGCGGAGGCGACGCTTATCCCGACATCATCGCCCGGAGCGAGAAGAAGCCGATCCGTATCTTTCTTTGTGATGGACGCAACGACAATCGTGGCGAGCGTCCAGGTGAAATCTACAATCAGGCCCGCGACTGGTTCTATCAGAACGTTCGCATGATGCAGGCTCTCATTGCGAAGGGTTACGACGTCAACTATGCCTGGGGAATGAACAAGCACGGCCAGAAAATGGGCGGAGCGATCTTGCCCGAGATGATGCGCTGGCTCTGGCGCGACCATGAATTTTCCAGCGACCCCAAAGACGCGACCGAGCGATCTTTGAACACGCCCGCGATCAAGAGGCATTAGACGATTTTCGCAACGTGGAGCGCGGACTGACTCTCGCCTTCCGCGCCGTTTTAGCCGTTCGCGGTTCTACGAGCACCTTTTCGATTTCTTCTCGCAGCCAACGATTTGCCGGATCATTCTCGACGCTCTCATGCCAGTACAAATGCGCTTCCAGCCGCGGACCCTGCATCGGAAAAGCAAGCACCTGGTTCATCAATCCAATGTTCAGTAGTTGCGCATGTCGCTCCGGCAGCGTCAGCAGCATGTCGGTCATGCTCACGACCAGGCCGGCCGTGAGCGTGTGCTGGCTGCGCAGAAATACTTCCCGCCGGAATCCCCTGCGACCGAGTTCCACATCCACTAAGCTCGGACCATGTCGACGTGAAGACACCTGAACATGCCGTTGCGCCAGATAAGTTTCCAAGTCGAGTTTTTTCTGAATCATCGGATGACCCGGCCTGGCCATCACCACAAATGGCTCGTTCAAAAGCAAGCTGTGTTTGATCCGGTCGCTTACCGTCATTGGGATCTCGATCGCCAGATCCACTGAACCGCTGGCTAGCTCAGTCTCTATTTCTCTGCGCTTCACTCTCGAGGTCGTTATCGACATTCCTGGCGCAGCATAGGTCACTCGCTTCAGCAACGAAGGAAGAATCAGCGTCTCCGCATATTCCCACAGCGAAATGTGGAAATTTCGCCGCGTGTTTTCAGGCACGAAATTCCGGCTGGCGCTAAGGTTCACTTCCAGAATCTGCAGGGCCTGCCGCACTTCCTCGATCATGTTTCGCGTAAACGGAGTAGGCACCATATGCGGCCCCTGGCGCACAAACAACGGGTCTTGCAGAAGGTCGCGCAGCCTCTTCAACGCGTGGCTGATCGCAGGCTGCGTCAGGTTCAATTGCTGCCCGGCGCGAGTGATATTCCCCTCGCGATAGATGGCTTCGAGCACCACGAAGAGGTTTAAATCGACTTGGCTTAAATGCACGCCGCATATATTACAGGATTCACAGGATTCATTAGGAGAATTCTCCCCTGATCGATAATCTAGTGGACCTACGGAGAAGCGGTCGCCCATGGACTTCTCACCGTCACCAAAAGCTCTGACCTATATCGAGCGCCTGCAGACGTTCATGCAGGAGCACGTCTTGCCGGCAGAGCCCGAATACTGCGCGCAATTGCAGAACATTCCCGACTGGCGAAACTGGAAGCAACCTGCCGTCATGGAAACATTGAAGGCGAAGGCCAAAGCCGCTGGCCTTTGGAATTTGTTTCTACCCGACCGTGAAAACGGCGCTGGCCTCACCAACGTTGAATACGCTCCCCTGGCTGAAATTACCGGGCGCTCTTCGTTCGCACCCGAAGTATTCAACTGCAATGCGCCTGACACGGGCAACATGGAAGTGTTGGTGAAATACGGTTCGGCCGCACAAAAAGATCGGTGGCTCAAACCTCTTCTCGACGGCGAAATCCGTTCTTCGTTTTGCATGACCGAACCGGACGTGGCTTCCTCCGACGCGACCAACATGCAAGCGACGGCGTTCATACAAGGCGATCGTGTCGTGCTCAACGGAAGAAAATGGTGGAGCTCCGGGCTAGGCCATCCTCATTGCCGTTTGCTCATCTTTATGGGCATCACCGATCGCTCTGCGTCCAGATATCAGCGTCACTCCATGATTCTCGTTCCCCTGGACACTCCCGGCGTCCACATCGAGCGCATGGTGCCGGTGTTCGGATCGTATGACGCTCCGTTCGGTCACGGCCAGGTCAGCTTCAATGAGGTACGGGTGCCGGTTGACCACATCATCGGCGGCCCGGGACGCGGCTTCGAAATTGCTCAGGGGCGTTTAGGCCCAGGCCGCATCCATCACTGCATGCGCACTCTTGGAGCCGCGGAACGCGCACTCGAGTTGCTCTGCCGACGCTCCCTCCATCGCGTAGCCTTCGGAAAGCCCTTGGCAGAACTGGGAGCCAATGCCGATGTCATAGCCAACGCCCGCATCATGCTGGAACAAGCCCGGCTGCTAACCCTAAAAGCCGCGTGGATGCTCGACGAGTCAGGCGCAAAAGGAGCCCGCAGCGAAATCTCGCAAATAAAAGTCGCGGTTCCCAATATCGCTCTCGATATTATCGACCAAGCCATTCAGATGCACGGCGCGGCTGGCGTATCTGATGACGTTCCGTTAGCAGACATGTTTTCCACCATCCGAACCCTCCGCATAGCCGACGGCCCCGACGAAGTTCACCGAGCATTGATCGCCAAGTTGGAACTGAAGAAGTACAAACCCGGAAGAAGCGCAAACTGATCTAGAACGAAAAGCGCAGCCCCAGCTGAATCTGTCTTTTCGGAAAGGCTGACGTGAACGCGAGCGGTGTACTCGACGTTGCTGCCGTTCCGTCCGCAAGCACCGTGCCAGGACGGATACCCTTGACGTCAAAGGTTGTGAACCCGGGGATTAATCCGAACAGGGGTCCAACTTCATTGTTGACGCTGGCATAGTTGGTCCGGTTGGCGATGTTAAATCCTTCGGCTGTGAACCTCACATCGGCTTTCTCGCCCAGCTTGTGCGCCCAGCTCAGGCGCATATCGAAGTCGATATAGTCTGGCCCAAGACCAGTATCTCGCGGAGCGCCTATGGGTCGTTCGTTCGTCGTGTGATTGTCGCCGTTCACTTCTCCTCCGGCCAGCAAGTTGAACGGATGTCCACTATGCGCGGTGAAAATCGGAGCCAGCTGAAAGCCAGACAAAATGCTCCGCTTCCACGGGCTATCGAAGACTCCAGCGACGACGACTTTGTGCCGCTGATCAAATTCGGAAAGGCCACGGTCAAGATTGATATTTGTGGGATCCTGCGGTCCGTAGTCGGTGTTGTAGTCTGTGGAAGTGTCGTAGCCTTTACTGAAAGTATAGTTTCCAAATAATGTGAAGTGATCGTTGAAGCGCTTTTTGACTTCGACAATTCCCCCCTCGTAAAGCGCGTACGCCTCGGAACTGTATTGGTTGTTCTGCACGACGAGCGGACTCACTACGCACTGAATCGCTGGATTGTCGCAAGGCAATCCCTCGGCTCCGCCCAGCGGATCTGCTCCTGCGGCCGTCGTGTTCCAGTTACGATAGGAAACCGTTTTGCCATTTGCCAGAGTTACCGTTGTAAAGGGCGCGGGCAGCAGGTTGGTATCGATCGCAATCGGTAGCCTCTGCGTGTGGGAATAGATAGCGCTCAGCGAAACGGAAAACCCGGAGCCGACCTGGCGCTCGATTGCAAACGAAGCCTGTTGTGCGATGGGAGGACGGTAGCCCGGCTGCTCCACGAAAACGACCTGCAGCGGACCGATCGGGCCGCTATTCGTAACACCGATTCCGAAGGGAGCAACCGCAGCAGGAGTGATGCAAGCGGAGTTTCCGGCCGTGGCCGTCGTGCACGTAATCAATCCCTGACCAAAGAGCGTTTGAAAAACGGTGGGTGCGCCCGCCAGCCCCAGCTGCGGAACACCTGCGATCGGATCTACATAAATAGAAATTTCACGGTTGCAAGGACTGGCGCCTGTACCGGGGACGATTGGGATTCCAAATTGAGAGATGCCGCAGGTCCCCACGAGATTTGCAACCTGCCCCGCACCCGCACTGTTTTCCACTGAAGACTTGTTGCGGTTCACGACTCCGAGGCTCAAGTCAACGTCGGGAATCTGCACATCTACCGGCCCGTAAAAGATTCCGTAACCTCCGCGCACCACGGTCTTGTGATCTTTAGAGGGATCCCATGCAAACGAGACGCGCGGGGAGAAATCTTTTTTGTAAGTGGACAACGGCGCAAACTGCGAGTCGAGGTCGTAACGGAGACCGTAGTTCAGCGTGAAGTTGTCTGCGATCTTCCAGGAATCCTGAGCATAAAGTCCGGTCAATGGACGAGTGTAATAAGGATAGGTTGGATCGCCAAAACCCTGCTGGTAAACCTGGGGCAGGCCGAACGATGCGGATTGCAGCGGGTTGATAGTCGTGCTGGCCAGTTGAGGACTCACGAGAAATCCGGGAAGCGATCCAAAGACGAAGCGGCCGGGGAAGAACGTGTGCGACTCAGTATGATTGCCCCGCAGCAACTCCGAGGCGCCGAACTTCATGGTGTGGCGTCCGCGCACCAAGGTGAAATTGTCGGCAAATTCGTAGCGGCGCAGGATGGTTATGTTGGCGAGAAATATATTCGTTCCAAGATTGTTGATGAAGCCTGGAATCTGCAGTCCCGGCTGGCTTTGCTCGTTCGGAATCACGTTAAAGCTGTTGTAATCCCACTGCACTCGGGCTTCGTTCTGCGCGGTCGAGCTGAACTGGTGATACCAGGCAGCTTGTAGATTGTGATCGTAGGTGTGAGTGGAACTGCCGGCTGAAAATGCGGTCAGCGACTGGACGTCAGGCGACTCTTCTAGATCGTGTCCGTAGCGGTAGGTTAGAGAAAGTTCGTTGCTGGCATTGAAGCGATGATCCAGGCGAACGAATCCCTGATACTCGCGAGAGTTATACGGGAAGAGTCCACCCTGAGTTTCAAATTGATTGACGAGGAAAGCGTTCAACGCGGCCTGTCCCGGAGAGATGAACGGGTTGCCGTTAGGATTTGGATTCACCGTGAGCACGCTCTGGAGAGCGAAGGCGCACTCGGCCGAAGGCAGGGTCACGCCGGGGAAGCAGGTGACTGGAGCCGCTGACGTCGCAAGACTCGCAATGATGGCGTCTTGCGCCGCAGTGGGGCGAAAGATATCAGTGTTGGTCAGGAGAGGAACCGCGTTCTGAGCATCCTGCCGCAGTCCCTCGAAACCAGCAAAAAGAAATGTCCTGTCTCTCTGAATCGCATCGCCGATGGTCCCTCCGAATTGCTGGCGGGTCAAAGAATCTTTAATGGGCGAACCCACGGAGTCCGGATTCGAAGGGTCGAAAGTCTGGCCCGGCTGTAATGCCTGGCTGAACGAAAACGGATTCGCCGCGTCCAGAGCATCGTCACGGAAAAATCCGTACAGACTGCCGTGCATATCGTTGGTGCCGGACTTGGTCACGATATTGATCGAGGCACCGGTGGCTCCACCCAGGTCGGCGGCATAGTTGCTTCGGTTAATTTGGAATTCCTGTACCACGTCCTGGCTCACGGTCAGGCGCACTCCGCCGCTATCGCCAGAGGTTTCGCCTCCATCGACGGTGATGCTATTACCTCTGCCGTTGCTGCCGTAAAAAGAGAGTCCGGTCTGCGGCGTTTGCTTCACGCGGAAATCCTGATCACCCGCCAGTCGGGTAGAGTCGGAAACTCCGGGCGCGAGCAACGTGAACGTAAGATAGTCGCGCCGATCAACAGGGAGATCGGCGATGTACTCTTGCGAGATTCTGTCGGCCTGGCTTCCGCGTTCTGTTTCCACGACGGGCGGCGCGTCCGTTACTTCGACGACGGTCGCGACCTTCGATACGGTCAGTTTGAAGTCGGAGACTACCGTCTGACCGATGGCCACAGGCACGCCTTTGCGAATGCTGGTGGCGAATCCCGACATCTGGGCGCTGACGTCGTAAGTCGCGGGCGATAATCCGGTGACGCGAAAACGGCCGGCTCCATCTGTGGTTGTGGTCCGGCGCAGGCCGGTTTGCGAATCGATGACTTCGACGGTCGCTCGCACCACTACGCCGCCGCCGGAATCTGTCACGGTTCCTGTGATGTCACCGGAGGTACCTACGCCTTGCCCGTGGACGATGGAGCTCGCGAGGAGGAGGAATGTAACGGCGCATGCGGTCGATCGCATTGCAGAAAAGACGGATGCCAACTTCCGGATGCAGACTTTGAACCGTGAATCCCCACGATTGTTCAGACGACGTTGTCCGAAACCCATTTTCCCCACCTCAGTCCCGCAGTTTTGCCCGGCGCGCAACAGACCGCTGCCACCTGTCAGCAGTCAGCCGAGTTTTAGCTACCGGCGCAACCTGCCAGTTAGCTAGGTACACTTTTTGTTTTTGCTGTCCTGTTTTTTGGATCTGATGATTGCGAACGAACGACAAGTCCCCACGCTCTCGCCGGTTCGGAGCGCCACATTTGCATGATGGGCGTGAGCGTAACTGCCTCCGCGCAATTCATCAAATGAATTGTTTTGATGATGCTCTATGCTTGTGCGGAATGTGGGGTCTACGGAGAGTTGACGACCCTTTGGGGATTATTCGGGTACCGGATGGCCCAAAAGAAACTCGAGTATCTCTTTTTGTGCCGCTCCGCCTTGGTCAGTCAGAAATAGGTGGCTGGCGTGATCGAGCATGACGAGTTTTGCTCTTGGAATGCGCTCTGCGATTAGCTTTGCATTGGCGGGCGGAACGAGCTCGTCCGATTTTCCGTGAATGACGAGAGTCGGAGCGTTGATCGCGGCGATGCGCCTATAGCCCTCCCATGCGAGGATCGCCTGGAGTTGCGCCGTGTAGCCCTCGGGACTCGGAAGACAGGTTTTACGCAAGCGCATATCTTCCTCGATTGTTTCTCTCGGCGTAGCCGCGTCATAAATATGAGGAAGCATCGCTTCTCGCGCTTCGTCCAGCGTCATGCCGCGCGCCAACAATATATCGGAGACTGCCCGTTCCGCACGCACGGCCGACGGGCCGCCTGGCGATGTGCAGCCAAGAATCAATGTGCGCACTCTTGCTGGATATTGCAGCGCGAACTCCTGGGCGATCATACCGCCCATTGACATGCCAAACACGTGGGCGCTTGCGACCCCGGCGGCATCGAGAACCGCGGCCGCATCCGACGCCATAGTCGCGATCGAATATGGCCCCGGGGGAACGTCACTAAATCCCACTCCCCGATTGTCAAATGCGATTGTGTGGAAATGCTGCGCCAGCATGGGGCGCGTGCGATGCCACAGAGCGGACGGATAACCCAGGCCCATAATCAACAGGAGCGGCGGACCCTCGCCCTTTTCGCCCCAGGAAATCTTCGTCCCTTGATTTTCTACAAATTGCAAAGGTGCAGATCTCCGCAGTCGGCTTAAGCAACCTTCAGAATTAGTTTGCCCGAATTTGTTCCGTGGAAAAGTTTGAGCAGAGTGTCAGGGAAGGTTTCAATCCCTTCGACAATGTCTTCGCGCGATTTCAATTTGCCCAACGCTGCCCACGTTGCCATTTCTTTTAGGACTTCTGGATAACGGTCGAAGTAGTCCATCACCAGCATCCCTTTCATCATGGCGCGATTCGTCAGCAGCGACATGTAATTGCGTGGCCCCGGAGCAGGAACGCTATTGTTGTATTGCGAAATCGCGCCGCAGATCACAATCCTGGCGTGCATTCTGATTTGCGATAGTGCGGCTTCTAAAATCGTGCCGCCAACATTGTCGAAGTAAACGTCGATCCCTTCCGCACAATGGTGGCGAAGAGCTTTCCTCACGTCTTCGGACTTGTAGTCGATGGCGGCGTCGAAGCCCAGTTCTTGCACAATGTAGCGGCACTTCTCCTCGCCGCCCGCAATCCCCACGACATGGCAATGTTTGATTTTTGCAATTTGGCCGACCACCGCACCGACCGCTCCAGCACCGGCCGAGACTACAACCATCTCTCCCGGCTTGGGCTGGCCGGTGTCGAGAAGGCCGAAATACGCGGTCAATCCAGGCATGCCGAACACGCTGAGAAATTTCGGCAGCGGCGCCATTTGCGGATCGACTTTCGTCACTCTTCGGCCGTCGGTCAACGCGTACTCCTGCACACCGAACACACCAGAAACGTGGTCGCCCACCGCGAAACGAGGGTTGCGTGATGCGGTCACGATTCCGACTCCAAGCGCCCGCATCACTTCTCCAATGGCCACGGGAGGAACATATGATCTGCCTTCGTTGATCCACATCCGCATCGCCGGATCGAGCGAAATGTACAGCAACTTGACCAGAAGTTCGCCATCCGGCGGTTCTTTGACCAGTTCTTCAACAAAAGTCCAATCGGTTCCCTTCGGCATTCCGACCGGACGCGCTGCCAGCAGAAATTTGTGATTCATCACCATTTAGCCCCTCCGGCCATATTTCCGGAACTCGATTTCGCGAATTGTCTTTTGCAACTCAAATCGTGTAACGCTCGTTCGCGAGCAGCTGTCTCGCAATCTGGCGATGTAGCGCAATCGAATTCACCGGATCGTGATTCGCATATTCGCGCACTCGATATAGATATTCCCGCAGCTCGTCACCCTCAGCGCTGGCGCTTAGCACAGTACGCGACGATAACTCGACTCTTGCCACGGCGTCTCGTAAATACACCGCACAGGCATCTGCCGCATTCGCGCCATTTCCGGTCATGGCGAGTTTGCGGCTGCGGAGCAATGCTGACTCCATTGCAAAGACCTCCATGATGATGTCCGAGAGATTCATGATGATTTCTTGTTGCTGCTCAAGCTTCGTGCCATATTTCCGGTGCGCTATTGCCAAGGTCAGCAAAGCAATCTGCTTGGCGTTACGGACCAAATTCAATTCGGCATCCGCCGGCTTCGCACTTGCCGCGACTTGTGGCGTCGCCTGCTCGAGTACGGCGCGTGCAGCTTCGAAGAGCGGCAGCAAGCCGCGGGCGGCCCGCTTCAACGGCATGCCGGTGATAACCAGGCGATTAATCTCGCTCGTCCCTTCGAACAGGCGGTTGATGCGCGCATCGCGATAGGCGCGCTCAACCATGTAGTCCTGGTGATACCCGTAGCCACCGTGGATCTGCACGCCTTCATCAACCACGTAGTCGAGCATCTCGGCAGCATAGACCTTGACCATCGAACACTCGGCAGCGAATTCTTCGATGGCTTTCAGCTCCTGGTTAGCAGCAGCCGAGTCTTGCGACGTTTGCACCTCATGCGTCTTGCTTTCAATCAGCCCTACAACCCGCCAGGCCATCGACTCGGCCACGAAAATACGGATCGCCATTTCCGCCAGCTTGTGTTGAATCGCTCCAAAGTCCGCGATGGTCGCACCGAAGGCTTTGCGTTGCTTGGCGTACTTGATGGAAACCGCGAGCACGTTTTTTGCGGCGCCAACCAGAGCAGGGCCGAGTTTGAGCCGTCCGATATTGAGGATGTTGAACGCAATCACGTGCCCGCGCCCAACTTCACCCAATATGTTTTCGATCGGCACCGGAACATTGTCCAGATATACGGCGGTCGTCGAACTGCCGGTGATGCCCATCTTGTGTTCTTCGGCGCCGCTGCTAACGCCAGAAAAACTTCGCTCCACAAGGAACGCGGTGAACTTTTCCCCTCCAACCTTGGCAAAGACGGTGAATAGATCAGCAGCACCTCCGTTGGTAATCCACATTTTCTGGCCGTTGAGTATGTAATGCTTTCCGTCTGGAGTAAGATCGGCACGCGTCCGCGCCGCGAGCGCATCAGACCCAGCCAGTGGCTCGGTGAGCGCGTAGGCGGCAAGAAGTTCAACCTTCGCCAGCTTCGGCAAATATTTTTGTTTCTGCTGCTCGTTCCCGAAGTAGACGACCGGCAACGTACCGATGCCGGTATGGGCTGAATGCCAACCGCCGTACGAACCGTCGCGTCCCATTCGTTCAGCCGTGACCATCAGCGACGGCAGATCCATGGCCATCCCACCGTATTCTTCAGGAATCGCCATGGCGGTCAGACCCAGATCGACCGACTTACGCAACACAGCCAGCGCAACGCCGGCCTTCTTCTCGCGGATCGCCGGCAGATTCGGCTCGACTTCATTGGCCCAGAATTCGTCCACCATGCGCCCGATGGCATGATGCTCTTCGCTTAAATCTTCAGGCGTGAAAATATCATCAGGAGCCGAGTCTTCGATCAGAAAAGCTGTTCCTTTTGTGGTTTTGCGCGGGATGTCTGTTAATGTCGACATGAAACACTCCTATGCCACCGCTTGAGATTGAAAGCCTGGATTCTTTGAAAAAGTTCGAGGGAGGCGAGTTCCCTGCCACCGATTGGTTCGTGGTCACGCAGGATCGCATCCTGACATTTGCCGACGCCACCGAGGATCGTCAATGGATTCACCTCGACTCCGAGCGAGCACAACGTGAGACGCCTTTCGGCGGCAGCATCGCTCACGGATTTCTGACGCTTTCGTTGTTGAGTTACTTCGTCAATCAGGCGATTCAGATCAAATCCGGCATCGCCACAAGCATCAACTACGGCTTGAATAAAGTTCGCTTTCCGTCCGCAGTTCGCTCGGGGGCGGCCGTTCGCGCTCGCGTTGCTCTGCTCTCGGTGAACGAGTCGCCGGAATTTGTGGACGCCGGGTTTCTGGTTAACATCGAAAGTCAACCAGTTGAAAATCAGCCGCACAAGCCGTGCTGCGTCGCCGAATGGCTGGTTCGCTATTATCGAAAGTAAGGCGACGTTCATATCGCCCCGTTTTCCGCGCAACGCCACGACGACCGTAACAACGCGTGAATTCTCTTCGGGAGCGCCGCAAACCGTTCGTCCTGCGTCAACCCTTGCACGTATCGGTAGTAAATCTGTTGAATAATTACGGCGACTTTGAAGCGCGCGAAAGTAAGGTAGAAAACCATGTCGCTTAGATCGCGGCCCGTCACCGCCGCGTAACGTTCGATCAGTTCCGTCCGAGTAAGTGTGCCGGGGTATGTCGTTGGGGCGCTGTGTATTTCCTGAAGGTCTTCTGGATCTTGCGGATCCGTCCAATACGCCAACGCCGTTCCAAGATCGGTGAGCGGATCACCGATTGTGCACATCTCCCAATCGAGCACTCCGACAATCTTGGTCACATCCTCCGGATCGAGCACAAGATTGTCATACTTGTAGTCATTGTGGATCAGGCTCGCATCTCGTTCCTTGCGGAGAATGGCCGGCATTCTAGCTGTGAGCCACACCGAAATGCACTCCACTTCCGAAAGATCGTGTGTCTTCGAATTGTGATAGCGGTCGACCCAACCATTCACCTGGCGTGCGAGATAACCTTGTGGTCTGCCCAAATCCGTAAGGCCGATCGCAGAGTAATCCAAGCGATGCAGGCACGCGAGATTATCAATGAACGCTTGGCTAAGGCCGCGCGCGGTCTCCGGCGGAAACGGCACGTCAGGCGGCGGTTCCCGCCGTATGATCAATCCCCGAACCGGTTCCATCACATAGAACGGCGCGTTCAGAATCGAAAGATCGTCGCAATAAAGAAGCGCTCTTGGAGCTACAGAATATTCGCGGTGCAATTTCGAGAGCACACGATATTCGCGAGACATGTCATGCGCGGTCCGGACCTTGCTGCCAAAGGGAGGCCGCCGCACCACAAGTTCCCTGCTCCCCAGCCGGAGCAGGTAAGTCAGGTTCGAATGCCCACTTGGGAATTGTTCGACGGAAACGGAACCGCTGCCACAATCAAAGTGTTCGCGCAGAAATGGCTCCAGCCGCGAGATATCGAGTTCCTCTCCCGCACGCACCATTCCCGGTTGATCGCAAAGTGCCACCATACGCAACCGCAATTCCTGTAATCGCCAGGCTTGGGCCGGCGCGCGGATCGTTTAGCCCGCGCGCTCGAATAATCCTGCCGCTCCCTGTCCGCCACCACCCGCTCGTACTGCCCGATGGCGGCCT
>Ga0209006_10001358_pt1 | contig 22221 bp, 19 predicted proteins | sample JacPin_JW_Ref_O2_FD_188567 | JGI IMG/M metagenome (GOLD analysis project Ga0209006, IMG submission 188567) | Forest soil microbial communities from Algoma, Ontario, Canada - Jack Pine, Ontario site 1_JW_Ref_O2 (SPAdes) (version 2) | ecosystem: Environmental > Terrestrial > Soil > Boreal... | reverse complement strand
AAGAACTCCGTCAGGACATGCAGCGGGGGATGGTGCAAGCTGTTGGTCCAACGGCGACTAGGTGAGCGGAAACATTGTGCCACGAACCAGCCCGCCGGGCACACAAAATTTGAATGGGACGGTCAATTCAGCCGAGCGGCTGGGCTCTCTGTGTTACCGTCCACTGGACTTTTACCGTGAGGAGAACTTCTATGAAATCACACCGCACCGTACTTTCCCTCGTACTGCCGCTCGTACTCTCGCTCGTCACGGTAGCGCTGCTTCTAACCGCAGCCGCAACGGCCCAAACGTTCACCCCGCTCTACACCTATCCCAACACCAGCAATAACAGCACGGGTGTCGACGCACCTGCCCTGTTCTCGCAAGGGCCGGACGGAGAGCTTTACAGCACGATACAAACCAACGGAACCTACAATTACGGCAGCGTCTACAAGATGTCGACCACCGGGGTGTACACCTCGGTCTACAGCTTCTGCGCCGAGGGTGGTTTCTGCAACACGACCGGGGACACCCCATATGGCGGTGTGACGCTCGGGACCGATGGCAATCTCTACGGAACCACTCTGGGCGGCGGCGCTTGCGATCAAGGCGTGGGGACCATTTTCAAGGTCACACCCGCAGGGGCGTGGACAAAGCTGTGGGATTTTACTGCCGGCACAGCTTGCGACGGTTATACCGGCCTCCTCGACGAGGGCGCCCCCTACTACGCGCCTTTCCAGGCTGTGAACGGGGACTTCTACGGTGTCGATCAGGGAGTCTACAGCGGTACCTACGGCATCTTCTACATGATCACGACCAAGGGAAAACTGACCGCGCATCCGTTCAACTACGCCGACGGCGCTAACCCAAACATTCCGACGCAAGGCACCGACGGCAACTTTTATGGAACCACACAGGGTGGCGGAGATCCGACCTGCAAATGCGGCGTGGTGTACAAGGCGACGGCAGCCGGCAAGATCACCGCGCTTCATACTTTTAAAGGTTATCCCACGGACGGAAACCGGCCGATCGGAGCGCTGGTTCAGGCCAACGACGGCGATTTCTACGGAACCACCTACCAGGGCGGCGCCTACAACGAGGGAGCGATCTTCAAGATTTCGGCTTCGGGAGTTTACACGCTGCTCTTCAGTCTCGACTTCGCATCGCCGGCTCTGCTGGGAAGTTATCCCGTGGCTGGCCTGACGCTCGGCACCGACGGTAAACTCTATGGGGTCACCGAGCATGGCGGAACAAATAACTACGGAACGATCTTCCAGGTCGTTCCTGGCGGCGACCTAACGTTCCTGCACAGTTTCTGCTCGGTGGCCGGTTGTCCCGACGGGATTGTTCCCGAAACGCCGCTGGTGCAACATACGAACGGAAAATTCTATGGAACCGCGAGCGGGAATTCACTGTGCTGTGGCGTCTTCTACAGCTTCGATATGGGCCTGCCTCCGTTTACCCGGTTGCCAGCCGCGCAAGGCAAGGTTGGAGCGACCGTGGGATTCCTCGGTCAGGACTTCACGGGTGTGAAAAGCGTCTCGTTCGACGGAATCAAAGCGGCCACATTCAAAGCCACGTCCGACACTTATCTGACGGCGAAGGTTCCCGCAGGCGCGCTCACCGGCGCGGTCAAAATTGTCACCTCCGTGAGCACGCTACTCGGCAGTCACAATTTCAAAGTGCTGCCCACAGTTAAGACAATCAGCCCGACCAGCGGCGTGGTGGGCACGGTTGTTACGATCACCGGAATAAGCTTGACCCAGACCACTAAGGTGACGTTCGACGGGAAAGTCGCCACGTTCACGGTAATCAATGACAGCGAGATCACGGCCACGGTTCCGACAGCAGCCAAGACAGGAAAGATTGCGGTCACCACTGCAGGCGGTGCCGCATCAAGCGCGACGACGTTCACGGTCACACCGTAGTTTTAGATAAAGCTCGAGCCTTCGGTTTCTAAGCGACCTTCCACAGAGCCGTCGCGACGTGGGGATCTCTTTCGAGATCTTTCAGGAATGGCGGCTCATCCACATTGTGTGGCGCAGAGCGCCACTGCACCTTGAGTTCGAGCTGGCGCTTCTGGGTTTGGTTGTCACAGGAAATCGAGGAGAGACCAATAATCCTGTATCCGGACCGCTGGACGGTGGCGCGAATTGCTTCCTGGCTGGGTTGGTCGCGCTCAGTGCTGAGATACAGGATTCCGTGTTGTTCCTGTTTCATGTGGTAATCGAACCAACGCAGACCTGAGAGCACCAGCATACCCAGCGCAGTTGCCGCGATCCCGAGCGCAATCTGGCCGCCCCCGAAACAGAGGCCGATAACGGTGACAAACCACAATGTCGCGGCGGTGGTAACACCCAACACAAACCCATCACGCCGGAGAATCGCGCCTCCGCCGATAAATCCCATGCCAGTCAAAATGCCGAGCGGCAAGCGCATCAGGTCGAGCATGATGAAGGAATCCGGAGCTCTTCCCTTTGTGGCCAGCAACAAGTTGGTTTGAATCATGGCAACAGCCGCCGCCAAACACACCAACAACGTTGTGCGGAGCCCCGCGGGACGGCCATGCTCACCGCGGTCCAGGCCAATCAGCCCGCCGGCTGCCAGCGACAGTGCTAACCTCAGCGCGATGTCCTGCCACGTCAGTGTTAGCGGCATCTATCTCCTCCTGGGTTAACAAACTGCCTGAAAAAAACGGGATTGAAAACAAACGATTATGGGGGGTCTTTAGCGGATGAATCTGGTAGCGCTGACGGGAATCGAACCCGTATACCTGCCTTGAGAGGGCAGTATCCTAACCGTTAGATGACAGCGCCATCTGTTTCGCTGGGCCGTTTCGTTCCCCAGTCGGCAGAATCCTGCGTTCTGCCTTCGACTTCGATTTTACGGCCTAGCCCGCAAACCGCACAAGCAGCGACCCGCTCTGGCGGTCGTCGGTTCATGAGCCGTTTAGAGCTTATTCTTTATCGTCGTTATCCAGATATTCGCCGGGCACGTCGTCTTCGGGCACCTCGTGCGTGTGAACTTCGCCACCTTCGTGCGCTCCGGCGTCTTCAACGCCGCCGATCACCCCAGCTTCGAACGCGTTGCCTTCTTCGAGCAACTCATCAACACTTTCCGAATCTGCACCCTCCACGTCTGACAAGCCCTGCAGATCGCCGGATTGCTCGCCCGAGCGCGGACTGGACGTCTCACGCGTGAATGCCGGCGGACGACGCTCCTGTGTTCTGCTCGGAGTTCGCTTGTCGGCCGCTGTCGCAGTCTTTGCGGTCGTTATTTTCTTCGAGGCTGTCGTTTTCTTGGAGGCTTTCTTTTTCGCTACCGCCTTTTTCGGAGCAGCTTTCTTTGCCGATTTTGTGGCAGCCGATTTTGTGGCAGTTGCCCGCTTCTTCTTTGCCGGCGTCGCCTTCTTGCTGGCACTTTTCTTCGATCTTTTCTTGGGTTTCTTTTTGTTAGCCATTCGCGCAGTCTAGCACCGGCTCAAGCGTGAGGCAAAGGCGCCGCGGACCTCCCTTACACGCTACGTCTCCTTCGCATACGCATAGATCAGGTGCCGCACTTCTGGCTCGCCGCTAATGCAGCTGCGCAAACGCCGCTCCAGATCGCGGTCCGCCAGCGTCTGGCGCTCGTGTTGACGCAGATGCTCTGCCCAGGAATTCACCAGGAATATCTCCAGAAAGGAATCCGCCACTTCAGTGTCAGCATAGATTCCCCACCGGTAGGCTCCATCGCGACGCCGGATGCGACCATATTCATGAATCGCCTCCAGAAACTCGGCTTCGTGTCCTCGAATCACGGAGTATCGGACCGTGACCAGGAGGGGTCCCTGCTGAATGGCAGACTCGACTTCCTTGATGACGACCGGCATCCGCCAGTGGTTCCAGGGACTCAGATCGGCGGTGGAATCGGGAAGTTTTGCGAAAAACGCAAACATCACGCTACCGATTGTTCCGACCCCAGCACAGACAAGAGCAACTTGAACGCCCGCTCGTTGAGCGACTCCGCCCCAGGCGGCGCTCCCAAGAGCAAAGCTCCCCTGATAAACCAGGATGAACACCGCAAGCACGCGTGCGCGCACCCAATCCGGCGCCAGGTTCTGCACCAAAGCGCTGATCAGAGAAATGAAGTTGACCCATGCCGCGCCGCCGAGCAACAGGACCGGGGCCAGAGTGAACAAACTGTGTAGCCGACCCATCGTCACAATCACTAGCCCCAAAACCACCACGGCAGCCGACACAATCATTTCGGTCGACCAGCGAGCGCGGGCCATCTGCATGATCAGAGCACCGGCAATCGCGCCTGCTCCAAAGCCTCCCAGCAACAACCCATAGCCGATCGCGGTGTCATGTACGCTCCGCGCAACCGTCGGAAGCAATGCAAACAGCGCGCTCGAGAAAAACATGACGACGCCGGTGCGAACCACCACGGTGAGAATTACGGGAGAATGGCGCACGTAGCGAATGGCAGCGACTGTAGCTCCCGTCATCGTTTCCGGCGGCGTGGTCCGCTTGCGAACGGGTCGCTTCCACTTCGCAACCACAAAAATGACGCCACAGAACGACACGAAGTTCGCGACAAACGCAGCGGCAACGCCTGCAGCAGCTATCACGACGCCGGCGAGCGCCGGTCCCACCGCCCGGGCGAGATTGAATTCAATCCCATTCAGCGCGGACGCTGGTGCGAGGTCATCCTTGGGAACCAACTCCGGTAGAATTGCACGCCACGTCGGCGTTTCAAATGCATCCCCAGCCGAGAGCGCAAACGTCAGCACCAGCAGCAGCCAGGGCGACATAAAACCGGCGATGGTCAGCACCGAAAGCAGCAGAGCCACACCCATCATCCACGACTCGGTGAATAAAACCAGTTTGCGGCGGTCGAAGATGTCGCCAGCGGAACCGGCAGGAAGGGCCAGTAGAAAGTAGGGTAGCGACGCGGCTGTTTGCGTGAGCGCGACGTAAATCGGCCCCGCACCGAGTGACACCATCAACCATGCAGCACCAACATTCTGCATGAAAGTGCCGATATCGGAGACCACATCAGCAATCAGCAGATTGCGGAACGTGGGAACGCGCAGCGGCCGCCATAGGCTCGCTGAGCCCCGCTTCTTCGAGTTCGTTTCAACGCTATCTGTCAATCGAACATCCGCTGCCTTGGCTCAGGCATCTATTGGGAAAACCTGGAGACGAAATTTCTGGAAATAATCCAAGCCCTGCGTGGGCAGGTTCCATAATCTCCATAGCATGAAAGGCCACCTTCGAAGGCGGCCTTCTACATTAAATGAGTCTGGCAAAAAAGGGCTAGGCTTTCACGAATTCAACCAATGCCTCGGCGCGGGAAATCAGAATGCGTAGCGGAGGGACTCAGTCAGCAAGTTGACGTGAAAATAGCGGGGCGCGGTCGGACCGACAAACGAACCTCCACCGTACTGGTAGTAATTCCAGCTCGTGTTATTGGCCAGCCTATGTCCGGATATCGATGCTCAGGTTCGCCTCGGGCTGCTGGTACTTGTACCGCAGAACGTTAAATTGCGGCAGGTTGCCGTCAACGCTGGTGCTGCTGTAGCCGACGTTGAAGCGTCGCTCCCATCGTCGGCTTGAACCGGATCGTGGTCATTCCAAAATTCGTCTGGTTGGTCTAGTAGGAGTTGGCCATCAGATGGTTGGCGGTATCGTTTCCAGCGCAATTGTTGTTGACAGGGTTGGCCACGAAGGGAAGGATCACCCCGCAGGCGACCTGTCGTTGAAACAGATCAGCGCATTCTGGATCACGCTGTTGCAGTTGTAAGCCGGGTCCATTCCAAAGCGTTCGCGCGGCGCGAGCGACGCGGTCAGTCCGTAGTTCTGGTTCTGGCCCACGAACTGGGTCTGCACGTCGGCGTTGGATTGTTGCAGAATGTTGATGGATCCGCCCAAGGTCGGCCACGGGCGCGGCGTATAGGTCGCCTGGAAGCGGTAACGGCCTTCCTTGCGTGGCGACGTGCGGACGGACACGCTGTGGAGAAAAAAAGGCCGAACCCGTAAGTCCAGCCCTGAAACGTGCACGTCTGAGTATGAATAGACCACAGTGACACGGTCGTGAGGGTCCAACGTCGGATTCCCGACACTAACCCATGACCCCCTTGTGCAGCTTTCTAGCTTGAGACACACTACCTCGTTTACGACTTCAACTACTGATCAATTCGGTACAGCGCCAGAAATTGAACTCCGCCACGCTTCTCTTGGTGAGTTCCCATCATTCTCGGCTCGTCACAAAAAGTTCTGTTATAGGGCAGCACATGAGCACATCCCCAACCGAACAGCCCGTTTCACACCGCGTCCTGCTAGAGGATGACGACGATGCGGTTCGCGACATGATGAACGCGACGCTGGAGCACAAAGGATTTGAAGTCGTCGCCGCGGCTAGCGAAGCGCCATGGCCGCCATTCTTCTGGAAGCGGACGAAATCATAGTGAAACCGTTATTTGGAACCCGGCAGAACAATATGAACCGTCTGGATTTCAGCTTGCTGCTGCTCGACGCGATGGCGATCGCGGACGACGTGGATTCTCAGTTGACCCAATCGATGGACAGCTACATGAAGCTCATGTGCAAAACGGCAGCGTAGCGGGTTTGCTGCGATTCCGCGCGATTGGGAACAAGCTGCAACGGGGTCTGCGGTCTTTCTTCTCCCATCGCTAAATTCACCCATCACCAAAAAAGATTCGCCCTCCGCACTGAGCAATCGGAAACAGTTTTCCTGTCACTGCGCTGCCATAGTTCGGAGTGCAACTCACTCGCTGGACAATCGCAGCAAGGCGCCGAGTAGACGGTAAAAGGAACAACGCATGGCAAAGACGTGGGAGCACTACCATCACGCTGCTCGTAATCATGAAAAGGCGGCTTACCATTTCAACGAGGCGGCAAAATTTAATCAGGCTCAGGAGCGCGAAAAAGCTGCGCACCACGCCTACCTGGCTCACGGACACAGCCAACAGGCAATTCATCACGCAGCCGAAGCTGCCAAACTGCACGCCGAGCACTTCGGCAGCCAGCCCACAACCGCTGCCGAGCAAGAAGTCAAGAACCAAGACTTCAAAAACCAAGACGCAGAGAAGAAGCACGCCGCTTCGTCCCGCGATGAAACATCTCCCAAAACGGCGGAAAGAAGCTGACCAAAATGGATTCCCTCAGATGTCGCTCGGTTGCCCCACTCTTATTGCTGGCCGCGCTCGTATTGCTGGCTGCGCTTATGGGCTGTACTCAGCAACAAAGCTCGCCTGACTTGAAGACACAAACCGCGCAAGCCACGGCAGAGGTAAAGCGCGATGCCCAGGAGGTGGTGGCCGGGATCCGCGAGGGCTGGAGCCAGGACAAGCCACTCGATTTGAACACAGCCACGAAAGACCAACTGCTGAGCCTGCCAGGCATTACCGTGGCTCAAGCGCACCGGGTGATTGCGGGACGTCCCTATAACGACCCCGGCGAAATGGTGACGCGGCACATCATGCCGAAGATCGAGTATGACAAAATTTCAAACCGGGTCACGGCCAAACAGTAGCGCCCACCGGGTTCTCGTAACTGGGGCGGCTGGCCTACCCTAACGTCGCGTTCTTTGCGACGTTAGGAGGGGATCAGGATGGCAAAGTTCCCGGACTAAGTAGAACTCATTTTCGGAGTAGTGCGGACGAACTTGCCGAACGCTTTTTCGATTTCCCCGGTTTCTTATCAACTTTGCCGGTTTTCCTGAGAGAAGGCTGGCGCACTCTCACGCAACCGTCATCATCCCATTTCACTTCCGCCTCATCTTCGTTCGATCGCTGAACAGTGCCGAATTCTCCGCTCGGCCTGCCAAAATCACCTAAACCTTCCACACGATCTCCGCGAGTCAACTCCTCGCCGCTGGCAGGCGGCTGGGAGAGCGCAGGCCTCCTGGCACGGTCCGAATCGGGAGTCGCTCGGCGATGTGACAGCGGTGGCTGAGAAGCCCTGCGCAGCTTCGGCATCGATTTGGGTGTTAGACGAGACATATTCCGCTGTTTGTTTCCGGGGACACGTAACATGCTCCAAAACGTGTTCCAAACATGAGGCCCGCGCGGAGCTCAAAGCAGGCCCCTTGGCCGCACCTTTTCATCTCTTCCGGTGGATACAACATAGGGCGTCGAAAGCCTGCTTGACTGCTCCAAACTGCACAGTTCTGAGAATTAAAAGGTTCATGGAGTGCATGTGTGGCAAGGCAACCCAGGGTCCCCCTATCTCATCGAAACCGCGCCTCGAAATAGAAACCCTGGGAGTCGAAAGGTCCGCAGTCGAAATCATGTGCCGTCCAATGTTCAGGTTCCGATGCTGTGTCGTTTGCTGCCTGGGTTTGATATGCCTCGTTCTTTCAAGTTGTGGGGGGGGGTTGAGCGGCACCCCACCGCCGGCTTCCTTTCAACTCAGCGTCCAGGCTACAGGAACTGGCGGAGGAACGGTCAGCAGCAACCCTTCAGGCATCAATTGCGCTCCCTCGTGCAGCGCCAGCTTTACCAGCGGAACCCAGGTAACTCTCACTGAGGCCCCGGGCGCAAACTCTTCTTTCGCCGGATGGACCGGGAGCTGCAGCGGCAGCAATCCAACCTGCAGTGTGATGCTTAGCGCAAGCCAGCAGGTAACGGCAAGCTTTAGTGCGATCCAAAACGCAGTTGTGCTCACCGTAAGCCTCGGAGGAACCGGTACGGGCACTGTCGCAAGCGTCCCGGCCGGAATTAGTTGCGCCCCAACCTGCAGCGCCAGCCTTCCACTTGGAACTTCAGTGACGCTCACCGAGACTCCTTCCACGAACTCAACTTTCGCGGGATGGTCGGGTGGCGGCTGCAGCGGCAGCAGCTCAACCTGCAACGTGGCGCTCAGCGCGAGTCAGCAGGTAACTGCGACCTTTAGCGCGATCCCAAACGCAGTTATACTCACCGTGAGCCTCGCGGGAACCGGCACGGGTACTGTCGCAAGCGTCCCTGCCGGAATTGCGTGTGCGCCAACCTGCACTGACAGTCTTATACCTGGAACTTCAGTTACACTCACGGAGACTCCCGCCGCGAACTCAACTTTCGCGGGGTGGACCGGAGGCGGCTGCAGCGGCACCAGTTCAACTTGCGGGCTTACTTTGAACACGAGTCAGCAGGTGACTGCAACCTTCAGCACCAGCCCAAGCATCGCCTCGCTTGGTCACATCATTTTCCTGGCGCAGGAGAATCGCTCTTTCGATCACTACTTTGGCGCAATGCGGCAATATTGGGCCCAGAATGGCTATCCCGACCAGTCATTCGACGGCTTGCCCCAGTTCAATCCTATCTCCGGAATACCGCCGCTTGTAGGGCCGGCCCCGGCCATCCCGGGTTGCGATCCTACCAAGCCGCCGCCCAGCGACTGCAGCTTTGATACCAATAACCTGATTACGTCGTATCCCCTGATTACTCAGTGCATCGAAAATCCGAGCCCCTCCTGGAATGAGAGTCACGTGGATTGGGACTATAACGACCAGGTCGGCCTGTCCTCCGCCACCCTGAACGGCTTCGTCTGGGCTGCCGCACACGACGCCAGGAACGACGTGCCGCCCTTCAACGACGTCGATGGTATTCGCGCGATGGGTTACTACGACGGCACCAACCTTAACTACTACTACTTCATGGCATCGAATTTCGCTACTTCGGACCGGTGGTTCAACCCTGTGTTGGCCCGCACCCAGCCGAACCGCGCCGAACTTATCGCAGCTACAACCCAGGGATATGCATATCCAATCGGCACAGACGCGCAGGACACGAAGCTGATGACCGCACCCACAATCTTTCAGGAACTCCAGACCGCGGGCGTCACCTGGAAGATTTATGTGGACCCCGTAGGAAGCGCCTGTACCGGCCCGCCTTTTGATCCTGCCTGCCTGCTCACTCTGAGCTATGTGCAGAATTTTCAGTGGGGTCTTACGATTCCGACTGCGTATCCGCAAAACATTGCTCCGATATCTCAGTACTTTACCGACCTGGCCAACGGAACTTTGCCGCAAGTCGCTCAGATTGAGCCAGCAACGGACGCCGGTTTCGATGAACATCCCTCGAACACCGATGGGTCGCCGAACGATATCCAACTCGGCGCCAATTATGTCTCCTCGCTGATCAATGGATTGATGGCGAGCACCTCCTGGAAGGATTCTGCCTTCATTCTCACCTTCGATGAGTTTGGAGGCCTCTACGACCACGTTTCCCCGCAGCCGGCGGTCAGTCCGGATGGCATCGCGCCAGTAGATTTGCTTGCCAATGATGTTTGCACGGGAATCAACACCGGGCCGACTTGCAATTTCGTCTATACCGGGTACCGCATTCCCCTGATCGTGGTCTCGCCCTACACGAAGAAGAATTACGTGTCGCACACCGTAGCCGATACCACTGCGATTCTGAAGTTCATTGAAACTCGCTTCGACGTGCTGCCCTTAACCGCGCGGGACGCGGCCCAAATCGATATGACCGAGTTCTTCGATTTCACCAACCCGGTTTGGATGACTCCACCCACCCCGCCGGCCCAGGCGACCAACGGTGCCTGCTATGTGAATCAGTTGCCTTAGGTCACCAGATGAAGTCCGAAAAGATGAAGTGCCAAAAAATGAAAACGAACGACGCCACCCCCAGCGGTAGCCGGGACGAAGAGAAGTTCGGTCTGTCCACCGCGTTCCAGCCGTGGCGAGGCAGCATGATGCCGGTCGCCACCTGCCTCTTCCTCACTCTCATAACCCTAAACGTCGAGGGACAAACCACTCTTTCGTTTCCCCCACCCGCCAGCGCACCCGGTGTCGCGCAGCCGGCAGCGTCCGATCCCGCGACAGCGCCCCAAAGCAACAGCAAAACCGCGCCAGAGCAACCGGCCGGCCAGCCGCCGGCAGACGATAGCGCTCTGTTCGTATTCAAAAAGCAAGTGCAGGAAGTGGTCCTGCACGCGATCGTCGTCGACGAGCAGCGCCGCCTGGTCACCACTCTCGACCGTCCGGCATTCACCGCATTCGAAGACGGAGTGCCCCAGGCGACCACCGCATTTCATCGCGATGACATTCCCGTGGCCCTCGGCATCGTCATCGACAACTCGGGCTCGATGCGCGAAAAACGCGACAAGGTGAATCAGGCCGTCCTCAATCTGATTCGGGCCAGCAATTCCCGGGACGAAACTTTCGTCGTCAACTTCAGCCAGGATTCCTATCTCGACCAGGACTTCACTTCTAACATCGGCCTGCTCCAGCAAGCCTTACAGAAAGTTTCGACGAAAGGCAGCACGGCGCTCTATGACGCCATCGTCGCTTCCGCGATCCATCTGAAGAACGACAACCGCGTGGAAAGAAGAATTCTCTTGGTCGTCACCGACGGCCGGGACAATGCCAGTCAGCAAACGTTAGCCGAGGCCATGCGCCACCTGCAGGGAGAGAACGGTCCCACGCTCTACGCCATCGGCCTGCTCGGGGACGAACTGCAGCAATCCGATAGCGGAGCCCTGATGAGCCTTGCGAAAGTCACCGGCGGTGCAGCCTTCTTCCCAAAGAGCCTCAACGAAGTCGACGACATCGCCCGCACCGTAGCCCGCGACATCCACAGCCAATACACCATCGCCTACAAACCCACGAACCACAGCCACGCCGCCAAATACCGCGTCATCGAAGTCAAAGCCCAGGCCCCCGGCTACCGTAGCCTAACGGTCCGCACCAGAACCGGCTACTACCCCGGCCAAGCCCTCCGCTAAGTTGCTCAGAACGACGGCAGGGGTGGCCCCTCTGATAGGTGCCCCCGTGACGCCCACCCTTCAAACGATAAAAAGTGGCCAGCCCGCGGGGCGAGTCCTTCACCCTACCAGATCCCCTTATCGCTGCCCGTAATCTTCTGCCCCACCGCAGCTGCCGTGGCCAGGCACGGCAACAAGCTAAGCCGCACGCTGTTCCTCAACTCACGATTGAGCAGCAGAGTGGTCAGTTGCGAGCCGTAGAGCTTGGCGGATTGCGGCATGATCGGGATTCGCAGGAAGCCTCGGTTGAAGTGAATTTCACTGCCGCCGAATCTCGCGGCAATGGTCACGAATGCCGGCAGGTCAAGACCTTGGTCGCGGTAGCATTTCACGTAGTCTGAAACAATCGCGAGATAGGTGCTCACACCTTTCCAGATGCCGGCAGACTTCGCCGCGAAGCGCAGGTCTTCGTAGTCGATGGCGCCGGTCGCAGCCAGCGTGGCCGTGTCGACAATGTCGCACAGCCGGAAATAGAAATGCCGGTACATCCGTTGCAGCGAAGAAATCATCAGGCGGTCCGCGGCAACTGGCACACGAAAGCTGTGAGTTCCGAAAGGCGCGAGCCGGGAACGTGCGGCTAGAGAGCTCGCGATTGCCACTTGCTCTCCGGTTTGACCCAACCGGCCCATGTGAATCTCAACCGACTCGGGCAATCCAGGAATCACGAAGTTCCATTTGCGGGCCAGCCGATCTCCCCAACTGCGCGACGAAACCTCTGCGTCAAAACGTTGCTTCATCAGGCGAAGCACATCCGCCGATGGCGCATTCGTGTAAAGATCCAGATCGCTGCCCAGATCCGGCCAGTGATCCAGCGACTTAATTACTGCAACGTTCAATCCCTTCGCTTCAAACTCGACGCAAACCGCAGTCAGGAACGTCATCGCGTTTTCGATGCGCTCATGCTCCGCCGCGAGCGCGATTGCCGCCCACTCTGTGCGGATCTCGTCTTTAGCCTGGAACATGACCTGGAGAAAAACTTTCAACCCGCGCATCACCACGTGATGAGAACTGGCCAATGCCATCATTTCGTCAAATTCTTCGCGGCTGATTTCGGCGATGCCCAGTTCTGCAGCCGTGGACAGAACTGGTGTGCCGCGTTGGCTCGGGGGCAACAGGAGGCGGGAAAGAAGAATCAGGGATTTACTTGAACCGAAGGGGGAAGCGATTACAGGAGAAGCAGCTTTAGTGTTCATGGATGAGTTCATATCGGCAAGGATAGTTTGAAAAGAATCGAACGACAGCGAATGGAATGACAAAGAATAGATCGACTTAACATAGCCCGACAAAAAATTGATCGAAGAGAATTCATATTTCCTATTGCGGCGGTTGTGCCGCTGTTGTTTGGGAAGTGGTTGAGTCAACAGTTGACGGAGCAACGGTTGACGGAGCAACGGTCGACGGAGCAATCGACGATTGCGACTCGCCCGGCGACACGGTCGGTTCAACCACCGGCGTGTCGTCGCGGTGTTTCAGTTCGATCGGACCTGCACGCCGGCGTCTGGTCTGGTTCTCCTGGATAATCTTGCCATCCACTCTCTGGTCGCTATCAATGGCAACTGCCAGCAGATGCTTCCCTTCCGCGGAACTTCGGCTCGCAAGTCCAATGCGGACCTTGGCGTCCTCCGCCTTTTCGGCTTTGGCGTAGAAGAACTCTGCAGTCTCGAGATCGCCGTCCATTTCCGAGAGATAACCGATGTTGTTCAGTGAAAATGCGCTGTACGGGTCAAGCGAGTAAGACTTGAGAAAATCCTGCCGTGCCACTGGCCAATCATTGCGATTGGTCGCCGAAACCCCGCGCACCGCAAGCAACGCAGCCTGCGCCTGGACGGTGGCCGTTTTTTGCATGCGTTCTCTCAGCTTCTTGGCGCTATCCGCCGCCATGACGCTGACCGGCTTGCCTCTCCACGCATGGTTCAGCGTGACGATGACCGGTTCTGTGGAATGTGAATCAGCCACCGCTGTGTAGTAAGTCAGCGCCTCGTCGTAATCTCCTCGCGCCTCGCTGGCAACGCCTATGTTGTTCAAGGTGAAGATGTTGTGCGGCTCGAGAGCCAGCGCTTTCTGCAGCAGAACGTCAGCTTCCGGGGCGCGATCCGCTGATAAAAGCCGAACCGCCTCAAAATTCATGCGATTTACCTGCATCGGAGCGTCCTGCAAAGCCCCGAAAGCATCCCGCATTGGCTTTCCTTCCAGCGGTTTAGCGCTGGCGCGGTCAATCACAGCATCGGTCGCTTGTTCGGATGAAAGCGCGTAGAACTTTTGCGCCCGTTCCAGCTGTCCCTGGAGCTCGGAAATGTAGCCCAAGTTGTTCAATGTGAAGGGGTCGCCCGGATCGAATAGATATGCCTTGTAGAAAAGCGTTTCAGCCTTTTCGTACTGCTGCTTGCGAAGCGCGTCAACGCCTTCACGATTGAGACGCTGCACTAACGTGAGCTGGCTGCGCCTGGGGATCGTGAGTTTGAGGTCGCCGGCCCTAGCATTCGGAGGGCCGAAGCTCAGCATGACGGCAATTATCGCCAGCAAAATCAGTGGTTTACGATACATACTTCGGTACCCGGATAGCTTGGTCTTGGATGCGCCGAGTGAGAATGCGTTGCCTTGGTCGGAGGGCAACATTTCTGCCGCGGGAAGGCTCCTTGGGACCACTGCCGGTCACTTTTCACCATCAAATACGCGGCGAAAATTCAAGTAGCAGATAAAATCCAGTCGCAGATAAAGGTGTCTTAATGTTTCGTTTGTTAGTTTTAGCCGTTCTCGGCGGCGTGGCACTTTCCCAAGTGTCGCCGTCCGCAGGGTCGAAATCAGCGCAGGATCAGAGCGTATCTTCGTCCGGATCTGGTCTAGTGAGTACGACGGCTGGTGCGTCCAGCTTGCCTCCGCTGCCAAAGGGAAAGAGCACCGTGATTGGGGGCGCCATTCGTGGAGTAGACCGGGTTCGGGACCAGTTCACGCTGGATGTGTTCGGAGGACGGTCGCTGAAGGTCCTTTTTGACGAACGCACGCTGATCTATCGGGATGGAGTAAAAAGCTCGCAGCGCGATCTGCGTTCGGGTGACCATGTTTCGGTTGAGACTGTGCTGGACGGAACGACTGTGTTTGCGCGCAGCATTCACATGTTATCGGAATCGCCCGCGGGCGATTGCCAGGGTCAGGTGATGAGCTACGATCCCGCCGACCGTGTATTGACGGTGCGTGATGCTCTGTCTCGCCAACCGATCAAGTTTCGATTGCCTGGCGGCCTGGCTGTTGTGCGTCAGGGTCAGGCTGCTTCCTCGGCTGAACCCGGAAACGCCGATCTGGACGCGGGAACTCTCGTCTCCGTCAAATTCCAATCTGACAATAAAGGGCATGGCGTCGCGAGTCAGGTTTCTATTTTGGCTGCTCCGGGAAGTGCGTTTGTGTTTGTGGGAAATGTTGCTTCCCTCGATTTGCACTCCGGGCTGTTGGTGGTGGTCGATCCACGGGACGACAAACGCTATGACATATTCTTTGATTCTGCCCGTTTCCCGGTGAGTCGCGATCTGCGTGAAGGGACAGATGTGATGGTGACTGCGGACTTCGACGGGGCTCGGTATGTGGCCAGTGCGATTACGGTCAGGCCAACGGCTGCGACTCCTGAGAGGTAGGCTAAAAAAGGGTCGGGGGTCGGGTCCGCGGACACCTGCAGGATCCCACCCTTTCGCAAAAAAACCCGCGAAAGGATGGGCCACCCGAGCGTGTGTTCGTGGCACTCCAAGTGCTACTTTGAGCCGTAGACGTCTAGTTCGCCTTGCGGATTTGTTGCCGTCGCCAGATCGTGGGCGGTTCCGATGTAGACCTTTCCATTGGCTACGATTGGGGAGGTGAATTTGATGCCGTAGCCGGGCGCGTCTCCGGCATTTGTTGCACTGTTGTACAACTCGGTGGTCAGGGTGTTGGCATCGTAGGCGCGTAGCGTTGCCGTAGTCGGGGCAGTGACGGTTGGGTTTTGGTTCTGGATCGGGTCTCCGTGATCGACGATCCACAGGACTCCGTCCGCGGTGCCGTTGGCGGAAATGAAAGTGGTGGTGCCATTGCTGCCCATCTGCATGGCGGGTGAACTTACCAGGCCCAGGGTCAAGGTTCCTGAATATTCGAACTGCACGATCCCGACGGGGATGACGGTTGCGGTGGGAGTGATTCCCACATATATCGATCCGTTGAAGTAGGATGCCGTCGAGAAGAACTCGTAGGAATTGACCTCCGCGGTCCATGTTCCCGCTCCAGGGTATCCGTCGACGTCGGTGCAACTTACGGAATACGGGTCGAAACCCTGACCGGTTAAGACGCCGGGTACGGTTTGCGTCGCTCCCGTGTCACTGGCAGTCTCGTGGCCAAGATTGGTCGTGCTCACCAGGTAGAGCTTTCCGGTTTTTCCTGCCGCCAGGGCTTGCGTGCTTCCTGGAATCAGCAACAAACCGCCCGAAGCCAAGTCTGCGTCGTGGCAATTCATGAAGCGATAATCGTCGGGCGTGAAGTAGTCGGTAGGTACACCTGATGCCCCGAGTGTCGCTGGTGTCCCTAGTGTCCCGTCGTGCGGGAACTTCAGTATCGAATCGCCCCAGGCCGTCATCCCGTCCCACGGTCCGTTTCCGGTGGTGATGTATATATTGCCGTTAGCGTCGGCAGCCGGGCCGCCGCCGCCCATCCAGACCCCGCCGGCGCTGGCATACGTGCCCTCGCCGTTCTGGTTGGGACTGGCGTTGAAGACGCCGGTCTGGGCCAGGGACTGCGCACCATAAGCCAGCAGCCATCCACTGTGACAACCGCCGAAACCTATGTAGACCGTGCCGTTGGCTACAAGCAGAGCCGCCCGCTGCACACACGACGTGTCCAGAGAGACCACACCATTCTTCGAATCTGAATTCGTGCCGGACACCGACGCCTGAATGGTGACCGGTCCGCCAAATTTTTGGCGCCCAGTGGTGATATCCAGCGCATTCAGTCGGAAGGTGGAAGCGCTGGTCGAAGTCTGCGTTTGGGTGGAAACCACATACAACGTATTCGTCGTGGGGTCGATCACCGGCGTGGAGGTGATGCCCTGAAAGGGCTGAATCGGACCATCGGTCATCGGCGTTTCGCCCGATTGGAGCAGCGACGTCTGCCACAGCGGCGCGCCGGTGCCGTAATTGTCGGAATCAAAGGCGTAAACGGTGTCCTTTTCGGTTGCCGCAAACACAACGTTGTACACGCTGCTGTTGACGGTCAGTTGCGACACCACAAGCGGCTGCCCGTACTCATACCCATCCAACAGGTAAGAAAAGAGCTTGCCAAAGGTTGGAGGAGCTACGTTCGTGGGCGTCAGCGATGCTTCGGTCGGGTTCAAGCCGGTGCGTTGAGCGTCGAAGTGCCACATTACGACGTTCGTTCCAGCCGTGACGGTAAGCGACGCATTCCCGCTGACTCCGCCTAACGACGCGGTGACCATCGTGGCGTCCGCAGTGGCTCCGGTCGCCAGGCCGTTTGAGTTTATTGTCGCGGCCGCTGGCGTCGCGGCGGCCCAAGTGGCGGTCGAACTTACATTCCCCGTAGAGCCGTTGCTGTAGGTGGCCGTTGCGGTGAACTGCTGCGTGGTACCCATTGCAATGCTTGCGGTTGCAGGCAACACCGAGATCGAGGTCACAGTCCCGGTTGCCGCGGTTACAGTGAGTGATTCAGACCCGCTGATCCCGCTTAGAGACGCGGTCACCATGGTGGAACCCACGGCTACTCCGGTTGCCAGGCCGCTTGAATTTATCGACGCAAACGCTTGAGGTGCCACGCTCCACGTTGCCGTGGAATTTATATTGGCCGTGGAACCGTCGCTGTAGGTCGCCATGGCAGTTAACTGCTGCGTGGAGCCGACTGCAACGGTGGGGGTCGACGACGTTACGGAAACCGACGTGAGTGTTTTGGGCGGGGGGACGGTGTGGCTCGAGCCTCCTCCGCATCCCGTGTTTGCGATTACCAGCGGAAGGAAAAAAAGGCAGGCAGGAATGGAAAGCGAGAAACGACGACGAGTGGACACGTGTGTTTAATCCCCCAAATTATTTCCCGAGAAGAGCGTGTACGCGAAGAGCGCGCAATATACAGCGCCCACGATCGTCGCGACAGGACAGAGCAATGGAGCAACATCCTCCAGGCGACGTGCCGCCGCGCGGAGACGTGCTTTAGTTGCACGATCTTAATCAGGGGTTGCCCTAAACCTGCAGATGGTCGCATTGCGCAGTCATTGGCGAGGGGTGCCGCTGAGCAGTCCTCGATTGTGCGCGGAAGGCCCAGAATACGGAAGAATTCAGCACTTCTTGCTCGAATCTTTGGGAAACGGGCTATGTACTCCCGACAGTTGCCCTACCCAGAACCCTGTATTACCGTTTAGATAACAACTGAAGATTAATGATTGCTAATTAATGAGATCGGTGTTTGAGACCGCAGGGGCAACGTCCCGTTCGCGCCGGGCCTAGTCCAAATTGTTCGGTAACGGCACATCTTGTGATTCCACATCTGTGAATTCACAACGACGCGTTCCAGACCAGATTAACGGGAGACCTGTGTATGAAAACTTTCTACTGCCTGATCGTGGTGTTTTTCATGGCGACATCTGCGCTCGCGACGGTTAACGTCAGCAGCCCAGGTAACGGAGCTACGCTGGGCTCGCCGGTGGCTTTCGTGGCGACCGCGACGACGAGTACTTGTTCGCAGGGTGTAGCGTCGATGGGGATTTATGTGGATGGCCAGCTCGTGTACGTGGTGAATGGGGCGAGCATGAACACCACATGGCCCCTGGCTGCTGGCAGTTACAGCACTGTCGTAGAAGAGTGGGATCGCTGCGGCGGAGCAAGCTACACGACGCTAGGGATCACGGTGGCCGGGCAAACTGGCGTATGGGTGACCTCGCCTACAAACGACGGCCAAGTGGTGTCGCCGGTGAGTTATGTGGCTTCAGCGACTACGACGACGTGTACGAAGGGCGTGGCGTCCACGGGAATCTATGTAGACGGCGCACTCACGTACGTCGCGCAGGGATCAAGCTTGAACACGCAGCTTTCTTTGAGCAAAGGCTCCCACAAAACCGTAGTGGAAGAGTGGGACAAGTGCGGCGGAGCTGCTTACTCCACCGTGGATGTCACGGTGACGAGCAGCGCAGCTAAACTCTCGAATCTTCAGGCCAATCAAGGCTGGGACAGCTGGGGACAGCTTCCGCCGGCTTATGTGGACTGTTCGCCCTGTTCAGGACTCAACTGGTGGACCGAGTATGGAGTCACATCGCCGTCAAAAAGCGGGAACGCAACCCAATTCAATACCAACGGATCGACTCCTTACGGAGTTGTGCTGTGGTACAACCCGGTGATGGGTCAATTCTCAACCCAGAAACTACCCGACAAAGCGCATACGCTTGTGCCGAATCTGCACAACTTCATCTACGATACCGACTTTTATGTGGCGAACCCCTCCGTGACTCAGGCACTGGAGTTTGATGTCAGCATGTATATGGATTCCATCGGGATGTTCTGGGGCACGCAGTGCAACCACTTAGGTGATGGGGACTGGGATATCTTGAATAATGTGACACAGCAGTGGGCAAAGACCAGCGCCACATGTAAGCTCGTTCAGGGCTGGAACCACCTTACTCTTCAAGTGCAGCGGGAATCGGACAATTCGCTTCTGTATCAGTCGATCACGCTGAACGGTGCGACGGCCACCATCAACGCGACGTCTGCCCCTTTCACAGTGCCATCCAGTTGGTATGGAATTACGGTTAACTACCAGATGGACGGTAACTACGAGCAGTCGTCAAACACCACGTACCTGGACAATTTGAGTCTCACTTATTGGTAGAGGGACGCAAGGTGGCGGTGCGTCGGCGCACGATGATTCACAGGGTGAACGGACGAGCATCTCGCGATTCTGTCCTGTGCGCAGTCGACGAGTCGAGTTCGACGGAGACGCGCAACTCTTCGCCAGCAGAACCTTCCGCCTCTTTGCCCCGTAGGCCTTCAGCAAACAGCTTATTCGTTACTTGTTGCAGTATTTGCTTTGCGACTTCCTGGACGGGTTGCGGAGCGATCATCGTCATCCCTGCCAATTCGCTCAGAGCCAAGTAAGACGCACGGCTGCTCCGGAGAAAATCGAGCGGGTACTCGGGTTTGCGGGCGCGAGCCTGAACCGGATCCGCGTCCAGCAGGTAGCTGATATCTGGTTTCAGGGCGAGCCCCAGCAACAACCGAACATAAGCTCGCGTGATGGGATTGCGCACGGACAGGTTCGCGAGTTCATCGTAAACATAGCGGTCGAAGATTATGACGTCGGCATCCGCCTTGCGCGTTTTCGCTACTACCCTGCGCAGCGAGACGGCATCGACGAAGTAAAGGCAGTATCGCACCGGCGTCATGTACCAGGACTGGACGTTTTTGTCTTGCCGGTTTACGGGCCTGTCTGGAGTTCCCACCCCTTTGTCTCCCCGGAACAACGTGTGGCCGCTCAGTTCGCGGATGCGTGTGAGCCTGGCAACATCGTTCCAGAACGTGACCAACAACACGCGAAGGCCAGCTTCGTTGAGACGGGCTTGCAGAGCTTCGATCTGGGTACTCTTGCCGGCACCGTCGATGCCGGAGAAACTTACTAACGTGGGGGCCCTTGCTGTGGTTTTTTGATTCATGTCCGGGGAGCGTCTTTCTGGTATTTTCTGCGGCTGGCTAGCGACTGCCCGCTGGGTGGCTGGGACTGGCAGCGGACAGGGCCACCACGGCTCCAACGGCAACACCAGCGCCCGCGATGGCGGCGACTTTGATCAGGACGGAACGCGCACGTCGCTGTTTTGCCGGAGCAATGGCCGATCCGGCTGGCTTGGAAGCTGCGACGCCTGTGGTCTTTATGAACTCCGCCGCCGCCGTGCCTACGGGTTCCTGTGGGACGTCTTGCTGTTGGTTGGGGGAGGGCTGTGAAGCAGCCGACAGTTGGTTGCCGTCCACGGTTTGCGAACGCACTGTGCCTGGACTGTCGGGAAGGGCTTGAGGCTGGAATGGTTCAACTTTCGACTTCCTGTCGCCGCTGTTGGATTCTTGAGACGAAGTTTGCGATTGCGTTGCGGTGACGTCCGTCTGTCGACTGGAACTCGTCTCCTGCTGCGGGGTAGCTGCAGCCGCCAGTGGCGCAATGAGTAAAAGCACGAGGCAACCAGCGATGTGCCGCCTCAGCCAACGCCCCGGAGTGTTGATTGTCCCTTCCGAGCGTAGAGGGTTTTCGCGCGAGTCGGACTCGCCATTTGCAAAGCTGTGATCCCGCATTCGGGGCGTGAGAGGCGACGAGGTGTGGCCAAATGCATGCGGGACTGGCATTATCGGAAACTGGTGGAAACTGTTCACGGCGTCCGCGGTGTTGTCAAAAGCTTCGAAAAGGCGCCCTACCCTGGTGAGTTCCAGAATCGCCGCTGCCGACGGGGGGATGGACGCAAGCTTGACGTCGCCATTCCGCTTCATGGCCTCTTCGAGGACACGCAGCAAGACCTGGATTCCAGCGCTATCGAGTTGCCGCAGTTTGGAACAGTCGAGCACAACTCGAGGGCGATCGGACTGCAAGTGAGGCTCGACTTCGCGAAAAAAACTCCGGCCTTGCTTAATGCTCAACTTCTCCGGCAACTGTTTCACCGACACATGTCTTGCACTGGTCATAATCGGGAGCTCGATTCAGGAGCCCGAGCTCCACCAAACTTTTGCTTCGGGGCTGGTGACAAAAAATGACTTGATCCAGCAAATTCAGCCTTATCTAACAATCTAAATTGACGATGGTGCGGGGTCTATCCTGTCTTGTCGGTAGAAGGCGGCAAGCTTTGCGCTAGGCTCTGCGCTCGAATCGGGAGCTTTGCAAAAGACTCGTGCGGAGCCCGGCCTGCGCGGTAATCTTCGATAAGAACGCTTCTTCGACGACATTGCGACCGCGAGAACGTGTGCCTGCTTTCGGCAACCGTTGTGACCGCTAGATAACTTTGCGCATCCAAAAACTCGACGGCCAGACCCGCTCACCGTCGAGGCTGGGTAGAAAACGCCGCTTCTCTCGCGCCATATTTTGGTAGCTGTGCTTCCAGTGTGGAAAGGCGTGCTCGAGAGCTTCCGGGTTAAAACCTTGCATCGCACTACTCCCCCACACCACTTCGAATCGCGGATTAAATGTAAGGAGAGCCTCCAGCAGATACTGCTCTGACCAGAACGACAAGCTCTGCAACACCATCTTCCGCGGATAATCGGATGGTATAAAAATGTCGTGCGCGTGAATCAGCACGCCAGGGTTGAGGCGGGGCAGGATCTCCAGGTACTCTCGCACCACATCGCTGCCGACGCCTACGACATGCGTCGAATCGAGAAACAGAAAGTCTCCGTCCTCCAGGCTCAGGAAAATGTCCAGATCGATACTCTGAACAGAGGCAGCGATCAGCCGAACACGATCACTCAACGCTTCTTTTGGAAACCGGTCCGGATGC
>Ga0209006_10001357_pt1 | contig 22226 bp, 21 predicted proteins | sample JacPin_JW_Ref_O2_FD_188567 | JGI IMG/M metagenome (GOLD analysis project Ga0209006, IMG submission 188567) | Forest soil microbial communities from Algoma, Ontario, Canada - Jack Pine, Ontario site 1_JW_Ref_O2 (SPAdes) (version 2) | ecosystem: Environmental > Terrestrial > Soil > Boreal... | reverse complement strand
CGCCAGCCGCGCCGGTTGAACTGCGCCCTGGCACCCAGGCCGACCAGCAGCAGCCGCCCGCTGGCGAGGCCTGGCACTTCGGGCAACAGCAGCGTCTCGCCGCTGCGGCCGGAGAAATCGCCGCTCCGGAGCAGCCGGCGCACGCGACCGCGCAGACTGCGGTCAACGATCGAACCTTCAGCGCCCAACTCGCCGCGCTCAAAGGTGCCGATTACCAGACAATCGCCACGCTGGGCCGCGGCTCGGCGGCTGAAAGCTTCGAATCGCATCGTCTTAATCCTTGTTTGCCCGCGAAATATTCGTATAACGTAGCGCCCGCCGCGCGGCAAACCGCTATTTTCGGCGCTAGTGACCAGTTAGACCGGCTTGCGCGCGGCTGCGGTGCCCGTCTGCCAAGTGTAGCCGAAGCCGGCTGGAGGATGACGACCCGTTGCGAATATTGCAGCGCTACATGCTCTGGGAGATGACCGTCAACTTCATCGGTGTGACGCTGGTGGCGTTCGCCCTGCTGCTGGTCAATCAGGTCGGCTCGGTGCTCGCGCGCGCGGCGCAGCTGCAATACCAGAAGGGCTTCGTGCTCGAGCTGATCGGGCTGAGCGCGGCGCAGAATGTCGCGATTTTGCTGCCATTCGGGCTGGTGATCGGCATCGTGCTCGGTTTCGGCAGGCTCTATCACGACAGCGAAATGGCGGCGGCGCAGGCCTGCGGGGTCGGTGTTGCGCGCGTGGCCGCCGCGGTATGGCTGCTGGCATTGCCGGTTACGGTACTGGTCGGCTGGCTTAATTTCGATCTGTCGCCGCGCGCCGCCGCGCTCGAGGCAGCGCTGCGCAACGAGGCCCTGCGCGCCGCGGTCAACGCGCCGCTCGAGCCCGGGCAATTTCGCAGTTTCAGCGCCGGCCGCATTGTCGTATACGCGCGTGGCGCGAAGCGCAATGGCGATCTTACCGATGTGTTCATCAAGCGCAGCGAAGGCCCGACGGTCGAGACTACGGTCGCGCGACGAGCCCACTACACCGGCTCGGCGGAGGGTGCCGAGACCATCACGCTGTACGACGGCGAACGTATCGAAGGCACTCCGGGCAGCAATCGTTTTCGCGTCATGCGCTTCGAGCAGCAGTTGATACCGGTACAAACGCCCGAGGCCGCGGCGCGCTCCCAGAGGGTGGGCGAGCTTAGCACTTCGGCCCTGCTGCGAACTCACGATGTGAAGCAACAGGCCGAGCTGCAATGGCGCTTCTGCCTGCCGGTGATGACGCTGGTGCTGACGGCGCTCGCCGTGCCGCTCGGCCGTCTGCGTCCGCGCCAGGGACGCTATGCGCACGTCTGGGTGGCGGTGCTGGTGTTCGCGCTGTATGCGAATCTGGCGCTTGCGGCGCGCACCTGGATGGAACGCGGCGTGGTCCCGGCGGTGGTTGGGCTGTGGTGGGTGCACGCGCTGTTCCTGGCCATGAGTCTGGCTGCAATATTCTGGCCCGGGTGGCTGCGGGCGCATCGCGCGCGGCCGGGGGCCCGATGACGCTGCTCGATCGCTATATTGCGCGCACCGTGCTGTCGGCGGTGGCACTGGTGATGGTGGCGTTGCTGATGCTCGGCATGCTGTTCGTATTCATCGGCGAGCAGGGCAACGTCGGTATCGGGCACTATGGCGTGCTCGACGCACTGCAATACTCGGTGTTGTCGCTGCCGCAATTCGCGCTCGAATCCTTTCCGGCCGGCGCGCTGATCGGCGCGCTGCTCGGCGTCGGCGTACTCGCTCGCAGTCACGAGCTGACCGTCATGCGCGCCTCGGGCATGTCGAAGCTGCGGCTGAGCGCCGCGGTGCTGATCAGTGCGGCGGTGCTGATTGCGATAGCCCTGTTGATCGGTGAGTTTCTGGCGCAGCCGCTTGGCCAGCTGGCCGATGAGCAGAAGGCCTTCGCCAAGTACTCGAACATCAGCTTCGCGGGCGCCGGCGCCTGGATCCGCGACGGCGATATGATCCTGAATGTGCAAAATCGCTCGAGCGCGGCCGAATTCGGCGGCATGCTGATCTTCGAACTCACTGCCGACAATCGCCTGGCTGCCATCGCCCGCGCCGAGCATGCGACTGCGGCCGGAGCCAAATCATGGCAGTTGCGCAATTATGCCGAGTCGCGCTTCATCGATGACTCGGTCACGAGTCGGCGCACGGCGCAACAAACGTTGCAGACGGTCGCCGGGGCGGATTTCCTGCGACTGGTCAACACCGACACTTCGGAGCTGTCGCTGCGCACGCTGTACAAGGCGATGCGCTACCTGCGGGCGAATAACCTCGGCTTCGAGCAGTACGAGATTGCGTTCTGGTCAAGGGTGGCGCGCACCGTCGGTATCCTGGTGGCGCTGCTGTTCGCGCTGCCGTTCGGATTCGGCTCGCTGCGCAGCGCATCGCTGAGCGCGCGCACCACGTTCGGTGTGGCGCTCGGTATCGTCTACGTGTTTCTGCAGCGGCTGGTCGAAAGCGGCACGCAGGTATTCAACCTGGATCCGCTGCTGCTGGCATGGGTGCCGACCGGACTGCTGGCGCTGGTCACGGCAATGATGCTGTGGCGCGTGCGCTAGCTGGCCATGCAACGGCCATCGCGCCCAGGCGCCCCATGGCGCTCGCGTCTGCTCGATGTGGCGGCGCGGGTCGCACCGCATGAGCGCCGCGCGGTGGCGCTGGCATTCATGTGCAATTTCGTCCTGCTCGGCAGCTACTACATTCTGCGTCCGGTGCGAGATACGGTTGCCACCGTCATCGGGGTCGGCCAGCTGCAGAACCTGTTCACCGCTACCTTCCTCGGTACACTTCTGGCCTCGCCGATCTATGCCGCGCTGGCCGCGCGCTTCAGACTGACGCGCCTGTTGCCTGGCGTGTTTGGATTCTGGCTGCTCAATGTATTGCTGTTCGAGCTCATGTTTCGGCTGGCACCGCAGAATCTATGGGTGGCGGCGGCCTATTACGTCTGGTTCAGCGTCGCCAACCTGTTCATGATCTCGGTGTTCTGGAGCCTGATGGTGGACATGTTCACCGCCGCGCAGGCGACGCGGCTGTTCGCCCTGATCGCCGCGGGTGGCAGCATCGGCGCGATCGCCGGACCATTGTTGACGCAGCTGCTGGTCAGTCGGCTGCGGCTCAGCGGCCTGCTGCTGGTGGCGGCGGGGGGATTCCTCATCGTGATTGTGCTGGTGCTGCGGTTGATGCGCGAGAAGCAGCGGCTGCGCGACAGCCGCGAAGAGGTGCAGCAGACGACACTGGATCATGGATTGCCGGGCAACCCGTTCGAGGGCTTCAGCCAGCTGTTTCAATCGCGCTACATGATAAGTCAGGCCGGCTTCGTGTTGCTGATGACCTGGGCCAACACGGTCGCCTATTTCCTTCAGACCGATTTGATCGCGCACGCATTCGCGGCGGTAGAGGGCCGTGCGCAGGCCATCGCACAAATCGATCTGCTGGTGAATATCGCCACCGCCGTTATCCTCACCTTCGGCCTCGGGCGCCTGGTGCAGCGCTTCGGCGTCACCGCCGGGCTGGTTCTGAACCCGATCATCATGCTGATCGCATTCCTGGTCGTGCTGCTATCGCCGTCGTTGATCGCGATCCAGGGGATGCAGGTGGTGCGCCGCGTGGCGCAGTACGCCATCGCCCGACCGAGCCGGGAAATATGTTTCACGGTGGTTGACCAGAGCCGCCGCTACAAGGCAAAGAATGTCATCGACACGGTAATCTACCGCTTTGGCGACGTCAGCTCCGCGTGGATGCAGGCGGGCCTGCGGGCGGCCGGATTCGGGCTTGGCGGCGCGGTGGCGGTCGGCATCGGCGCCTGCATTGCCTGGGGCGGCGTGGCGCGCTATGCCGGCCGGCGCTACGAAGCCATTCGCCGGGAGAAATAGCATCAACGAGCCCACCCCATCGACTGCCTCCACTCCGCCGCGCGCATCGCTGCTGGCGCGGCTGCTCAAGTCCGTCGCGACGATCGAGCCGTATGAAGTCAAAGCGGTCGTTCTGAGCATGCTGTATTTCTTTTTCCTGTTCGCCAGCTACTCGGTGGTCAAGCCGGTGCGCGATGCCATGGGGACCATCTACGGGGTCGCGCATTATCAGGAGCTGTTCACGGCGACGCTGCTTGCCAGCCTGATATTCGCGCCGCTGTATTCGGGCCTCGCCGCACGCATCAAGCTGTCCGTGTTTCTGCCCTGGGTGTATGGCTTCGTCGCCCTCACCATGCTCGGCTTCTATGCATTGTTCATTGATTACAAGGACGACGATCGCTGGGTAGCGGCCGGTTTCTTCGTCTGGGTCAGCACTTTCAACCTGCTGATCATCTCGGTGTTCTGGACCTTCATGGCCGACATCTTCTCGCGCACCCAGGCCAAGCGCCTGTTCGGATTTGTCGCCGCCGGAGGTACGGTTGGCAGCATCGTCGGGCCGGCGCTGGCGACGTTTCTCGCAAAAGCGCTGGGCAGCAACAGGCTGATACTGATTTCGGCCGCAGGCTTCATCGTCACTGCGGTGCTGGTGCGCGTACTCGCGCACGAGAAGCAGCGGCTGCTGTCGGCCGGGGTCGAAGTTCAGCGCACCAGCCTCGATCACCGCCTGCCGGGCAATCCATTCGACGGCTTCATGCTGTTGCTGCGATCGCGCTATCTGCTGCTGCTGGCGCTGTTTCTGCTGTTGATGACCTGGATTTCGACCATCGTCTACTTCCAGCTCGGTGATCTCATCACCAGGGCCTACAGCAGCCGCGATGCCCGCGCGCATGCCTATGGGGTGATCGAACTATCGGTCAACAGCCTGGCGCTCGTTATCCAGCTCTTCGGCTCCGGCCGCCTCATCGCGCGCTTCGGAGTCAAGGCCGCACTGCTGCTCAACCCGATCATCATGGTGATCGCATTCCTGGCGATTGCGTTCTCGCCGCTGCTGCTGATCCTCGGCGGCATTCAGATCGTGCGGCGCGTGGCTGAATACGCACTCGCAAAGCCGGCGCGCGAAATGCTGTTCACCGTGGTCGATCAGCAGAGCAGGTACAAAGCAAAGAATGTCATCGATACGGTGGTGTATCGCTTCGGCGATTTCAGCAACGCCTGGGTCAGCTCCCTGGTTCAGCCGCACGGCGTGATTGGACTGGCGATCTTCGGTGTCATCACTTCGGCGCTGTGGTTTCCGATCGCCTGGCTGCTCGGACGGCAGTACGACAGCGAGCGCAGCGGCGAGCCACCCGGCAAGGACGCCGGCAAGTTCGGGTCGTGAGCGCTCAGTGCCAGCCGTTGCTGCGCGCCCTGGCTTCGGCGGCAGCGTTCAGCGGCTCGCCGCTGATACGCTCATTGACTGCCTGCAGCAGCGCCGGGGGCAGGCTGGAGCCTGCCATGCGCAGATTCTGTCCATTGCCGGACAGGCTCGCGCCCTCGGTTCCCAGCAGGTTCAGCACCTGCCATTGTTCCTGCTCCCGGCAGGCCAGCCCCATGAGGGCCCGGCTGCCGCTGAGGCTAAAGGTGCGGCAGTAATTGCCGTTCCTCGCCTTGAAGCTAAGCCCAACGCGCACCTGTGCGCCGGAGGGCGCGGCTCCGGCGAGCTGCGTGTTCAACGCAACCGCGAGCGCGCCACGAGCCAGCAGCGCGCCGTCGTGGAACTCGGTCAGTGCTCCGGAGACTGACAGGCGCTGGATCAGGACGCCGGCTGCTAGTCCCACTGCCAGGCTGGCCGCGATCGCGAATCGACGCACTTTGACGCTCCGCTGGCCGCTGCCGCGGCGGGCCCGATCGGCACGAACACGGGCCAGATCGATCACCTGGGCAGGGCCCGATTGGGTGCCGTGCTTGACGGCCTGCACCAGCCGTTGCGGCACGGCTTCCTGCAATACGCCGTCGAACGCTCCGCGCAGCCGGGTGCGCAGAGCGCGCTGTTGCGCGACGCGCTGCGCCAGCTGCGCATCCTGGGCAATCGCCTGTTCAATACGCGCGCGTTCCGCGCCTTGAAGCTCGCCATCGACATAGGCGGCCAATAATTCGTCCGGTATTGTCATGCGCCATCTCCCGGCCCCAGCAACTGTTGCAACGCCTGGCGTCCGCGCGCAAGCCGGCTGGTCAGCGTCCCCATTGGAACTCCGATGATCTGCGCGGCCTCCTTGTAGGGCAAGCCCTCGATAAGTACCAGGGCTACGGCCAGGCGCTGATCCTCCGGCAAGCGATTCAGCGCCTGTTCGACCGACAGCGTGCCGGTGGCGTCGCCGCGATGGTCAGGAACGGCCTCGGCCTGCCCGATATCCTCCATCCTGCGCTCACGCCGTGCGCGCGAGCGCAGCTCATCGATCCAGGCGTGCCTGACGATGGTGTACAGCCAGCTGTCGAGTCGCGTACCAGCCTGCCATTGCTCCAGGTGGGTGAGCGCGCGCTCGAGCGCCCCTTGCAACAGATCGTCGGCATCGTCGGGGTCCCGGGTCAGGCTGCGCGCGAACCGGCGCAATTTCGGCAGCAGCTCGAGGATCTGGCTTTGCAGCAGATCGCCAGGGCTGCTCATGTGTTATGAGTTAAACGCGCGGGGGTAGGGAGTATTTCCATGGGCGAAGATTATTTTTTTCATAGAAGTGAAACGCGGCGGTGGGTTCGTTTGAGCCAATGCTAGCATCGTTGCTCAAGGGCATAGCGCTATGGGACATCGCACCGCCGCCAGGCTGTTGGCACTAGGCTGCGCCGCCCTGACAGGCGGTGTGACAGGGCAGATCAACCTACCGCCGTTGCGCTTGCCGGCGTTGCCGCCCGCGGGACTGGCCAGCCCACTCGGTGCGGCGGCGGCTGGCGCCGCCAATTCGGACTCGAATGCGCTGACGTCGCTGCGTCGCACGACGGTGCAGAATCTCATCCGGCGTAACCCACAGCTGATCGAAGCCGATCCGAATGGAGAGGCCATGCTGCGCGGCCAGCTGCTCGCACTGGATCTGAACGCGGCAGCGCTGGAACGCATCGCCGCGGCAGGCTTCAGCGTGCTGAGCCAACAACGGCTCGCGGGTATCGATAGCAGTCTCTATGTTCTGCAGGCGCCGCCCCGCCTGTCGACGCGGCGTGCGCTGCGGGAGCTTCGCGCTCTCGAGCCGGACGCGGTGTTTGACTACGATCACATCTACGGCGGCAGCGCGACAGCCACAGGCACGTACGCGCCGATGGCAGAAGGCGGCAGCACGCCACTGGCCGCAACGCAGAGCGTCGAAGCACCCCACGGTGACGCTGAACAGGACAACCGCACTCGCGTCGGGCTGATTGATGGCGGCGTGCAAAGCACGCACGCGGTATTCCACGAGGCCTCAATCGTGCTCTGGGGTTGCGACGGCCGGCCGGTACCGAGCGCACATGGCACCGCGATCGCCTCGCTGCTGATCGGCGATGCCGGCCCGTTCCGCGGCGCAGCGCCGGGCGCGAGGCTCTACGCCGCGGACGTCTACTGCGGTAGACCGGACGGCGGCGCCGTCGATCTGATCGCGGCGGCGCTCGCCTGGCTGGATGCCGACCAGGTGGCGGTGATCAACATCAGCCTGGTCGGGCCGGACAACACCGTTCTGCGCCAGGTCGTGAACCGGATGATCGCGCGCGGCCACATTATCGTGGCGGCGGTTGGCAATGACGGTCCGGCGGCGCCACCGTTGTATCCGGCGGCGTATCCGGACGTGGTGGGTGTGACGGCCGTCGATGCGCATCGCCGCGTGCTGCTCGAGGCTGAGCGCGGCGCGCAAGTCGCCTTTGCAGCGCCGGGCGCGGACATGGCTGCCGCGTGCTACCCCGAGGGCTACAGCAACGTGCGCGGAACGTCATTTGCCGCCCCACTGGTCGCCGGGTTGCTGGCGCTGCGCCTGCCCGAGCCCGAGCGCAATGCGGCGCGCGCTGCGATTGCCTCTCTGGCGCATGAGGCCATCCATCTGGGGGGCACCGGCCGCGATTCGACCTTCGGCCTGGGACTGGTCGCGGAACAGCAGCGCGTGCCCCCGGACATAATGCAGGCCCGCCCGGCGCCGCTGCCCTAGCCGCATCAACGGCCAGAGAGAACCCGCACCACCTTGGGAAGAAAACTGACCCGGGGATCGTTTTCTCTGTGAAGGTCGCATTTGCCGCGGCCGTAAATTGGAGCAAAGTCAATGAACACGAGTCATATTCGCACCGCGTTCGCGGTGACAGCGATTCTGGGCCTGACTTCCATAGCGCATGCAGGACTGCCGGGCGGAAGCGCCGGAGCAGGTCTGGCGGGCGGCCTGAACGGCGGCTTTGGCAGCCGAGGGATGAACAGCTTTGGCAGCCTCCAGGGTAACGCCGCCGGCAATGCGAACGGCAGCGCCAGCGGCTCTACCCGCTCGGCGGTCAAGTCCACCGGTCATGAGGCTGCTGCTGCAGGCGACACCTCCCGGGACACACTCCAGTCCAGCAAGGCTGCGGCCACACAAAGCGCTAAGTCGGGCGTCGCCGCCACCGGCGGCACGGCCGCCAGCGGTGCCAGCAGCGCCGGCGGCGCAACCGAGTCGGCGCAGGTCCCGGCGCCGACCAACCCCGCTGCACTATCGGCGACGCAGGCCACGTCTGCGACCGCTGCTGCGAACAGCGGTGCACAGGCGGCAGCGGCGGCGACTTTGCGGCCGCAGCCGAGCGCGTCAGCGGCGACGGCGCTGTCGGGTAACAGCACGCTGGCTGCACCCTCGGTGAATGCGAGCGCCTCGGCAGCCAATTGAAGCAGCCCTCATGCAGGCGGCGTCAACGGCGCAGCAGGTGAGCGCCGAGGAAACGGCGGGAGATGGTCCCGCCGTTTTCAATGGCAGATGCAGACTGCGCCGCAGCTGCCGTAGCATCGCATCATGTCCGGCCGGCACATCCATCCTGATCGATCCGCCACCGCGGCGGTGCGCCGCGCAGCGCTCCATCACGCCGCTAGCGCCGAGCGTGCGTTGGGGCGCTCACGACTCTCGGACTGGCAGGTGCACCAGGCGCGCAAGCAGATCAAAAAGTCGCGCGCCGCGCTGCGTCTGCTGCGCGCGGCCATGCCGCAGCCAACCTATCGGCGTGAAGACGCGGCGCTGCGCAGCGCGGCCCACGCGCTCAACGCCGCGCGTGACGCGCGGGTACTGCTGCGTACGCTTGAATCGCTCTGCCGCCGGCGCGCCGCATTTGGGCGCGACACCGCTGCAGCGGCGCTATCGAAGCTGTTGCGGCGCAGGCAGACGCAGGCATTGCATCAGCTGCGCCAGCAGCCCGCGCTGCTGAGCGCCGCTCGCGCCACGCTGCGCCAGCTGCAGCTGCGGGCGCCGCGCTGGCGGCTGGGGCAACTCGGCTGGCAGCTTCTGAGACGCGGGTTCAAACGTATCTACCGTGGCGGACGGCGCGGCGCGCGCGCGGCGAAGCGCCGCTCCGATGCTTTTACAATGCACCAGTGGCGCAAGCAGGTTCAGTACCTGTCGCATGCACTGCAGATACTTAAGCCGCTGCAGTCCCGCCTGCCCTCGAAGGCTACTGCTGTTGCGCGCCGACTGGCGGATTACCTGGGCGAGGCGCACGACCTGGCATTGCTGCGCTCCACGGCGAGTGCCTTCGGACAAAGTCATGAACCGCTCGGCGAGGAGATTCAGGCGGCGATCGAACGTCGACGCGCGGTGCTGCAACTCAAAGCTATCGCTGCCGGCAAGCGTCTGTATGCGCGTAAGCCGCGCGCGATGGCGGCGCGCGCCTGCGAGCGGCCGCGAACTGCAGTCTGATGAGAATCCTCGTTCGCATCGTGGCGCTTGCAGCCCTTGCGGCATTTACCGGGCTGCGCCTGTGGATGGCGCTGCTCGGCCTCGCTCAGGTGCTCGGTACCGGCGGCGCGATCGCGGTAGCGGCAGCATTGCTGCTGACGGCATTCACGCTGCCGCTGCAGATCGCCGTGTTTTTCTGCGCGCTAAGGCTATGGCATTGGCCGTTGCTGCTGGCCGTGATCGTCGCCGCGCCGCGCCTCATTCTTGTGCTGCCCGGACTGATCTCGACCTTGCTGGCGAGCCGGCGCCATCCGCGGCCGCGCTGGAGTAGCGTCGATCCGGCCTGAGCGCCGCTGCCGTCAGAATCTGAGGTCCGCTTTCAGCTCGCCCGACAGCCACGCCAGAAAGCGGTTGAACGGCACCTGCTTGGGGCTCTCGGTGCCGAGCACAGAGATGCTGTAGACGCGCTGTCGCGTCAGCAGAAACAGCAGCCCGATATCGCTGTAGTCCATCGTCTTCACGCCCGACTTTTCGTCGATGGCCTCGTGCGTTGGGTCGCCGAACAGCCAGACGATTCTGGACTCCGGATCACCGATTCCCGCACCGGCCAATCTGGCGCAGTAGCCGGTCGGTTCCTCCGATTTGTCGACGCAGTCGATCCGGATGATGCGGCCGGACTTGGCGTCGAATGTAAGGTCCAGATGAGGGTCGAGGCCCGAGCCATTGTTGTACGACCAGGTGTGATAACTGTTGATATCGGAGCCTTCCGGCATCGCATTGAGTGGATCTTTCTGCGGGTCCGTGTAATACAGACGCACCACCGTCTGCCCTGGCTCCTCGTCGCCGTACACGACGGGCGGGACGCCCAGCAGATACCGGATCTCGCCGCGCGTATTTCCCAGTGCGATGCCGCCGAGGCTGGAGAGCTGCTCGCCTAATCGCGCATAGCCCCGGATGGACCAGAAGGCACACAGACCGAGAAGGCCGATCACGATACAAAACCACAGGATGCGAGACTGCGCAGTGTGTTTTCGATATGCCAAGGACAACAACTCCCAGTGCGTTGGCGGGCGACATTAGCCCGTTGCGAAATGGCGCACAACGGCAAGGGATCGCAGTTCCGACGGCACAAGCAGCACTCGGCGATCGGGACGCACGCCAGCCAAGAGCGACTGCTATGTGGTTAAGTGCATGATTTTATGGCGCTCCCTACCGGATTCGAACCGGTGTTCCAGCCTTGAGAGGGCCGTGTCCTAGGCCTCTAGACGAAGGGAGCAGCAAGAGGGGGCCCTGAGGAGGCGCGGTATTATAGTCACCCCCCTCGATTGCTCAAGCGGATTGGACGATTTGAACGATATCCCCTCAGCACCAGCCATCAGCTCGGCGCCGCGCATCATTACCCGCGCCGAACACAACATCTCCCGTTCCAACATTTCCGGCAACGCGCTGCGTGTGCTCTACCGCCTGAAGGAAGCGGGCTATCAGGCCTTTCTGGTCGGCGGCTGCGTGCGCGATGTCATGCTCGGACGCCATCCGAAGGATTTTGACGTCGCCACCAATGCGCTGCCGGATCAGGTCAGGTCACTGTTCCGTAATTCGCGTCTGGTAGGACGGCGATTTCGTCTCGCGCATGTGGTGTTCGGACGCGAGGTCATCGAGGTGGCGACGTTTCGGGCCGCGACGGCGCCCTCGCCGAGCGAGGAGCCGGTGCCTGAAGCGGATCCGGAAGAGGGCGAAGCCCCGGAGCTCGATGAAGAGTCGGAGCTCGAGTCAAACGATGATCGGGTGCTCGATAGCCACGGCCGCCTGTTGCGTGACAACGTCTACGGCAGCATCGAGGAGGATGTCTGGCGGCGCGACTTCACCGTCAACGCACTCTATTACAACATTGCCGATTTTTCGGTGTGGGATTACGTCGGTGGTGCGGAGGATCTCGCGGCCCATCGGCTGCGAATGATCGGTGATCCGGAAACGCGCTATCGAGAGGACCCGGTCCGGATGCTGCGCGCCGCGCGATTCCAGGCCAAACTTGGCTTTACACTCGAGCCGTCGACCGAGGCACCTCTGCCGCGTCTGCGCGGACTGCTGACCGGCGTGCCGGCCGCGCGGCTGTTCGACGAAACCCTGAAGTTGTTTCTGACCGGCCACGGTGAGGCCAGTCTCGACGTACTGCGCTCGCGTGCACTGCTGGAGGTGCTGTTTCCGGCGCTGGAGCGCTACCTGGCGAAACATTCCGGCGGTCTGGTCGAGCAGCTCCTGCGCCAGGGGCTGCGCAACACCGACGCGCGTGTGGTCGCCGACAAGCCAGTCACCCCGACCTTTCTGTTCGCTCTGCTGCTGTACGGGCCGATAGCAGAGGCGATCGAATCCCTGCCACCGCATCGCTGGCACGAGATCGGCGCGATTGTGGAGGCCTGCGATCGCGCATTGCGCGAGGCCGCAGCACGCGTGACGATTCCGCGGCGCGTGACCCTCGGCGTGCGCGAGATGTATGGTTTTCAGCCGCGGCTGGAACAGCCGCGCGGCAAGCGCGCGCTGCGGCTGCTCGAGCAGCCGCGATTTCGCGCCGCGTTCGATCTGTTGACGCTGCGCGCGCAGCTCGGTCTGGCGCCGGCGGAAATCGCGGCCTGGTGGACGCGGCTGCAGGAGGTGTCGCCTGAAGAGCGGCTGCGGCTGGTCGATGCGCTGCCCAGACCTAAGGCCGGCGCCAGGACGGGCAGTGCGCCGGCTGCAGCAGCAGCGGCGCCGCGATCGCTGCCAGTCCCGGCAGCTTCATCCGGAGCGGAAGCGCTGGAGGCCGGCACAGTGGAGCCGGCAACGCGGCGCACGCGCCGCCGGCGCCGCCGCCGGCGCGGGCCGGGTTCGGCTTGAATGCTGTGGTATCCGGCCTACGTCGGCATTGGCAGCAATCTGGACGAGCCCGCGGGCCAGATCCGGCGCGCGCTCGCGGCACTGCCTGAGCTGCCGCAGACGCGCCTGGTATCGCAGTCCTCGCTCTACGGCTCGACACCGCTGGGCCCGGCGGCGCAACCCGACTACGTCAACGCGGTCGCGGCACTGCTCACGCAGCTCGAGGCGCCGGCGTTTTTCCTCGCGCTGCGGGAGCTTGAGGCAGCCCTGGGCCGCGAACCGCCACGTGTGCGTTGGGGACCGCGCCGCATCGACCTGGACCTGCTGGTGTTCGCCGCGCAGCGGTTCGACCGCCCCGAGCTGACACTGCCGCATCCCGGGATAGTGCAGCGCAACTTCGTTCTGTATCCTCTGTTCGAGGTCGCGCCCGGCCTGTACATACCGGGCTGCGGGCAGGTCGCCGAGCTTGCAGCCCGCGCCGACCCCACGGGTATCTGGCGTCTGGACAATAAACCTATAACGCATGGCGCCTGAAAATCTGCCCCACCGTTTCATCGTGATCGAAGGTCCGATCGGGGTCGGCAAGACCACGCTCGCTGCCAAGCTCGCATCGACGCTCGCGGCCGAGCTGATCCTGGAGCGTGCCGATGCGAATCCATTCCTTGAGCGCTTCTATCGCAATCCACGCGCCGGCGCGCTGCCGGCCCAGCTGTATTTCCTGTTTCAGCGCGCGCAGCAGCTGGCGGGGCTCAAGCAGCACGATCTGTTTGCGCCGCTGCGGGTGGCCGACTACCTGATCGACAAGGATCGGCTGTTTGCACGCACCACGCTCGATGAAGAGGAATACCGCCTGTACGAGCAGGTGTACGCGAAACTGGCGATCGAGGCGCCGCAGCCCGATCTGGTGATCTATCTGCAGGCGCCAGTCGATGTGCTGCTCGCCCGCATCAGCCGCCGCGGCATCCGCTTCGAGCAGTTCATCGATCGCGGTTATCTTGAAAGGCTCAACGATGCCTACGCGCGCTTCTTTCACGAGTACGATGCCGGGCCGTTGCTGATCGTCAATGCCGCTGCTATCGATCCGGTGAACTCGGAGCGCGATTACGAGGAACTGCTGGCGGCAATGCGGCGGCTTCGTCGCGGCCGTCTCTACTACAACCCGATGCGGCACGCGGCGCTATAGGAGTTTGTCATGTATACCCAGCTGCAGCTGCGTGACTCCGATCGTCCGCCGGTCACGCTCAGCACGCTCGATCAGATGAAACAGCGGGGCGAGAAGATCGCCTGTCTGACCTGCTATGACGCCAGTTTTGCCGCGCTGCTGGATGCTGCGGGCGTCGACGTGGTGCTGGCCGGGGACTCGCTCGGCATGGTGATCCAGGGCCACGACACCACCGTGCCGGTCACCATGGATCACATGGTGTACCACAGCGCCGCGGTCGCGCGCGGCCTGCGTCGGCCATTCTTCATCGCCGATCTGCCGTTCATGAGCTACCCGTCGCGTGAACTGGCGCTGGCGAACGCGGTGCGGCTGATGCAGCAGGGCGGTGCGCGCATGGTCAAACTTGAGATCGGCAAGGGTCAGACCGAAATCGTCGAATTCCTCGCCGGTCACGACATCGCCGTGTGCGCGCACCTGGGCCTGAAGCCGCAGTCGGTGCACAAGACCGGGGGCTTTCGCGTGCAGGGCCGGGACGACGATGCCGCGCATCGCATGCTCGAGGATGCACTGGCGCTTGAGGCCGCGGGTGCGGACCTGGTGCTGCTCGAGTGCATTCCCGCAGCGCTCGGCCGCAGCATTTCCCAGGCGCTGAAGGTGCCGGTGATCGGCATCGGCGCCGGACCCGATACCGACGGTCAGATCCTGGTGCTGTACGACGTGCTGGATATAACGCTCGGCCGCATGCCGCGCTTCGTGCGCAAATTCATGGCCGGCAGCGAATCGCCGCAGGCCGCGATCGAGCGCTACGTGCAGGCGGTCAAGTCCGGCGAATATCCGGCGCCGGAACACTGCTTTTGAACTCAGGCGCAGCGATGGAGACGGTCGCCACGGTCGCAGCGGTGCGAGCGCGCGTGGCGCAATGGCGCGCGGCCCGACTGCGCGTAGCCTTCGTGCCGACGATGGGCAATCTGCATGCCGGCCATATGAGCCTGCTGGCGGCGGCGCGCTATCGCGGCGATCGCGTCGTGGCCAGCATTTTCGTCAACCCGCTGCAGTTTGGGCCGAGCGAGGACTACACCGGCTATCCGCGCACGCTCGACGAGGATCAGAAGCTGCTGCGCGAAGCACAGTGCGATCTGCTGTTCGCCCCGAGCGTCGCCGATATCTATCCCGACGGCGGCGACCAGCGCACGCTGATCGTGGTGCGCGGTCTGTCCGATATTCTCTGCGGCCGCTTCCGGCCCGGCCACTTCGATGGTGTCGCCACCGTGGTGGCGAAGCTGTTCGGTATCGTGGCGCCGGACGTGGCGGTATTTGGCGAGAAGGATTATCAGCAGCTGCTCGTGGTGCGTCATATGGCTCTGGATCTGGCATTGCCGGTGGAAGTTGTCGGTGCAGCGACCGTGCGGGCCGCCGACGGGCTGGCACTGAGTTCGCGCAACCGCTACCTGAGCGCCGAGGAGCGCGCCCGCGCGCCGGCCATCTATCAGGCGCTGAGCCGAGCGGCGCGCGCCATTGATGGCGGCAGCACCGATCACGCCGCGCTGGAGCGCGACGGCTCGGCGTTGCTGCTGGGCGCCGGTATGAGCGTTGACTATTTTTCGATCCGCAATGCCGCGGATCTGAGCGAGCCCAGCGCCGCATCGGCCGACCTGGTAGTGCTGGCAGCGGCGCGGCTGGGGCGGGCGAGGTTGATCGACAATCTGCGCGCCCACAGAGCTTAGAGCGCGCGCTGCGGCTTTTAACGGCCGGGCCTGCTTTTATAGCGCCGGCGCCGCTTTACGCTCGTGTTGTTCCAGCGCCCATGCCACATGTTCGCGCACCAGTGCCGACGGGTGCTCGCGGCGCGACGCCAGCGAGGCCAGCACGGCGGCGGAGGAGGCTGCGTTACCGAGCGCGACGGCGATATTGCGCAGCCAGCGCTGGTAGCCGAGGCGATAAATCGCCGAACCCCGCATGCGCTGCTCGAACTGCTCGGCGCTCCAACCGAACAGCTCGGTCAACCGGGGCGAATCGAGTGCGTGACGTATGCGGAAGTCCGGGTGCGATGCGTCGCGGGCAAATTTGTTCCACGGACACACAAGCTGGCAGTCATCGCAGCCGTAGATGCGATTGCCCATGGCGCCGCGCAGCGCCGGCGGAATCGAGCCTTCAAGTTCGATCGTGAGGTACGAAATGCAACGGCGCGCATCGAGTTGATATGGCGCGACGATGGCGCCGGTGGGGCAGGAAGGAATGCACGCCGAGCAACTGCCGCAATGGGCGTCGGCTGGCACGTCCGGCGCCAGCGGCAGGTCGGTGAACAGCTCGCCGATGAAAAACCAGGAGCCGGCGTCGCGTGCAATCAGATTCGTGTGCTTGCCGATCCAGCCGAGCCCGGCATTTCGCGCCAGTGCTTTCTCCAGCACCGGCGCGCTGTCGACGAACACCCGGTAGCCATGCGGGCCGGCGAGCGTCGCCACCGCCTCGGCCAGCTGCCGCAATGCCCGGCGCATGACCTTGTGATAGTCGCGGCCGAGCGCGTAGCGCGAGATAAACGCGCTGTCGGGCTCGCCCAGAACCGCCTCGGCGGGGCGGGCTTCGCGCGCGCGGTAATTCATGCGGGCCGAGATCACACGCAGCGTGCCAGGCACCAGTTCAGCCGGACGGCTGCGCTTGCGGCCGTGCCGCGCCATGTAGTGCATTTCGCCATGCCAGCCGCGCTCCAGCCAGCGCTCAAGGTGGCGCTCGTCCTCGCCCAGCTCGATTTCGCTGATTCCGATCGCATCCAGGCCGCACTGGCCCGCGGCGTGCGCGATTGCCGCGCGCAATGCCCTCGAATCGGGTATTGCCGCGGATGCGGCTGCAGTGGGCTGGTGCATGGGGCGGCTCGGGGGGCCAGTATAATCGGACGATGACGGCTCCCAGTCTGCTCTATTCCTCGGCGCAGGTGCGTGCGCTCGATGCTCACGCCATCGCGCAGGGCACCAGCGGCTATATCCTGATGAAGCGCGCCGGCGAGGCAGCGCTACGGGCGCTGCGCAGCCGCTGGCCGAAGGCGCTGCGGATCGTGGTGCTTGCCGGCGGCGGCAACAACGGCGGCGATGGCTACGTGCTGGCGCGCTTCGCCCAGGCCGCCGGCCTGTCGGCTACGGTGCTGGCGGCGGTCGCGCCGGATCAGCTGCGCGGCGATGCGCGCACCGCCTGTCAGGATTTTCGCTCCAGCGGCGGCCACATCGTGCCGTATTCCGCGTTGCTGTTGGCTCCTGCCGAGGTGATTGTGGATGCACTGCTCGGCACGGGCCTTACCAGCGCGGTGCGCGCTCCGCTGTCCGAGGCGATCGAGGCCATCAATGCCTGCGGCAGGCCAGTGCTGGCGCTCGATCTGCCGTCAGGACTGAATGCGGATAACGGTGCAGTGATGGGTGTGGCCGTGCGCGCGGACTGCACCATCAGCTTCGTCGCGCTGAAGACCGGTCTGTTTCTCGGCGATGGGCCGGAATACTCGGGCAGGTTGCTGTTCGACGATCTGGAGGTCACACCGCCGGCGGAGGCGCGATTCACGGCGCTGCTCGAGCGCCTGGGCGAAGGCGAGATTGCCCACGCGCTGCCGTCGCGACGGCGCCAGGCAAACAAGGGAGACTTCGGCCGTGTGCTGATCGTGGGCGGCGGTGCCGGCATGCCCGGCGCGGTGCGACTGGCAGGTGAGGCCTGCCTGCGGGTCGGCGCCGGGCTCGTCAGCATCGCGACCGCGCATGACAACCTGGCGGCGATCGCCAGTGGGCGCCCCGAATTGATCGTGCATGCGCTCGACTTGCCCGACGAGCTGGCGCCGTTGCTGGGGGCGGCCGACGTCGTGGCGATCGGGCCCGGTCTGGGCCGCTCCGACTGGGCGCGCAGCCTGCTCGAGCGCACCCTGGCATGCGGCAAACCGCTGGTGATCGACGCCGACGCGCTCAATCTTCTGGCCGCGAGCCACCAGGCCGCACCCGCTGGCTCGGTGCTGACGCCGCATCCGGGGGAGGCCGGCCGGCTGCTCGGGACCGGCGCCGAGGCAGTGCAGGCAGATCGAATGGCGGCGCTGCGCTCGCTGGGCGCGCGTCATCCGGGCGCAGTGATCGTGCTCAAGGGTGCGGGAACGCTGATCGGTGTGACGCGCGTCAATGCGCCGAGCCCGATTCCGGCCATCTGCGAGCGCGGCAATCCAGGCATGGCCGCAGCGGGCATGGGCGATGTATTGACCGGAGCGATCGCCGGCATTCTGGCCCAATGCCGCGAGCCGTGGCTTGCGGCGCGCGCCGGCGTGATGGCGCATGCTCTGGCGGGGGACGATCTGGCACGCGAGCGCGAGCGCGGGATTCTGGCACTGGAGCTGGCCGAGGCCCTGAATCGTTGGGTCAATCTGCACCGATGAAGGCGAGCTGGCGCTTGCCGGGCGTACGCGAGACCGAGAATCTGGGGGTGCTGCTGGCGCGCTACTGTCCCTGGGACGAGCAGCCGCGGCTTTTGTATCTGTCGGGTGAGCTCGGTGCCGGCAAGACCACACTGGCCGCTGCCCTGCTGCAGGCCCTTGGGGTTGAGGAGGCTGTGCGCAGCCCAAGTTACGCGCTGATCGAGACCTATCCCACGCGGTGCGGCGAGGCGGTTCACATCGATCTGTACCGGCTGCACGGCGCTGATGAGTTGCGGCAACTGGGACTGCGCGATTACCTCAATGCACGCACGCTGCTGCTGGTTGAATGGCCGGAGCGCGCGGGCGATGCGCTGCCGCGGCCGGACCTTGAAGTGCACCTGCAATACGATCCTGAGCGCGCTGCCAGCGGCCGGCAAGCGAGCATCGAGGCGCACTCGCACGCCGGCAAAGCCTGGCTGCAATCGGCCCGGGCCGGGTTGCCGGGTCAGATCTGAGTTGAGCTTAAGTGCGTATCTCGCTAATTAATATTGAAATGTGTCGGCAGTCGGCATAGAGTCGCCCGGCGCAGATGCGCGGGGAACGACTTATTTGAAGCACCACCACGGTCTCCATTGTCCAGCGGGTAGGCGTGCCATGCTCATCGCGGTGCTGGCGGTGGCTGGTTCTGTCGCCATGCCAGGCCGGGCCTGGAGCGCACAACTCGATCAGATTGTCCTGAACGCCGACCCGCAGAGTGCGCTGCTGACACTGCACCTGTCGGCGCCGGTCGCGCAGCATGTATTTCGCCTGCAAAATCCCGAGCGCCTGGTCATCGATCTGCCTGGGACGCAGCGGCGTGCCAGATTGCCGCAGCCGACCGCGGACGGTGTCGTGGTCTCGGTGCGCTCCGGGGTACGCGCGGACCGTGCGCTCAGGCTGGTGGTGCAACTGCGCTCGCCGCTGCAGCCGCAGTTGCAGCCGATGACGGTCACCCACGGCTACCAGCTGCGCATCGCGCTGGGCAGCGCTGCCGAGGGCACGGCCGCGACCGCTGCCATGACCGGCGCGGCGAGCGGGTCGACCGAAGCGAACGCGCCGGCCGCACTGCCGATCGAGCCTGCGGCCGCAACGGCACAGGCGGAGAAACCCAGCCGCAGCGTGCGCGCGGCGCACGCCCCCCAGGGCGCACGCAGCATCATCGTCGCGGTGGATGCCGGCCATGGCGGCGATGATCCAGGCGCGACCGGTGCGTCGGGGACTCATGAAAAGGATGTGACGCTGGCGATCGCGCGCGCGCTCGCGGCGCGCATCGATCGGGAACCGGGCATGCACGCGGTGCTGACCCGCGATGGCGATTATTTTGTCGACCTGCGCAATCGCATGGAGCGGGCGCAGGCAGCGAATGCCAACATGTTCGTCTCGATCCATGCCGACGCGGTGCGCGACCATGCGGTCTCCGGCGCCTCGGTCTATATCCTGTCCGAGCGCGGTGCCTCGAGCGAGGCGGCGCGAAAGCTGGCCGAACATGAGAACGCGGCCGACCGCAAGGGCGGGATATCACTCAGCGATGTGCGCCCCGACGTGCGCTCGGTCGTGCTCGATGTGGTGCAGAACGCGAACATAGGCCAGAGCGTTGAAGTGGCGGACCGGGTGCTGGGCGCACTCGATCGTGTCGGCGCGGTGCGCAAGCGCGAAGTGCAGCAGGCGGCGTTCGTGGTGCTCAAGTCGCCCTCCATGCCCTCGCTGCTGGTCGAGACCGCCTATATCTCCAACATCGAGGAAGAGCGCAAGCTGCGCACGCCGAGCGAACAGCAGCGCCTGGCCGAGGCGATCTTCAGCGGCATCGACGCCTACTTCCGCAAATTTCCCCCCGACGGCAGCCAGTACGCCCGCAGCCACGGCGAGGCCCCCGACGACGGCACCGAGCTCGCGCGCAGCGGCTTCTGAGCCCGCGCGTACCGGCCGCGGTGTATACACTGCGCAGCTTGGTGGCCGTGGGTACCCGTGGGCTCTCAGCGCATGCCGATACGCATTCTATCTGCCAATCTGATCGATCAGATTGCCGCCGGCGAAGTCATCGAACGGCCCGCCTCGGTGGTCAAGGAACTGATCGAGAATGCTTTCGACGCCGGCGCCCGGCGCATCGAAATCGAGATCGAGCGCGCCGGCCTGGCGCTGATCCGTGTGCGCGACGATGGCTGCGGGCTCGACGCGGCCGACCTGCCGCTTGCAGTCGAGCGGCACGCCACCAGCAAGATTGCCACGCTCGAGGACCTGGAGGGCATCGCCAGTTTCGGCTTTCGCGGTGAGGCTCTGCCGTCGATCGGTTCGGTGGCGCGGCTGCGCCTGGTGTCGCGCAGCGCGGCCAGCGGGCAGGGACAAGAACTCAAGGTAGAAGGCGGTGTGCGCTCGGCCCTCGCGCCGGCCGCGCATCCGATCGGCACCAGCGTTGAAGTGCGGGATCTGTTCTATAACGTACCCGCCCGCCGCCGGTTCGTGCGCAGCGAGAGCACCGAATTCGGCCACATCCTGCGCCAGGTGGAGCGCCTGGCGCTGTCGGAACCGGGCGTCGCCTTGCGCCTGCGGCACAATGGCCGGGAGATCCTCGATCTGCCGGTGGCCGATGAGGCCGCCGCTTTCGAACAGCGCGTCGACCGCATCGTCGGTGCCGAGTTTCGCGCCCAGGCACTGGCGATCGAAGCGACCGCCGGCCCGTTGCAGTTGACCGGCTGGCTTGGATTGCCCACCGCCTCGCGCGCACAGGCGGACCGGCAGTTCTGGTTCGTCAACGCGCGCGCGGTGCGCGATCGGGTGCTGGCCAATGCGGTGCGGCTCGGTTACCGCGATGTGCTCTACCATGGGCGGCACCCGAGCTACCTGTTGTATCTGAGGCTCGATCCGCACCTGGTCGATGTCAACGCCCACCCGACCAAGCTCGAGTTGCGATTTCGCGATAGCCGTGCGGTGCATGATGGCGTGTTTCGCAGCATCGAGCGCGCGCTCGCGGCTGCCAGGCCGGCGCAGACGCTCGCCGCCGCGCCGCAAGATCCGCTGCCGATGCCCGCCACTGCTTCATTGCGGTTCGACGCCACGCCGCTGAACCCGTTGCCGGGTGCGATGCGCGACTACAGTTATGCTCGCAGCAGCCTCGGCGCCGCACAGGCGCTGGCGGCGGCCGAGCCGCAGCACGATGAACGTCCCATGGGGGTCGCCATCGCGCAGCTGCATGGCCTCTACATCCTGGCGCAAAGCGCTGACGGCCTGATCCTGGTGGACACCCACGCGGCGCACGAGCGCGTCATCTACGAGCAATTGAAGGCGCAGTACCAGCACGGCGCGCCCGCCTCGCAACTGCTGCTCGAGCCGCTGAGTGTCGCCGCCGCCGAACACGAAATCGAGGCGCTGTTGGCGGAAGCCGGTGAGTTCGAGCGCGTTGGCTTTCAGATTGAACGTCACGGGCCCGAGCGGCTCGCGGTGCGGCGTGTGCCGGCGCTGCTGGCGCATGCGGATGTCGTGTCGCTGATCGCGCAGCTCGGACGCGAGCTCACCGGGGAGGCCGGCTCGCATCATCTGGACGGCGCTGCGCATCGCATCCTTGGCAGCATGGCCTGCCGCGCGGCGATTCGCGGCCGCCGCGCTCTGAGCCTGGGCGAGATGGATGCGCTGTTGCGGCAGATGGAGCAGACCGAGCGCGCCAGTCAATGCAATCACGGCCGACCAACCTGGATGCGCCTGTCACTGCGCGAGATCGACCAGCTGTTCCTGCGGGGACGATAAAGTGAGCGCCGCCGCGAGTTCGCCGCCGACGCTGCAGGCGTCAGCGCCGCTGTTGGTAGTCATCACCGGACCGACCGGCAGCGGCAAGAGCGATCTGGCGCTGGCACTGTGCGAACAGCTGCAGGCTGAGCTGCCGGTGGAGATCGTCAGCGTGGATTCGGTGCTGGTGTATCGCGGCATGGACATCGGCAGTGCCAAACCCGCCAGCGCAGCGCGCCTGCGCGTGCCACATCATCTGATCGATATACGCGACCCGGCGCAGAGTTATTCGGCCGGCGAATTCGTGCGCGATGCGCGCGCCGCCATCACGGCAATCCAGCAGCGCGGCCGCTTGCCGCTGCTGGTGGGAGGCACGATGCTGTAC
>Ga0209006_10001356_pt1 | contig 22228 bp, 17 predicted proteins | sample JacPin_JW_Ref_O2_FD_188567 | JGI IMG/M metagenome (GOLD analysis project Ga0209006, IMG submission 188567) | Forest soil microbial communities from Algoma, Ontario, Canada - Jack Pine, Ontario site 1_JW_Ref_O2 (SPAdes) (version 2) | ecosystem: Environmental > Terrestrial > Soil > Boreal... | reverse complement strand
CCCGGCCGGTGGGCGACGACGACGCGCAGGCGCGAGGTGTGCACGGCCTCGCGGGCTATCGGCGCGGTCGAGTAGCTGTTGCTGTACGACTGCGGGTTGATCCACGAGCGCAGTTCGATCGGCATGGGACCTTACCTTCCTGGCCGGCGCAGGGAGAGCGCGGAATCGACCAGGGACCGGGTGTAGGGATGCTCGGGACGCTCGAAGATCTCGTCGGCCGCCTTGAGCTCCACCAGCTCCCCGTCATAGAGGACGCCGATGCGATCGGAGACCTGGCGGACCACGGCCAGGTCGTGCGAGATGAACAGGTACGAAACCCCGCTGCGCTCCTGCAGCTCGGTCAGCAGGTCGAGCAGCCGCGCCTGGCTGGACACGTCGAGCGCCGAGGTCGGCTCGTCGCAGATCACCAGCGGCACCTGCCCGGCGAAGGCCCGGGCGATGGCCACCCGCTGCTTCTGCCCGCCTGACAGCTGGTGCGGCAGCTTGTCGAGCAGCTCCTCCGCCACCCCGGTCCGCCCGGCCAGCTCCTCGACGGTCTGCGTGCCGGCGAGCAGTTCGATGGACCGGGCCAGCACCTTGCGGACGGTCCGGCGGGGATTGAGCGACGCGTCGGCGCCCTGGAAGACGACCTGCACCCGCGGCAGGATCTTCCCCCCGCGGCCCCGCCCCCGTCCCCCGCCACGGTGCCGATCGGTGACGTGGAAGCTGACCGTGCCCTGGTAGCCGGTCAGCCCGGCCAGGGCCAGGCCGAGGGTCGACTTGCCGCTGCCGGACTCGCCGACGAGGCCGAGCACCTCGCCCCGGCCGATCGTGAAGGAGACGTCCCGCAGCGCGGTCTTGCGATGGTAGTTCTTGGTCAGGTTAGCCACCGTGACGAGCGGCCCGTCGGGTGCGGCAGAGTCCGAGCCCGAGATGGCCGAAGGCGGCCGGGACCGTTCGGGATCAGCTGACTTTGACTTTTCCCGACGCGGCGCGCTGATGTCGGGCAGCGCCGCGATCAGCGCCCGGGTGTAGAGGTGCCGCGGCGCGAGCAGGACGTCGGCGGTCGGCCCTTCCTCGACCAGCTCGCCGTCGCGGAGCACGCCGATGCGCTGGCAGTGCGCCGCCACCAGCGGGAGATTGTGGCTGATGAGGAGGGTGGCGAAGCCGAGCTCGGCCCGGAGCTGATCGATCAGCGCCATGATCTCGGTCTCCACCTGGCTGTCGAGACCGGTCGTCGGCTCGTCCAGGATGAGCAGCTTCGGTCCGCTGGCGAGCGCCATCGCGATAACGACGCGCTGCTGCTGGCCGCCGGACAGCTCGTGCGGGTAGCGCCCGGCGATCTGCTCCGGCGGTGCCAGCCGCACCCGCTCGATCGCGGCGAGGGTCGACGCTCGGGCCGCCCCGCGGTGAGCGCCGTGCAGCCGGTAGACCTCGGCGATCTGCTCCCCGACGGGCATGGTCGGGTTGAGCGCGAGCCCCGGCTCCTGGTAGACGACCGCGAGCGCGGAGGCGCGGAAGGCGCGCAGCGCGGTCGGGTCGAGGTCGAGGACGCTGGCGCCGGCCACCGACAGCTCGGCCGCGCCGATCTCCGTGCCGGTCGGCAGGTAGCGGGTCAGCGCCATCGCGGCGGTGCTCTTGCCTGAGCCGGACTCGCCGACCAGGCCGTAGGACTCCCCGAGGCCGATCGCCAGGTCGAGCCCGCGCACGGCCGGCACCGACCGCTGGCGGGCTCGGTAGGAGACGGTGAGCCCGCTCACCCGGACCGCCTCGGCATCGCCGAGCGGAGCGCCGGCCGCCGTCGCGCTGCTCATGACCATGTCTCCTTCAGGTTGTCGGCGATGAGCTGGACGGCCACGACCAGGGAGGCGACCGCCAGCGCGGGGAAGATCACGGTCCACCAGGCGGTCTCGATGAAGTCGAGGTTCTGGTTGATCGCCAGCCCCCAGTCCGGCGACGGCGGCTGCTGGCCGAGGCCGAGGAAGGACAGCGTGGCCGTCATCAAGATCGCCGACGACAGGCTCAGGGTGGCCTGGACGACGATCGTGGGCGCGACGTTCGGCGCCAGCTCGGTGACCATGATCCGGAGCGGCGACTCGCCCTGCAGCCGGGCCGTCGTCACGTACTTTTTGCCCATCTCCGCGAGCACGGCGGCGCGGACGATGCGCGCGATGCCGGGGGCGAAGACCGCGCCGATGATGATGATCAGCGCCGGCACCGAGGCGCCGAACGCGCTCACGAGAACGATCAGGAAGATCAGCGGCGGCAGCACGACGAGCACGTCGAACACGCGCATGAGCGCGGTGTCGACCCAGCCGCGGAAGTAGCCGGCGATGACGCCGAGCGCGCCGCCGAGGACGGTCGCGAGGATGGCGCCGAGCGGGCCGACCGCCAGCGCGGTGTCCGCCCCGGCCAGCGTTCTGGCGAACACGCTGCGCCCGAGTTCGTCGGTGCCGAACGGCTGCGACCAGCTCGGCGCGGCCAGCGCCTGCCCGCTGTTGCCGTACGGGTCGAGGCCGAACAGGCGCCAGCCGAGCGCCGCCACCACCCACAGCACGACGATCAGGGCGCTGATCACGAACGTGGGCCGGCGCAGCAGCGCGCGCACGCGCCGCCCGGCCCCGCCGCCCCCCGCCCCCTCGTCCGCGCCGCCCCGGTCCAGCGACCCGCCGGTGATCACGTCGCCCGGCACAAGGCCGCCCGCCGCCGGGCGGGCCGCCGCCTCGGGCCCCGACAGGGCCGTGATCGCTTCCGCCTGCCTCTGGGACAAGGAGTCCATCAGCTCTCCGTGTTCTCGAATCGGATGCGCGGATCCATCAGGATCAGGCACACGTCGGTCAGGAGCAGGGCGAGCAGCGCGATCACGCCGGTGACCATGACGCCGTCGGTGAGCAGAACGGCGTCCTTGCGCTCGGCCGCGACCACCATCAGCGCGCCCAGGCCGGGGTAGTTGAACAGCGTCTCCACCACGGCGCTGCCGCCCAGCAGCCCGCCCAGGTAGATGCCGAGCAGCTGGACGGTCGGGATCAGCGCGTTCCTGGCCACGTGCCGGCGGACAATCTCACCCGGGGGCAGCCCCTTGAGCACCGCGGTCCGGTGGAACGGCGCGGTAATCGCGCCGACGGTGCCGGTGCGCACCATCCGGGCGACCACCGCCAGGTAGGAGAAGGCGAGCACCACGGCCGGGAGGGTCATGGCGTGCACCCGCTGGCCGAAGTCGCCGACCGCGTCCGCCCCCGACTGGACCGGGACCGCCTTGAGCCAGACCGCGAACACGACCAGCAGCAGCACCCCGACGACGAACTCGGGCACGGACGACAGCGTCATCGCCGCGATCGTGATGGCCCGGTCGCTGCGCTTGCCCTCCCGGTAGGCCTGGATCGAGCCGAGGATCAGTGAGACCGGCACCAGCAGGATGAACGCGTAGAGCCCGAGGAACGCGCTGTTCTCCAGGTGGCCGAGGATGAGCGGCCGGGAGGGAACCACGTACACGAAGCTCGTCCCCCAGTTGCCGGCGAAGAACCCGCCCAGCCAGTGCAGGTAGCGGACGACGACCGACCCGGTGAGGCCGTTGCTGACGTCCCAGGCGTGCACCTGGGCCTGCGTCGCGTACTGCCCGAGCGCGTTCCGCCCGGGGTCGCCGGGAACCAGCTGGATCAGCCAGAACGTCAGGATGGAGACGGCGAGGAGCACGAACGGGATCTGGATCAGCCGCCTGCCCAGCAGCGTGAGGATCCGGCTGTGCCGTTCGGAGAGCGCGCCGAGCCCGCGCCCGGGGGCGGCGCCGGCCGCGCCCTGGCGCGGGTTCAGCACGGTCATCGAGGTCCTCCTCAGCTCGAGACCGTGATCCCGCGGAAGTCGAAGCCTCCGGAGAACTGCAGGCCGTTGGGGAAGGTGCTCTGCACCGCGTTGCTGAGGTACACGTCGCTCTCCTCGAACGCCGCGACGACGACCGGCACGTCGGTCCACTCGATGGTCGCGATCTGGTTGACGAGCGACTGCCGCCGGGCGGCCGAGCTGGTCGCCTCGAGCTGGTTCACCAGCGTGCCGAGCGGTGCGTTCGAGTAGTGCGACGCGCTCCACCCGCTGCTCGACACGTAGATAAGCGAGTAGAGCTGCGAGGGCAGCCGGTCGGCCCAGTCGGTGAGCGTCACCGGAGCGGCCAGCCACGGCGAGGTCGCGCCGTTCGCGTAGTAAGCCGCCTCGGTCTGCACGTCCAGGCTGACCTTGAAGTTTCCGGTCGCGTCGAGTTCCTGCTGGATCAGCTGGGCGTACGTCTGCTCGTCGGTGTAGGTGGTGATGGTGAAGCTGATCACCTTGCTGCCGAGCAGCTTCTTGACCTCGGCCAGGTTCTGCGAGCGGGCGGTCAGGCCCTTCGGCTGCACGGCGTAGTCGGGGAAGAGGGAGACGTCGTTGCCGACGGCGGCCTCGCCGCCGTACACGGTCTTCGCGATGGCGGGGCGGTCCAGCGCCCAGGCGACCGCCTGCCGCGCGGCCACGCTGTTGAACGGCGCCTTGTCGACGTTGAAGGTGAGGCCGTCGAACTTCGTGAACCCGGCCCGCTCCTGGCGGTCACTGGTGCCGAGGGCGGCCTCCGCGGCCGGGGACGAGTCGATCTGGTCGATCTGGCCGCTCTGGAACGCGAGCAGCTCGGACTGGTCGGACGAGTAGAACGTCGCGTTCACGGCGGCCAGCTTCACCGCCGAGGCGTCCCAGTAGTACGGGTTCTTCTTGTAGGTGATGCCCTGTCCCGCCGTGTACTTCTCCAGGATGAACTGACCGGCCCCGACCGGGTCGTTGATCCAGTTCGCGGCGTTGGTGCCGGCCGGCAGGATCCAGGTGTTGGCCCCGGTCAGCAGGTAGGGGAAGTCCGAGTAGGGCTCGGCCAGGTGGAACACCACCGTCGTGCCCGACCCGGTGACCGACTTGAGGATCCCGGCGAAGCCCGACGCGGCCGGCGACTGGCTGGTCGGGCTGATGATGGAGTCAAAGGTGGACACCACGTCCTTGGCGGTCAGCGCCGCCCCGTTACTGAACTTCAGGCCCGGGCGGAGCGTGAACGTCCAGGACAGCTTGTTGGGCGCCTGGGTCCAGGAGCTGGCCAGCTGCGGAACCAGCTTGCCGGTGGGGGTCGCGTTGACGAGCTGGGCCGAGGCGAGGCCGACGGCGAACATCGTGTCGTACTGGGTGGTGGTCAGCGGGTTGATGCCGCCGGTCGGGGTGATGAGCCCCAGGTTGTAGGTGCCTCCGCTGACCGCGGCGGCGGTGGCCGACCCCTGCCCGCCGGCCGCTGAGGCGGGGGCCGACGATGGCGACGACGTGGCGGATGAGCAGGCCGTGAGCGTCAGCGCGATCGCCGCTGCGGCGGCGAGCCCGACTGCTCTTGTGTGGGTGGTTATCGCGGGCAAGGTCGGTGCTCCAGACGTCGACGGAAGCTGTAAGTCGATGAATCCTACTATATTGATCAGAAAAGTATCAATAATTAGCGTCGTGTAACGACGGCGTAACCGACCTCCGCGCTGGGGCGACGCCGATGCGCTGAGCTACGTCATCGAGCGCGCCGGCGAGACCGAGGCGGCCGGGTGCGACTCCGGCATCAGCCACGCCGCCGACCTGGCGCTGGTCGGAGACGAGGAGACGGTCGCGGCCGGGATCGGGCGCTACCTCGACGCGGGCGCGACCGACGTGCGGGTCAGCCCGGTCGCCTTCGCGACCGACGAGGACCGGCTCAGGACCTGGCGGCTCGTCGGCGAACTGGCCCGGTCGTCCTCAGTCACCGGACCGGCGGCAAGATCTGCGGGTTGGTCAGCACCCGCCTGAACGGGTCGCCTCGCTGAATCAGGCGGGCCGGGAGGTCCCGGATGGAGAACGCGTCCGGCCGCAGCGAGGGATCGTCGAGCTCGTCCCAGTCGATCGGCGCCGAGACGGGGGCGCCGGCCGCCGCGCGCGGACTGTAAGGCGCGACGAGCGTCTTGTTGATGGCGTTCTGGGTGTAGTCGAGCCGCGCTCGGCCACCGCGCTCGCGCACGTTCCATGACCAGCTCACCAGCTCGGGCACGGCCGCGCCGACGGCGCGGGATAGCTGCTCGGTCCAGGTGCGCGTCTCCTCGAAGCTGGGGCCGGCGGCAATGGGGATCCAGATCTGGATGCCTCGCTGCCCGGTTACCTTGGGCTGCCCGGCGACGTCGAGGTGCCGCAACGCCACCCGGTGCAGCCGCGCCAGCGCCAGCACGTCGTCCCAGGAGCTGCCGGGGCCGGGATCGATGTCGATCAGCGCGTAGGTCGGCAGCTGGGGCTGGTCGGTGCGGGACGTCCAGGGGTGCCACTCCAGGGCGCCGAAATTTGCCGCCCATACCAGCGCGGCGGCTTCGTCGACGACAAGGTAGGTCCTGGTCTTTCCCGAATCGGCGTCGGGGTTATCCCAGCGGGAGATCCAGTCCGGAGCATGGCCGGGCAGTTCCTTCTGCCAGAACCCGCGGGTACCGGCCCCGTCCGGGAAGCGGTGCAGGTTCAGGGCACGGCCGGCCAGGTAAGGCAGGACGACAGGGGCTATCCGGGCGCTGTAGCGAATGAGCTCGCGCTTGGTCACCGGCGGCCGGCCGTCGGCGGGCGGGAACAGCAGCTTGTCCAGGTTGGTCAGCCGCAGGCGGCGGCCGAATACTTCCCAGGTGCCGTCCGGCCCGAGGTCGTCGAGTGCGTCGAGTTCATCCGGGGCGGGACCAGCCTCGAGCAGGTCCGCGATCGCGGCCGCGCCGCCGGTGGCGATGGATGCCTGCGACGGCGGCAGGTCTGAGCGCCACAGCCGGGCCGGGTCGGCCTTGACCTCATCGTTGGTTCGACCGCTGAGCACCGATCGCGGGTAGTCGGCTGGCTCCCAGCCGCTGACCGCGTACTCGTCGTGCTTGTGCAGCAGCAGCCACTGCTCCTGGCCGGACCGGTCGGATCCCCGTCGCACCAGGATCAGCCGGCCGCGCAGTTTGCGACCGTGGAGGTCGGCGTGGAACTCGCCCGCCGCGACGGCCGCGGCCGGGTCATCGGTGGCGTGCGGTTCCCAGGTGCCGTTGTCCCAGACGATGACGTCACCGCCGCCGTACTCGCCGGGCGGGATCACCCCCTCGAAGTCCAGGTACTCGATCGGGTGGTCTTCGACGTGCACGGCGGTGCGCTTCACCGCGGGGTCCAGCGTGGGCCCCTTGGGGACGGCCCAGCTGACGAGCACGCCGCCGATTTCGAACCGGAGGTCGTAGTGCAGCCGGCGGGCGCGGTGCAGCTGCACCACGAACCGGGGAGCGCCCTGGCCCTGAGCGGGCGGCGGCGATCCAGACGGCTCCGGCGTGCGGGCAAAGTCCCGCTTGCGCTGGTAGGCCGTCAGCTTGGCCGAGTCCGACGGCATGCTGGCCGGGGCTACTGCGGTGCCATCGGCGGGCAGTCGGCGGGGTCGGTGACGACGCGGATCGGCGCCCCCGCGAGGTAGGCCGCGACGTCCTCGGCCATCCGCTGCCAGGCGGCGCGGAAGCCGTCCTCGGTGACGTAGCCGATGTGCGGGGTGACGACGACATTGTCGAGCGAGCGGAACGGGTGGTCGGCCGGGAGCGGCTCGCGGTCGAAGACGTCGAGGCCGGCCCCGGCCAGGCGCCTGGAGCGGAGCGCGTCGATGAGGGCTGCCTCGTTGACGATCGGACCGCGGGAGATGTTCACCAAGATGGCTCCCGGCTTCATCTTGGCCAGGTCATCGGCCCGCAGCGTGTCGCGGGAGCGCTCGGACAGGACAAGGAAGACCCCGAGGATGTCGGCGGCCGACAGGAGCTCGTCCTTCGTGACCCACGACACGCCGAGGTCGGCGCACCGCTCCTCGGTGAGATTCGGGCTCCAGGCGATGACGTCCAGGCCGAGCGCCTTCGCGACCGGAACCATCGCGCCGCCAAGGCGCCCGGCGCCGAGGAGGCCGAGCGTCTTGCCGGAGAGCGGGACCGGGAACCCGGTCTGCCAGCCGCCGGCGCGGATCACCCGGTCCTCGATGCCGATCCGCTTGGCGACCGCGAAGATCAGCGCCCACGCCATCTCCGACGGCGCCGGGAGGCCGCGCGAGACCCGGTAGCCGGGCGGGCCGGGGGCAGCGCCGCGATCGGTTTCGGCGGTGCCGCAGAGCAGGATTCCCCGCTCGATCCGGGCCTCGTGGTCGATGACGTTGCTCGTCCGGCCGTTGCAGACCAGCAGCCTCAGGTCGGGCAGGCCCTCGAGCACCTTGCGCGGGAAGCGCGCCCGCTGCTGGGTGATGACGATGACCTCGTAGTCGGCGAGCTCGTCGACGAGGCGCTCGGGCGGGATCGCCTCGCGGTAGACGGTGATCTCGGGGTCGCCGGGCAGCGCCGACCAGTCGCCGTACTCCAGGGCGACGCCGATGTAATCGTCAAGGATCGCAATCTTGGTCACGGCACCCAGCCTACGATCTGTTCTCAGAGGCTGTCGGGCAGGCCGAACTCGCCGAACCGCTCCTGCGTGCCGAGGAACGTCACCAGCCGGGAGATCGTCCCGCCCGAGATCTCGACGGCGACCAGGGCGAACGGACGGAGCACGTCGTCGTCTTCCGGACGGTACTGCCCGAACCCCCAGGCGCCGTTCATCCGGCACGGAACCAGCCGCGCTCCCGCGCAGTACTCGCTGGCCCCGACCGCCTCCGCGATCGCCTCGGCGCCGGCCAGCCGCCACGCGAACGGCGGCATCGACGCCACCGCGTCCGCCCGCAGGATCGCCTTCAGGCCCTCGACATCGTGTGCCTCGAAGGCGGTCACGTACCGGCGCAGCAGGTCCCGCTGCCCGACGTCCTCGGGATCGCCGATCGCGGACGGGTCCGGTCGCCGGCTGCTGAGGAGCGCCCGCGCGCGCTGGAGGGCGCTGTTCACCGAGGGCACCGTGGCGTCGAGGATCTCCGCCGTCTCCTGAGCCGTGAACGCGAGCACGTCACGGAGCACCAGGACGGCCCGCTGCCGTGGCGGCAGGTACTGGAGGGCGGCGATGAACGCCAGGCGAACCGACTCCCGCTCCACCACGACCTCACCGGGGTCCTCGGTCGCGATCAGGCGCGCGTCGGGCATCGGGTCCAGCCAGACGTCCGCGGGGAGCGGCGCGCCCGGATCCTCGCCGCGGCCCGTCTGCTGACCGAGGTCGATCACCAGCGCCCGGCGCTTGGCCGACCGGAGCATGTCAAGGCAGACGTTCGTCGCGATCGCGTGCACCCAGGTGCTCAGCCGACCCCGGCCCGGATCGTACTGATCCAGTCGGGACGAGGCTCGGATCAGCGTCTCCTGAACCGCGTCGTCGGTGTCGGCTGAGGAGCCGAGCAGCCGGTAGCAGAAGCCGGCCAGGGGCACGCGGAGAGCCTCCAGGTCCTCAATCGCCAGCTCGCCTGTCCTCATCAAGCCCCCACCATCCGCGGTTACGTCTCTCGACGCTACCGGTGCCTGGGACCAGGCCGACGGCGCCGTCCCCGATCGCGGTGAAGTTCCTCCTTGACTTCACGGTAACGTGGAGTGGGGCCATGATCACATGGAGGCATGGGATGGCAACCACACACGTCGGCGGCCTGATCGCCGAGCTCTCTCGCCGGGCCTCGCAGGAAGGCGGAAACACCGGCGTCTGGCCGGGCCTGACTATCTACAGGTTCACGTCGCCAGTGGGTCCGACCTGGGAGGAGATCCAGTCCCTGTCCTTGTGCATTGTCGCCCAGGGGCGGAAGGCGGTGACCGCCGACGGAGCGACGTACGAGTACGACCCGTGTCGAGCGACATGATCGAGCGCCGGACCACGGCCTTCCGCCACCGGGCGGGCGGCGAGGAGCCGCCGGCGCCGAACGGCTTCGTGTCGGCCCTGGACCAGGAGCTGGCGGGCGCGGTGCTGCGCTTCCTGCGATCGATCGACACCGGCGCCGACCGTCGCGTGCTCGCGCCCCTGTACCTGCGGGAGATGGTGTACCGGGTCCTGCAGCGCGAGCAGTACTCCCGGCTGCTGGCCATCGCCGCGGCGGAGTCCGCCAGCAACCCGGTCTCGGCCGTGCTCGAGTACGTGCGCGCGCACCTGTCCGAGCCGCTCACGGTGGCCGAGCTGGCCGAGCAGGTCAGTCTGAGCCCGTCCGCGTTCGCGCACCTGTTCAGGGAGATCACCGGCCGGTCGCCCTATCAGTTCGTGAAGGAGATACGGCTCGACAAGGCTCGAGAGCTGCTGATCGACGGCCAGCTGACCGTCGTCCGGGTCGCGCAAGAGGTCGGGTACGGCAGCGTTTCGCACTTTATCAGCGAGTTCCGCGGCCGATTCGGCGTCACGCCGCGCACCTACAGCGACGCGCACGCGCTGCACCGGGAGCTTCGCGTCCAGCGCGACGACCCGACCGATACGCCGGCCGGCGAGCCCGCTTCAATTCAGCAGGTCCGCGATATTATCTAGCAGGAACACGGTATGCCAAGTGGAATGGGCAATAACTGAGCAGGAAGCCGCCACGCGGAGGCGTTTATCTTGCCCCGAGCGTGTGCAACAGTCCCTATATGATTCCCGCCGAGCTGGAAGTACGTGCGGCCGGACGCCCGGCCGGGCACCGCCTGCCCGCTGATCGGGTGCAGTTCAGCATGCTCGGGCCAATCCGCGCGTGGCGGGGTCCGATCGAGCTGGATCTCGGCTCGAATCAGCAGCAAGCAATTCTGGCGTTGCTTTTGATAAGGGCCAATCATCTCGTCAGCATTGACGACCTGAGCGAGCTGCTATGGGAGGAGAATCCCCCGGCCAGCGCGGTCAATGTCATTCACAAGCACATCGGCGCCATTCGACGCCTGCTCGAGCCGGATCTCGCGGCGAGGGCCGGCGGACGATGGCTGACCAGGCACGGTACCGCGTACCGGCTCGCGGCCGACGTGGACACGTCGGATCTGATCTCCTTCCGCCGCCTGGTGCAGGACGGAGCGTCGGCTCACGCCGCCAACCGCCCCGCGGACGCGCTCGACCTGCTGACCGAAGCGCTCGGCCTGCGGCGGGGGGCATGCGGAGAGGGCCTGGATCTGTACGGCCGGACCCGCGCTCACTTCTCGGCCGTGGACCAGGAGTACGTCGCCGCCGTCGGCCAGGCCGCCGACGCCGCCCTGGCCAGCGCCCAGCCGCAGCGGATCCTGCCGCTGCTGAGGCAGTTCGCGGCCACTGAGTGCCTGGACGAATCGCTGCAGGCGCGCCTGATGCTTGCGCTGGCCGCCAACGGGCAGCAGGCGCTGGCGCTTGAGCACTATCAGAAGGTCCGAGAGCGCCTCGAGTCCGAGCTTGGGGTCGACCCCGGCTCGGAGCTGCGGGCCGCGCACACCAGGGTGCTCCGGCAGGAGCTGCCGCCAGGCGGTCAGCCGGTCGTGAGCCGCTCATCCCCGGACGCCCCGTCACCCCTGGTGGCTCCGGCCCAGCTGCCGGCCGACCTGCCCTCGTTCGCGGGCCGCGAGACGGAGCTGTCGCAGGTGGAGCAGATGCTCGGCCGCGACGACGGCTGTCCTACCGTCGGCATCTGCGTCATCGACGGCATGGCCGGGATCGGGAAAACCACCTTCGCCATTCACTGGGCGCACCGCGTGGCCAGGCATTTTCAAGACGGCCAGCTCTACCTGGATCTCCGCGGATTCGATTCGAGCGGCCTCGCGACCGCCCCCGCGGACGCGCTGTACGCCCTGCTCTGCTCGCTCGGGGTGCCGGCCGGGCACATACCTGACGGCCTCGACGCCCGGGCGGGCATGTACCGGAGCGTACTGGCCGGAAAGCGCGTTCTCGTCGTCCTCGACAACGCGCGCGACGTCCGGCAGGTCCGCCCGCTGCTGCCGGGCACCCAGGGCTGCCTGGTGATCGCGACCAGCCGGAACCCGCTGACCGGCCTGGCGATGACCGACGGCGCCCGGCTGCTCACACTGAAGCTGCCGTCCGTGTCCACCGCCAGGGAAACGCTCGAGCGCAGGCTGGGGGCCGACCGCATCGCGGCCGAGCCGGAGGCGGTGGAGGAAATCATCCGGCAGTGCGGGCAGCTGCCGCTCGCCCTGGCCATCGTGGCCGCCCGGGCCGCCCACCCCGGCTTCACTCTGGAGTCCATCTCGGCCGAGCTGCAGCGTACCCAGAGCGGGCTCGACGCGCTCGGCCCCGCAGGTGTGGCCGCCGACGCGCGAACCGTGTTCTCGTGGTCGTATCACCACCTCAGCCCGCGGGCCTGCCGCCTCTTCCGGCTGCTGTCGCTGCACCCGGCGGACGACATCACGGCCGCCGCCAGCGCCAGCCTGCTCGGCGCCTCCCCCGAGGAGGCGAATCGGCTGATGGCAGAGCTCGCCAACACCTCGCTGCTGAGCGAGGACCGGCCCGGACGCTACTCATTTCATGACCTGATCCGCGCTTACGCGGCCGAGCTGCTGGCGAATACCGATCTGGAGATCGACCGGCAGACCGCGCCCGCCCGGCTGCTCGATCATTACCTGCACTCCGTGTACGCCGCCCAGGTGGCAGTGAAACCGCATCGCCGGCTGGCCGCACCAGGTCCGCCCCGGCCGGGCGTAACGCCGGAGCGATTCCCTGACTACCGCTCCGCCATGTCCTGGTTCATCGCGGAGCGACGCGTGCTCAATGCGGCGGTCTCACTGGCGACCGACTCCGACTTCGGGTTCCCGGCCTGGCAGCTGGCCCTGACCATGCAGCCCTTCTACCGGTCGCGGGGCTACTTCCATGACTGGATGGACACGATGGGAATCGCGCTCGAGGCGGCCGCGCGCGACGCCGACCGGCCGGGTCAGGGGCACATGCTCACCAGCCTGGCCGAGGCCAGCTTCCATCTGCGCCGGCACGCTGACAGCCTCCGGTATCTGGAGCGAGCGCAAGCCGTCTACCAGGAACTCGGGTACACCACCGAGCACGCCTATCTGCATGCCATTTTCGGCCAGGTCTTTATCCGGCAGGGCAGGCTCCAGCTGGCCATCGAGCACAGCGGGAAGGCGCTGGAACTCCACCGGGAAGCCGGGCATCGGTGCGGCGAGGCGCGCGCGACCGCGGATATCGGGGTCGCGCAGGGCAAGCTCGGCCGGTATGAGGAGGCGGTATCGCATATCCAGCGCGGCATAGCGCTGGCGCAAGAGATGGGGATGGCGGAGCAGGAGGGCAAGGCCCGCAAGGAACTGGGCATCGTGCTGACCAAGATGAGGCACCACGACCAAGCCGTCGATGAGCTCACGCGGGCGCTCAAGCTCCTCCGCCACGCCGGGTATCGCCCGCAGGAAGCAGAGACCCTGCTCGCCCTGGGAGATGCGCTGTCGGCCCAGGGCCTGGAGGAGGCAGCCTCCGACGCGTGGCGGCAGTCCCTCGTGATCTTCTCGACCTTCCGCGACCCCTCGCCATCGAGTACCGCAATCACCTCTTAAGATGACCTTAGGTGTCTGATCAACTACATAACGTACTGATGCGCCACTGAGGTTCGGTCACTCCGCGTCGGTCGGCATCGGGGCCGCGAATTCGAGCTGGTTGTTATCGGGGTCGCGGAACACCACGGTTGCGTAGGGCCCGTTCGGCCGGCGGCGGATGCCGGTGTGGCCGATGTTGAGCTCGTCGAGCCGGTCGATCCAGGCCTCGAGCGCCGCCCGGTCGGCGACCTGGAACGAGATGTGGTCCAGGCCGGTGTGGCTCTCCTCGAACTTCTCGCCCTGGTTGGCGTTGTGGTGGTGCAGCCCGATGAGCAGCCCGGTGCTGTTGTCGACGAGCATCTCCGCGAACCCGGTCTCCTCCCGCGCGTAGTGCGGCAGGCGCCCGGGCCACCGCCCGGCCTGGAACAGCTGCTGGTACCAGTCCATGCTCGCGTCGATGTCGGTGACGGTCAGGCAGACGTGGTGCACCCCGGTGATGACCGGGCCCTTCGGAGTACTCATGTTCCCTCCCGAGAAATGAAGGTGATGACTGCGAACGCGATCAGGCACAGCGGCGGCTTGTTGAGCTGCTTAAGCGCCGGAGACGCCCTGCCCGACCATGGACAGCGGGTTGACCACGGAATCGAACGTCTTCTCGTCCACGTGGCCGCTGGCCAGGGCGGCCTGTTTCAGCGTCTGGTCCTCGGCCAGCGCCGACTCGGCGATGTGGGCCGCGTTCTGGTAGCCGATGACCGGGCTCAGCGCGGTGACCAGCATCAGGCTCTCGTTCACGTACTGCGCGATCTTGCCCCGGTTGAGCGCGGTGCCGCTGACGGAGTACGTGCGGAACTTCTCCATCCCGTCGGCGAGGATGCGCGCGGAGTGCAGGAAGTTGTTGATGATCACCGGGCGCATCGCGTTGAGCTCGAAGTTTCCCTGGCTGCCGGCGAAAGCGACCGCCGTGTCGTCGCCGAGCACCTGGATCGCGATCATCACGATCGCCTCGCACTGCGTCGGGTTGACCTTGCCGGGCATGATCGAGGAACCGGGCTCGTTCTGCGGCAGCTCCAGCTCGGCGAACCCAGTCCGCGGTCCGGAGGCCAGCCAGCGCATGTCGTTGGCGATCTTCATCAGCGCGACCGCCAGCCCGCGCAGCGCCGCGTGCGCGCGGACCATGGGGTCGAGCGACCCCTGGGCCATGAACTTGTTCTCGGCCGTGACGAAGGGCTTGCCCGTCAGCTCCGCGATCTGCGCGGCGACGGTGCGGCTGAAGCCCTTGGGCGCGTTCAGCCCGGTCCCGACGGCGGTGCCGCCCAGGGCCAGGGCGAGCAGCCCGGCCCGGCTGTGCTCGACTTCCTCGGTGCAGGCGCGCAGCTGGGCGGCGTAACCGGACCACTCCTGCCCGACCGTCAGCGGCACCGCGTCCTCCAGGTGCGTGCGGCCGATCTTGACGACCTCGGCCCAATCGCGGGCCTTCGCCTCGATCGAGGCGGCGAGCTGCCGGGCCTGCGGCAGCAGGTGATCGTCGATCTCCTGCACGGCGGCGATGTGCATCGCCGTCGGGAAGCTGTCGTTGCTCGACTGCCCCATGTTGACGTCGTCGTTCGGTGCGACCGGCCGCTGCGACCCGAGCTCGCCGCCGAGCAGCTGCGAGGCGCGGTTGGCGATGACCTCGTTGATGTTCATGTTGCTCTGGGTGCCCGATCCGGTCTGCCACACGAAGAGCGGGTAGTCCTGGTCAAGCTTCCCGGCGATGGTCTCCTCGGCCGCCTGCACGATCGCCCGCTTCTTCCAGTCGGGCAGCCGCCCGGCGGCGGCGTTCACGAGCGCGGCCGCCTTCTTGACGTAGCCGTAGGCGTGGTAGACCTCCTTGGGCATCCGGTCGCCGCCGATGGAGAAGTGAATGAGCGACCGCTGCGTCTGCGCGCCCCAGTAACGGTCGGCCGGGACCTCGACGGTGCCCATGCTGTCGAATTCCTTGCGCTTGCCGGTGGCCTCGATCCCGATCGGGAGGTCCTGCAACCGGGGCGGCTGCTGGTCGCCGGCGCTCACGGCCGGTCCTTCCCGTCGGCGGGCGGATAGACCGGCTGCCACATCGCGTCCTCGACCGCCTGGACCAGGTTCTGGTGGGACCTGGTGGCGACGCCGTCCTTGGCGGCGGCGCGGGCGACCGCGGCCGCGACCGTCGCCGACGAGGCCCGCAGGTTGGCGACGGGCGGCAGCAGCGATGCCCCCGGCCGGCTCACGTCGACCTGGCCGGCCACCGCCTCGGCCGCCGCCAGGAGCATGGAGTCGGTCACGTGGCGGGCGCCGGAGACGATCGTGCCGAGGCCCAGACCCGGGTACAGCAGCGCGTTGTTGGCCTCCCCGATCTGGTAGGAGACGCCCTTGTACTCGACCGGGCCGACCGGGATGCCGACCGCGATCAGCGCCCTGCCCTCGGACCAGGGCACCGCGTCGCGCGGCATGACCTCGATCCGGCTGGTCGGGTTCGAAATCGGCAGCAGGATCGGCCGCTCGACCCCCTCGGCCAGAGCCCGCACGATGTCCTCGGTGAACGCGTTGTGGGCGGTCGAGGTGCCGAGCAGGATGGTCGGCTTGACGTGCTTGATGGTCGTGAGCAGGTCGATCTCGCCGTCAGCCCACCCGCTGACCTCCGCTTTCGGCCGCGCGTAGGCCTGCTGGTAGTTCGGCAGACCAGGCATGTCGTCGGTGACCAGGCCGTTGACGTCGACCAGCCAGATGTTGCCCTTCGCCGCCGCCGCGCTCGCGCCGTCGCGCAGCATCGCCGCGTGGATCTGGTCCGCGATGCCGGTGCCCGCGGTTCCGGCCCCGAAGACGACCAGCCGCTGCTCGGCGAACCGGCCCTTGGTCACCTTCAGGGCCGACAGCACCGAGGCGAGGACGATCGCGCCGGTGCCCTGGACGTCGTCGTTGAAGATCCGGTAGGACTTGGCGTTCTCCATCAGGATCCGGCGGGCGTTCGACGGCCCGAAGTCCTCGAAGTGCAGCAGGGCGTTCGGGAACAGCTCGGACGCGGTCTGCAGGTAGCGGGCGACGAAGTCGTCGTACCGCTTGCCGGTCACCCGCGCGTGCCGGTTGCCCAGGTAGGCCGGGCTGTTGAGGAGCTGCTCGTTGTCGGTCCCGACGTCGAGGTTGACGGCGATGACCCGGTTGGGGTCGATGCCGGCGGCGGCGGTGTAGACGGCGAGCTTGCCGATGGAGATGTCGGTCCCGTTGACGCCCCAGTCCCCGATGCCCAGGATCTCCTGCGCGTCGGAGACGACGATCAGGTCGACGTCGCCGGCGCCGAGGCCGAGCGACTCGAACGAGGCCCGCACGTCCTCGGGACGGTCGATCGACAGGTAGACCGCGCGGGAGTCGCGGTAGTCGGTCGACCACTGCTCGATCGCGTCGCCGACGGTCGGATCGTAGACGACCGGCAGCAGCTCGTCGAGGTGGTCGGCCAGCAGCCTGAAGTAGAGCACCTGGTCGCGGTCGTGCACCTCGTTGAGGTAAATGTACTTCTGCAGGTCGGAGGTCTGCTGGCGGAGCTGCGAGTACGCCCGGCGAGCCTGCTCGTCGAGGGTCTCGACGGCGGCCGGCAGACGTCCGGTGATCCCCAGCTTCGCCCGTTCCTCGAGCGTGTACGCGGTGCCGCGGTTGCGGTAGCGATCCTGCAGCACGGTCGGCTTGACTGGCATTGCTGGCCCCCTTCTGCGGGCGGTGAGCGAGGTTCGGACGGTCAGGTGGCGACGGGTGTCTCCGGCTGCATCTCGTAGGAGTGCGTGATGGCCGGATGCCGGGTCCCGAGGCCGTCGGTGACCTTGCGCTGCCAGGGGATCTGCTGGAGCTGCTCGGTCTCCTTGAGCATCGACTTGGGCTCCAGGTTGCGGTAGCTGTCGACCTCGCCCGCCGCGACGGCGGTGAGCGTCGCGTAGACCGCCTCGGGATCGAACTGCGCGCGCGGGAAGGCGAGCTTGGGGTAGTCGAAGAGCCGCTGCGAGGGGTCGTCCTCCCAGCTCTCCCAGGTCTGGAACATGCGGTCGTTGAAGCCGGTCAGGAACGGGCCCGGATTGACCGTGGCGACCTCGATGTTGTATTCCTGCAGCTCGTCGGCCATGGTCTCGGCAATCGCCTCGACCGCGTGCTTGGACGCGGAGTAGATGCCGGTGAACGGGTTGACGTTCAGGCCCTCCCGGGAGGAGACCCACACGATTCGGCCGGCCCCGCGCTTGATCATCTGCTTGGCGATCGGCTGGGTCAGCAGAAGCGGGCCGGTGACGTTGACCTCGAACTGGTGCCTGATGTTGGCGGCGGGAATGTCGACGGTGGAGCCGCCTTCGCCGACGCCCGCGTTGTTGACCAGGATCTCCACCCCCCAGTCGAGAGCCTTGCGGCGGTCCCCGTCGCTGGTGACGTCGAGCTTCTCGACCTGCAGGGTCACTCCCCGGGCGGCCGCCTGTCGCTTCATCGTCTGGACCTGGGAGTAGATCTCCACCGCGGCGATCACGTCGAAGCCCTTCTCCGCCAGCCGCATGGCGGCCTCATGTCCGAAGCCGGTGCCCGCCCCGGTGATGAGGACCTTCTTGAGTGCTGGAGTCGCCATCTCGATGCGCTTCCTCTCGTTCTCGCGGTCAGCTCAGGAAGTCGAGCAGGGCCTTGTTGACCTGGTCGGCGTGCGTCCACGGGATGCCGTGCGGTCCGCCCTCGATGACCTGGAGATCGACGTCCGCGATGAGGCCGGGCAGCCGCTTGCCGGTCTTGTCGAACGGCAGCACCCGGTCGGCGTCGCCCTGGACGACCAAAACCGGGACATCGATCTTGGGCAGGTCGGCGCGGAAGTCGGCTTGCCAGGTGGTGACGCACTCGACCACGGCGATGGCGGACATCCCGACCGCCAGGTTGAAGCTGGCGTTGTAGGCCTCGTCGCTGACGCGGTTGCCGCGGAACTGGTCGATGTTGTAGAAGAGGTCGAGGAATCCCTTCAGCCAGGCGGGCCCGTCGGCCGCGGCGGACTGCCGGAACCCGTCGAACAGGTTGGCCGGCACCCCCTCGGGGTTGTCCGGTGCCTGCGACAGGTACGGCGGGATCGGCCCGATCAGCACCGCCCGGTTGACCTTCGATGATCCGTACTTGCTCAGGTACCTGGTGACCTCGCCGGTCCCCATCGAGTGGCCGACGAGCGAGATGCCGTCCAGGCCGAGCGCGTCGATCAGCGCGGCCAGGTCGGCGGCGAAGGTGTCCCAGTCGTAGCCGGAGGCCGGCTGGCCGGACTTGCCCGCGCCGCGGCGGTCATAGGTGATGACCCGGTGGCCGGCCGCCAGCAGGGGAGGAACCTGCTTGTCCCACGCTCGCCCGCTGAGCGGGTAGCCGTGGATGAGGATCACCGGCGCGCCGCTGCCGTAGTCCTCGTAGTAGAGGTTGATGGGTCCGGAGTTCTCGGTCCCGACGGAGATGACTGGCATCGCGCTGCTCCCTGGGTAAGGACGGGCCGGCTCCTCAGTCCGGCTCTCTTGGTCCCCAGCAGACCCGACGGCAGTGCAAAATCAGTTACCTTCCAGTGGATCGCCCGAGCCCGCGCAGCGTCCAGGCGGCGAGCCGGCCCCGGCTAAGCCCGCTCAGCGGCGAGCCTTCGGCGTCCTCGCGGCTGGACTCGAGCCAGGCCTCCGGGTGCGCGAAGCGGCGCTTGCGACGGCGGACGGCCACTGACCGCCAGCCGAACGCGGCCAGGGCCACCGCGCCGACGGCGACGCCGATCGGGGCGCGGCTCTGGGCACCGAGATCGACGGCCGAGAGGGCCAGCACGGCCGCCGCGCCGGCCACGCCGAGCAGCCAGCCAAACCGCCGCCAGCCGATGAGCTCGGCCAGGCCGGCCAGCACCTCGAAGACGAACCCGAACGGCCCGCCGGACTCCGGCCCGACGCTGACCCCGGACAAGTTGACGAACCGCGCGTGCGGAGCGAAGTGCCGCACGGTCGCCTGCAGCCGGGCGGTGTCGACGCACCAGCCGTTCGCGGTCACCACGTTGGCGGCGCCGTAGGGCGACCCGTCCGGTGCGATGAACGCGGTATGGGACGGATGCCGCCGGAAGGACCTTCGCCGGGGCGGGCGCGACGGCAGGGGCGCGCGGGACGCCAGCGCCCTGGCCGCCGGACCGCCCCCGATGGCGTCGCCGCGGCGGGCGAGCCCGATGATCCTCAGGTGGTTGTAATCCCAGATGACGACGTCGGTGACGTCCTTCCACGGGCACGGGAGCGAGCCGCCCGGCCCCGTCGGCGCCGCCCCGGCGCTCCCCCAGATGCCGTCCGCGTCGACGTGCAGCGCGGTTCGCGTCAGCAGGCACCGCGCCACGATCGCGCGGAACCAGGGCGGCATCGGGAGGGCGAGGCTGCCAAGCGCCCCGCTGATTGCCCTGGCCGACCGCCAGTTCCATCCGTAGCGGGCCGTATAGCGCCACCCGCTGGCATTCGCGTTGCCCATAGCGGGGACATTACGCCCCGAATAGCGGAGTTGCCGATAAAGCGGCAGCGCCGAGGGCGTGGCAGCGCCGAGGGGCGCCAGCGTCGGGGTTGAGGGGGTTAACCCCACCCGGGAATGGGGGATCTGCCGGATGGCCTGACGCGATGCATCGCTTCTAGCGTGGTTTCCATGATGGTGATGATCGCGACCGCGCTCGCCGCCGCCGTCCTCTACGGGGCCGGGGCGGCGATGGAGCAGCGGCAGGCGGCTGCCGCGCCCCAGTCATCGGCGGGACGACCCCGGCTGCTGTTCCAGCTGGCCCGCCAGCCCTTGTGGCTGTTTGGTATCACGGTGCAGATTGGCGGGTTCGCGGCGCACGCGGTCGCGCTGCGGTCGGGGTCGCTGGCGACCGTGCAGATGGTGGTGTCGGGCGAGTTCGTCGTCGCGGTGGTCATCGTCCGCATCTGGTCGGGGCGTCCGCTCGGCCGGGCCTCGTGGGCGGCGGCGCTGACGGTGGTCGCGTCCATCGCGGTGTTCCTGGCGCTGACCGCGCCGAGTCACGGGCATGCGGCCGGCCAGCCGGAGCACGCTGCGGCGATGGTGTTGGCCGCGACCGCGACCGGGGGCGCCGCGCTGGCGGCCGCCGCCGTCGGCCTGCGGGCGGCGGGACGCCGCCGCGCGGTCCTGCTGGCGGTGGCGGCCGGGCTGGCGGATGCCTGCTCGGCGGTCGTGACGATGGGCTTCTCCCACGCGGCGGGCCACGGCCTGGCTGCCATCTTCACCTCCTGGGCGGTCTATGCCGTGGTGGCCTGTGGGGCGGCTAACGTGCTGCTGACGCAGAGCGCCTACCAGACCGGCCGGCCGATTCTCACGCTGCCCATCATCGCCGCGGTCACTCCCGTGGCCAGCGTGGCCGTCGGCATCGGATTGCTCGGCGAAACGCCCAGGATCGGCCTGCCGGGGGCAGTCGCGGCCGGCCTCGCCGTCCTCGTCACCAGCCTCGCGCTCGCCCGCCTGGCCTACTGCGCTCCCCACCCCCAGGTCGCCCACCCCGAGCCTAAGCGGATGGGACCGACGGGCAGGGAACGTATCGGTTTGCCGTCGATGGCGGCGTTAGGGTCGTTGGATGCGTGCGGTTCGCGAGATCGCGATGGCGGTCCCGGGCCGCAGCGCCCGGGCCGCAGGGGCGGACGGCTTATCTCTAGGGTTAGGGCTATGAAGTTCTCGCTATGGCCCGACAACGACCGCCCGCCCGCCGAGCTCCTTGACGAGGTGCGCGCGGCCGAGGCCGCAGGCTGGCACGGCGTCTGGCTGGCCGACCACTACATGCCCAACACCGGGGACGCGACGCCTGCGCGGGGCGACGCGTACGAGTGCTGGGGGCTGCTGCCGGCCATGGCGGCGGTCACCGAACGGGTCCGGATAGGGACGCTCGTCTCGCCCACCTCGGTCCATCACCCAGCGCTGCTGGCCAAGCGCGCGGCCACCATCGACCGGCTCTCCGGCGGCCGGATGGTCCTCGGCCTCGGGGCGGGCTGGCAGATCAACGAGCACCACGCCTACGGCATCGAGCTCGAGCGTCCGGGCAGGCGGGTGAGCCGGTTCGAGGAGGCGATCACGATCGTCCGGTCGATGCTCGGGCAGGACTCGACCACCTTCGACGGCGAGTTCTACCACTTCGCCGACGCCCCCTGCGACCCCAAGCCGGTCCAGTCGCCGCTGCCGATCCTGGTCGGCACCCGCAGCCCGCGGATGCTCGGCATCACCGCGCGCCAGGCCGACGAGTGGAACACCTGGGGAACCCCCGAGCAGGCCGCCGTCCACCGGGCGGCGCTGCTGGCGGCCTGCGACAAGGCCGGCCGCGACCCGGCCACGATGCGGACCTCGGTCAACGCCTTTATCGACCTGGGCGCGGCCGCGCCGCCGGCCGGCCGGGCCACGCTCTCCGGTTCGGCCGCGGCCGTAGTCGACCAGCTCGGGCAGTACGCCGAACTGGGCTTCGATGAGTTCATCCTGCCCGACTGGAACTTCAGCCCGGACAGCCTGGCCGACACCCTGGCCAGGATCAAGACCGAGGTTCTGGACCAGCTGCCGGCCTGACCGGAGCTGGCTAGCCCGCCAGAACGCTGGTGGGCGCGGTGCCCGCCAAGCGGGGGCACCGCGCTCACTGGCTAGCCGGCTACCTAGCTCACTGCACGACGGACCACACGAAGGTGGCCGTCCCTGATACTCCCTTCGTGTCCGTCGCGGTCACCGTCACCGTGTACGTCCCGAGCGTGGTGCCGGAACCGGAGATGGTGCCGTTCGACGCGATCGAGATGCCGGGCGGCAGCCCGGTCGCGGTGAAGGTCAGGGTCTGGGCCGAGTTGGAGTCCACCGCCGACATCGGGAACGAG